>OGCL01000391.1_pt1 | contig 48158 bp, 48 predicted proteins | sample 1570041 | NCBI WGS metagenome assembly OGCL01 (sample SAMN06266162, study PRJEB24511) | hot springs metagenome | isolation source: Hot spring water | place: South Africa: Limpopo | collected 2015-06-22 | reverse complement strand
CTTCGACGGGTTTGCGGGCAAGCGAACCCGTCGGCTCTCGCCAATCCGGTTATAGGCTTTCCGCCGACGCCTTTGTCCCCAACGTCGGCCAGGTCGTTTCCCTCACCGGCGAAAAGGTACACTATTACGCCCCGGTCGAAGGCGGGCGGGCCTATTTTCTTGACAACCGGGTGGCCTTCGTTTTCGACGGCTTCGAAACCGACCCCAGAACGGGCGAAGAGGTCTTGACAAACGCCTTCCGTACCGACCTCGCCTTTCCCGGGGCGGCCGCAAAGCCCGCCATCGCGAGCTCGGTCACGGTCGCCTCGGCTCCTCCGGCAATCATCACGTCGGCATCGCCCAACCGGATGGCGCGCGCGGCCTCGCCGATACAGTGCGTCGAAGTGGTGCACGCAGTCGCGATCGCCAGGTTCGGGCCCTTCGCCCCGAGCAGAATCGAGAGGTTGCCGGCGATCATGTTGACGATACTGCCCGGGATGAAGAAGGGCGAGATCCGGCGCGGGCCGTTTCGCACAAGCTCGTCGTGCATGGCTTCGATGAGCGGAAGGCCGCCGATTCCGGACCCGAAGACGACACCGACGCGCTCGGCGTTCGCCTCGTTCAGCTCGATGCCGCTATCGCGCCAGGCCTGCAGGCCCGCCGCCATACCGTACTGCATGAACAGGTCCACGCGGCGCGCCTCCTTGGACGAGAGGTACGCCGTGACATTGAAGTCCTTGACTTCGGCGGCGATGCGGCTGGCAAGGCGCGAGGCGTCAAAGCGGGTCACCGGCCCGACACCGGAACGCCCCGCGAGCACCGCCGCCCACGCAGCATCCACGGTGTTGCCCACCGGGCTCACGATGCCGAGCCCGGTGACGACGACTCTGCGGCGGGACACGATGGCAAACTCGCGCGCAGCGCCCGCGGGGCGGGCCGCCAGGCCCGTCGCCCCGTGCGGGAGCCTTCTAGGCTTTGGCGTGCGCCTTGATGTAATCGATCGCCTGCTGCACGGTGGTGATCTTCTCCGCCTCCTCGTCGGGGATTTCGGTCTCGAACTCTTCCTCGAGCGCCATCACCAGCTCCACGGTGTCCAGCGAGTCGGCCCCGAGATCATCGACGAACGACGATTCGTTCTTGACCTCGGATTCATTCACCCCGAGCTGTTCGGCAACGATCTTTTTGACCCGCTGCTCGACGTTTTCCATCTCCACGCTCCTTCCCTGTGAGCCGCCTCCCCTGGAGGGCGGCGTATTCTACAACTGGACCCGGCTCAGCCGGTCATGTACATGCCGCCGTTGACGTGCAGCACCGCGCCCGTGATGTAGCCGGCCGCGGGCGAAGCGAGAAAAGCGACCGCCGCCGCCACCTCCTGCGGCGTTCCGAGCCGCCCGAGCGGGATTTGCGCGAGGAGCGCTGCACGCTGTGCCTCGGTCAAGGCGCGCGTCATGTCCGTGTCGATGAAACCGGGTGCGACGCAGTTCACCGTGACGCCGCGACTGCCGACCTCGCGCGCGAGCGCCCGCGTCAATCCGGCCACCCCCGCTTTTGCCGCCGCATAGTTCGCCTGCCCCGCGTTGCCGGCCGCGCCGACCACCGAGGTGAGGTTGACGATACGGCCCCAGCGCGCCTTCATCATGCCCCGCAGCACGGCGCGCGAGAGTCGGAACACTGCACGCAGATTCGTTTCCATCACTGCATCCCAGTCCGCATCCTTCATGCGCACGGCGAGTCCGTCGCGCACGATCGCCGCGTTGTTGACCAGCACCAGCACATCGCCGAACTCGCGCGCCACCGCCTCGACCAGCGCATCGCAGGCGGCGCCGTCGCGCACGTCGAGCACTCGGCCGACCGCGCCGGTGTCTTCGATCGCCCGTACGCCGGCCGCGCTGGTTGCGGTGCCGACGACCCGCGCCCCCGCCGCGACAAGGGCCTGCGCGATCGCATGGCCGATGCCGCGCGAGGCGCCGGTCACCAACGCCACCCGAGCGTCAAGCACCGTTCTCTCCTTCCAACTGCGCGAGCGCGGCTTCGAGCGACGCCCGGTCCGCGAGCGCCAGCACCGCCAGCGCCGGTTCGATGCGGCGCGCAAGTCCGGCAAGCACCTTGCCCGGCCCGCATTCGACGAGGTGCGTTGCACCGCGCGACCGCATCTGCCGCACCGTCTCGACCCAGCGCACCGGGGAAGCCGCCTGCCGCACGAGCGCCTCGCGCACCGCCGCCGCATCGGCCGCTTCGCCTACGTCGGCGTTGTGCAGCACCGGGATGCGAGGCGCGGCAACCGGGGTCCGAGCAAGCGCCTCGCGCAGGCGCTCGGCCGCCGGCTGCATGAGCGTGCAGTGGAACGGCGCGCTCACCGGGAGCGGCATGACGCGCCGGGCGCCGCGCGCGCGGCACGCGTCGATCGCGCGCGCCACTGCCAAGCGGTGGCCTGCGATGACCACCTGGCCGGGCGCGTTGTAGTTGACCGCCTCGACCACCTCGCCCTGCGCCGCCTCGGCGCAGGCGGCGCGCACCGCGTCGTCCGCCAGCCCCACGACGGCCGCCATCGCCCCCGTGCCTTCCGGCACGGCCGCCTGCATCGCCTCGGCGCGCAGACGCACAAGCCGGAGCGCGTCGGCGTAAGCGAGCGCGCCAGCGGCAACGAGTGCGGTGTACTCGCCCAGGCTGTGCCCCGCCATCACCACCGGCACCGGGCCGCCGCGCGCGCACCACGCGCGCCACGCGGCCACACCGGCGGCGAGCATGGCGGGCTGCGTGTTGCGCGTGAGCGCGAGCGCCTCGGCTGGTCCCTCGTCGATCACCTGGAGCAGATCGGCGCCCAGCACCGCCGCCGTCTCCTCGCGCACCTGCGCCACGCCCGGAAGTCCGTCGTAGGCGCGCAGCATGCCCACCGCTTGCGAACCCTGCCCCGGAAAGACCATCGCCAGTCTCATCGCGCTGACCTCATAGCGTGACCAGACTCGCTCCCCAGGTGAAGCCGCCGCCCACGCCTTCGAGTAGCACACGGTCACCGCTGCGGATGCGCCCGGCGCGCACGTACTCGTCGAGTGCAAGCGGCACCGACGCCGCCGAGGTGTTGCCGTGCCGATCGACGGTAATGGCGAGCCGTTCCGGAGCTAGACCCAGCCGGCGTGCCGTCGTCTCGAGGATACGCAGGTTCGCCTGATGCGCGATCAGCCAATCGACGTCGGCGAGCGTCAGCCCCGCGGCGGCCACGGTTTCGCGTGCAACCTGTTCGAGTGCCTTCACCGCGAAGCGGAACACCTCACGGCCGTCCATGCGCAGGTACGGCGAGCCGACGATGCGCCCGCCACAGACGCTGGCGGGTACGGCGAGCAGAGCGGCGTGCGAACCGTCGGCGCGCAACACCGACGCGTGGATTCCCGGACGCGTGTCGGCGGCGAGCACCACCGCGCCGGCGCCGTCGCCAAAGAGCACGCACGTGCTCCGGTCGTTCCAGTCGAGGATGCGCGAAAACACCTCCGCCCCGACCACAAGCGCGCGCCGGGCAGCGCCCGCACGGATGAATCCGTCGGCGGTCGCGAGCGCGTAGACGAAGCCGCTGCACACCGCTTGTATGTCGAAGGCCGCGGCGCCGCGGCAACCCAGTTTCGCCTGCAGCAGGCACGCGGTGCTCGGAAAAATGCAATCCGGCGTGGAGGTTGCAACCACAATCAAGTCGAGCGCGCCGGCGTCTGTGTCGGCCGCGGCAAGCGCCGCGCGCGCCGCCTCCAGCGCAAGGTCGCTTGCCGTCTGCGACTCGGCCGCGAAGCGCCGCTCGACGATGCCGGTGCGCTCCCGGATCCAAGCGTCGCTTGTGTCCAGCCAGCGCGCGAACTCCTCGTTGCGCACGACGCGCTCGGGCAGATAACCGCCGGTGCCGATGATGCGCGCGTGCCTCACGCGTCCGCCCGCACAGTGCTCGCCGCAAGCGCGGCTGCACGCTGCATGCGCTGCGCAATGCGCGCGACGACGTCGTTGCGCACCTCCTCCAGCGCGCGCGCGAGCGCCTGCGCGAAGGCGTAGGCGTCCGCGGCGCCGTGGCTCTTGACCACCACGCCGCGCAAGCCGAGCAGGCTCGCGCCGTTGTAACGGCGCGGATCCATCTGCGCGCGCAGCGCCTCGAACACCGGCCGCACGGCAAGCGCGGCGACCCGCCGCCAGAGTGTACGCTGGAATTCGGCGCGCAGCAGCGCGACGAGCATCTGCGCGACGCCCTCGGAAGCCTTGAGGACCGCGTTGCCGACGAAGCCGTCGCACACGACCACGTCGACGGTGCCCTTGTAGATGTCGTCGCCCTCGACATTGCCCGCAAAGTTAAGACCGCTCTCCCGCAGAAGCTCGGCCGCACGTTTCACGGTATCGTTGCCCTTGATGTCTTCGACGCCGATGTTGAGCAGCCCGACGCTCGGACGGTCGCGGTGCTCGACCGCGCTCACCAGCATCGCACCCATGATGCCGAACTGAAGCAGCTGCGCGGGCGTGCAGTCGACGTTGGCGCCGAGATCGAGCACGTACGTGTGCGTTCCGCGCATGTTCGGTAGCACCGTCGCGATCGCCGGTCGCTCGATGTCGGGCAACGTCTTGAGCACGTAACGGGCGGTCGCCATCAGCGCACCGGTGTTGCCGGCGCTCACGCACGCATGCGCAGCCCCACCCTTCACAAGGTTCACGGCCACTCGCATCGACGAGTCTTTCTTGTAGCGCAGCGCCTGGACCGGCGCTTCGTCCATTCCGACCACTTGCGAGGCGGGCTGCAGCCGCACGCGCGCCGGCGGCCCGCCCTCAGCGCGCAGCGCCTCCTCGATCGGTCCGGGCCGTCCGACGAGGACGAGCTCGACCTCCGGGTGCGCGCGCGCAAAAGCGAGCGCCGCCGGCACCGTGACCGGCGGTCCGTGGTCTCCTCCCATGCAATCGACGGCGACGGTGATCGGCATGCGCACAGACGGCGCAGAGCTCACCGCGACGGTGCGGCGCGCGCGTCGCGTTCAGTCCTGGCGCGAACGCAGAACCTTCCGGCCGCGGTAGTAGCCCCCCGGGCTGATGTGATGCCGCAGGTGCGTCTCGCCGCTCGTCGGTTCGATCGCGAGCGCGGGTGGGCGCAAGAAGTCGTGCGAGCGCCGCATGCCGCGCTTCGACGGGGTTTTCCGGTTCTGCTGTACGGCCATTCGTTCTCTCCTTGTCCTGTGCTCAGTTCTTCCGCAAGAGCCGTTCCAGCTCCGCGAACGGACTCTGGCGCGCTGCGGCCTCGGCCATGCGCAGCGCCGGCTCGCAACGGTCGTGACGCGGCGCATACGGCAACGCGAGCAGCACCTCGTCCTCGGCCAGGGCGACGACCCGGGTGTCGGTCGCCCCGACTATCGCCTCCGGTCCTTCGGCCTCGACCGCAACCGCGTCGAGTTCCGCCTCGCTCGCAAACAGCAGCAGCACCGACTCCCGCTCGAGGCAGAACTCGAGCGTTCCGAGACAGCGCTGACAGCGTAGCGGCAGCGCGCCGCGGATCCGCAGGCGCAGCGCCGGGCGACCGTCGTATTCCGGTAGCCCGGTGAGCTCGTAAGCCACCTCTCCGCCCGCCTCCGCAAGCGCATCGCGCAGCCGAAGAAGCCGGTCGGCCGAAAGTACGCCGCTCAGTCGGCAGCCGGTCCTCGCGAACTCGAACGCGTCGATGACCGGCTCGTGCGGCATCAGCTAGCGATGGTATCATCCTGCAAAACCCCCGTCAAAACAACATCATGGCGCAACCGCGCGAGCTCGTGCTCGCCTCGGCGTCGCGATACCGCCGAGAACTGCTCGCCCGCCTCGGCTTTGCCTTCGAGCAAATTTCTCCCGCAGTCGACGAGACGCCGCTTGCAGGCGAGAGCGCCGCTGCAACCGCGCACCGTCTTGCCGTAGCCAAGGCGCGCGCGGTCGCACCGCGCCGGCCCGCTGCGCTCATCATCGGCTCCGATCAGGTCGCCGAATGCGACGGCGTGCGCTACGGCAAGCCGGGCAACGCCGCGGCTGCGGCGCGGCAACTCGCGGCCCTTTCGGGCCGTACCGCGATATTCCACACCGCCGTCTGCGTGCTCGATGCGTGCGATGGATCCGAGCGCAGCCGTATAGTTCCCTGCGCGGTCACGTTCCGCGTCCTTTCGCCCGCGCGCATCGAGGATTACCTGCACCGGGAGCAGCCCTACGACTGCGCCGGAAGCGCAAAATCCGAAGGGCTCGGCATCGCGCTCGTCGCGCGCATCCGCGGCGACGATCCGACGGCGCTCGTCGGCCTTCCGCTCATCGCCCTCACCGATTTGCTCGCGCAGGCCGGGCTGCCGGTGCTTGCACCGTAGCGGTGCCGAGGCGCGCGGCCGGCCCGCTAGCGCACGCCGGCAGCCGCGCGCGCAGCCGCCTCGAGGAGCGCGGCCGTGACGCCCGCGCCGAAACGGCGCGCGAGCTTCTCCGGCCAGCTTTCCTTCTGCGTAAAGTCGACGATGTCCTCGGCCTTGATCTCGTCACGCGCGACCGAGTCCACGCTGCCGAAGCCGTCGGCGAGGCCGAGCTCGATCGACCGAGCACCGGACCAGACCAGGCCACTGAAAATCTCCGGTGAGTCCTTTAGGCGCGTACCCCGCCCTTCGCGCACCGCCTGGATGAAGTGCTCGTGGATCTCTTTCATGAGGCCGAGGGCGTAGTCGCGGTGCCGCTCGTCGAGGGGCAGGAAGGGATCCAGCATTGCCTTGTTCTCGCCCGAGACGAGCAGCCGCCGCTCGATGCCGAGCTTCTGCATCAGGCCCGTCAGCCCAAAGCCATCCATACGCACCCCAATCGAACCGAGGACGCTCGAGCGCGCGACAAAGATCCGGTCGGCGGCGGCCGCAACGTAGTAGCCGCCGGAGGCGCACAGATCCTCGACCACCGCGTACAGTGGAATGTCGGGGTACCGCGCGCGCAACCTGCGTATCTCTTCGTAAATCGTCTGCGCCTGCACCGGGCTGCCGCCCGGCGAGTTGATGCGCACGATGACCCCTCTCGTCTGGCGGTCTTTGAAGGCGGCGTTGAGCGCCGCATTGATCCGCTCGGCGCTGGCGTCGGTCCCGGGCGCGATCAGGCCGTTGATCTCGACAAGGGCCGTGTGTCGCTCCTTGCGTCCGTCTGCGGCGCCGCGCCAATCCGTAACGAGGAGCAAGATCACCGTCAGGTAGACGAAGAAGAGCAAGCGCCAGAAAATGCCCCAGCGCCGCGCGCGGCGCTGTTCGCGCAGCGCCGCGGTCGCGAGCTTTTCGATCAGCTCGCGCTGCCAGCGGTCGCCGTCGTCACTCATCTGCGCTACCGAGGTAATAAACCGCGCCGTCGCGCTCCTCTACGCGCAGCCGCACGAGAGGTCGGCCGCCGCACGGGCCGCCGAGGCAGCGGCCGGTGGACGCCGCGTACGTTGCGCCATGCATCGAGCATACCAAATCGCGCCCCTCGGCGTCGAAGACCTCGCCGGCACGCCAGTCCAGTTCGCGCGGTTGGTGTGCGCAGCGGTTCAGGTACGCATGCACGCGCCCTTGACTCCGCACGGCAAAAGCAGGCGCCGTCTCGCCACCGTGTACGACCTCGAAGCGCACTGCGCGGCCGCCGTCGGTGAGGGCCTCCGCCGCGCAGATGCGCACCGGCTCTAGCCGTGCCGGGCGAGCCATGCGGAGAGCTCCTCGACCGTCGCCACGCAAGCGCGCGGCGCCGCCGCGCGCAACTCCAGCTCGGGATGCGCACCCCAGAGCACACCGAGTGCGTCGACCTCGGCCGCATGGGCCATCGCCACGTCGTGCGAGGTGTCGCCGATCATGAGGGCCGCCTGCGGCGCGCAGTCAAACTGCCGGAGCAGTGCTTCGAGCATCGCCGGGTGCGGCTTCGGTCGGCACTCGTCGGCGCAGCGAGTTGCCGCGAACAGCGCGCGCAGGCCGGTCTGCGCCAGCGCGCGCTCGAGGCCGGCGCGCGACTTCCCGGTCGCGACGGCAAGCCGGTGCCCGCGCAGCGCGAGCGCCTCCAGCAGCGCCGGCACGCCCGGGAACGGCCGCATCTCGTGCTCGCGCGCGAGGAAATGCGCGCGGTAGCGCGTCGCGAACTCGGCATGACGCGACTCGGGCAGATCGGGCAGCGCCGCCCGCAGCGCGTCGCGCAGCCCAAGGCCGATCACATGACTTGCGCGCTCGCGCTTCGGCGCCGCTACGCCCAGGTCGCGCGCCGCCGCCTGAATGCAATCGACAATGAGCGCAGCGGTATCGACGATCGTCCCGTCCCAGTCGAAGACAAGCAGCCGATAGCGGCGCTCAGCGCGCATCGGCCGTGCACAGCTTGTGCACGCACGCCTGCATGTCGGACGGCAGCGGTGACTCGATCTCGACGCGCGCCCCGCTTACCGGGTGCGCGAAGACAAGCCGCGCCGCGTGCAGCAGCAGCCGCCTTACGCCTTGGCGCTCGAGGGTGCGGTTGAGCGCAAAATCGCCGTACCTCGTATCGCCCAGCACGGGGTGACCGACGTGCGCAAGGTGCACGCGGATCTGATGCGTACGACCGGTAAAGAGCTCCACCTCGACCAGGCTCGCCTGCGCGCCGACCGCGACCGGCCGCACCCGCGAGTGCGCGCGACGGCCCTCGGCGCGCACGCGCACGTGCCGTTCGCCGCGCGCGGTGACGTAAGTGTGCAGCGGCGCTTCGATGTCGCGCACCCCGTCCTGCCAGCGCCCGCGCACCACCGCGTAGTAGAGCTTCTGCGCCCGCCCTTCGCGCAGGGCCCCGTGCAACGCGAGGAGCGCGCTCCGCTTTTTCGCGACAAGGAGTAAACCCGAGGTGTCGCGGTCGAGACGGTGCACCAGCGCCAGGAAGCGCGCCTGCGGCCGCGCGGCGCGCAGCGCCTCGATCGCACCCACGGTGACGCCGCTGCCGCCGTGCGCCGCGACGCCGGGCGGCTTGTCGAGGGCGATCAATACCTCGTCTTCGTACGCGACCGGCAGCTCGGGCAGGCGGCAGGGGATCTCGGACCTCGCCCTGCGCGCCGCGGTGCGCAGCGGCGGCAAGCGTACGCGGTCTCCGCAGCGCAACCGATAATCGGGCTGCACGCGCGCGCTGTTTACGCGCACCTCGCCGGTGCGCAGGATCCGGTACACGTGGCTCCTCGGAACCCCCTTTAGCCTGCCGATTAGGAAGTTGTCGACGCGCTGGGACGAGCCGTCCTCGCCCACCTCCAGAACAATGGCGCGAGCCTTGCCTAACCTGTTCATTTTTCGTATGATCCACGCGACTGCTCCGAGCCGCGAGGCACAGGAACCCGCACGCGCACCACCCGTGCGCCCGTCAGCGAAGGACCTGCCACACGCCGTCCGCCCGGTCTGCGCCGGGCCCGGAGCAGCGGTTAATCTCGCTCACCGCAAGTAGCGATCCTACCGCAAGCGCGCGACCGACACCGTCGCCCAGTTCGCGTCACCCATGACGCCGTCGAACCAGAGCGCTCCGGCAGCCGCTGCCGAGAGGTGCGTGCGCGCGCGCAGGAGAAGGCGAAGTGAAACGCATGCTATTCAACGCGACGCAGGCCGAGGAGCTACGCGTCGCGATCGTGGACGGACAGAAGCTCATTGACCTCGACATCGAGTCGGCCTCCCGGGAGCAGCGCAAGGGCAACATCTATAAAGGCATCATTTCCCGCATCGAGCCGAGCCTCGAGGCGGCGTTCGTCGACTACGGCGAGGAGCGGCACGGCTTCCTGCCGCTCAAAGAAGTCAGCCGCAGCTATTTCCGCAGCGACGTAGACCCTGGCCGGGCGCGCATCCAGGAGGTGCTGGCGGAGGGCCAGGAAGTGATCGTCCAGGTGGACAAGGAAGAGCGCGGCACCAAGGGCGCAGCGCTCACCACTTTTCTCAGCCTGGCGGGCCGTTACCTCGTGCTCATGCCGAACAACCCGCGCGGCGGGGGCGTGTCGCGGCGCATCGAGGGCGAGGAGCGCAACGAGCTGCGTGAGGCGCTCGACAAGCTCGCGCTGCCCGAGGGCATGAGCGTGATCGCGCGCACCGCCGCGATCGGCCGCTCGCTCGAAGAACTGCAGTGGGACCTCAACTACCTGCTACAGCTGTGGCGCGCGATCGAGGCCGCGGCGGGCGAGCAGACGGGCCGCCCGTTTCTCATCTACCTCGAGTCGAGCCTCGTCATCCGGGCGATGCGCGACTACTTCCAGCCCGACATCGGCGAGATCCTGATCGACACCGAGGAGATCTACGAGCAGGCGCGCGCGTTCATGCAGACGGTTATGCCGGTGAACGCCGGCAAGGTGAAGCTGTATCGTGACGACGTGCCGCTTTTTTCCCGTTTCCAGATCGAGCACCAGATCGAGAGTGCGTACGCGCGTCAAGTGAGTTTGCCTTCCGGCGGGTCGATTGTCGTCGATCACACCGAGGCGCTCGTTGCGATCGACGTCAATTCGGCGCGCGCGACGCGCGCCGGCGACATCGAGGAAACGGCGCTCCGCACCAACGTGGAGGCGGCCGACGAGATCGCCCGCCAGCTGCGGCTGCGCGACCTTGGCGGGCTGATCGTGATCGACTTCATCGACATGGCCGCGGCCAAGAACCAGCGCGAGGTCGAGAACCGCCTGCGCGAGGCGCTGCGCTTCGACCGGGCGCGGGTCCAGATGGGGAAGATCTCACGCTTCGGTCTGCTCGAGCTCTCGCGCCAGCGCCTGCGAGCCTCGCTCGAGGAGACTGCGCACGCGACTTGCCCGCGCTGCGGCGGCACCGGCTTTGTACGCGGCACCGAATCGACCGCGTTGCACGTGCTCCGCATCCTGCAAGAAGAGGCGATGAAGGACAACACCGGTGCCGTACACGCGCTCGTTCCGGTCGACGTCGCCGCTTTCCTGCTCAACGAAAAGCGCACGGAGATCCGCAAAATCGAGGCGCGCCTGAAGGTCGAGGTCGTCGTGGTTCCGAACCCGCACCTGCAGACGCCCCATTACAAGGTGCAGCGGTTCAAGCACGAGGAGCTGAACCAGCTCGAGCACGTTCCTGCGAGCTACGAGCTGATCGAGGAGCCCGAGGAACCGCGCCCGCCCCAGGCCGACGCGACCGCACGCCGCGAGCGACGGGAGGCCGCGGTCAAGGCGGTGCTGCCGGAGCGGCCGGCGCCTGTGGCTGCCGCCGAGCCGGCAGCGCCGTCGGTGGGTCCCGCGGCACCGGCGGCGGAGGCCGCCCCGCGCTCCGGCTTTCTCGGCCGCCTGTTCGGTTGGCTGAAGTCCGATCGCGGCGCCGCAGAGCCGCCCGCCGCCGCCAACGAAGCCTCGCTTGTGCCTGCGCCACGGCCGCAAGTGCACTCGACGGGAGAGCGTCAGGCTACGGCGCAATCCCGGCCCGAAAAATCCGCTCGGGAGCAGCGCGTGCCCGCTGCGCACGCGGAACGTACGCGCGCTCGGCGGCCGGAGCGACGCAGCGGACACCAGCCGCAGGGGCAGTCGCCGACGGGCGGCGCGGCCACGCTGCCTGTCCACGGTGAAGGCACAGCCGCGAAGTCCCATGAACCCGCATCCCAGGCGGCCGAGTCCGGCAGGCGCAAGCGCAGGCGCCGGCATCGCCGGGATCAGCGCGGTCCTGCGGCGGCTGCGCCCCCCACTGCCAGTGACCGAAACGGCGCTGCTCCGGGCCCTGCACTCGAGCAGGCCGCTCCGTCCGAGGACGCTCGCCTGCAGCGCGAGCCGGTCGCCCGGCTCGCGGCGCCGCCCGAGCTGGCCCAGCTCACCTCAGCGCAACCTGCGCCGGCGCTTGCCCGCCCGCCCGCCACTGCGCCGCTTGCCGTGGCCCAAAATGAGGGGCGTACGCAACGCGGTAAGACGGCGCAAACGGCTTGCGATGTAGCGCCTGCGGTCGAAGCGCAGTCCTCGTCTTTGCGCGAGGAGGTCGAGCGCGCCGGGCTGCAGATGGTCGAGACCCGGCCGGGCGCAGCGCCTCCGCCGATCGAGGAAGAACCCGTCCGCCTCGGCCGCCCGCGGCGCCCGCGCCCTGCTGCCGAGGTGGACTCCGACCTCGTGCAGATCGAGACGCGCAAGTGAGCGCTGCGCGACCGCGCTAGAATTCCTGCAACTCCACGCCGAAGACCCGGCGCCGCAGCTCCGCGAGTCGGTCGCGCGCCCGCGCCGCTTTCTCGAACTCGAGGTTGCGCGCGTGCTCGAGCATCTGCTTTTCCAGCTTGCGCATCTCGCGCGCGATTTCCTTGTCGCTCATCGCCTCGTAGCGGGCGCGCTCCTCGGCCGCTTCGAGCAGACGCACGGCGTCGTCGGCGTCGTAGACGCCGTCGATGAGGTCCTTAATGCGCTTCGTGATGCCCACGGGCGTGATGCCGTGGCGCTCGTTGTACGCGATTTGCTTGCGGCGTCGGCGCTCGGTCTCGTCGATCGCCCGGCGCATCGATTCGGTGACCATATCGGCGTAGAGAATCGCGGTGCCGTGCAGGTTGCGCGCCGCACGACCGATCGTCTGGATGAGCGAACGCTCCGAGCGCAGGAATCCCTCCTTGTCGGCGTCCAGGATCGCGACCAGCGAGACCTCCGGCAGGTCCAGCCCCTCGCGCAGGAGGTTGATGCCGACCAGCACATCGAACTCGCCGAGGCGCAGGTCGCGCAGGATCTCGACGCGCTCGACGGTGTCGACCTCGGAGTGGAGGTAGCGCACCTTGACCCCGTGTTCGGCCAGATACTCGGTCAGCTCCTCGGCCATGCGCTTGGTGAGCGTGGTGACCAGCACCCGCTCGCGGCGCGCGACGCGCTGGGCGATCTCGGAGAGCAGGTCGTCGACTTGGGTGGTGGCCGGGCGCACGTGCACCTTGGGATCGACGAGACCCGTGGGTCGCACCACTTGTTCGACGACCTGCGCCGAGCGCGCCAGCTCGTAGTCGCCGGGCGTTGCCGAAACGAAAATCGTCTGCCGCATCACCCGCTCGAATTCGTCGAAGCGCAGCGGCCGGTTGTCCAAGGCCGAGGGCAGCCGAAAGCCGTACTCGACCAGGTTCTCCTTGCGCGAGCGGTCGCCGCGGTACATCCCGGCAAGCTGCCCGATCGTGACGTGGCTTTCGTCGATGATCATGAGCGCAGCCGCCGGCAGGTAGTCGACCAGCGTCGGCGGCGGCTCGCCCGGCGCGCGACCCGAGAGGTGGCGCGAGTAATTCTCGATGCCTTTGCAGAAGCCGAGCTCGGCGAGCATCTCGAGGTCGAAACGGGTGCGCTGCTCGATGCGCTGCGCTTCGACCAGTCGTCCGGCGTCCTGGAAGTAGGCGATGCGCTCGGCCAGTTCGGCCTTGATCGCTTCGATCGCGCGCAGCACCGTTGCGCGTGGGGTAACGAAATGGCTGGACGGGTATACCGTGAAACGGGCGACCGGGTGCAGCACGCGCCCCGTCAACGGATCGAAGAGCGCGAGCGAGGCGATCTCGTCGTCCTCAAGCGCGATGCGCAAGGCGTGCTCGGCGTGCTCGGCGGGGAAGACGTCGATCACGTCGCCGCGCACGCGAAACGCACCGCGGCGCAGTTCGAGGTCGTTCCGTTCGTACTGCATCGCGACCAGCCGCGCCAGGATTGCGCTCTGGCCGAGCCGCTCGCCGGCTCGCAGGTGCAGGATCATGCCGTGGTACTCGGAAGGGTCGCCGATGCCGTAGATCGCCGACACGGTGGCGACGATCACCACGTCGCGCCGCTCCATGAGCGACTTGGTCGCCGACAAACGCATCTGCTCGATGTGGTCGTTGATCGAGCTGTCTTTTTCGATGTACAGGTCCTTGGCCGGGACGTACGCCTCCGGCTGGTAATAGTCGTAGTACGAGACGAAGTACTCGACCGCGTTTTCCGGAAAGAAATCGCGGAACTCGGCGTAGAGCTGCGCGGCGAGCGTCTTGTTCGGCGCAAGCACCATCGCCGGTTGGCCGAGCCGCGCGATGACATGCGCCATCGTGTAGGTCTTGCCCGATCCAGTCACCCCGAGCAGCGTCTGAAAAGCAAGCCCGTCCCTCACGCCGGCGACCAGGCGCTCGATCGCCTCGGGTTGGTCGCCCGCCGGCGCGTAGGGCGGATGCAGCCGGAACGGGCTGCCGGGGAAAACGAGCACCGCGGTAGAATCGCGCACGATCGGGCAATCTACCAGAGATGAACGCGCCGTCTGCCGGTTCGCTGCTCGCCGCGGTGCCGTTGGCACCGCGCGACCCCATCCTCGGTGTCACCGAGGCGTTCAACGCCGACCCGCGCCCGCGCAAAGTCAACCTCGGCGTCGGCGTCTACACTGGCGAGGACGGGCGCGTGCCGCTTCTTGAGTGCGTGCGCCGGGCCGAGGCCGCGCGCGTGGCGAGCGCGCCGCCGCGGCCGTACCTGCCGATCGACGGTCTGCCCGCCTTCGACCGCGCCGTCCAGGCCCTCGTCTTCGGCGAGGCGAGCGCCGCGATTGCACAGCAGCGCGTCGTCACCGTCCAGACCCTGGGCGGCACGGGTGCGCTCAAGATCGGCGCCGACTTTCTGCGTCGCCACGCCCCGTCTGCGACGGTCTGGATCAGCGAACCGAGCTGGGAGAACCATCGCGCTTTGTTCGAGTATGCGGGCTTCGACGTGCGCGCGTATCCCTATTACGATACGGCCACGCGCGGGCTCGATTTTGCGGCGATGTGCGAGGCGCTCGCGGCACTGCCCGCCGCCACGATCGTCGTGCTGCACGCCTGCTGCCACAACCCGACCGGCGTGGATCCGAACGCCGAGCAGTGGCGTGACATTGCGCGCATCGTGCGCGAGCGCAAGCTCGTGCCCTTCCTCGACCTCGCCTACCAGGGCTTCGCCGAAGGCGTGGAAGCCGACGCGGCGGCCGTTCGGTTCTTCGCCGATACGCTCACGCCCGTGTTCGTGGCCAGTTCTTTTTCGAAGTCGTTCTCACTCTACGCCGAGCGCGTCGGCGCCCTCAGCGTCGTCGCCGCGAGCGCGCATGAGGCCACATGCGTGCTCTCGCAATTGAAACGCATCGTGCGCACGAACTATTCGAACCCGCCGGCGCACGGCGGCGATGTGGTCGCGCGCGTGCTCGGCGATGCGGAGCTGCGCGCGCTCTGGCAGCGCGAACTGGATGCGATGCGCGAACGCATCCGCGAGATGCGACGCCTGCTGGTCGATGGCATCCGGCGCCACGCGCCGGAGCTCGACTTCTCTTTTATCCTGCGCCAGCGCGGCATGTTCTCGTACTCGGGTCTGAGCGCCGAGCAGGTACGCACGCTGCGCGAGCGCTACGCCATTTACGCGATCGAGAGCGGGCGCATCTGCATCGCCGCGCTCAAACGCGACAACGTCGACTACGTCGCCGAGGCGATCGCCGCGGTGGCCGCGGACAGAGGCACGCCGGGCGTTGCTGTCGCCGCTCGAAGGCCTTAGAATCCGCGCCCTGCCGGTTCCCCGATAGCTCAGTCGGTAGAGCGACGGACTGTTAATCCGCAGGTCCCTGGTTCGAGCCCAGGTCGGGGAGCCATTCGGTCCGCGCCTGCGCCCGCGCCGTCGCGGTGGCGACCTCGACACTCCAGACATCGCCCGCGCGCTCGGCGCGAAAACGCACCGGGCGCAACCGCTCGACGAGCCACAGCGCCGTGCGCGCGTGCAGGCTGAGTGCGCGCACACGGTAGCGCGCCGGACTCGCTGCGAGCCCGTAGTAGATGGCGAGCTGGTCGGCGGCGCAGACATCGAGGCTCGCTTGAGTGGCGAGATCGGCAGCGAGCGCACAGGCGACGGCGCGTCCGATCCCCTCGGCGCGTACACCCCGCTCGGCCACGCGCGCGTAACCGAGCAGGGCATCGTCCGTCTCTGCCCGAAGCAGAATCGCACCACCCGCAGAGTCTGACTGCACAGCCGCTCGGGTGTGCACCGAGATCGGCGTGGCGCGATCGAACACCGCGATCGCCCCCGCGCGCATGCGCTCGGCCACGTCCGGCGCGAGTCGGGCGACGTGCACGGTTCCATGGACGTGCCAGTCTCCCCGTATTTCCGGCGACCATGCGCGCAGTGGCTGCGGCCAGACCTCGAGTTCGATCGCCCCGCCGCCCCTCGGGTAGTAGCCGCGCCGCAGCAGCCGTGCTTGCGCCTGCACGCCAAAGCGGGCGACAAGCGGCAGGAAGATCTCCGTGAAGTAGTCCCAGGGAGGCGCACGTGGAACATCCGTTCCCCCTGTCACGACGACGCGGCTTGAACTCTCGGCGACCGCGAGCACCGGCAGGAGCGCCTGTAAAACGAGGGTGACGCTGCCCGCGCTTCCGATCTCGATGCGCGATTCCCCGCCGCGGGGCGGGTAAGACGGTTCGAAACGCAGGAACGACGAGCCGGCTTCCGCACCGGTGCAGCGTGCGCCGCAGCGCTCAGCCACGGCGCGCACCGCAGCGAGGTGCTGCCGTGCGAGCCCCGGTCGGCGGCGCCGCGCCCGGATGCCCGTAAGTTCGACCGCGCATCCGGCGATCGCTGCAAGCGCGATCGCGGTACGCACGAGCTGGCCGCCACCCTCGCCTGCCGAGGCGTCGATGCGCACGCAACTTCCGACGCGTTCATTCCCGGCCACCGCGGCACATTATCGCCGCGCGGCGATCGCGCAGCCGGCGTCGCAGTCCAGTTGACGTGGATCAAGCCCCTGCGCCGCCGCGACGGCACGATCGGCCTTGACGCGGAGAAAGCACGATGGCGATCCGAGCAAGCTACGACGCCGCCCGGCGCGCGAGTGCCGAGCTCTCCGCGCTGTTCGAACGGGCGCTCGACGATCCGGAGCGCGAAACGCCGCCCACCCTCGGTGAAATGCGCGAGCTGCTGCGCGCGGAGCCTCCCGCTGGTGCGCGCGGTGCGCAAGAGCCCGCAGCGGTCGAGGCCGCCCTCGCTGAGCTCGATGCGCTGATCGAGGACTTCGGGCCGGAGGCGCTCGTTTCGGACTTCGTATGGGGGCAGGCGTCCGAGGCGCTTACGCGCGTGATCGCCGCTCTCATCGAGGACCCGGCACGGCCACGTCCGGTTTCCCTCGCGGCCGTGCGCGACGCGATGGATGCAGGCGTGGTCGCGCGCCTGGTGGGTCGCGGTGCGCTCGACGAGGACGAGGCGGTTGGCCTTAGCGAAGAACTCGATGCGCTCATCGCGCGCCATGGTCCGCACGCCGCGGCCGAGGAGTTCCTGCGCTACGAGTAAGCGCCGCCCAGCAGCTCTGCCGTGCGTCGCGCGATGAGCGCCTCCTCGTCCGTGGGCACGACCCAGACATGCAGCCGCGCCTCATCTTCGGAGATGCGCCCCTCCCGCACGGCGGCGTTACGCGTCTCGTCCAACCGCAGCCCGGCCCAGCCGAAGCCTTCGCACACCTTGCGCCGGATCTGGGGCGCGTTCTCGCCGATCCCGCCCGTGAACACGATCGCACGCGCCCCCTCGAGCACCGCGAGGTAAGCGCCGACGTAGCGGCGCACGCGGTAGCAAAAGAGCTCGACTGCAAAGCGCGCCTGCTCGTCCTCGCGCTCAAGGATGCGCCGCATGTCGGAGGTGCCTGCCAGCGCGGCAAGGCCGGATTCCCGGTGGAGCAGCCGGTCGAGGCTCTCGACGGTCTCGCCGCGGCGCAGCAGGTGCAGCAGCACGGTCGGATCGACGTCGCCCGCCCGGGTACCCATCACGAGGCCCTCGAGCGGCCCCATCCCCATCGAGGTGTCGACACAGGTGCCGTCGCGGATCGCGGCCGCCGAGCAGCCGCCTCCGAGGTGCAGGCTGACGATCGTCGGCGCGACTTCGCCCGCGAGCTCGGCGTAGCGAGCGGTGACGTATTCGTGCGACAAGCCGTGGAAACCATAGCGGCGGATTTCCGCGCCGAGTGACTCGGGCAGCGCATAGCGCCAGGCGCGCGCGGGCAGCGTCGCGTGGAACGCGGTGTCGAAGCACGCGACCATCGGCACACCGAGTGTGCGCGCGGAGGCGATTCCGGCCAGCGCGGGCGGATTGTGGAGCGGGGCGAGCACAGCGAGCCGCCGGATCTCTTCCTCCACCTCCGGCGTGATGCGCGCGGGCGCACGCAGACGCGTCCCGCCGTGGACCACACGGTGGCCGACCGCATCGGGGCGCCACGGCAGCGTCTCCAGTATCCGGGCGAGCGCCGCGCGGTGCTCACCGTCCACGTCCAAGGTCGCTCCCGCCACCTGCGCGAGGGCGTCCGCGCGCGCGCCCTCGTACAGCCGGTACTTGACAGTCGCGCTACCGCAGTTGAGGACGAGCAGCCGCACCGTCAGCGCGCAGGCGACACCGGCGTCCACGCCTACCCGGGTGCCGCGGAAGAAGGGGCGTCGAGTTCAGGCCGCAGGATCCCGCACCCAGCGGAACACCCGAATCGGCGGAATGTTGAGAAGTTCGAGTTCCTCGTACGGTTCGCCGAGAAAGGGTCGGCACAAGCGCTCGACGGCGCCCGTAACCTGGTAGGCGACGAAGCGCCCGCCCGGCCCGAGCGAGCGCGTGATCGCCGCGAGCACCCGCTCGGCACGCTCGCGGCCGAGGGTCGAAAAAGGAATGCCCGAAATGACCGCCTCGGGCGCACCGAGCGCGTGACGCTCCAGGATCTCGCTTAGATCCTCGGCACTGCCGAGGTGCGCGATCAGTCGATCATCGTGGATGCGCCTGAGCAGCGCGTGCAGGCGCGGGTCGATCTCGACGCTGAGGAGCCTCGCCTCCGGCCGCATCGCCGCGAGGATCGCGCGCGTCGTGCCACCCGTGCCTGCGCCGAGCTCGACGATCAGCTTTGCCTCTTGCACCCGCGCGAGTTCGAGGATCCGCCGCTCCGCAAAGCGCGAACTCGGGACCAGGGAGCCCACCTGTTTCGGGCGGCGCAAGAAGGCGCGGAAAAAAACGAGCCCTTCGTCCAGTTCATCGCGCAAGCGCCGACGGCGCCGCCGATCCGGCATCATTTTCACGTTCTTTCTCCCTTTCCGGCAGCGGCGCAGAATCGCCCTGCACCCGGCAACGCCGTGCGCGCGCAGCTCAGAGGACCGTCACCGTTCCGCTGACGAAGTCGCGCCAGAGTTCGCCCACCTGGCCGAACTGCTCCTCCGCCACTGCGACGGCCGCCTCCGCGACCGCTCCGAGCCGTACCGAGGGCTCGGGCCTGAGGCGCAGCTCGAAAACCTTCGGCTGCGCGATCGGATGACCGATCCGGCTCACGAGCAGGCACTGTACCTCGCGTACGCCAGAAACCCTCCCCGTCACAGCGCGGGCGATCCGCTCCGCGGCAATATTGTAGAGCTTGCCGACGTGAGAGACGGGATTCTTGCCCGCGGCGGCCTCCAGGCTCATCGGCCGGCAGGGCGTGATCAAACCGTTTACGCGGTTGCCTCGCCCGACCTCGCCGTCGTCTCCGCCTTCGGCCGACAGACCCGTGACCGTGACGTAGAGGCTCTCGGTCACTTCGCCGTCGGCCGCGTTCACCTCCACCTCGCAGGGCATGCCGGCTGCTTCGGCGGCCGCCGCGCCGGCAAGCCGCCTTGCCTTTTGCTTGCAAGCAATGTATTCGGCGGCGTCGGCGACGTGGCGCCCGACCATGGCGCACGCGACGGTCAGGCGCAGCTCCCCGCCCCGGCGCACGCCCATGACCTTTACGTCTTCGCCCAAGGCCGGATTCGCGCGCCGCGTCTGCACGGCAGTGAGCGTGCGCTCGGCTGCGAGCACCGCCCGCTCGAGCGCGTCGAGCGGGGCGTAACCGACCCCGATCGAGGTGTCGTTCGCGCACACGGTGCCGGTGCGCTGCGCGCGCGCGTAGAGCTCGGCCAAATCTGGCGAGGTGGGACGAATGAGTGGCAAGATTTCGACATGGCGCGCAACGTCCAGATGGCGCAGATTGCGGGCGAGCCAAGCGCGGCTTTCCTCTATCGCGATCTCGTCTACCGGCACGCGCACACCCCGGTAGTCGCGCGTCGCGCGCCCGGCGAGGTAGATCCGCATCGGCGCGAGCACCTCGCCCCCGCCCAGGCAGGGTCGTGCCGAACCCCCATAGAGAAGCCCTTTGTCCACGTTGTGGTGAAGGATCGAGCCGAAGCGCTCGAGGTAATAGCGCGAAAGCACCACGCTCAGATTCTCGACAAGCGCGTCGCAGAGGCTGTCGGGATGGCCGAGCCCCTTGCGTTCGACGACCTCGACGGCAAGCCCCTCGGGCGCCACGTCTTCGAGTGCGCTTACCGTCGGTTTCACGCCACGATCGTCCTCGGGCGGGGCGGTGGCGGGATTGATCTGCCTCAAAAACCGGCCTGCCTCGTACCGCCTAGACTCGGCTGGCCGCACTGACCAGGAGCGAAACGATGACACACGCGTACAAGACCCTCCTTGTCCACCTCGACGTGAGCCGCCGGGTCGGCCCGCGGCTGGACCTGGCCTTTGCGCTCGCCGACCGCTTCGACGCCCATCTGGTCGGGCAGTACGCGGTAAGCGCACCGGCGATTCCGTCTTACGCCATGGCCGAGGCCGGCCCCGCCTTGCGCGACGCGATCGCGCGCCGCCAGGGCGAGGCGGCAGCCGCCACCGAAGCCGCCTTTCGCGCGGTCGCTGCCCGCAATGGGCGGGGTGCAAAGTCCGAATGGCGCGCCTGGCCCGGGCGCGATCCGGTCTGGAGCGTGCGGCTGAGCGCGCGCTACGCCGACCTCGTGGTCCTCGGTCAGCCGGATCCCGAGGACGAGCAGTCGATGCCGCTCGCCTTCGCTGAGGACGTGGTGCTGACCAGTGGCCGACCGACGCTCTTCCTGCCTTACGCGGGCGAGCACCGCCGTGTCGGCGAGCGCGTGCTCGTCGCCTGGAACGCAGGCCGGGAGGCGACGCGTGCAGTCACCGACGCCCTACCCTTTCTCGTGCGCGCACGCGAGGTCCACGTCATCTCTTTCAACCCGCGCGGTGCCGACCATGGCGAGATGCCCGGCGCGGACATCGGCACCTGGCTTGCGCGCCACGGCGTCAACGTCCTCGTCGACCAGCAGGAGAGCCTCGGGGTGGACGTCGGCAACCAAATCCTGTCGCGCGCTGCGGACCTGGACATTGACCTGGTGGTTGCCGGCGCCTACGGGCACGCCCGCATGCGGGAACTCATCCTCGGCGGCGTGACGCGCACGCTGCTCGAGACGATGACCGTGCCGGTGCTGATGTCGCATTGACGCCGCCCTTCACCGCGCAGGCGCTCGCCACCTACCTCTCCGGCCTGCACCGGCAAGCGGTCTCGGACGTGCGCCTCGAGCCGCTCGGCGGCCTCGCCGGCGCCGATAAGGCGTACGGCTACGGGCGGCCGCTCCGGGTCGACTATCGGCTCGCCGGCCAGCCGCGCACGGCGGTCGTCGAGACGGTCCGCCCGGGCCCCTTCGGCCACGAACACATGGCCGACCGCGCACAGCTGTTGCTGTGGGCGCACCGGGCCTACAACGCGCTTCCGCGCCACGCCGCGTCGCTCGACGTCGGCGCGGTGCGCGCCGACGGCTCGCTCGCGAGCCTCGGTGACGCCGAGGAGTTCTTCCTTGTCGCGGACTTCGTCGCCGGCACCGAATACGCAGCCGACCTCGTGCGTCTACGCGCGGGCGCGGCGATCGCCGACACCGACCTCGCGCGCCGCGATGCGCTCTGCGATTATCTGGTCGAAGTGCATGCGCAGCCAGGTCTCGAGCGTAGCCTCTACCGGCGCCGCGTGCGCGAGCTACTCGGTCACGGCGAATGCATCTTCGGCATCGTCGACGCCTATCCCGATGCGCATGGGTTCATCGACGCGGCTCTCCTCAGCGAAATCGAGCGCCGCTGCCTGGCCTGGCGCTGGTCGCTGCGCGGGCGCGAGCACCGCCTGCGGCGGGTGCACGGCGACTTTCACCCCTGGAACATCTTGTTCCGCGCGGGCGTCGATTTCTCCGTCCTCGACCGCTCGCGCGGCGAATGGGGCGAAGCGGCCGACGACGTCGCCTGCCTTACGCTCAACTACCTGTTTTTCGCGCTGCAGCGCAGCGGGCGACTGGAAGGTGCCTTCGAGCAGCTCTTTCGCGGCTTTTGGGATCGTTACCTGGAGCGCTCGGGCGACGCCGAGTTGCTCGAGGTGGTCGCACCTTTCTTTGCCTTCCGTGCGCTCGTCGTCGCAAGCCCGCTCTGGTATCCCGGGCTCGAGGAGCCGCTGCGCCGGCGTCTCTTCGATTTCACGCTCGCCGTCCTCGCCGAGAGCCGCTTCGATCCTGCGCGCGCAAACGCGTACTGCGGGCTTTCGGCGTGAGCTTCGCTGTCTGGTTGACCGGTTTGCCGGCCTCGGGCAAGAGCACGATCGCCCGCGCACTGCTCGGCCGGCTGCACGAACGAGGCTTGCGGCCGGCGCTGCTCGAGTCCGACGCGCTGCGGGCGCTGCTGACGCCCGTTGCCGACTACAGCGAGCGCGAGCGTCAGATCTTCTATGGCGCGCTTGCCGCGCTCGCCGCGTGGCTGGTTGCCCACGGCGTGCCCGTGATCGTGGATGCAACCGCGCACCAGCGCGCCTGGCGTGACGCCGCGCGCGCCACGATCGGGCACTTCGCGGAAGTGCACGTCGACTGCCCACCCGAGGTGTGCGCAGCGCGCGACCCGAAGGGCCTCTACCGCCTTGCGCGCGCGGGCGAAACGCGCACGCTTCCCGGTGCCGGCGTCGCGTACGAACCGCCGACTGCTCCTGAGCTCATCGTGGCGAGTGACCGCATCACCCCCGTCGACGCGGCGCAGCAGATCGTCGCGATGCTCGATGCGCGCGGCTGGCTGCAGATCTGCTAGGCTAGCGACATGGTCCGCCGCCGGAAAAAGGCCTTTCGTCGCACAGAAAGACGCACCACGGCCGCGGTGCGCGCGCGCCGTAGCCGCGCGCTGCGCGCAGCCGCCCGCGGTCCAGCGCGAGCCGCGGGTCGCACGGCGCGTACCCGCACGTCGGCCGCGGCAGCTCCGCTCGCCGACAAGGTCGAATACATCGAGCGGCCCGACGGCGTCTACTGGCGTCGGCGCGCAGAGGCGAAGGAGTACGGGCCTTTTTCGACCCTCGCCGAGGCCAAGGCCGACGCCGAGACGGCAAGCGACCCCGATCCGGACGCGAATCCCGCTGCCGAGGAGACCGTCGCCGAGGCCGAGGCCGAAATCGGTATCGCCGAATGGATCGACCCCGACACCGGCGTTCCTGCGGAAGAGTCGGTGCCACGGCTGGAGGAGCACTGAGCCGCTAGCGGCTCAGGACGCACTTCTCGTAGAGGTCCGGGAAATTGCCCTGCGGGTCGTAGCGCGCCTTCAGGCGACGCCACGCCGCGCCGCCGTAGCAGCGCCAGAATTCCTCTTCGGGGAAAAAGCTGTCCGAATAGAGGGACTTGATTCCGCCGAGTGCGATCACTCGCTCCTCGATGCGACGGTTGACCTCACCTCGAGGGCGCTTTTCTCGCGTGCGGATGACGTCCCAGAAGCCGAAGTTGACGTACCACTCGGGGCGCCGGGGAAAAAGCACGTGCCGGGGCGCCTCGGGCGTCGGCCCGATCGGGCATAGCCATAGCGGCCAGATGCCCACCTGCGCGGCGTAGAAGCGAAAGAACTCGGGCGCTGCCGCGAGTGGCAGGTCCACGTCCTGGATCACCGATTCCGACTGTAGGCCGCGCAGCCGAGCGAGCGCGCGCGTCAATCCCACGCGGCTGTTCCAGCGCATGAGGCGGGTGTAGAAACGCGACCCGAGCCGCTTGCGGCCGTAGAGGCGCCGCAGCAGCGGATTCTGCGCTCCTACGTTCTTCGAGCACCAGAACCAGTCGGTGTCCCAGCGCCAAAGGAAGTCGCGCACGGTGAGCCAATCCTCGCGTTTAGTGCGCAACGACCGGTAATAGATATGTTCGTAGGTATAGTCGCTCACGGTCGGCGCTTCGTCGACAAAGCGGGCGATCGTCAGCACCAGTTCGACCGGCGAAAACGCGACCGCCTCTAGGAAATCGACCTCGCCCGCGCGGCCGTGCTCGCCGAGCGCGGCAAAGAGCGCCTCCGCCGAGGTGAACGGGACGTGGCGCAGGTGCACGTAGCGCCGCACCGGCACCACCCGCGCCTTCACGCGCAGGGCGTAGCCGAGCGTGCCATAGGAATTCGCAAACCCGTAAAAGAGGTCCGCATGCTCGTTATCCGGCCGGCACCGCACGACGCGCCCGCCACCGGTGAGCACGTCCAGCTCGAGCACCGTCTCGTGCACCAGACCGTAGCGGTGCGAGGACGCCTCGATCCCGACCCCGGCGACCGCGCCCCCCAGCGTAATCGTTTTCAGCTCCGGCACCACCGCCGGCATCACGCCGCGGGCGAGGCACGTGTCGGCGATCGCCTCGTAACTGGCCATGCCCTCGGCGTCGACCGTGCCCGCGCGCAGGTCGACGTCGAGCACTTCGTCGAAGGCGCGCACGTCGAGGCGGTCACGGTGCTCGTCGGTGCGATCGCGGAACAGATTCGATGTGTCCTTGGCCAGGCGCACGGGCGCACGCGCCTGCGCAAGCTGGCGCGCAAGCGCCGCGACCTTGTCGGCGTGCGCGCTCATCGCTCCGGTGCGCGCGCCCGGCGCGCCGGCGCTGCCCGCGCGCACGCGAACCGCAGACTGCGTTTCGTGCTGTTCATGGCATCTGCTCCGGCGTGCGCAAAGGATGGAATTCTACCGGCGCGCAAGCCAGCGCGTGAGCTCGGAGAGGGGCCGCGTGTTGAGCACGTCTTTTGCTTCGAGCCATCCGCGACGCGCCTGGCCGACACCGAAGCGCAGCACATCGAACCCGTCGGTCGAATGGGCGTCGGAACTGATCGCGACGAGCGCGCCCTCCTCCTTCGCCTGGCGGCAACCGAGATCGCTGAGGTCGAGCCGGTCCGGGTGCGCGTTCAGTTCCAATGCGACGTTGCGCTCGCGCGCTTTACGGATCACCGCCTGCATGTCCACCTCATAGCCAGGGCGCGCCTCGAGCAGCCGCCCGCTCGGGTGCGCCAGCACCCGCACCCGCGGGTGTTCGAGGGCACGCAAGATGCGGCGCGTCTGCTGTGCGCGCGGGAGCTGGAAGCGACTATGCACCGCGGCGACGACGAGATCCAGTGGCGCAAGGGCCGCGTCCGGTAGGTCGAGCGTCCCGTCCTCCAGGATGTCGACTTCGATCCCCGCGAGCAAACGGATGCCCTCCAGCTGTTCGTTGAGGCAGCGGATCTCGTCGACCTGTCTGGCGAGCCGGACCGAGTCGAGTCCGCGCGCCTGCCTCTCGCGCTGCGAATGTTCGGTGATGGCAAGGTAGCTCAGCCCGCGCGCTTTTGCCGCCAGCGCCATGTCGCGCAGCGTTGCGCGACCGTCGCTCGCGCGCGTGTGCGCGTGCAGGTCACCTTTCAAATCGCTTAGCGCGACGAGCACGGGTAGCCGTCCGGCGCGTGCCGCCTCGATCTCGCCGCGGTCTTCGCGCAGCTCGGGCGCGATCCACGGCAGGCCTACGGCGGCGAAGACTGACTCCTCGGTGGCGCCGGCGATGCGCCGGCGGCCGCGGAACACGCCGTACTCGTTCAGCTTCAGTCCCCGTTCCTGGGCAAGGCGCCGCAGCGCGATGTTGTGCGCCTTGGAGCCGGTGAAGTAATGGAGCGCCGCACCGAAGCTCTCGGGCGAAACGACGCGCAAGTCGGCCTGCAGACCGCAAGCAAGGCGCACCGCCGCGCGCGTCGTGCCCCGCGCCATCACCTCCCGTACCTCGGGGTACGCCGTAAAGCGCGCGACCGCCTCGGCCGCCTCCGTGGTGGTGACCAGGAAATCGAGGTCACCGACCGTCTCTTTCATGCGTCGGTAGCTGCCGGCGATGACCACCTCGCGCACACCGCGCGCCTCGCGCAGGTACGTGGCGTAAGGCTCACCGTATTGCGCGGCGAGCGCCAGCGCAAAGCGGCGCGCCCCGCCAAGGCGCACCGCGGCCGCTTCGGCCAGGTGCGCCTCGGTCTTCGCGCCGAAGCCCGGGAGCTCCCGTACCCGGCCCTCGCGCGCCGCGCGTACGAGGGCCTCCATGGAAGCGATGCCGAGCCGCTCGTAGAGCACCCGCACGCGCTTCGGCCCGAGTCCAGGCAGCCGCAGCAGCTCGGTGATACCGGCGGGAAAGCCGCGCCGCAAATTCGCCAGCGTGCGGCAGGTGCCGGTGCGTGCAATCTCCGCGATCTTGCCCGCGAGGTCCGCGCCGATGCCCGGCAGCTTGGGCAGGGGCGCATCGCGAGCGAGCTCCCGCGCGAGGTCCAGCCGCAGATCGCGCACCACGCGCGCGGCGTTCCGGTAGGCACGGATGCGGAACGGATTCTCGTTGCGCAGCTCAAGGAGATCGGCGATCTCGTCGAACGCGGCGGCGATGTCGGCGTTGTGCACCGGCATGCGGGCCAAGTATAGTCGCAGCTTTTCACCGGAGGGAGCGACATGGACCGACGTCCGTTGGAGGAACGCGCCCGCGACGGGCTGCGCACGCGCCGCGAAGTGCTCGGCGCGGATTATGTGGACCGAGCGATGGCCGCGGTCGACGATTTCAATGCCGAGTTCGTCGAGTTGCTGAACAGCGTCTGCTGGAACGACATTTGGAATCGGCCGGGCCTTCCGCGGCGCACGCGCTCGCTGCTCAATCTCGCGATGCTCTCGGCCCTCGGGCGCACGCCCGAGCTCAAGCTGCACGTCGCTGGCGCGCTCAACAACGGCGTCACGCGCGAGGAGATGCGTGAGGTGTTCCTGCAGGTCGCGGTGTACTGTGGCGTGCCGGCGGCGGTGGAAGCGTTCCGCGCGGCGCGCGAGGTCTTCGCCGAGCGCGCGCAGAGCACCTAAGTCGCCCGACGCGCGAGGGCTACGCGCCGACGGGCGCGCCCTAGGCGCCGCGCACGAACCCGCTTGTGCCGTTTTCTGCAGCCTGCAGCGCAACCGGCCGCGCCGGGGCAAAAGTCCGCTCGAGCTCGCGCCGTAGGCGCACCGCCGCCAGACGGTCGTCGAGGTCGACGTCCTGCGCGCGCAGCAATTGGCCTTCGGCGAGCGGCCGCCGGAGGCGGCACCGGTTTGCGAGCGCAAGGGGCAGCAGCCCTTCGGCGAGGGACCGCTCGGAGGGAACGAGCGTGCCGGCCACGCTGTAGCCGCCCTCGCCGTCGAGAATCTCGCCCGCGGCGAGGTTACGTTTCGCGACCGCGGCGACGTCGGCCCTCCAACCGTCTGGGCATCCAGTCGGCTCCCGCCTCAACCCCACCGAGGCGATCGAGATGCCGGCTTCCAGACCGATCCAATGCCAGCGCTTGTACAGGCTCGCATACCGCCCCGAGGGGTCGGTGCGCACGCCGTACTCGGCAAAACAGCGGCGCACATACTCGGTCTCGGCCTCGAAGACGACCCAGACGCCCATCCGGATGTCGTCGGCGACCAGCCGGCCGTCCGGGTGGAGCGACGAGGCCACCTCCACCTGCCCCTTGTGATGCAGGCAACCCCCCTCGGCCTGCGGTCGCATGACTGTCGGGAGGTCCGGCGCGCCGCATGGAGGATAGGCGAGCCCCCACGGTGCGGGCGTCAGTCCCGTGGCGTTGCACACCGCAGCCGTCTCGATCGCCGGCTTCGAGCCGTCGAGAAAGGAGTTGAACATTTTGGGATTGAGGTCCGCCGCTTGTGCCTGCTCGCGCGCGAGCCCCCAGTGCTCCCACACCGTTTCTGGGGTGGAGCGCGCATACGCCGGCAGCCATTTGTGCCCGCGGCCGGCCGCCACCACCGAGAAGCCTGCAGTACGCGCCCAGTCGACAAGTTCGCAGATCATTGCGGGCTGGTCGCCGTAGGCGAGGCTGTAGACGACGCCTGCCTCGCGGGCGCGCTGCGCAAGCACGGGGCCGCACAGCGCGTCAGTCTCGACCGTGACCATGACGACGTGTTTTCCGTGAGCGAACGCAGCGAGGGCGTGCTCGACCGCCGCGATCGGGTCGCCGGTCGCCTCGATCACGATATCCACCGCCGGGTGAGCGACGAGCCGCTCCCAGTCCTCGCCCAAGTAGGTCGTGCCGGTGGCGTGCTCGGGCAGCCGCGCGGCAAGCCACGCCGACGGCCAACCCGCCTGCTCGAGCCGAGCCCGCGCACGGACAGGGTCGAGGTCGGCGATCCCGACCACGCGCACGCCCGGCGTGCGCGGCAGCTGCGCGAGGTACATGCTCGCGAACTTGCCCGCACCGATCACCGCGAGGCCAAACGGCCGGCCCGCCGCCGCGCGCGCAGCGAGCAAGCGGTGGAGGTTCACGCGCCGGTCACCCGGTAAACGACGTCGTGCTCGCGCGCGTGCTCGACCACCCTCATGCCGAACTCCTGCCCAGCCCTCACCTCCTCGACCGGTCGGTGCTCGATCTGGAGCGACGTCACCGTCTGTCGGAAGTCGGACGTATGACCACGGACGTGCACCGTATCGCCAAGGCGCAACGTGCCGGATTCGAGACGGACGATCGCCACGCCCAGGCGGGTGTAATAGTGCGTGACCACGCCCACGCGCTCCTCGGTCGTCTGCTGCGCCGCCCGGGCCGGCTCCGTGCCGAGCGTGGCCTGCTCGGCCTTCTCGGCCGGGACGGGCGCGACCACAGGCGGTTGCACCGGTGAAATGCGGCGAGAGGCGCATATCAGCTGTGCCTCGGCCGGGACGGGCGCGACCACAGGCGGTTGCACCCCTTGCCTCGCCCGAGGCGTACGCACCGAGCGCGCCGTCTTTCCTGTGCGCGGCACGCCACCGGTGGACTGTCTTCCCGTGCGCCCGTCTGCCTTTACGCGTAGCCTCGGTGCGCCCTTCGCCGGCCGGCGCGCCACCGCAGTCCGGCCGCGCGACGCCGGCCGCTTCGTCTTCGCAGCTTTTCGCTTCGTCGCCATGACTTGGTCCCTCCTTGCCGCGCGCACCGAAACGCTCGTCTACCTACGCGTAACGATCCGGAAGTAGACTTCGTCGTCGCGCACCAAACCGAACTCGTAGCGTGCGCGCTCTTCGATCGCGTCGGTGCCCTGCTTGAGATCGCGCACCTCGGCGGCCAGCGCCGCGTTGCGCGCCTCGAGCGCGGCGTTCTGCGTGCGCTGTTCGGCAAGCCGCCGCTCGAGCTCCCAGGCGCGTAGCCACCCACCCTTGCCGAACCAGAGCGGCCACTGGATCGCAACGATCAGTGCCGCGAGGATGGCTCCGAGAGCATGCATTTCAGCCGAGGTGCGCGTAGGCCTCGCGCCCCGCGTACACCGCGGTCTCGCCGAGGTCCTCCTCGATGCGCAGAAGCTGATTGTATTTGGCGACGCGGTCGGTGCGCGAGGGCGCACCGCTTTTGATCTGCAGCGCGTTCGTCCCCACCGCGAGATCCGCGATCGTCGTGTCCTCGGTCTCGCCCGAGCGGTGCGAGACGACGGTGCCCCAGCCGGCGCGTTTGGCCAGCTCGATCGCGGCCATGGCCTCGGTGAGCGTGCCGATCTGGTTGACCTTGACGAGCACGGCGTTCGCCGCACGCCGGCGCAGCCCCTCGCGCATACGCTCGACGCTCGTCACGAAAAGGTCGTCTCCCACCAGCTGCACGCGTCGGCCAAGCCGTGCCGTCAGCAGCGCCCAGCCTTCCCAGTCCTCCTCGGCCATCGCGTCCTCGATCGAGACGATCGGATAGCGCTCGGTCAGCGCGGCCAGCCAGTCGCACCATTCCTTCGTGGTGAGCGACAACCTTTCGCCGTCGAGCACGTAGCGGCCGTCGCGGTAGAAGCCGCTTGCCGCGCAGTCGATCGCGAGCAGCACGTCCTTTCCGGCCGTATAGCCGGCCGCGTCAATGGCCTCGAGCAGCAGCTCGATCGCCGCCGCGTGGTCCGGCAGGTCGGGCGCGAAGCCGCCTTCGTCGCCGACCGCGGTCGGCAGCCGGCGGCGCTCGAGCAGGTCGCGCAAGGCGCGGAATACCTCCGCGCCGCCGCGCAGCGCCTCCCGGAAGCTTGCCGCGCCGACGGGCACGATCATGAACTCCTGCAGGTCGAGGTTGTTGTTGGCATGGGCACCGCCGTTGACGAGGTTCAGCATCGGCACCGGCAGCCGCATCGGGCCCGTCCCGCCCAGGTAACGGTGCAAGGGGAGCCCGGCCTCGTCGGCGGCCGCTTTAGCCACCGCCAGCGACACGGCGAGCGTCGCGTTTGCGCCGAGCCGCGACTTATTCGCCGTGCCATCCAACTCGGCAAGCGTTTTGTCCACAAAGGCCTGCTCGGCGGCGTCCAGTCCGGCGATCGCCTCCGAAATCTCGGTGTTGATCGCCTCGACCGCCTTTTGCACGCCGCGGCCGCCGTAGCGCCGCGCATCACCGTCACGCAGTTCCACCGCCTCGTGGCGGCCGGTCGACGCTCCCGAAGGCACCGCGGCGCGGCCCATCGCGCCCGACTCGAGCACCACGTCCGCCTCGACGGTCGGGTTTCCGCGCGAGTCGAGAATCTCGCGCCCGACCACGTCCACGATCGAGCTCATGCCGCCACCCGTCGGGGCGAAGCCGCCGGCTCCTCGCCCAGCTCCGCGAAACCGCGCCGCTTCACCGCGCGGTCGAGCTCGAGCAGCGTCTCGAGCAATTCTGCAACGCGACCCAGCGGCCAGGCGTTCGGACCGTCGGACAGCGCCCGCTCGGGCTGCGGGTGCGTCTCCAGGAACAAGCCCGAGACGCCGGCCGCGATCGCCGCGCGCGCGAGGACGGGCACGAACCGGCGCTCGCCACCGGAGGCGCTGCCGAGCTCCCCCGGCCGCTGCACCGCGTGGGTGGCGTCGAACACCACCGGGCAACCGGTCTCGCGCAGGATCGCCAGCGAACGCATGTCCACGACCAGGTTGCCATAACCGAAGGCAAAACCGCGCTCGCAGACGAGCACGTTGTCGGTGCTGCTCGCGGCGCGAGCTTTCTCGACCACGTTCTTCATCTCGTGCGGCGACAGAAACTGCCCTTTTTTGATGTTGACCGGGCGTCCGGCCGAGGCCGCCGCGCGAATGAGGTCGGTCTGCCGGCACAGGAAGGCGGGCGTCTGCAGCACGTCCACCACCGGTGCGGCCCGCCCCACGTCCTCGACCGTGTGCACGTCGGTGAGCACCGGCACGCCGATGCGGCGTCGCACGCTGGCGAGGATCTCCAGACCGCGCTCGAGGCCCGGCCCGCGGAACGACGCACCCGAGCTGCGGTTCGCCTTGTCGTAGGAAGACTTGAAAACGAGCGGCACGCCGAGGCTTCCGCAGATCTCCTTCAGCCGTGCCGCGGTTTCGAGCACCAGCTCTTCCGATTCGATCACGCACGGACCGGCGATCAGGAAGAAAGGTCGGTCAAGGCCGACCTCGAAGCCGCACAGATTCATGCGGCGACCGCGGCCAGCCCGCCGCCCGCGGTGCGACGCGTGCGCGCCTCGAGCGCCGCGCGCACGAAAGCGTTGAACAGCGGGTGGCCGTCGCGCGGCGTCGAGGTGAACTCGGGGTGGAACTGCACGCCGATGAAAAAGGGTTGCGACGGCAGTTCCATGATCTCGGTCAGTCCTTCGGTCGGCGTACGCGCCGATACGCGATAGCCCTTCGCTTCGAGTACGGGCAGGTAAGCGTTATTGACCTCGTAGCGGTGGCGGTGGCGCTCGTTCACTTCGGCACCGTAGATCGACGCCGCGAGACTGCCCGGCAGCACCGGACAGCGCTGTGCGCCCAGCCGCATCGTGCCGCCGAGCTCCGAGGCGGCGCTGCGGCGCTCGACGCGCCCGGTCCGGTCCACCCACTCGGTGATCAGCGCGACGACCGGATGCGGCGTGTCCGGGTCGAACTCGGTGCTGTTCGCCCCTTCGAGACCACAGACGTTGCGCGCGTACTCGACCGTGGCGAGCTGCATACCGAGGCAGATGCCGAGGAACGGCACGCGCCGCTCGCGCGCGAAGCGGATCGCGGCGATCTTGCCTTCGCTGCCGCGCCGGCCAAAGCCGCCCGGCACGAGGATCGCATCCATCGCCTCGAGCGTCCCGGTCCCGCGCGCTTCCAACTCCTCCGAGTCGATATAGTGCACACGCACCCGCGCGCGCGTGTGGATGCCCGCGTGCACGAGCGCCTCGTTGAGCGACTTGTACGAATCCTGCAGGTCCACGTACTTGCCGACGAAGGCGACATCGGTCTCGTGCGCGGGCGCTTCGAGCGCCTCGACGATCCGGCGCCACGCCGACAGGTCCGCCGCCCGGGCCAGGATCTCGAGACGGTGGCAGACGATCTCGTCGAGCATCTGGTCGTGCAGCATGAGCGGGATCTTGTAGATCGAATCCACGTCCCAGGCCGAGATCACGGCTTCCTTCTGCACGTTGCAAAAGAGCGCGATCTTGCGCCGCTCCTCCTCCGGCAAAGGACGGTCGGTGCGACAAAGCAGCACGTCCGGTGCGATGCCGATTTCGCGCAGCTCTTTCACCGAATGCTGCGTCGGTTTGGTCTTGATCTCGCCGGCCGAGGCGATGTAGGGCACGAGGGTGAGATGGATGTAACAGACGTTGCGCCGGCCCAGTTCCAGGCCCATCTGGCGGATCGCCTCCAGAAACGGCAAGGACTCGATGTCGCCGACCGTGCCGCCCACCTCGACGATCGCCACCTCGGCGTCCCCGGCGCCACGCTTGATGAACGCTTTGATCTCGTCGGTGATGTGCGGGATCACTTGCACCGTTCCGCCGAGGTAGTCGCCGCGCCGTTCCTTGCGGATCACCGACTCGTAGACCTGTCCGGTGGTGAAGTTGTTGTAGCGGCGCATGCGCGTGCTCGTAAAGCGCTCGTAGTGGCCGAGGTCGAGGTCGGTTTCGGCGCCATCCTCGGTGACGAACACCTCGCCGTGCTGGAAGGGCGACATGGTCCCGGGATCGACGTTGATGTAAGGGTCGAGCTTGATGTTGGTGACGCGGATGCCGCGCGACTCGAGGATCGCGGCAAGCGACGCGGCGGCGATGCCCTTGCCGAGGCTGGAGACGACACCGCCGGTCACGAAGACGTATTTCGTCATGTCCGCGGGACCGACCGAAGCGCAACGAGTCTACACGCAATCGACGCCCCTCTCAAACGCACGACGCCCCACACCGTGCTATACTTCAAGGCGCAGGTTCGAGTCCAGGTCGTGTCCTCTCCCCGCTGCAGCCGCAGCGGCGCAGTGCGATTCCCTCCCGGTTTTTCGACGTGCCCGGCCGCCGCACCCGGCTTCGTCGCGGCAACAATGCAGGGGAAAGGATCCATGGCAATCGGAAGAGTGAAGTGGTTCAATGACGCGAAGGGATTCGGCTTCATCACGCCGGAAGGCGGCGGCGAGGACGTGTTCGCCCACTACAGCGCAATCGTGGGCTCGGGCTTCAAGACGCTCAAGGAAAACCAGCGCGTCGAGTTCGAGGCCCGGCAGGGCCCAAAGGGCCTGCAGGCGGTCTCGATCCGCCCGCTCTGACGCGCGAGCGCCGCGCTCGCGCCGGGCAACCGGGGTTTTTGTTCGGCGCCGTCGCGCGACTGTGCGGCCGGGCGCGTCGCGCGCCTCAGCGCCGGTGCGCTTTCGGTTCGAGGGGCGCTCCGCCCGGCTCGCGGCTCGCGCCGGCGGCCGCGAGGCGTTCCAGGTACCGCTGCCAGAGTTCGTCCTGCCTCAGGCCATACTCGTAGAGCAAGTCCCAGGAGTAGATCCCCGTGTCGTGGCCGTCGGAGAAGCGGATCTGTATCGCGTAGTGGCCGACCGGTTCGACGCCGAGCACCTCGACGTCCTTCTTCCCCGTCTGCAGCACTTCCTGCCCGGGGCCGTGGCCGCGCACTTCGGCCGAAGGCGAGTAGACGCGCAGGAACTCGTACGGCAAGCGAAAACTCTTGCCGTCGGCGAAGCTGATCTCTAGCACGCGCGACTTCTGGTGCAGCTTGATCTCGGTGGGCCAAGGCGCCCGTTCGATGTCCGGCATGCTCGCGCTCACTTTCTGTTCGTCCGCGCGCACAACGCGCATTCCCATTGTAGGCCGCGCCGTTGCGCCGAATACCTGACCGCCCCCGGGGTTTCCGCCGCCAGGCCGCGGCGCCGGCATCGTAGAATCGGCTCGCCATGACGCCGGCTCGGCCCGCGCTCAAGGACCTGCGCGTCGACCAGGTCGGAAGCCTGCTTCGGCCGCAGGCGCTCAAGGACGCCTTCCTCGCCCACGCCCGGGGCGCGATCGACGAGGCGGCGCTCGCCGCCGTCCAGGACGAAGCGATCCGCGCGGTCGTACGCGCGCAGGAGGAACTGGGCCTGCCGATCGTCACCGACGGCGAGTACCGCCGCCTCAACTGGCAAGTGAGCTTCTGCGAGGTCGAGGGCTGGGACCTTGGAAGCGGCGCGCGCGCGCATTTCGTCGCACACCCCGACAACCGCAACCCGGGCGAGCAGCCCCTCAGGCGCGGCGAGGATGCGGTCGTCGCGTTCCGCGTACCGGCCACCGCGCGCCTGCGCCTTGTGCGCAACTTCCCCCTCGAAGAGCTGCGCCTGCTACGCGCGATCGCCCGCCGGCCCGTCAAAGTGACGCTGATCGGGCCGGACCGCATCCTGCAGATGTGCGATCTCGAGCGCTCGGCGCCCTTCTACCGGGACGCCGACGAATTCCTCGCCGATGTGGTCGCGATCGAGCGTCGCATCGTGAGCGAGCTCGTCGCCGCCGGCTGCGACTATGTGCAGCTCGACGAACCGAGCTACACGGGTTACGTCGATCCGCCCACGCTCGCGCGCATGCGCGCCCGGGGCGACGATCCGATGCGGCGTCTCGCACGCGCGATCGAGGCCGACAATGCCGTGATCCGCGACTTGCGCGCGCGCGCGACTTTCGGCCTGCACATCTGCCGCGGCAACCGCGCGAGCATGTGGCACCGCGAGGGGACCTACGACGCGATCGCCGAGCCGCTCCTCGGCGGACTGCAGTTCGACCGCTTGCTGCTCGAATATGACAGCCCGCGCGCAGGTGGTTTCGAGCCGCTGCGCTTCGTCCCGCGCGGCGGCCCCACGGTGGTGCTTGGCCTGGTCACCACCAAGGTGGGGACGCTCGAAGCGAAGGACGAACTGAAGCGGCGCATCGACGAGGCGAGCCGTCACGTGCCGCTCGCGCAGCTCGCCCTCAGCCCCCAGTGCGGGTTCGCAAGCGGAATCGGCGGCAACCTGCTCAGCGAGGTCGAGCAGTGGGCCAAGCTGCGGCGCGTGCTGGAAGTCGCGCGCGAGCTCTGGGGCGCGATCGCGCCGCCCGCCTGACGCGGTCCAGACCCGTCACGCCGAAAGTTCGGGGCGGTCGCGGAAATACGCAAGCGCCTCGGGATTGGCCAGGGCCTCGACGTTCTTGACCGGCCGCCCGTGGATCAGCTCGCGCACGGCGAGCTCGACGATCTTGCCGCTTTTGGTGCGCGGGATGTCCGGCACTTGCAGGATTTTGTCCGGGACATGGCGCGGCGTGGTCGCCTCGCGGATGCGCGCGCGCATTTTCGCCGCGAGCGCATCGTCCAGCGCAAGCCCTTCGCGCAGCCTGACGAAGAGCACCACGCGCACGTCGTTCTCCCACTCCTGCCCGACGACCAGCGCTTCGACGACCTCGTCGAGCGTCTCGACCACACGGTAGATCTCGGCCGTGCCGATGCGCACGCCGCCGGGGTTCAGCACCGCGTCGGAGCGGCCGACGATCACGAAGCCGCCGTGTTCCGTCTCCTCGCACCAGTCGCCGTGGCGCCACACTCCGGGGTAGTGCTCGAAATACGCCGCCCGGTAGCGCGACCCGTCCGGGTCGTTCCAGAAGCCGAGCGGCATCGACGGGAAAGGGCGCGTACAGACAAGTTCGCCCTTGCGCGCGATCACCGGTCGGCCCGCTTCGTCGTACACGGCGACGGCCATGCCGAGCCCCTTGCACTGGATCTCGCCGCGGCGCACCGGGAGGAGCGGATTTCCCAGCACGAAGCACGACACGATGTCGGTACCGCCCGAGATCGAGGCGAGGCACACATCGCGCTTGACGTTCGCGTACACCCAGTCGAAACCCTCGGGCGAGAGCGGCGAACCGGTGGACAGCAGCATGCGCAGTGCCTCGAGCCGGTGCGTCCGCGCCGGACAGAGGCCGATTTTGGCTATCGCATCGAGGTACTTCGCCGAGGTGCCGAAGTGCGTTATCGCCTCCGCTTCCGTCCAGTCGAAAAGCACCCGACCTCGCTCGGCGAACGGCGAGCCATCGTAGAGAAAAAGGGTTGCACCCGAGGCGAGACCCGACACCAGCCAGTTCCACATCATCCAGCCGAGAGTCGTGAAGTAAAAAAGCCGGTCTCCCGGCCGCAGGTCCGAGTGCAGCCGATGTTCCTTCAGGTGCTGGAGCAGCGTGCCCCCTGCTCCGTGCACGATGCACTTGGGCACACCGGTCGTTCCGGAGGAATACAGGATGTAGAGCGGATGGTTGAAGGGGAAACGCTCGAAGGGGAGCGGCGCCGCGGGGGGTAGGTCCGCGATCGCGCCGTCCGCGTAACGGATCTGGATCGACGCCCGCAGACTGGGCAACCGCTCGGCGACGGCCGCGTTTTTTTCGGCCATCCTGAATTCCTTGCCGCCATACCCGTAACGGTCGGCGCAGAAAAGCACCTTCGGTTCGATCTGGCCGAAGCGGTCGAGCACGCCCTGCACGCCGAAATCCGGCGAGCACGACGACCACACCGCCCCGAGGCTTGTCGCGGCGAGCATCGCCGCCACCGCTTCCGGCAGGTTCGGCAGGTAGCCGGCGACGCGGTCGCCGGCGCTCACTCCTTCGGCGCGCAGCCGCGCGGCAAGGCGCGCAACAAGCGCCGCGAGATCGCGCCGCGTCAGCCGCCGGCCTATACCCTGCTCCGAGCGGAAGACGATGGCCGTCGCGTCGTCCGGCTCGCCGAGCAGATTCTCGGCGAAATTGAGTTTCCCCTCCGGGAAAAAGCGCGCCCCTGGCATGCGCTCGCCGTCGGCAAGCGCGCAGGGGCCTTTTTCTCCACGCACGCCGCAGAACTCCCAGAGCAAGGTCCAGAACGTTTCGCGCTCGTCGACCGACCAGCGATGCAGCGACGGCCAGTCCGGCGCACGCGCCACCGCCATGAAGCGCGCCATCGCGGTGCCCGCCGCGTACGAGGGCTCCGGCCGCCAGAGCACTTCGCCGCTCACGCCGCCGCATCCCCACCCACGAGCTGCGCGCGCACCGCCTCCGGAATGCGCACGGGGCGGCCGCTTGCCCGATCCACGAATACGACCACGGCCTCCCCGTCGGCGCACAGTTCCGTATCGTCCTCGCGCCGCAGCTCGTAGCGGGTGCGCACGCTCGAGCCACCCGGCTCGTCCGTGTAGAGACGCACCTCGACGGTCCCGGGATAGGCAAGCGCGCGGCGGAAGTTGCACGCGGTGCTCACGATCACGATTCCCAGCTCCTTCCACGCGCCGTCGGCAGCGAGCCGTTCGAACCAGCCGATGCGCGCCTGCTCCATGTAGCGGAAGTACACGGTGTTGTTCACGTGCCCCAGGGCATCCATGTCGCCCCAGCGGATGGGGATGCGTTCGATGTGCGCAGGAGCGCGCGTCTGCTCCGTCATCGTGACAATCATATAATGCGCCGATGCAGCGCGAGTCGATGGCGTTCGACGTCGTCGTCGTCGGCGCGGGACCGGCTGGACTCGCGACCGCCATCCGCCTCAAGCAGCTCTCGGCCGCCCGCAGTGTCTGCGTGCTCGAGAAGGGATCGGAGGTCGGTGCGCATATCCTCTCGGGTGCGGTCGTCGATGCACGCGCGCTGAGCGAGCTGCTGCCCGACTGGCGCGACCGCGGCGCACCGCTGCGCACCGCGGTCACGGAAGACCGATTTCTTTTCCTCACCGAGCGCCGAGCGTTCCGCGTGCCGCACGCGCTCCTTCCCGCCTGCTTGCACAACGACGGCAACTACATCGCGAGCCTCGGCGCGCTGGTGGGCTGGCTTGCGCGCGAAGCCGAGGCGCGCGGGGTCGAAATCTTCCCCGGCTTCGCCGCCGCCGAGGTGCTCTACGACGAAAGCGGTGCGGTGCGGGGCGTGGCGACCGGAGAGGTGGGTATCGATCGCGACGCCCGCAAGACCGCCGCCTACCAGCCGGGCGTGGAACTGCACGCCAAGTACACCGTCTTCGCGGAAGGCTGTCGCGGCCATCTCGGCCGTCAGCTTGAAGCGCGCTTCGCCCTGCGGCGCAACGTAGATCCGCAGGTCTACGGCCTTGGGCTAAAGGAACTCTGGGAGGTTCGCGCCGAGGCGCACCAGCCCGGCCTTGTCGTGCACACGGCGGGTTGGCCGCTCGATACGCGCACCTACGGCGGCTCCTTCCTCTACCACCTGGAAGAACGTCAGGTTGCCGTCGGCTTTGTCGTCGGTCTCGGCTACGAGAACCCGTACCTCAGTCCCTACGAGGAGTTCCAGCGCTTCAAGACCCATCCGGCAATTCGCGCCACGCTCGCCGGGGGGCGGCGCCTCGCCTACGGCGCCCGCGCCCTCGTCGCCGGAGGGCTGCAGTCGCTGCCCGAACTCGTTTTCCCGGGGGGGTGCTTGGTTGGCGACGAGGCGGGATTTTTGAACGCCGCGCGCATCAAAGGCAGCCACTGCGCCATCAAAAGCGGCGCGCTCGCCGCAGAGGCGCTCCACGCGGCACTCGAAGCCGGCCGCGCACGCGACCGGCTGGATGAATACCCGCGTGCCTTCCGGGCCTCGTGGCTCTACGAGGAGCTCTGGCGCGCGCGCAATTTCAAGCCGTGGATGGCGAAGGGCCTGTGGCCGGGCACGCTGATGTTCGGCATCGACCAGATCGTGCTGCGCGGGCGCGCACCCTGGACATTGCACCACCGCCGCGCCGACCACGAAAGCCTGCGGCGCAAAGACAAGGCGGTGCCGCTTCGCTACCCCAAGCCCGACGGCGTGCTCACCTTCGACCGGCTGACCAACCTCGCTTTTTCCAACGTCGCGCATAACGAGGATCAGCCGCCGCACCTGCGGTTAAAGGACGCCGCGGGGCCAATCCGGATCAATCTCGCCCTCTACGACGCTCCCGAGCAGCGCTATTGCCCGGCGGGCGTCTACGAGATCGTGACCGAAGAAGCCGGGCCGCGCCTGCAGATCAACGCGCAGAACTGCATCCACTGCAAAACCTGCGACATCAAGGATCCGACGCAAAACATCGTCTGGGTGGCGCCCGAGGGCGGCGGCGGTCCCAACTATCCCAACATGTAAGGTCGCGCGGCCAGGGCCTGGGCCGTCTCGAGTGGTGGCCAGACGCGCGCGCCGGTCAACCGGCCGTAGCGCGTGTGCGTTCTCGGGCTTACCGCACCCCTCGGGTGCACGACTCAAAGCGAGGAACAGAAAGATGTCCAACCTCCGCATCGCCACCGCCGTCGCCGCTCTGCTCATCGCCGCCGCCCCCGTCTGGGCTCAGGAAAAGGCGCAGGGCCAAGGAAAAAAGGGCGCTCCCGCCGCCGAAAAGAAGTCGCCACACGCAAAAGGGCCGCCGAGCGAAGCGCAGATGAAGCGGCAGGAACGCATGCGCTTCTGCAACGAGGCCGCCGCTACGCGTAAGCTCGAGGGCGACGAGCGCAGGCACTTCATGCGAGCGTGCCTGCGCGGCGCCGATCCGGTGCAGGCCGAGCGCAGGGCCGCGCAGGGGCAGAAGATGCGCAACTGCAACCGCCAAGCGACCGAGAAAGGTCTCAAAGGCGAAGAGCGCAGGGCGTTCATGAGCGAGTGCCTGCGCGGCTGAGCGCGCCGCGTCGACGCAGACTGAAAGCGGCCGCCGCGTCGGCCGCCTTACGCGGCATGAGCGCCGGCATGCCGCGTAGCTGCAAGGAAGCCTCCGCCAAAGCGCGGCCGGCAGAACTCGCGATGCCTGCACGAAAAGCGCAGGCCGCAGCGCGCGCGGCGCGACCGGCCCCCGCGCACTGCAGGTCCCCACGCCTGCGGCAACTGCGAGCCTATACTGGCGCACAAGCGGGCTGCCGCCTATCCTCTCGGGGCAGTCCTTTGGGTGGAGGCGTACGGTGATCAGCCGCGAACAAAACGAACTGATGACGCGGATCGGCTCGGGCACGGCAGCCGGAGCGCTGCTGCGGCACTACTGGCAGCCGGTCGCACTCGCGGAGGAATTGGAGAGCGAGCGGCCGGTGAAGGCGGTCCGGCTGCTCGGCGAAGATTTCGTGCTTTTCCGCGACGCAAGCGGCCGCGTCGGCCTAATCGAGCGGCACTGCGCGCACCGCGGCGCGGACCTTGCATACGGCCGGCTCGAGCCGCAAGGCCTGCGCTGCGCCTTCCACGGCTGGCTGTTCGACGTCACCGGTCGCTGCCTCGAGACGCCCGCAGAGCCGGCCGGCAGCCGGCTCTGCGAGAGCGTACGCCACCGTGGCTTTCCGGTCGTGCTGCGCGCGGGCGTCTACTGGGCTTGGCTGGGCACGGACGAAGCGCCCGCGTTTCCGCACCTCGACTGTTTCGTCGCGCCGGATACGCACGTCTTCGCCTTCAAAGGCTACTGGGACTGCAACTGGCTCCAGGCGCTCGAAGTCGGGATCGATCCGGCACACGCTTCCTACTTGCATCGTTTTTTCGAGGACGAAGACCCGGCGCGCGCGTACGGTCGCCAGTTCCGGGCGACGGCGATGGATTCGGAACTGCCGATTTCGCGCCTGTTGCGGGAGCACGACCGCCCCGAGATCCGCCTCGAGCGATCTCGCTACGGCATCCGCCTCTACACGCTGCGACGCATGAACGCCGAAAAAGTGCACCTGCGCGTCACGAACGTCGTCTTCCCGCAGGCCTTCGTCATTCCGATGAGCGAGGAGATGACGATCTCGCAGTGGCACGTGCCGGTCGACGACACCGGGACTTACTGGTACGCGATCTTCACCAGCTTCGGCGCCCCGGTCGACCGGCGCACGATGCGCGAGCAGCGGCTCAAGACCTACCCTGCGCCGGACTACAAACCGGTGCGCAACCGTGCAAACCAATGGGGTTACGACCCGGGCGAGCAGGCGCACGCGACCTACACTGGCATGGGTTTCGACATCAACGTGCACGACCAGTGGGCGTGCGAGTCGCAGGGCCCGATCGCCGACCGCACGCGTGAGCATCTCGGCACGACCGATGCGGGCATCGTCCTGTACCGCCGCCTGCTCGTTGACGCGATCCACCGGGTGCGCGTCGGAGAGCGTCCGCCCATGGTGCTCGATGCGCAAGCGGCCGCCTCGATCACGGGTCCGCCCGCGATCGACGCCGTGGTGCCTGCCGACCGGTGGCAAGAGTACTGGCGCGAGGCGGACGCGCGTCGCCGGCGTGCCTGCCCGTGGCCGGCGCCGCGCCTTGCGGCATGAGCTTCGTCGAGCGGCACGGGCTCTGGAGCCCTGCCCAGCAGGCCGCCGCTCGGGCGCTCCTCGACGAAATCCCGCGTCGCGGCCTCGAGTCGGTGCGCTTCTCCTTTGCCGACCTGCACGGCATCCTGCGCTCGAAGACCGTCGCGGCAGGCGAAGTCGCGACCGCGCTCTTCGAGGGTGTGCGCTTTCCGAGCTCGCTGCTTGCCAAAGACAGCGCGAACCGGACCGTGTTTCCGGTCTTCACGCCGGGGGCAGGACTCGGACTGCGCGCGCTCGAAGGCGCGGCCGACGCCCTGATGGTCGCCGATCCCCAGACCTGGCGCGTGCTTCCGTGGCTGCGCGCAACAGGCTGGGTGCTCTGCGACGTGTACCTCCCCGATGGCCGCCCGGCACCGTTTGCGACGCGGGCGCTCCTCAAGCGCGCGCTCGCGCGCGTCGAGGAGGCCGGCTACGATTACCGCGCAGGTCTCGAGATCGAGTTCCACGTCTTCCGACTCCTCGATCCTCGGCTCGCACCGGAATGTGCGGGTCAGCCCGGCGCGCCACCCGAGGTGGCGCTCCTCACAAGCGGCTATCAGCTCCTGGCCGAGACGCGCTACGACCAGCTCGAGCCGGCGCTCGAAGTCCTGCGCCGCGGCCTCGAGGGGCTCGGGTTACCGTTACGTTCCTTGGAATGCGAATACGGGCCGAGCCAGGCGGAGGTGACCTTCGGCGCGCTCCCTGGCCTTGCGTGCGCCGACGCGATGACCCTTTTTCGTAGCGCCGCCAAGCAGGTGCTGCGGCGCCACGGCTACCACGCCACCTTCATGTGCCGGCCGAAGCTGCCCAACGTGATGTCGAGCGGCTGGCATCTGCACCAGTCGCTCCTGCGTCCCGACGGCGCGAACGCGTTCGTACCCGCGCCCGGCGAAGTGCTTTCGCCCGTCGGCCTCCGTTTCCTGGCAGGACTGCTCGCTCACGCACCTGCCTGTGCGGCGTTCGCGACACCGACGCTCAATGGCTACCGGCGCTACCGGCCGCTCTCGCTTGCGCCGGACCGCATCGTCTGGGGCATCGACAACCGCGGGGCCCTGCTTCGCGCGCTGGCTGCACCCGGCGATTCCCGCTCCCGCATCGAGAACCGGATGGGCGAGCCGGCGGCGAACCCGTACCTTTACCTTGCCTCGCAGATCCACGCCGGATGCGACGGCATCGCCCGTGCCCTCGACCCCGGCCCGCCGACAGACCGGCCCTACGAGGCCGACGCGCCGAGGCTTCCGCGCGCGCTCGAGGAAGCACTTGCCGCGCTCGCGCAGGATCCGACGCTCGTCAACGGCTTCGGGGCCGACTTCGTCGCCTACTATCGAGGAGTCAAGGAAGCCGAGATCGCTCGCTTCCAGCAGGAAGTGAGCGACTGGGAACACCGCGAGTACTTCGAACTCTACTGAGCAGGCGCACGCTCTTTGCGCGTCAAGCGCCCGCCTCAGTCGAGATAGAACTGTTCCTCTTCGAGCGCGAGCACCGAAGCACCGCCGGTGACGATCGCGGTGCGCAGCGCCGCCGCCTGCGGCAGGAGGTGCTCGGCGTAAAAACGCGCGGTGCGCACTTTCGCCTCCAGGAACGGACGGTCGGCGCCGGCTTCGCCGAGTCGGCGCCGTGCGGCAAGGGCCGCACGGCCCATCTGCCAGCCGCCGCAGACGATTCCCATCAGTCGCAAGAACGGCACCGCACCGGCATACACCTCCCGCGGCGCGGAGCCTGCGCGCTCGAGCACGAAGCGCAGCGCGTCGCTCGCCGCCGAGACGGCGGCCGTCAGCTGCGCCCCGACGGATGCGAGTGCGGGTTCCCCGTCGGCCGCAAGCTGAGCGGCGCAGCTCCGCATCTCGTCGAGGAGCGCCTGCGCCGTGCTCCCACCTTCGCGCAGGATTTTGCGGCCGATGAGGTCGTTCGCCTGGATTCCCGTGGTGCCCTCGTAGATGGTCGCGATGCGCGCATCGCGCAGATGCTGCGCGGCGCCCGTCTCTTCGATGTAACCCATGCCGCCGTGCACCTGCACGCCGAGCGAGGCGATTTCGAACCCCGTCTCCGTGAACCAGCCCTTGACCACCGGGATGAGCAGGTCGACGAGCGCCTGCGCGCGCTGCCGTTCGGAGTCGACCGGGTGACGCTGCGCGGCGTCCATGCGCGCGGCCACTGCGTAGGCGAGCGCGCGCATCGCCTCGGTCTGCGCTTTCATGAGCATCAGCATGCGACGCACGTCGGGGTGCCGCACGATGGGCACCGGTGGACCGCCCGCACCCGCAAGCTCTCGCCCCTGAAGGCGCTCGCGCGCGTAGGCGAGCGCGCGCTGCGTCGCTCGCTCGGCGATGGCGACCCCTTCCAGACCCACCGCGAAACGCGCCGCGTTCATCATGAGAAACATGATCTCGAGACCGCGGTTCTCCTCGCCGACCAGCCAGCCGCGCGCGCCGTCGTAGGACATCACCGCGGTCGGACTGGCGTGGATGCCGAGCTTGTGCTCGATCGACGTGCAGTGCACGCGGTTACGCTCGCCGAGCTCGCCGTCAGGGCCGACCAGGCGCTTGGGCACGACGAAAAGCGAGATGCCTTTGACCCCCTCGGGCGCATCGGGCGTGCGCGCAAGCACGAGGTGCACGATCTGGTCGGTCCAGTCGTGCTCGCCGTAGGTGATGAAGATCTTCTGGCCATGGATGCGATAGCGGCCCCCCGCCTCCGCTTCAGCCCGGGTGCGCAGGAGCGCAAGGTCCGAACCGGCCTGGGGTTCCGTCAGGTTCATCGTGCCGGTCCATTCGCCCGACGCCATTTTCGGGAGGTACAGGCGCTTGAGCGCCTCGGAGGCGCGCGCTTCGAGCGCGTGGATCGCGCCCTGCGTGAGCATGGGGCAGAGCGAAAAGCTCATGTTCGCGCTGCACCACATTTCCTCGACCGGCGTGGCGACGAGCCGCGGCAGGCCCTGCCCGCCCCAAGCGGTCGAGATGGGAAGCGACGCCCAGCCGTTGGCGACGAACTGACGGTACGCCTCGCGAAAACCGCTCGGCGTGCGGACCGCTCCCTGTTCCCAGCGCGCCCCCTCCCGGTCACCGGTCGCGTTGAGCGGATCGAGCACCTCGGCGGCAAAGCGCGCCGCCTGCTCAAGGACCGCATCGACCGTTTCCGGCGTCGCCTCCTCGCAGCCGGGCAGACGCGCGACGGCGTCGAGGCCGGCGACCTCGCGCAGCACGAAGCGCATGTCCCGAAGCGGTGCGCGGTAGCCCATGACGCGGAGGGGGCGGCGCTGCTCAGCCCTTTTTTAGCTCTTCGACCAGCTCCGGAACGATCTTGAACAGATCGCCCACCACGCCATAGTCGGCGACCTGGAAGATCGGCGCCTCCTCGTCCTTGTTGATCGCGACAATGACGCGGCTGTCCTTCATTCCGGCGAGGTGCTGGATCGCACCCGAGATTCCGACTGCGACGTAGAGCTCAGGGGCGACGATCTTGCCGGTCTGACCCACCTGCCAGTCGTTTGGCACGAATCCCGCATCCACCGCCGCGCGCGAGGCTCCCATCGCTGCGCCGAGCGCATCGGCGAGGGGTTCCAGCACGCGCTTGAAATTCTCCCCGGAGGCAAGGCCGCGCCCGCCGGAGACCACCACGCGCGCGCTCGTCAACTCCGGGCGCTCGCTTTTTGCCGCCTCCCGGCGTACGAAGGCCGAGAGGCCCGCGTCCGCCGGCGCTGCCACCGACTCGACCGGCGCCGCGCCGCCGGTCGCGGGCACCGCCTCGAACGCGGTCGTGCGCACCGTGAGCACCTTCACCGGGTCGGCGCACTGCACCGTGGCGAGCGCGTTGCCCGCGTAGATCGGCCGCACGAAGGTGTCGGCCGATTCGATGGCGACGACGTCCGTGACCGCCTGCGCATCGAGCAGCGCCGCGGCGCGCGGCATCACGTTCTTGCCGTGCGAGGTCGCGGCCGCAACGAGATGCGTACAGCCGCGCCCCAGCTGCGCGACGAGCGGAGCGAGATTTTCCGCGAGCCCTTCGGCGAGCGCGGGGCCGTCGGCGTGCAACACCTTCGCCACGCCCGGAACCTGCGCCACGGCGGCGGCCGCCTGCGCGCAGCCGTACCCTGCGACGAGCACGTGGATTTCACCGCCCAGCTTCGATGCCGCCCCGAGTGCACACAGGCTCGCTTTGCGCAGGGACCGGTTGTCATGTTCCGCGAGCACCAGCACCGCCATCGCAACCCCCTAGATGACCTTCGCCTCGTTGCGCAGCTTCTCAAGGAGCGTCTTTGCATCCGGCACGCGCACGCCAGCCTTGCGCCGCGGCGGTTCGGTCACGCGCAGCGTGCGCAGCCGCGGCGCGACGTCCACGCCGAGCACCTGGGGCGTGACGATCTCGAGCGGCTTTTTTTTCGCCTTCATGATGTTGGGCAGCGTGACATAGCGCGGCTCGTTCAACCTCAGGTCGGTCGTGACCACCGCGGGCAGGACCACCGAGACGGTCTCGAGCCCGCCGTCCACCTCGCGCGTCACCTCGGCCCGCCCTTCGGCGACGACGACCTTGGAGGCGAAGGTCGCCTGCGGCCAGCCGAGCAGCCCTGCCAGCATCTGGCCCGTTTGGTTCGCGTCGTCGTCGATCGCCTGCTTCCCGAGGATCGCAAGCTGCGGCGTTTCGCGGCGCGCGAGCGCGGCCAGCAGCTGGGCCACTGCGAGCGGTTCCAGCTCCACCGCGGTTTCGACCAGGATCGCCCGGTCGGCGCCGAGCGCGAGCGCCGTGCGCAGCGTCTCCTGGCAGGCCGCCGTACCGCACGAGACAGCGACGATTTCGGTCGCGTGGCCCGCTTCTTTGAGGCGCACCGCCTCCTCGACGGCGATCTCGTCGAACGGGTTCATCGACATCTTGACGTTCGCAATGTCGACGCCGGACCCATCCGCCTTGACGCGCACCTTGACGTTGTAGTCCACGACCCGCTTGACCGAAACGAGGATTTTCATGAGGACGCTTCGCCGATCGAAGAAAGCGGGCACGGGCGCCCGCGCACCGGCCGATTATACTGGCGCGCACCGCCCGGGCGCGGCGCAGACCGCTTTCGCCAAAGCCGCCAAGCGGCGAAACGCGGTCTGCGCACGGGCGACAGGGCGTGCGATGATACACAGCCGGGACTTGGCACCGGCGCGCCGCCCACGGCGGCGCGCCGAGTTCGCCCCGGGGTCCGTGAGGGAGGTGACCGATGAGCGATCTCGCCCAGCTGCGCATTCCTTCCCTGCGCGCGCGCGTGAGCGAGGCGGAGTGGGCGCTGCGCGTAGACCTTGCCGCCTGTTACCGGCTGGTCGCCCATTACGGCATGAGCGACCTCGTCTACAACCACATCTCCGCGCGCGTTCCGGGCGAGGAGGAGCAGTTCCTCATCAATCCCTATGGCCTGCTCTACGAGGAGATCACCGCTTCGAGCCTCGTCAAGGTGAACTTTGCGGGCGAGGTCGTGCTCGATTCGGGCAGCGGCTGCGGCATCAACCAGGCCGGCGTCGTCATCCACAGTGCGGTGCACCGGGCGCGCCCCGACGTGGGCTGTGTCATCCACACGCATTCGATCGCGGGCATGGCGATCTCGGCGCTCGAGTGCGGTCTTCTTCCGCTCACGCAGACGGCGATGTACTTCGACCGCGTGCCGATGCACGACTACGAGGGCGTGGTGATCGAGCGGGACGAGCAGCCACGGCTCGTGCGCGACCTGGGCGACGCCAAGGCGATGATCCTGCGCAACCACGGCCTGCTCGCCGTCGGGGCGACGGTGGCCGAGGCCTTCGTCAACCTGTTCTGGCTCGAGCGCGCCTGCCAGGCGCAGCTGGCGGCGATGGCCTGCGGCACGCCGCTGCACGTCCCGAGCGCCGAGGTGGTCGCGAAAACGAACCGGCTCTACCGACCCGGCGAGAGGCGGCGCTGGGGGCCGCTCGAGTGGCCCGCGCTGCTGCGCATGCTCGACCGGCGCGATCCCTCGTATCGCGAGTAGGCGGTGTGGCGGAAGGAGGCAGGATCGCGCGCGGAACCGAGGCTGGCGGCGGCGACACCGCACGCGCCTTGTCGCCTTCAAGCGCAGGCGCCGGGCTGAACGCGCGACCGCAAAGCGCCGCCGGAGCCCGCGACGCCACCTGGGCGGCCGGGTCGCTTCCCGACAGCCGGGGCGCGAATCTCTACCGCGCCGATCCGAGCTTCGGGCCGCTCCTGCGTTTCTACCTCGGGCAGGCGCTGTATGCGCACCTCGAGCCGCATCTAGTGAAACTCGGCGCGCTCGCGGGGGGCGAGCTCGACGAATTGGCCGCGACCGCCGATCGTCACCCGCCGCGCCTGCACCTGCGCGACCGGACCGGCGAGTGCTGCGAGCGGATCGAGAAGCCGTGCGGCTTCCCCGAGTGCACCCGCTGCGATCCGGCAACCGGGTCGTGCATGAACGTCAACGAGGGACGCGCGTGCGACGACTTCAACGAGTGCACGGCGCAGAGCCGTTGCGCGGGGAACGGGCTCTGCGTTGCCGGCGTGCCGACGCTGCGATTGAGCGCGTCCAGAGCGTCCGCGAGGTCTTTGCCGGAGAGATCGATCGCGGCTTCCAGCCGCGCAACGTCGGCGAGATAGGGCACGCCGGCCGCCGGCGGGAAGGCGGCGACGAAGGCCTCTCCGTCAGGCGTTTCCGCTTGGACGGGCGTCAAGCAAAGGCTGGTGAGGGTGATGGCGAGAAGTCGAGGTCCCATGAACATGTTCTGTACCGTCCAGGTCACGGCAGTGCGGTCGCGCATTGCGATAGCGTGGATATCATCGGCCCCATATCGGCCACCGGGAAATGGGCGCGCTGCCCATCGACGGAAATGTAGAATTCTCCCGGACTTTCGAAGTGACGCAG
>OGCL01000390.1_pt1 | contig 48160 bp, 42 predicted proteins | sample 1570041 | NCBI WGS metagenome assembly OGCL01 (sample SAMN06266162, study PRJEB24511) | hot springs metagenome | isolation source: Hot spring water | place: South Africa: Limpopo | collected 2015-06-22 | reverse complement strand
AGAGCAAGGAGGCTGATACGCAATCCATCAGCCTCCTTTTGATTTGCATAGACCGCGATCTTTGCCACCGGAAGTGGACCTACTACTCATAGCGGCGTGAGTTGTGCTATAATCGAGTCGTGCGCCGGCGGCAACATGGCCACGCAGGTACGGCGCCATCGCACAGCCAGATCGATCATCAAGGAGTCAAGACATGTCGGACAAGCTGGATCGCTTTTCCAAACGCGCCCGCAAGGTACTGACGATGGCCCAGGAGGAAGCGCAACGCCTGAACCATAACTACATCGGCACGGAGCACATCCTGCTCGGGTTGATCCGCGAAGGGGAGGGGGTCGCGGCGGCCGTGCTGCAGAACTCAGCCCGGGCGTTGCCGCCCGCGCATTGCGTTTGGAAGTCCGACTTCAGAAATTCCTGGCCGAGGCCGGCGTCGCCTCCCACTGGCTCCACGTGAAGGCGAATATGCCGCCACACCGCCCGCTCCCACTTCTGTTTATTGACCGGCTGGCATGGGGTCTCCAACAAGAACTCGAGAACGAAAGACTCGATGTTCTTGTAGCCAGCCCGCTCAAGCGAGACGCACGCCTCACAGGCGTAACCCCTGCGCTCGTCCGTCCTTGCGAATTGGGCGACGGGCTTGAACAGAAGGCACTTGCTACAGCGCCACTCCACGGCGCCATTCGCAGCGCGGCGCGTCTGCCTGAGCGCTTGTCTTCCGAAATCCATTCTTGGCCTCTCCTAAGTAGTATCGCCGAGCTAAAGACGAAAACTCAAGCGGGAACGCTTGAGTTTTCGTCCTCGTTTCACTGCCTTGTCAGCGCCGCGCCGACGAGGTCTTTTATCTCCTCGTCGGTCATGCGCTGGCGCGGGGCGGCGCGTCGCCAGGAAGTCGGTGCGCGCCTCGCCGCGCGCGTACACCTCGTCGCGCAGCACCGCCGCGAGAAAAGCCTTGTTCGTGGGCAGCCCGAGGGCCACCGTTTGCTCGAGTGCGAGCGCGAGCCGTTCGCGCGCCTCGTCGCGGTCGCGACCGTGCGCGACGAGCTTTGCGAGCATCGAGTCGTACCACGGCGTGACTTCGAGCCCCGCGGCGAGGGCGTGGTCGGTGCGCACGCCCGGTGCCGTGCGCCAGGCGAGGAGCCGCCCTGCGCAGGGCAGGAAGTCGCGCGCCGGATCCTCGGCGCACAGACGCGCCTCGATCGCGTGCCCCTCGAGGCGCACGTCCGCCTGCTGAAAGCCGAGCGGCTCGCCGGCGGCGATGCGCAGCTGCCATTCGACGAGGTCGAGCCCCGTGACCGCCTCGGTCACCGGGTGTTCGACTTGCAGCCGCGTGTTCATCTCCATGAACCAGAAGTGCCCATCGTCGGCGAGCAGGAATTCGACGGTGCCCGCGTTCGCGTAGCCGGAGGCGCGCGCGACGGCGACCGCCGCAAGCCCCATGCGCTCGCGCAGCGCTGCGTCCACCGCCGGCGAGGGCGACTCTTCGAGCAGCTTCTGGTGGCGCCGCTGGACCGAGCAGTCGCGCTCGCCGAGGTGCAGCACGGCGCCGTGGCTGTCGGCGAGCACCTGGACTTCGACGTGGCGCGCGCGCTCGAGGAGCGGCTCGATCAGCAGCCGCCCGTCGCCGAAAGCGGCTTCGGCCTCGGATCGCGCCGAGGCCAGCGCGGAGGCGAATTCCTCGGACCGGTGCACGATGCGCATGCCGCGGCCGCCCCCGCCGGCAGCCGCCTTGACCAGGAGCGGAAAGCGCGGCGCCGACTCGTCGAGCGGCGCGAGCGTGGCTACGCCCGCCTCGCGCGCCAGGCGCTTGGCGGAGATCTTGTCGCCCATGGCGCGGATCGCCGCGGGCGGCGGACCGATCCAGACCAGGCCCGCGTCCGCCACCGCCTGCGCAAAGCCCGCGTTTTCGGCAAGAAAGCCGTAGCCGGGGTGCACCGCCTGCGCGCCGCTTCGGCGCGCCGCCGCGATGAGCGCTTCGGCCGCGAGATAGGAGGCGCGCGCGGGCGGCGGACCGATGCGCACCGCCGCATCCGCCGCGTGCACGTGCGGCGCGTCGCGGTCGGCGTCCGAGTACACGGCAATGGTGCGCAGGCCGAGCCGTCGCGCCGTGCGAAAAATGCGCAGCGCGATCTCGCCGCGGTTGGCGACCAGGACGCTCGTAAAGCGCTTCACGGCCGTGGCCTTCCTCGTCGTCGAGCCCCAACCCTCAGCGTCGGCCCGGAAGGATGCCCATGTGCTTGCAGATGATCGAAAGCATCACCTCGTCGGCACCGCCACCGATCGAGACGAGTCGTCCGTCGCGCCAGGCCCGCGCGACGGCATTGTCCCAGGTGTAGCCCATGCCGCCCCAGAACTGCAGGCACGTGTCGGTGATGCGGCGGCCCAGGCGACCGGCCTTGAGCTTCGCCATCGACGCGAGCAGGGTCACGTCCTGGCCGGCCACGTACAGGTCGACGGCGCGGTAGACGAGGGCGCGCAGCGCCTCGAGCTCGGTCTGGCACTCGGCGAGGTGGTAGTGCACCCACTGCTGGTCGAGCACGGTCGAGCCGAAAAGCTTGCGCTCGCGAGCGTAGGCGATCGTCTCGTCGATGCAGCGCTGTAGCGCCTGCAGCTTGGAGGAAGCCGCCCACAACCGCTCCTCTTGGAACTGCAGCATCTGGTAGGTGAAGCCCATGTCCTCTTCGCCGATGCGGTAGCGCTGCGGCACGCGCACCTCGTCGAAGAAGATCTGCGCCGTGTCGGACGACCACATGCCGATTTTCTTGAGCTTTTTCGCGACCGAGACGCCCTTCGCCTTCATCGGCAGGCAGATGAGCGACTTGTTCCGGTGCGGCGGCCCGTCGGAGGTGTTCGCGAGGAGGCACATCCAGTCGGCCTGGGTGCCGTTCGTCGTCCAGAGCTTGCCGCCGTTGATCACGTAGTCCCCGCCCTCCTTGCGCGCGTGGGTGCGGATCGAAGCGACGTCCGAACCGGCTCCGGGCTCGGACACACCGAGGCACGCGACGTACTCCCCGGCGATGGTCGGGGCGAGGAACTCGCGCCGCAACTCGTCGGAGCCGAAGCGGGCAAGGGCGGGTGTCGCCATGTCGGTCTGCACGCCGATCGCCATCGGCACGCCGCCGCAGCGGATGTGGCCGAGCGTCTCGGCCATCACCTGCGCGTAGCTCCAGTCGAGGCCGCTCCCGCCGTACGCGACGGGCTTGGTCAGCCCGAGGAAGCCGAGCCGGCCCATCTTGCGGAACAGCTCGTGCGCCGGGAAACACTCGGCCGCCTCCCATTCATCGACGTAAGGATTGACCTCGTTGTCGATGAACCGCTTCAGGTTGCGGCGCAATTCCTCGTGCTCGTGCGTGAGCTGCATGAGAACCTCCTCGAAAAGGGCGCGCACGGGACGACGCGAGGCCGCCGCGCCTTGCGCGCACGCAAGCGAGCGCAGCGATGCCGGGCCGTGCTCATGGGCGCGCGACTGCGAACTGGACCGGCCGCAGCGGACGCGCCTCGGCTTCGCGACAGAGCGAGAGCACGAAGCCGAGCACATCGCGCGTGTCGCGCGGATCGATCACGCCGTCATCCAGCATGCGCCCCGAGCAGACGAAGGCGCTCTGCTGGCTCTCGAAGTTCTCGACGATGCGCCGCTTGAGGGCGTCGATCGCCGCTCGGTCGGGTTCCTCGTTGCGGCGCCGTGCCGTCCCTTCCATCACGATCGCCATGGTGAGCGCGGCCTGCTCGGCGCCCATCACTGCGGTCTGCGCGTTCGGCCAGGAGAAGAGGAAGCGCGGTCGGTACGCACGACCGCACATGCCGTAGTTGCCGGCGCCGAAGGAAGCGCCGCACATGATCGTGATCTGCGGCACGTTCGCGTTCGCGACCGCCTGGATCATCTTCGAGCCGTGCTTGATCATGCCCGCCTCCTCGGAGGCGCGCCCGACCAGGTAGCCGGTCGTGTTCTGCAGGTACACGAGCGGCAGCCCGGCCTGGCAGCAGCTCTGGATGAAGTGCGTCGCCTTGGTCGAGCCGGCGGGGTCGAGCGGACCGTTGTTGGTCACGATGCCGACGGCGATGCCGTGCACCGCCGCGTGGCCGCAGACGGTGGCCGGCCCGTAGTCCGGCTTGAAGTCGAGAAAATCCGAGTCGTCGACGATGCGCGCGATCGCCTCGCGCATGTCGACCGGTTTGCGGTAGTCGGCGGGCATCACGCCGAGCAGCTCCTCGACCGGGTAGCGGGGCGGTCGTGCACCCGCGGGCGGCCGTTCGCTCTTCCAGCCGAGGCGCGCGAGCAGCTCGCGCGCAAGGCGCACGCCGTCAGAGTCGTCCTCGGCAAGATATTCGCCGAGGCCGGAGATGTGCGTGTGCATGACCGCACCCCCGAGCTCCTCGTCGGTCGCGATTTCGCCCGTGGCCGCCTTCAGAAGCGGCGGCCCTGCGAGGAAGGCTTTCGCCCGGCCGCGCACCATGATCACGTAGTCGGACAGCCCGGGCATGTACGCGCCGCCGGCGGTCGAGGACCCGTGCACGACGGTGATCACGGGGATGCCGGCGGCGGACAACCGGGCGAGGTTGTAGAAGATGGCACCGCCGTGCACGAAGCCCTCGACCCGGTACTTGAGAAGGTTGGCGCCGGCGGACTCGACGAGGTGCACGAAGGGAAGCTTCTCGCGTAGCGCGATCTCCTGCATGCGCAGCAGTTTTTCCAGCCCCATCGGCTGGATCGCGCCCGCATCGATCCCCGAGTCGGAAGCGACCACCATCGCGCGCACCCCTCCGGCGTAGCCGATGCCGGCGATCATCCCGGCGCCCGGCACGGAGCGTTCGGGCTCTGGCCGCTCCATCAGGTAGCCGGCAAGCGAGCAGAGCTCCAGCCACGGCGAGCCGGGGTCGAGCAGCCGGGCGATGCGCTCGCGCGGAAGCAGCTGGCCGCGCCGGTCAAAGAGCGGCTTCGACTGTGCCGAGGCGGCGCGCGCGCGAGCCTCGAGTTCGCGCAGGCGCTCGACGAGCGCGAGCATGTGCTCGCGGTTGCGGCGGAAGGTCTCGCCCTGCGGGTCGAGCTGCGATGCGAGGGCAGGCATCAGCCGAGCACGCGCGGTCGCGAGGCAAGCGGAAACGCGTCCAAGGGGACCGTGGGCGTGCGGTTTTCGACCCGATGCGCGGCGCGCACGTTCGGCACCCCCCCGTCGACGCGCAGGCACGCGCCCGAGACGAAGGCCGCCGCGGGCGAAAGCAGGAACACGATCGCCGCCGAAACCTCGGCCTCGGTGCCGAGCCGCGCCAGAGGCACGAACTGGGGCAGTGCGCGGATGTGCTCGGCCATCTCGGGGGGGTAACGGTCCAGCCCGCTCGAGGCGATCCAGCCAGGGGCGACGGCGTTGACGCGCACGGGCGCCCACTCGAAGGCGGCCGTCTCGGTGAAGTTGAGCATTCCGGCGCGCGCTGCGCCCGAGTGGCCCATGCCCGGCATGCCCAGCCACATGTCGGCGAGCACGTTGACGATCGCCCCTTCGCCGGCCGCCTTCATCCACTGCGTGTAGCACTCGCGCGCGACGAGGAAGCCGCCCGTCAGATTGGTGCGCACGACCGCGTCCCAGCCTTTCCCGGAAATCGAGGCGAGGGGAGCGGCGAACTGGCCTCCGGCGTTATTGACCAGTGCGTCGAGGCGGCCGCAGTCGACGAGCACTTGCGAAACGGTGCGCTTGACCGCCTCCTCCTCGCGGATGTCGCAGGGGTACGGCCGCGCACGGCCCCCCGCCGCCGCGATTTCCGCGCACACCGCCTCGAGCTTTGCCGCGGTGCGGCCCACGAGCGCCACCTGCGCGCCGAGAGCGGCCAGCTCGTGCGCCGTGCAGCGGCCGATGCCGGAACCGGCGCCGGTGATGAGCGCAACACGCCCCTCGAAGAGGCCGCTGCGAAACACCGAACGGTAGCGCGGCGCCGCGCCTTGGGTCACCTCGCCCATTAGACTATGATGCATCAAAGCCGCCGCTGCCGACGATGGGAATTCCGCGCACGCTTTTCACCGCCGAGCACGAGATCTTTCGCGCGAGCGTGCGGCGCTTTCTGGCCGAGGAGGTCGTCCCGCACGACGAGCGCTGGCAGGAGCAGGGGTACGTCGATCGCGAGCTCTGGCGCAAGGCCGGAGCGAACGGATTCCTGTGCACGAGCATGCCGCCGGAGTACGGCGGGGCCGGCGCCGACCGGCTCTACAGCATGATTCTCATCGAAGAGCAGGCGCGCGCGAACAACTCCTCGCTCGGCTGGGGCCTGCATTCGGACATCGTCGCGCCGTATCTCCTGCACTACGGCAGCGAGGAAGTCAAACGCAAGTACCTGCCGCGCATGGCGAGCGGCGAAATGATCGGGGCGATCGCGATGACCGAACCGGGCACGGGCTCCGACTTGCAGGCGGTCAAGACGAGCGCGGTGCGCCGCGGCGACCATTACGTACTGAACGGCGCGAAGACCTTCATCACCAACGGCTGGCTGTGCGACCTCGTGGTGGTGGTCGCGAAGACCGATCCGCGCGCGGGTGCAAAGGGCGTCAGTCTGCTCGTCGTCGACACGACCATGGCCGGTTTCACGAAGGGACGGCGGCTGAAGAAGATCGGGTTGAAGGGTCAGGACACCGCCGAGCTCTTCTTCGCAAACGTCGAAGTGCCGGTCGCGAACCGAATCGGCGAGGAAGGCGGCGGCTTCGCCTATCTGATGCAGGAGCTGCCCTGGGAGCGGCTGCAGATCGCGATCGCTGCAGTGGCCAAGTGCGAAGCGGCGCTCGAGTGGACGCTCGCCTACGTGCGCGAGCGCCACGCCTTCGGTCGGCCGGTGGGCAGCTTCCAGAACACCCGTTTCCGACTGGCGGAACTGGCGAGCGAGATTCAAATCGCGCGCGTGTTCGTCGACCGCTGCATGGCGTTGCTGCTTGCCGGTACGCTCGACACGGCCACCGCCTCGATGGCCAAGTACTGGGCGACCGAACTCGAGGGGCGCGTCGTCGACGCGTGCCTGCAGTTGCACGGTGGCTACGGCTACATGTGGGAATACCCGATTGCGCGCGCCTACGTCGACGCTCGGGTGCAGCGCATCTACGGGGGCACGAACGAGATCATGAAGGAGCTGATCGCGCGCTCGCTCGGCCTGCCCGACTGAGGGCTCGCCGCGCGCGCATCGGATAGGGGGAACGACGATGGCCGAGGCGATCCTTTACGAGGCGCTTCGCACGCCGCGCGGGCGCGGAAAAGCGAGCGGCGCGCTGCACGAGGTGAAGCCCGTCGCGCTGCTCGCGGGCCTGCTGCGCGAACTGGTGCGGCGTAACGACCTCGACACGGCGCAAGTCGACGACGTCGTGATGGGTTGCGTCACCCCGGTTGGCGAGCAGGGCTCGTGCATCGCCAAGATCGCGGCGCTCGCGGCCGGCTGGGATTTCCGCGCGGCGGGCGTGCAGCTCAACCGCTTCTGCGCTTCGGGGCTCGAGGCGGTGAACATCGCGGCGCAGAAAGTGCGTTCGGGGTGGGAGGAGCTGGTCGTCGCCGGCGGCGTCGAGTCGATGTCGCGCGTGCCGATGGGTTCGGACCGCGGCGCCTGGGCGCACGACCCGGAGACGGCGTTCGACACGGCGTTCATCCCCCAGGGGATCGGCGCCGACCTGATCGCCACGCTGGACGGGTTCGCGCGCGAGGAGGTGGACGCCTACGCGCTTGCGTCGCAGCAGAGAGCGGCGGCGGCGCGCGCCGAAGGGCGCTTCGACCGCTCGCTCGTCGCCGTGCGCGACGCGCTGGGCGAGGCGATCCTCGACCACGACGAGCTGATGCGGCCGCAGACGACGCTTGCGGCGCTTGCCGCACTGCCGCCGTCGTTCGAAGAGGTCGGTGCGCTCGGCTACGACGCGGTGGCGCTCCAGCGCTACCCGCAGGTGGAAGCGATCCGGCACGTGCACACCGCGGGCAATTCCTCGGGCATCGTCGACGGGGCGGCGGCGGTGCTGATCGCAAGCGAGGAAAAAGGGCGCGCGCTCGGCCTGCGGCCGCGCGCGCGCATCGTCGCAACCGCGCTCTCGGGAGCCGATCCCACGATCATGCTCACCGGGCCGATCCCGGCCACGCGCAAGGTGCTCGCCAAGGCCGGGCTGCGCATCGAGGATATCGACCTCTTCGAGGTGAACGAGGCTTTCGCCGTGGTGCCGATGAAGTTCATGCGCGAATTCGGCGTGCCGCACGAAAGGGTCAACGTCAACGGCGGTGCGATCGCGATGGGACACCCGCTCGGAGCGACGGGCGCGATGCTCCTCGGCACGCTCGTCGACGAACTGGAGCGTCGCCGCCTGCGCTACGGTCTGGTGACGCTGTGCGTGGGCGGCGGCATGGGCATCGCGACGATCGTCGAGCGCATTTCGTGAGCGACCAGGCACCGGTGCGCTGGGAGCGCGACGGCGAGGGCGTCGTCACGCTCGTCCTCGACGCCCCCGGTGCCGCGGTCAATACCATGACCGCCGAGTGGGAGGCGGCGTTCGCGCAGGCCGTGGCGCGGCTGCTCGCGGAAAAGTCCTCGGTTCGTGGCGTCATTCTCGCTTCGGCGAAAAAGTCCTTTTTTGCCGGGGCGGATCTGAAAGCGCTGCTGCGGCTCGGGCCCGGCGACGGACCGGCCGTGTTCCGTCAGCTCGAGCGGGTGAAAAAAACGCTGCGGGCCTTGGAGACCGCCGGTTTTCCTGTCGTTGCGGTGATCGAAGGAGCCGCCCTCGGCGGCGGCTGGGAGCTCGCTCTGAGCGCGCACGCGCGCTTCGTCCTCGACGACGCCTCGATTGCCCTCGGCCTGCCGGAGGTGACGCTCGGGCTGCTTCCGGCGGCAGGAGGCGTGACGAAAATGACGCGGCTACTGGGGCTGAAGGCGGCCTTCCCTTACCTCGTCGAAGGGCGCACCTTCGGGCCGCAGGAAGCTTTGCGGCTCGGCCTCGTGCAGGGGCTAGCGCCGGAGGGGGTTGCGCTTTTTCGCGCGGCGCGCGAGTGGATCGCGGCGCACCCCCAGGCGCGCCAGCCGTGGGACGAGCCGGGATGGCGGATGCCGGGCGGGGGGCCGTCGGACGCCCACATCGCCCAGATGCTTGCCCTCGCACCGGCGATCGTCATCGCCCGCACGCGCGGCCTGTATCCGGCGCCCAAGGCGATCCTCGCCGCCATGGTCGAGGGTGCGCACGTGGACGTGGAGACGGCGCTCCGGATCGAGTCGCGCTACCTCGCGCGGCTTGCCGTCGGACCTGTGGCGAAGAACCTGATCCTGTTTTTTTTCGCGCGCAACGCAGCGCGCTCGCGCAGCACCGCCTGGAAGCCGGCGAAGGCGGCGATCCTGGGCGCCGGAACGAGGGGTAGCGCGCTCGCCGCCGCGCACGCGCTGTGCGGCATCCCCTGCGTGCTGAGAGACTTGTCGCTGGAAAAGGCCGAGGCGGGCCGCGCGCGAGCGCTTCGCGTGTGCGAAAAGAAAGGACGCGACCCCGCCGAAGCGCGCGCGCTCATCCACCCGAGCGCGCAGGCCGCGGACCTCTCGGGCTGCGACCTCGTCATCGAAGTGGTGCCCGAGGACCGCAGGCTCAAGGCCCAAGCGCTGCGCGAAGCGGAGCCGTATCTCGCTCCGCAGGCATTAATGGCCTCGGGCACCCCGGGGCTACCCGTCACGGGGCTTGCCCAGGCCGTGCGCGCGCGCGAGCGGTTCGTTGGACTGCACTTTTTCCCGGCGGCGGACCGGATGGAGCTCGTCGAGATCGTGCGCGGGCGCGATAGCGCAGAGGAGGCGCTTGCCCGCGCCTGCGACTACGTGCGCGCTCTGGGCAAGGTGCCGATCGTGGTACGAGATGCGCCCGGCTTTTTCGCGACGCGTACCTTCGGCGCTTTTGTGCTCGAAGGCTGCGCAATGCTTGCAGAAGGCGTGCCACCCGCGCTGGTCGAAAACGCGGCGCACCAGGCGGGGATGGCGCGCGGCCCGCTCGAGGCACTCGACGAGATCTCGCTTGCGCATGCGCTCTCGGTGATCGAGCAGACGGCGGACATGTGGGCCGCCCAAGGCAAGCCCCTGCCGCCCGCGCAGCCCGGTGCGCAGGTGCTCGTGCGCATGGTGCGCGAGTTCGGGCGCACGGGCCGCTCGGGCAAGGGCGGTTTTTACGATTATGCGGAGCAGGGCAGCAAACGCCTGTGGCCGGAGCTGGCGCGCCTCTACGGCCGGCAGGGGACCGTCTGCGATTTTGAAGAGCTCAAAGACCGTTTCCTCTACCGGCAGGCGATCGAAGCGCTTCGCTGCCTCGAGGAAGGCATCCTGTGCTCCGTGGCCGATGGCAACCTCGGGTCGGTGCTCGGCATCGGTTTCCCGGCCTGGACCGGGGGCGCGCTTCGCTTCGTCGACCACGTCGGGGTCGCGCCTTTTCTTGCGCGCGCCGAGGCCCTTGCCGCACGCCACGGCGAGCGCTTCGCGCCGCCCCGGCTGCTACGCGAAAAGGCCGGGCGTGGCGAGGCGCTCGGCTAGCGAGCGAGGCGAGGAAGAGAGACGATGGCGCTGCCGCCCCTGCTCTCTGGCCTGCGGCTTCCGGTGATCGGTGCGCCGATGTTCATCGCCGGAAACCCGCGTCTCGTCATCGAACAGTGCAAGGCCGGGATCGTCGGCTCGTTTCCCGCGTTGAACGCCCGCCCGAAGGAAAAACTCGAGGCTTGGCTGGACGAAATCGAACAGGCGCTCGCCGGCCACCCGGGGGCCGCTCCTTTCGCCGTGAACCAGATCATCCACAAGTCGAACGACCGGCTGGAGCACGACCTCGACGTGTGCATTCGCCGTCGCGTGCCGATCGTGATCACGAGCTTGCGCGCGCCGCACGAGGTGGTGCCGCGCGTACACGCCTATGGGGGCATCGTGCTGCACGACGTGATCAACGTGCGTCACGCGCGCAAGGCGCTGGAAGCCGGCGTCGACGGGCTGATCCTCGTGTGCGCGGGCGCGGGAGGCCATGCGGGCACGCTCTCACCGTTTGCCCTGCTGGGCGAGCTGCGCAGATTCTACGACGGCCTGGTCGTGCTCGCCGGTGCGATCGCGACCGGCTCGGCGGTGCTCGCGGCGCAGGCGGCCGGCGCCGACCTTGCCTACATCGGCACCCGTTTTCTCGCCACGCCCGAGGCGAGCATACCCGAGCGTTACAAGGAGGAGATCGTGCGCGCCAGCGCCGCCGACATCGTGTACACGGATCTATTCTCGGGCGTGCACGGGAACTACCTGCGCGCAAGCGTACTCGCCGCCGGCTTCGACCCGGACGATCTCCCGAAGTCCGATCCCTCGAAGATGAACTTCGCATCAGGCTCGGAGGCGGAGAAAAAGGTCTGGCGCGACATCTGGAGCGCAGGGCAGGGCGTCGGCCTGATCGACCGCGTATTGCCGGTGGCGGAGGTGGTGGCGCAGCTCGAGCGCGAATATCGCAGCGCGCGTGCGCGCCTCCTTGCGCTCGCATGAGCGCGCGCTACCGCACGCTCGAACTCGAGCGGCGCGGGCCGGCCGGTTGGCTGTGGCTTGCGCGGCCCGAGGCGAGAAACGCGCTCGATGCCACGATGCTCGCCGAGCTTGCGCGTGCCCTGGGCGTACTTGCGCGCGACGAGTCGGTGCGCGTTCTCGTGCTCGGGGGGCGCGGCTCCGCTTTTTGCGCGGGCGGCGACCTCGAGCGCATGGCGCGCGAGGGCCGCGCGAGCGCGGCGCGCAACCGCGCGCAGGCGCAGCAGGCGGCGCGGCTCTTTCGCGCCCTCGACACTTTCCCGAAACCGACCCTCGCCCGCATCCACGGTCCGGCGGTGGCAGGCGGGCTTGGCCTTGCCTGCTGCTGCGACGTGCTCGTCGCCTCCGACGAGGCGAGTTTTGCGCTGCCCGAGGTTCGCCTGGGGCTGCTACCGGCGATCGTCAGTCCCTATCTCGTGCGCGCGCTCGGCGCGCACGCGCTACGCCGCTACCTGCTCTCGGGAGAACGCTTTTCGGCGCAAGAGGCGCTTCGGCTCGGCATGCTGCACGAGAAGGTTCCCCCCGAGCAGCTGGACGTAACGGTCGAGCGCATCGTGCAGGCGTTGGTGGCCGGTGCGCCCGGCGCCCTGGCCGAGGGCAAGCGGCTGATGGCGCGGCTGCAGAAACCGGCGCGCGAGGGGGCGCTCCTTGCACACTGTACGGAAATCCTCGCGCGGCGGCGCGCTTCGGACGAGGCGCGCGAAGGCTTGGCCGCGGCTCTGGAAAAACGCAAACCGCGCTGGGCGCCGTAGCGCCGCGCGCGCCGCAGGCCGAGAGAGAGGCGGCCTACGAGCGGGGCGGTCTGCAACCCGCGCGCGCCGAGCGGGCACGCGCGCGGCCGAAGGCGTGCCACGGCTGCGCGTGCGCCCTGGCGCTCAGGGGCGGGTGCGCGCAGGCGATCTTTCGCGCGAACGCGGTCCTCTAGCGGAACTGGCGCGGGAAACCTTCCCAGGCGCGGTGATAGTCCTTCTGGCGCTCCCGGGCGCGCAGCGCCGCGCGCGTGGGCCGGAAGACGTAGCGCGATTCGCACATGAAGGCGAGCGTGTCGCGGTAGCGCTCGGGTCTCAGTTCGGCCTGGCTCGCCCGCTGCCAGACGGCGACGTCGGGACCGTGACCCTGCATGCAGTTGTGAATCGAGACGCCGCCCGGAAGGAATCCTCCGGCCTTGCCGTCGTAGACGCCGCGCACCAGGCCCATCAACTCGCTCATGAGGTTACGATGGAACCACGGCGGCCGGAAGGTGTCTTCGGCGACCATCCAGCGCGGGGGAAAGACGACGAAATCGCAGTTGGCGACACCCGGCTGACCGGAGGGCGAGGTGAGCACGGTGAAAATCGACGGGTCGGGGTGATCGAAAGTGACCGTGTTGACCGCCATGAAACGGGAAAGGTCGTATTTGAAGGGCGCGTAGTTGCCATGCCAGGCGACGACGTCGAGCGGCGAGTGCCGCAGCCGAGTCGCCCAGAGGTTGCCCTGGAACTTGACGATCACCTCGTAGGGCCGGTCGCGCTCCTCGAATGCGGCCACGGGCGCGAGAAAGTCCCGCTTCTGCGCAAGTCCCTGCGAGCCGAGGGGGCCGAGCTCGGGCAGCCGAAACGGCTGGCCATAGTTCTCGCACACGTAGCCCCGCACCGGTTCGTCGATGTTCACCTTGAATTTGACGCCGCGCGGAACGAGGCCGATCTCGCCGGGCGCGAGCGCAAGGCGGCCCATTTCGGTAAAGAGCTCGAGGCTGCCCTGCTGCGGGACGATCATCAGCTCGCCGTCGGCGCACGCGAAGACGCGCTCGCGCATCGGACGGTTCGCCCGGTACACGTGTACGGCTACGCCCGCCTGCGCGGCCGGCTCGCCGCAGCCGGCGACGGTGTAGAGGCCAGCGACGAAATCGCAGGCGCGCTCCGGTATGGGGAACGGATTCCAGCGCAGCCGATCGGGGGTTGCCGGTTCCTCGTCGAATGGCCCCGAGCGGAGCAGCCCGTTGGCGATGCGCCGAAAAGGCGGGTGCATCGCCGAGGGTCGGATGCGATACAGCCAAGTCGAGAGATTCTCCGCGCGGGGCGCGGTAAAGGCGCTTCCCGACAGCACCTCGGCATACAGCCCGCGCGGCGGTCGCTGTGGCGAATTGCGGCCGATGGGCAAGGCGCCGCGAACCGCCTCGGTCGAAAACACGTTGCCGAATCCGCTCTGGTATTGCGAAGCCGCCATGTCCGGTTCCCCTAGAAAACGATCCGTTGGCGATGGCGCGGATGGGCGCAGCGCGGCGCGCCTCCGCCCCTGCCGCGCGCGGCAAACCCGTGCGCGGTCCGCCACTGCGGAAATTCCAAAAAACGATGAAATTGCACCGTGCGCTCGCCCTCGCCGCGCCGCTCGATTCGCCCGTGCTATATTCGCCAATGTTATTATTGCGCCGCGAACCGAATCGAGGAGATCCTATGAACCTCACTGCTTACAGCCTGCGCCGCCTGCTCACGCTCCAGAAAAATATCACGCGCGCGATCGAAAAGAAACGAGCGTTGGATCGGCAACGCGTACTCAAGAAACTGCGCAAATTGGCGCGCCGAGAAGGGTACGCGCTCGATGAGCTTCTCGGCCGCGGCGCGGGCGGCAGGCGTGCCGCGCCGGCGCACACCGTCGCTGCGAAGTACCGCCATCCAGAAAACGCCACCCTCACCTGGAGCGGCCGCGGCCGGCCGCCCGCATGGATCGTCGAGTGGAAGAAAAAGCACAAGAACCTGGACGCACTGAAAGTGGGCTAAAGCGAGGCGCGCTAGCGGTCGAGTGCCGCCGGTAACCAGAGCGCAAGGCCGGGGGCGAGCACAAGGAGCGCAAGGCGCACCAGGTCGGCGGCGACGAAAGGGGCGATTCCGCGCACCACTGTGCCGAAGGGCAGCCCGCTTACGCCCTGGATCACGAACAGGTTGATTCCGACCGGCGGCAGGATCATCCCGATCTCGCACAGCGTGACGAACAGCACGCCGAACCAGATCGGGTCGAAACCGAGTGCGGTGACGAGCTTGAAAACCGGGCCGATGGTGAGGAATAGCATCGCGAGCTCGTCCATGAGCGCGCCGAGCGCGAGATAAAAGAGCACGAGGAGAAGGAGCACCGTCCAGCGGTCCCAGCCGAGGTCGCGCACGGTGCGCACGAGCGCGTCGGCGAAACCCGTCGTGTCGAGAAAAAAGTTAAACACGCCGGCTCCAATCAGGATCATGACCACCATACCGATGGTCGCCGCGCTTTCGCGCGCGGCGGCAAGGAAGCCGGAAACGGGCAAGCGCCCGCGCAGGAGCGCAAGCGCGATCGCGCCGAAGGCCCCGACCGCCGCCGCCTCGGTGGGCGAAAACCAGCCCGAGTAGAGGCCGCCGAGCACGGTCGCAAAAAGTACGGCCACCGGCCAGACGGCGCGAAGGGCCGTGGCGCGCACCGCCCAAGGCTGGCGGGTGGCGGCGGGTCCGAGGCGCGGGTCGCGGGCGATGGCGACGCGCACGGCGAGCATGTAGAGAAGGCTTCCGAGCAGACCGGGGAGCACGCCGGCCGCGAGCAGTTTGCCGATCGACTGCTCGGTCATCAGCCCGTAGAGCACGAAAAGGATGGAGGGCGGGATCATGACGCCCAGCGTGCCGCCGGCGGCCACCGAGGCGGCGGCCAGTCGCTCGTCGTAGCCGAGGCGACGCATCTCAGGCAGGGCAACGCGCCCCATCGTCGCCGCAGTCGCGATCGCCGAGCCGCAGATGGCGCCGAATACGGCGCAGGCACCGACGGTGGCCATCGCCAAGCCCCCGCGCAGATGTCCGAGGAAGGCGGCGACCGCCTCGTAGAGCGCGCGCGCAAGGCCGCCGTGCGCGGCGTAGACCCCCATGACGATGAAAAGTGGCAGCACCGCAAGGCTGGGCGCAAAGACCGCGTCAAAAGGTGCGCGCCCCAGGACGAAGGGCAGAGTGGACCAGCCTGCCGCGAGGCCGTAGCCGAGGGCGCCGACCGCGGCCATCGCGACACCGACGGGAACGCGCAGCGCGATCAAAAGGAGCACGGCGACGAAGCCGGCTGCGCCGAGCGCCGGTCCGCTCATCGCAGCGAGGCAGCGGGCGCTTTGCCGCTCTCGGACGACTGCCGCAGGCCGGCGCGCACGGCCGCCACCAGGGCCAGCGCGAGGCCCACGATCACCGGCATCCAGTACGCGAGCATCGGCACGCCCAGCGTGACGGAGCGGTCGCCTTGCGCAAAGGCAATATGCGCCTGACCGACGGCGAAAGCCGCGAGGGCGGCCATCGTCGCCGCGCTGACGAGCGTGCCAACAGCGCGCAGAGTGGCGCGGGCGCGCGGGGCGAGCCGGTCGACGAGCAGGTCCACGCGGATGTGCGCATCGCGCAGGAACACCCACGGCAGGGCAAGGAAGGCGCAGCTCATCTGGCCGAGCTGCAGGAGGTCGATCGTGCCGCGCAAAGACTGCCCGAGCGTGCGCCGCGCCACGATGTCCGCGACGACGACGAGCGCGATCGCGAGCAGCGCGGCGACGCCCGCGACCGCGAGCGTCGCCAGCGCGCGCTCGAAGCGCGTCACCGCCGGGCGAACGCGGCGACGCGCTTTAGCATTTCATCGTAGATCGCGCGCGCGTTCGTCACTCCCTGCTTTTCGAGTTCGGCAAGCTGCGCGTCGATCACGGGTTTGAGCTGTGCGCGCCAGGCTTCGCGCTGCTCGCGCGAAACGGTGACGATGGTGTTGCCGAGCGGCTTGACCGCCTCCAGCCCAGCCTGGTCCCAGCGGTTCCACCACGCGCCGAATTGGTTGACCAGGATCGTGCCGGTGGTCTCGTCGATCGCCCGCTTCGCGATCGGGTCGAGCGCCGCGTAGCGCGCCTCGCTCATGACGACGTGGAAGCAGGCTGTGTAGACGCGCGCATCGAGGTGGTAGCGGAGCAGCTTCTCGAGCCGAAAGCCCTTGATCGCGTCCCACGGGAACACCGCGCCGTCGATCACGCCCTTTTCGAGGTTTTCGTAGACCTGGCCCGGCGGCATGCCGACCGGCGTTGCGCCGAGGTGCGCAAGCAGCGCCTGCGTCGAGGGGTTCGGCGCGCGCATGCGCAGTCCCTTGACGTCCTCGATGTTCTCGAGGCGGCGCTCGCGCGTGTGAAACAGGCCCGGATTGTGGCAGTGCACGGCAAGCACCTTGAAGCCCTGGTAATCGGGGGCGAGCGCGCCGGGAAGCATCGCCCAGAGCGTTTTGGTCGCGGCGTCGGCCGAATCGGCGACGAACGGCAGCTCCATGATCGAGCTGCGCAGGAACCGTCCGCGCGGAATGCCGTTCAGACCCCAGGCGACGTCGACGACACCCTGGCGCACCTGGTCGGCCTGGTTCTCGGTCTTGCCAAAGGGCGAGTTTCCGGCAAAGACGCGCGCCACGACTTTGCCTGCCGTGCGTTTTTCGATGTCCTTGGCAAGGGGCTCGAGAACGTCGACGACGAAGCCGTGCGTAGGTGGAACGAAGGTCGAGAACTTGAGTTCGGTCTGCGCCTCGACCGCGGCGGCGAGGGCAAGCGCGGCAACTGCGGCAACGATGCGGTACGGCATGCAGGATCCTCCTCTCTTTTGCGATTATAGGCACGCGCGGCATTCGCCCCGCGGCCAAGCGCGTCGCCGGGGTCGAGTCGCGCGCAGGGGGGAGCGCGCCGGCGGCGCCGTCCGGGCCGGCCGCTACAATGGCCGGGTCCGCGATGACCGACTGCCCGAGCGCGCTCGCCGCGCTTCTTGACAATGTCAATGTCGAGGCGATCGAAGCGATCGCCCCGCCGGCCGAGATTCGCGCGCGTTTGCCGCTCAGCGAAGCGGCGGCGCGCACCGTGCTTGCCGGGCGCGAGGCGATCCGGGCGATCCTCGATCGGCGCGCGGCGCGCCTTTTCGTCGTCGTCGGCCCCTGTTCGGTGCACGATCCCGTCGCGGCGCTCGAGTACGCGCGCCGATTGCGCGCCCTCGCCGACGAGGTGCGCGAGACGATGCTCCTGGTGATGCGCGTGTACTTCGAGAAACCGCGCACGGCGACCGGTTGGAAGGGTTTCCTCAACGACCCTTGCATGGACGACTCGTTCCGCATCGAAGAGGGCATCGTCCGGGCGCGCGAGCTGCTGCTCGCGATCGCCGAGTTGGGCTTGCCGGCGGGCTCCGAGGCGCTCGATCCGATCTCGCCCCAGTATCTGTCGGAACTGTTCTCGTGGTATGCGATCGGGGCGCGCACGACCGAGTCGCAGACGCACCGCGAGATGGCGAGCGGCTTGTCGGCGCCGGTCGGGTTCAAGAACGGCACCGACGGCTCGCTCGAGGTGGCGGTGAACGCGATCCGCTCGGCCGCGCGACCGCACGGCTTTCTCGGCGTCAACGCCGCCGGGCAAACGGCGGTCGTGCGCTCGCGCGGCAACCGCTACGGGCACCTCGTGCTGCGCGGAGGGGGCGGACGCCCGAACTATGACACGGTGAGCGTGCGTTTGGCCGAACTCGCGCTCGAGCGCGCAGGGCTCGCGCCGAACATCGTCGTCGACTGCTCGCACGCGAACGCGATGAAGGACGCCGCGCTGCAGCCGCTTGTTTTCCGGGATTGCGTGCACCAGATCCTCGAGGGCAACCGCTCCCTCGTCGGCCTGATGCTCGAATCGAACCTGGAGGCGGGGCGGCAGCCGATCCCGGAAGACCTCTCGCAGCTGCGCTACGGCGTCTCGGTCACCGACCCCTGCATCGACTGGCGCACGACCGAAGAGCTGCTGCGCCGCGCGCACCGCGACCTGCGCACGGCGCTCGCCGCGCGGGGGTCGGCCTGAGTGCCGGCTCAGCGCAGCCGCACCGGCAGACGGCGGAAGCCGCGGAAGCGGATGCGGGGATCGCGCTCGGGCGCGCCCGCGGCCTCGATCGTCGGAAAGCGCGCGAGCAGGCGTCCGAAGGCGACGCGCGCCTCCATGCGCGCCACGTTCATGCCAGCGCAGGCGTGCGCGCCGTGGCCAAAAGCGACGTGGCGGTTGGGATCGCGTCCCACATCGAAGCGCTCCGGTTCCGCAAACTGCGCCGGATCCCGGTTTGCGGCACCGATGGCGAGGGTCACGAGCGTGCCCTCCGGGAACGCGACCCCGCCGATACTCATCGGTGCGGCGAGCCGGCGGTTGTTGAGCTGGATCGGCCCTTCATAGCGCAGCATCTCCTCGATCGCGCGCGGAAGCAGATCCGGCTGCGCCCGCAGCCGCGCCATTTCCGCCGGGTGCGCAAGGAGCAGCCACAGCCCGTTGCCGATCAGGTTGGTCGTCGTCTCGTGTCCCGCGTTGAGCAGGAAGATGCAGTTGTGCAGGAGTTCTTTCTCGCTCAGGCGCTCGCCGTCGGCCTCGCCGGCGATCAGCCGGGTGAGCACGTCGACCTGCGGATCCCCCGGCTTGCGGCGCCGTTCGGCGATCAGCGCGCGCAGGTAGGCGACGAACTCGGCGACGGCGCGGTTGCCCGAGGCGAGGGCCTCGGCGCTCGGGGCCGGCTCGAGCGCACCGAGGATCGCGAGCGACCAGCCGCGTAGCGGTCCGCGCTCGCTGCGCGGCACGGCGAGGAGGTTGCCGATCACTTCGACCGGGATGCGCGCGGCGAACTCGGCGATGACATCGACTTCGCGCTCCTCTCCCATGCGCGCGAGCAGCTCGTCGACCAGCCGCACGACGTCGGCTTCCATGCGCGCGAGCGCGCGCGGCGTGAGCGCGCCCATGATCAGACGGCGCACGCGCGTGTGCAGGGGGGGATCGTTGAAGACGAGACTCGTCGTGTGATGCTCGTAGAGCAGCGAATCTCCGAATTTCGGCCGGAACTCGATCTTCTTGTCGGAGCTGGCGCGCGCCGCATCGCGGTAGACGGTCAAGACGTCGTCGTAGCGCGTCAGCAGCAGCCCCCCCTCCGGCAGCCGGTGCAGCGGATCGTAAGTGCGCAGCGCCGCATACCAGGGATAGGGGTTGGCGACGAAGCCGGCCGGCGCGCGCGCGAGGTCGAAGTCGCGCACGGCCATGAAGTCCGGCAGGTCAGGTGCCGCCATTCGGCTATTATCCCCGCCCGTGCAGCGCGTCCCCATGGCCCGCTTCGAACCGGCGCTCGCCGCGCGGCTCGCCGTGCTCTGGGACGGCGCGCCGCCGAACCTGTACCGGGCGCTTGCCAACCACGCGGCAATCGTCGGCGCGTGGAGCGAATTTTTCGCCACGTTGCGGCACCGGGCGTGCACGCCGCGGGCCCTGCGCGAACTCGTGATCCTGCGCTCGGCGCAGCTTGCGCGCTCCGCCTACGAGTGGGGGCAGCATCTGCCGATGGCGCGCCGCGCGGGCGTGCGCGAAGAGCAGATTGCGGCGCTCGCGCGCTGGCGCGACGCGGCCGTGTTCGATGCGCGCGAGCGGGCGGCGCTCGCCCTCGCCGAGGCGGTGCATGCGGGCTGCGTGCCCGAGGCCGTGCACGCCGGGGTGCGCGAGCACTTCGATGCCGCGCAGTACGTCGAACTGAGCGTGACCGCGGCCGCGTATGCGATGGTCGCGCGCGTAATCGAGGCGCTGCGGGTCGAGCCCGACGCCGCGGTGCGCGAGGCCGCGCCGCCGCTTGCGCCGGCGCAGTAAAAAAAAGCGATGCGCCCCTACCGCTACTACGACTTCGTGATGGCGGCCTTCGTCACCGTGCTCGTCTGCTCGAACCTGATCGGGCCGGCGAAGATCGTGCAGATCGAGGCGCCGCTCGTCGGGCTTCTGACCTTCGGCGCGGGCGTGCTGTTCTTTCCGATCTCCTACGTTTTCGGCGACATCCTCACCGAGGTTTACGGCTACGCGCGCGCGCGGCGCGTGATCTGGGCCGGATTCGCGGGCCTCGGATTCGCCTCGTTCATGGCGGCGGTGGTGGTCGCGCTGCCGCCCGCGCCGTTCTGGGAGCACCAGGCGGCCTACGAGGTGGCTTTTGGCAATACCTGGCGCGTCGCCGCGGCGTCGATGATCGCCTACTTCTGCGGCGAGTTCGTCAATTCGTACGTGCTCGCGAAGATGAAGCTGTACACCGAGGGGCGCTGGCTCTGGACGCGCACCATCGGTTCGACGATCTGCGGCGAGGCGGTCGATTCGGCGCTCTTCTATCCCCTTGCCTTCTACGGATCGGGGATCATCCCCGACGACAAACTGCCGATGGTCATGCTCGCGCAGTTCTTGGCAAAGACCATGGTCGAAGTGTTATTTACGCCGATCACGTACAAGATCGTCGGCTTCCTCAAGCGGGCCGAGCAGGAGGACTACTACGACCGGCGCACCAACTTCAACCCCTTCGCGCTGAAGCTCTGAGGCCCTCGAAAATCGTCACGAGGGTGAGGTTCGCGCGCAGGGGCGGTCGCCGCGGCACCGCGCATCGGCGCGAGGGTGAATGCCGCGCAAGGCGCCACCGGGGGAGGGCGGGGCCGCTTCCTTTAGGAGGGCGGCAGGACAGGGGATTTTTGCTCCGGCGCGGCGCCGCGCAGCGCTTCGAGCAGGCGGCGCAGGCGCGAGCGCTCGGCGCTTGGCACGTCGTCGAGGTAGACGCGGCCGCCGATTTCGACGAAGAAAAAGCCCGTCAAACGGTCGAGATCCTCGAGCCGCCACAGAATGAGCCGGTGGGCGCCGAGCCGCGCCTCGCCCACGATACCATTGGGCGGTTCGAGGTAACGGCTCCACGTGCGGCGAAAATCCTCCGCGCTCCAGCCTGCAAAACTCTCGCGCAGGCGCGTATAGCGCGCTTTGGGCGCGTTCGAAAGGAGCGCCGCTTCCTCGAGCCGTCCTTCGGCGAGGCGGCGAAGGAGCGCGACGGCGGTGGCAAGTGCGCTCGTTCCGGTTTCTTCGTCGGCTACCCGCAGGGCCGCCTCCGGCGCGTGGGCGACATAGACGTAGCGCAACGTTTCTCCGCCGGCCAGCTCCGCGGCGCGCTCCTCGAATGCGGCCGCGGTCGCGCAGGCGACGACGAGCGCGAGCGCCGCGGGTATGCGCACGCGCGCTAGGCGGCGGCGCGCTCGGCCGGCGCGCCCGCCGGCCAGTGCGCAAGCAGCGCCTCGGCCTTGGCGCGCGCCTCGGCGATCGCTTTGCGCTTGACGTGACCGAAGCCGCGGATCTGCTCGGGCAGCGAGGCGATCTCGACGGCCAGCGCGTGATTGGCGGGTGCAAGCTCCGCGAGCAGCCGCTCGAGCGTGCGCTCGTACTCGGCGATGAGGGCCCGTTCGGTGCGCCGTTCCTCGGTGCGGCCGAAGGGGTCGAAGGGCGTGCCGCGCAGGAATTTCAGGCGCGCAAGGCCGCGCAACACCGGCCGTAGCCACGGCCCGAAGCGCAGCTTGCGCGGTTCGCCGCTCGCCGGGTCGGGGCGTGCAAGAAGCGGCGGGGCGAGGTGATAGGAGACGCGCCAGTCGCCCTCGAACTGCTCGCCGATGCGCGCGTAAAACGCTGGATCGGAGAGCAGGCGCGCGACCTCGTATTCGTCCTTGTAGGCGAGCAGCTTCGCGTAGCCGTGCGCGACGGCGGTGCTCAGCCGGTCGCTTCCCGTGCGCTCGCGCTCGATCGCGCGCACGCGCTCGACCCACGCGCGGTAGCGCCGGGCGAGGCGCTCGTCCTGGTACGCGGTGAGCAGTGCGACGCGGCGCTCGATCACCTCGTCGAGGGTGCGCGAGGCCCGCCGCGCGAGAGGCACCACCTCGGCGGGCTCGGCGATGCGCGCGACGCGCTCGGGGTCGTGCGCCGCGCGCCGCCCCCACAGGAACGCATCCAGGTTGAAGCGCACGGCGACGCCGTTGAGCTCGATCGCCCGCTCGAGCGCAGCGCGCGACACGGGCAGCCATCCCTTCTGCCAGCAGTAGCCGAGCATGAACATGTTGCTCGCGATGGCGTCGCCGAGAAGGGCGCTCGCCCAATCGGTCGCGGGTACCCACGCGACCGCTTGCGCACCGCAGGCGTTTTCGACCGCCGCCCGCAGTGCCGCCTCTGGCGCGCGCCAGTCGCGTTGGCGCACGACCGCCGCCGTCGGAACGACGCTTGCGTTGACCGCCGCGCGCGTGCGCCCGGGGTGCATTTTGTCGAGCGCTTCGGCACTTGCCGTGACGACGAGATCGCAGCCGATGACGAGGTCGGCCGCGGCCGTGGGAATGCGGGTCGCGTGCAGCGCGTCAGGCGCGGGCGCGATCCGCACGTGCGACATCACGGGCCCGCCCTTTTGCGCGAGCCCCGACATGTCGAGCACCGAAACGGCCCGGCCCTCCAAGTGCGCCGCGACGGCAAGGATCTGGCCGATGGTGATGACGCCGGTACCGCCGATACCGTCGACGAGCACGTTATAGGGGCCGGCCAACGCAGGCGGCTCGGGCTCGGGCAGCTCGGCAAAGGCGACGCCCGCGCCGAGGCCGCTCGTTCGGCCCTTGCGCAGCGCGCCGCCCTCCACCGTGACGAAGCTCGGGCAGAAGCCCTTGAGGCACGAGTAGTCCTTGTTGCACGAGGACTGGTTGATGCGCCGCTTGCGGCCGAACTCGGTGTCCACCGGTTCGACCGACAGGCAGTTCGACTTCGCGCTGCAGTCGCCGCAGCCCTCGCACACCATCTCGTGGATGAGGACGCGCACGGGTGGATCGGGGTACTCGCCGCGCTTGCGGCGCCGGCGTTTTTCGGCCGCGCAGGTCTGGTCGTAGAGAAGCACGGTCACGCCCGGTGTGGCGCGAAGCTCCCTCTGAACCAGATCAAGCTCGTCGCGGTGTCGGATCTCGACGCCCGGGGCCCACGCGGTGCCGGGCGGGTACTTCCGCGGCTCATCGGTGACCACCACGATCCGGGCCACGCCCTCGGCCGCGACCTGGCGCGTGATGCGAGCCGGGTCGAGCGGGCCGTCGTGACGCTGTCCTCCGGTCATCGCCACCGCGTCGTTGTATAGGATCTTGTAGGTCATGGTGGCTTTTGCGGCGACCGCGGCCCGGATCGCGAGCAGCCCCGAGTGGTAATAGGTGCCGTCGCCGAGGTTCGCGAAGATGTGCTTTTCGTCGCTGAAGGGCGCCTGGCCGAGCCAAGTCACGCCCTCGCCTCCCATGTGCGTGAAAGTGGCCGTCGCGCGGTCCATCCACACCGCCATGAAGTGGCAGCCGATACCGGCGGTCGCGCGGCTGCCTTCGGGCACGCGGGTCGACGTGTTGTGCGGACAGCCGGAGCAGAAGTAGGGCATGCGTACGGCGACCGGCGGCCGCGCGGCGAGCGCTTTTTCCTTGGCTTCGAGGATGGCGATGCGCTCGCGCAACGCGCTTCCCAGCGCCTCGGCCATGCCCAGCCGCGCGAGCCGCTGCGCGATGGCGCGCGCGACCATCGCGGGCGAATGCTCGTAGTGCGCCGGCAGCAACCACGTGCCGGCCGGCTGACCCTCGGCCCGGCTCCACTCGCCGTTGTCGTCGAACTTGCCGACGACGCGCGGAGGATGCCAGCCTGGCTCCCAGCGGTACAGCTCCTCCTTGAGCTGGTATTCGATGACCTGGCGCTTTTCCTCGACGACGAGGATCTCCTCCAGCCCCTCGGCGAAGCGCCGCGCCCCCTGCGGTTCGAGCGGCCAGCTCATCGCGACCTTGTAGAGGCGCAGGCCGATGTCGCGCGCAACGCGCTCGTCGATGCCAAGGTCGGCGAGCGCCTGCATCGTATCGCCGTAGCTTTTGCCGGTGGTGATGATGCCGAGGCGCGCGCGCGGCGAGTCCCAAATGATGCGGTCGAGGTTGTTGGCCCGGCAGTAGGCGAGCGCGGCGTACACCTTCCAGTCAAGAAGCCGCGCCTCCTGTTCGAGAAAACCGTCCGGCCAGCGGATATTGAGGCCGCCCGCGGGGAGCTGGAAGTCTTCGGGCAGGCGCACCGTGACGCGCTCGGGATCGACCTCGACCGAAGCGCCCGACTCGACGATGTCGGTGACGCATTTGAACGCGACCCAGCAGCCGGAGTAGCGGCTCATCGCAAAGCCGTGGAGCCCGAGATCCAGGTATTCCTGCACGCTCGAGGGGTTGAGCACGGGGATGCAGCAGGCTTTGAAGACGTGATCGCTCTGATGCGGTAGCGTCGAAGACTTTGCGCCGTGGTCGTCACCGGCAAGGACGAGCACGCCTCCGTGGCGCGAGGTGCCCGCGGCGTTTGCGTGCTTGAAAACGTCGACGCAGCGGTCGACCCCCGGCCCCTTGCCGTACCACAGGGCGAAGACCCCGTCGTAGCGCGCACCCGCGAACAGGCCGACCTGCTGCGTTCCCCAGATCGCGGTGGCGGCGAGGTCCTCGTTCAGGCCGGGCCGGAAAAGAACGTGGTGGCGCTCGAGGTGCTTGCGCGCGCGCTCGAGCGTCTGGTCGAGCCCGCCAAGCGGCGAGCCCCGGTAGCCCGAGATGTAGCCCGCGGTATTCAGCCCGGCACGCCGGTCGCGCTCGCGCTGCAGCATGGCGAGGCGCGCGATCGCCTGGAGGCCGGTCAGGAAAACGCGACCCTTTTCGACCGTGTATTTATCGTCGAGCGAAGCGCTAGCGAGCGCTGCGGTCGGCACGGCTGCGTTCATGGGGACGCCTCCTCTCGGGGTGTGCGGGCGCAAACTTTCAAACGACGATCTTACGCCGGTGCGTTCGCGGCCGGCCGGTCCCAATAAGGCTCGGGACCGAAGGCGGCGGCCAGATAGTCGATGAAGACCCTCGTCTTTGCAGGCAGATAGCGACGGTGCGGATACACGGCCCAGATCGCGACATCGCCACCGAAGGTATATCCCGGCAGCAGTTGGACCAGCGAGCCGTCTTCGAGGTGCCGGCGCACGTCCCACGTGGACTTGAGCGCGATGCCTAGGCCCGCGAGAGCCCATTCGCGCAGCACCTCCCAGTTGTCGCAGGCGTAGCGGCCGGTCACGCGCACCGCACCGCGTCTGCCGGCGGGGTCCTGGTACTCCCAAGTCATGTGGAACTCGTTTGCGGTCAGGCAGTCGTGGTGCACGAGGTCTTCCGGCGTCTGGGGCGTGCCCCGTTTGCGCAGGTAGGCGGGGCTTGCGCAGACGACGCGCCTGTTCGGCGCGAGCTTACGCGCCGCGAGCGAGGAGTCGTGCAGTTCGGCGATGCGCACCGCCACATCGAAGCCCTCTTCGAGGACGTTGAAGGCGCGGTCCGAGAGGCTGAGCGAGAGCTGGATACGCGGATAGCGCCGCGCAAATTCCGGGATGAGGGGTGCGATGTGCAAATGACCGAAAGCGGCGGGAACTCCGACCCGCAGAATGCCTTGCGGTTCGGCGCGCCCGGCGGAGACCTCGGCGTCCGCCTCCTCGACCTCGGCGAGGATGCGCTGGCAGGCCTCGAGGTACCTCACCCCCTCGTCGGTAAGGCTGATGCGGCGAGTCGTCCGGTTCAACAGGCGCACGCCGAGCCTCGATTCGAGCGAAGCGAGCTTGCGGCTAACGGCAGCGGTCGATACGCCGAGTTCCCGGGCAGCGGCCGACAAGCTGCCTGCAGCCACCGTCCTCGCAAAGATGGACATCTCCGTCAAATCTCCCATTGTTGCTAAAATCGCAAATGTGTTTTGCTGACATTGAGTATTGTATATGTTTGCGGAAAACATTAAATTTGCTGCGACGCAGCAGGATCTGGAACTGCTGCAAAGAACGCGCCCGCCGCGGCTCCTCCTCCTCCCTCCTCCTCCGCGGCGGGGTTCGTCCCGCTCCGCACTTCGGTGCGGAGCGGGACCGCGCCCTCAGAATCTAAGAGTCCATACCCTGAGCGGGGAGGCGGCTGGATCGCTGTTCGGTTCACCGCCCCAAAGCGCCCCTCAGATCTCCAGCGTGGACCAAATCCTGCAGCTAAAGAACATTTACAACCCTTTGTTTAGCAAACCGTTTAAGATTAGTTCACCGTTTTAGCGAGCTGATCGGGAGGTATGGCTTGGGACGGCCGGAAAAAATCCGACTCGGCGATCTGCTCGTCACCCAGCGGATCGTCTCGTCTGAGCAGCTTCGGCACGCCCTCGAAGAGCAGAAAAGGTCCGGGCGCAAGCTCGGGCGCGTGCTGGTCGAGCAGGGACACGCGAGCGAGGAGCAGATCTGCGAAGCCATCTCGCGCCAGCTCGGCATTCCGTTCGTCAACCTCAAGCACTACAACTTCCGCCTCGACGTGGTGCGGAGTCTTCCCGAGACGCAGGCGCGCCGCTTCCGCGCGATCGTGCTCGAGGACAGGGGCACGAGTTTTCTCGTCGGCATGGCAGACCCGACCGATCTCTTTGCTTTCGATGGAGTGCAGCGCTTGCTCGGGCGTGAGGTCGAACTCGCGGTTGTCGCCGAGTCGGTCCTCTTTGCGACCATCGACCGGGTCTATCGCCGCACCGAGGAAATCAGCGGTCTTGCGCGCGAGCTCGAGCGCGACATCGGTGAGGCCTACGTCGACTTCGGGGCCGCGGCGCCAGGTGCTGAGGACGCGCCCGTGGCAAAACTGCTCCAGTCGGTGTTCGAGGACGCGGTACAGGTGAACGCCTCCGACGTGCACGTCGAGCCGCAGGAGGGCAAGCTCCAGATCCGCTTCCGTATCGACGGAACGCTCAATCCGCAGACCGAGGCCGATCCCCGTATCGCGCCGGCGCTCGCGCTGCGGCTCAAGCTCATGGCCGGTCTGGACATCTCGGAAAAGCGCCTGCCGCAGGATGGGCGCCTGGCGGTCAACGTGCGCGACCGGCGCATCGACGTGCGTCTGTCGACCATGCCCAGTCAGTACGGCGAGACGGTGGTCATGCGGCTCCTCAACCGGCAGACTTCGCTGCAGCCGCTCGAGCGCCTGGGCATGCCGGCAGACATGCTGAGCGCTTTCCACGACGTCATCCGTCGCACGGCCGGCATGGTGCTCGTCACCGGGCCGACCGGCAGCGGGAAAACGACGACGCTCTACGCGGCGCTTGCCGAGCTCAACACGCCGGAGCGCAAGATCATCACGGTCGAGGACCCGGTCGAATACCGCATGCCCGGCATCACGCAGGTGCAGGTAAACGAAAAAATCGACCTCACTTTCGCGCGCGTACTGCGCTCGACCTTGCGCCAGGACCCCGACGTGATCCTCGTCGGAGAGATCCGCGACCCGGAGACGGCGCAGATCGGCCTGCGCGCCGCGCTCACCGGTCATCTCGTGTTCTCGACCCTGCACACCAAGGACGCGGCGAGCACGCCGCTCAGGCTCATCGACATGGGCACGCCGCCCTACATGGTCGCGGGCTCGCTGCACGCGGTGCTCGCGCAACGGCTTGTGCGCCTCGTCTGCGAAGGCTGCGCCGAGGACGCGCGCCTCGGCCCCGAGGAGGAGCGCTGGCTCGCTTCGCTTCCTGCGCCGCTACCTGCGGGAGCGACGCTGAGACGCGGCCGCGGCTGCTCGCACTGTAACGGCATTGGCCATCTGGGCCGCACCGGTGTCTACGAGCTGCTCGTGATGACGCCGGCGCTTGCGCGCGCCGCAGGCGCTGCGGATCCCAACGCCTTTCTCGAGGCTGCGCGCGCGGCGCTCCGGGGCTGCACCCTCACCGATCACGCCCTCAGGCTGGTCGCCGCCGGCCGCACGACCGTGGCCGAAGCGATGAAGGTCGCGGTGCAGCCCGAGGACTAAGGACGGTGCCGACCTACGTCTACCGGGCGCGCGGTGCGCGTGGCGAGGCGGTGAACGGCCGGCTCGAAGCTCCGAGCGCCGAGGCGCTTGCCGACCAGCTCCTTGCGACGGGGGTTACGCCGGTCGAGATCCGCGAGGCCGCCGCGCGCCAGACGGCGCTACCGCCTTGGCTGCGCGCGCTCGCTGCACCGAAGGTCGGCTTGCCCGACCTGGTCCTCTTTTCGCGCCAGATGTACACGTTGCTCAAGGCCGGGGTGCCGATCATGCGCGCACTGGGAGGGCTGCAGGAATCGGCCGTGAATCCTACGCTGCGCGAGGTGATCGCCGACCTGCGCCTCAGCCTCGACGCGGGAAGGGAGTTTTCCCAGGCTTTGCAGCGGCACCCGCAGGTGTTCTCGCCGTTCTACGTGAGCGTCGTGCGGGTGGGCGAAACCACGGGCCGGCTGGACGAGGCTTTCCTGCGGCTGTTCGGTTACCTCGAGTTCGAGCGCGAGGTGCGCGAGCGTGTCAAGACCGCGGTGCGCTACCCGGCCTTCGTGCTTTTCGCGATCGCGGTTGCGGTCGCCATCGTCACCGTTTTCGTGATCCCCGCGTTTGCGCGCATCTTTGAGGGAGCGAACGTACCGCTCCCGCTATTGACGCGCCTCCTTGTCGCGACGAGCGACTTCGTGGTCGCGTACTGGCTCTACCTGCTCGCGGCGGCGGCTCTGGCCTGGGGCGCCTTCTGGGCGTGGGTGCGCACCGAGGCCGGGCGCCGCAGCTGGGACCGACACAAGCTGCGTATCCCGATCGTCGGTCCGATCCTGCTCAAGATCTCGCTTGCCCGCTTTGCGCGCGCCTTCTCGCTTGCGACGGCTGCCGGCGTACCGATCGTCCAGGCGCTCACGGTGGTCGCTCGCGTGCTCGACAATGCGCACCTTGCGCTGCGCGTCGAGCAGATGCGCGAGGGCGTCGAGCGCGGCGAGAGCATCCTGCGCACCGCCGTCGCGACCGGCGTCTTCACGCCGGTGGTGCTGCAGATGATCGCCGTGGGCGAGGAAAGCGGCGCGCTCGACGAACTGCTGGGCGAAATCGCGGACATGTACGAGCGCGAGGTCGACTACGCGGTCAAAAACCTGAGCGCGGCGATCGAGCCCGTCCTCACCGTCGCCCTCGGCGTGCTCGTGCTCATCCTCGCGCTGGGCGTGTTCCTGCCGATCTGGGAGATGGGAAGCGTCATGCTGCGTAAGGGTGGTTGAACATGTCGCCGATCCGGCTCTACGGCGCGCGGCCGCTCTCCAAACTGGAGGCGGTGCTCTATGCCGCGCTCGTCGCGGTCTTGATCGCCGTGCTGCTCGACCGGATGCTGCGGTTGTTCGCCCAGGCCGAACGGGAGGTCGTCCTGCTTACGCTAGCGAACACGGAGCGGGGCCTGCGCACGCAGGCGGCGATTGCCGTACTGCTTAGTCGCCCTTTGCCCGCGGAGCCGCAGGCGCACGATCCCTTCGCACTGGCCGGGGTCGAGGTGCGCGGCAACCGGGGCGTACTGCCACAGGTTCGGGGCGATCTCCTCGCACCGGGCGAGTGGGCGTACGATCGGCAGGCGAGGCAGCTCGTCTACCGGCCGCGCTACCCGTTCGGGCTCGAGACCGGTGAAGCGGACGGGTTGCTCCGCTTCGAGGTGCGTTACGATCCGGTGCGCGGGCAGGCGGGCATCGTGCCGAGCCGCCCCTACCGCTGGGAGCCGTAGGGAGTGGCCCGTGCGGCAGGCAAAGGCGCAGACGAACCGCAGGGGGACGGAGTGAACGCGCTCGGACAGGCGGGGGCATTCCTGCGCCGGTTGCTCGCTGGGGGGCGAAGCGCGCCCACGGGCATCTTCGCCGCGCGTATCGTCGAGGAGAGCCTGCGTTTCGTTCGAGCGCGCCGTACGCGCGAGGGGACGCTCACGGTCGAGGCCGCGGGCGAGCGCGGCCTCGCCGAGGAGGCCCCCAAATCCCGGCGCCTGCGGCGCGGGCTCGGCTTCGGCGCACGGCGCTGTACGACGCTCCTCGCGCGAGGGCAGTATCAGGTTCTGCTCGTCGATGCGCCTTCGGTCCCGCGCGACGAACTGAAGTCCGCGATGCGCTGGCGCGTCAAGGACCTGCTGCCGTGGCATCCGGATGACGCGGTGCTCGACGTACTCGAGGTCCCGCCGCCGGGAGCGGGGCGGCCGGCGCGCCAGATGTTCGTCGTCGCTGCGCACGCCGACACGATCCGGGACTGCATCGAGCGCTTTTCGTCGCTCGAGATCCCGCTCTCGGTGATCGAAATACCGGAGACCGCGCAGCGCAATCTCGCGACTTACGCCGCACCGCAAAGCGGCGCGGTGCTCCTCCTTCACGCCGTCGCCGAAGGAACGCTCGTCACGATCAGCCTGAGCGGGGAACTCTATTTTGCGCGCTGGCTCGATGTCGCCGCCGAACAGTACGCCACCCCGGGCGGGCGCGCGGTGCTCTACGATCGCCTGGCGCTCGAGTTGCAGCGCAGTCTCGACCACTTCGAGCGGCAGTACGCCGTCTCCGGTGCCGGCAGGCTCTACATCGGACCGGTCGCCGGCGCGGCGGCGCTTGCGACCCATCTTGGCGACAATCTCGGCGTCGAGGCCCAGCCCTACCCGCTCGCCGAGCTTTTCCCCGGTCTTGCGCAGTCCTCTGGCGACGGCGTGGGGGAACTCTTTCACCTGCTTGGCGCCTGCCTGCGCGAGGAGGCAAGCGAGGTCTAGTCGATCATGCCCGGGCAGATCAACCTCTACAGCCCGCTTTTCCTCAAGAAGGAAAAGCTTTTCTCGGTCCGCACTATGGGCTGGGGCCTTGCGATCGTCGCCGGGGCGCTCGCCGCGTTCTACGCCTACGCCGTCTTCGAATCGCTTGCGATCGAACGCGAGGCGGCGGCCTCGGCCGAGCGGCTCGCCGCCGAGCGGGCGCGCATCGCGCAGGCGCTACGGCAGTTGCCCGCCGAGGCGGCGCGCAAAGCACTCGAGTCGGAGGCAGCCCGGCTCGAGTCCGAGCGCGAAGGTCGGCAAAAGCTGCTCGAGAAGCTCCAGAGCGGGGCGCTCGGCAACGCCGAGGGCGTTTCCCAGTATTTTGCGGCGCTTGCGCGGCGCACCGTGCCGGGCGTGTGGCTGACGGGCGTGACCGTGGGCGAAGGGGCGAACGAGCTTTCGCTACGCGGCCGCATGCTGAAGGCGGAGCTCGCGCCCGTCTACCTGCGCGCGCTGGGCGCAGAGGAGGCCTTCCGCGGGCGGCAGCTTGTCGAAATGAAGCTCGAAGCGCGCTCGTCCCCGGAAGGTGAGGAGAAGGCCAAGGGTCCGGCGCAGTACCTCGAGTTCGTACTCTCGGCGCCGCGCCGGGCGGCCGAGCCGGAGGCACGGGAACCGGGAGGGGCGCGGTGAAGGAGCGCCTTCGGGCCATCCTCGAACGCATCGACGATGCGAGCCTGCGCGAACGGGTCCTCGTGTTCCTTGCCGCCGTCGCTTTCCTTGCCCTCGTTGCCAACGAGGCGCTCTTTGAGCCGCTCGAAGCGCGTAACCGCGCGGCGCGCGGCGGCGTGCAGGCGCAAGAGGAGGAACTTGCGAGGCTGCGCGGCCAGCTGCAGCGCGCCTTCGGCGAGGGCGGTGTGCAGGCCGAGCGAACGCTACGCGCGCGCATCGCGGGCCTGCGCGAGGAGATCGCTGCGCTCGACCGGCGCGTCGCGGAAGCCGAGCGCGCTTTTACTGCCCCGGAGCGCATGCGCACGGTGCTCGAGCGGCTGCTCGAACCGCGCCCGCAGCTTGCGCTTGTCGAATTCCGCACGCTTCCGGTCGAACTCCTCGTCGAGGAGGAAAAAGGAGTACGCGCGCGCATCTATCGGCACGGTGTAGAGTTCGCGCTGCGCGGTACCTACGCTGACCTGTACGGTTACCTCGCCGCGATCGAGACCCTTCCGACTCGCCTCTACTGGGGCCGGGTCGAGCTGCAGGCGCAGGACTATCCCCGCCACACCCTGCGCGTGAGGCTCTATACGATAAGCTTCGACCGGACATGGCTCACCGTTTGAGCAGAGTGGCGATCGTGCTCGCGCTCCTTGCCGCTCCGGCCGGCGCGCAGGGGCCGCTTGCGGATCCGACCCGGCCGCCCGCTTTTGCGTCGCAGGCCGAAGGCGATGGGGAGGCGGGAGCCGCGGGCTTGCGCGCCGAGACGATCATCGTCGCACCCGACCGGCGCTTTGCGGTCGTGGGCGGCCGGACGGTGCGTCTCGGAGACGAACTGGGCGGCGGGCGGGTCGTGCGCATCGCCGCCGACGGCGTCGTCATCGCCCGCGGGGGCGTGCGCGAGACGATTTCGATCGCACCGGGCGTCGAAAAAAAGCCACGCGTGCCGCGTACCGCTAGGAAGGGGGAAAGATGAAAAAGGCCTTTGCTCCGTTCTGCGCACTCGCTGCGCTTGCAGGCTGTGCGCTACCGCCCGCTCCGCCCTCCGAGGTGAACCCGGAGATCCGCGCCGAATTCGAGCGCGCGCGTGCGCGTAAGCCGGAGCCGCCGCCTGCCGTTGAGCAGGCGCTGCTGCCGCCGCTAAAGCTCGAGCTGCCCGCGGTGGCCGGCCAGCCTATTGAACCGCGCTTCGACCTTTCGGTGTCGAACGCGCCCGCAGCGCAGGTCTTTCTTTCGCTCGCGACCGGCACGCGTTACAACATTCTCGTGCACCCCTCGGTGAGTGGCGCGATCTCGCTGCAGCTGAAGGACGTCACGGTCGAGGAAGCGCTCGAGGCGATCCGGGAGATGTACGGCTACGAGTACGAGAAACAGGGGAGCCGGATCGTCGTCCGGTCGCCCGCGCTGCAGACCCGCGTCTACCGCATCAACTACCTCGCGGGCCGGCGCGAGGGTACGAGCGAGGTGCGCGTGCAGTCGGGGTCGGTGAGCGACGCGACGCTCGCTGGCGCGGGCGCGCCGGCCGGGATGCCGGCGGCACCCTCGGCCGCAGCCCCCGCCGGGCAGGCGCCGGGGCTTGCTCGGGCGCTCGAGACGACGCGCGTGCAGACGCGCCAGGAGGCCGATTTCTGGAGCGAGCTGCGCGGGGCGCTCGAAGCGATCGTCGGCCCGGGCGACGGTCGCAGGGTGGTCGTCACTCCGCACTCGGGCGTCGTGGTGGTGCGCGCGATGCCGCAGGAGCTTCGCGCCGTCGAGCAGTACTTGCGCGAGACGCAGCTCGCAGTCGAGCGGCAGGTCATGCTGGAAGCAAAGATCGTGGAGGTAACACTCGCCGAGGAATACCAGACCGGAATCAACTGGGCGGCGTTTCGCACGACGGGCCCCTCGGGTCCGAACCTCGCGATCGGTCAGGCGAGCCGCGCGCAGGGCACGGTCGATCTCGCGGTGCGCGATGCGGGGGTGCCCCTCACGGGCGGCGGGCAGACGGCGAACACGGCCGCGGGCATTCTCAGCACAACCGCGGCGACGCTGGCGGCCACGAACCCGGCGACTGCGGTCTTTGGCATTGCGCTGCAGGCGTCCAATTTCGCCGCGCTGCTGCAGTTCCTCCAGACGCAAGGGAGCGTGCAGGTGCTCTCCAGCCCCCGCGTCGCGGTGCTCAACAACCAGAAGGCGGTGCTCAAGGTCGGCACCGACGAGTTCTTCGTGACCAACGTCTCGACCACGACGACGACAACGGGCACCGCGACGCAGCAGACGCCTTCGGTGACGGTCGCGCCTTTCTTTTCCGGCATCGTGCTCGATGTGACGCCGCAGGTCGCCGACGCCGGCCGGATCATGCTGCACATCCGCCCCTCGGTGAGCGAGGTGAGCGAAGCGCGCCGCGTCGTGGACCTCGGCGGGACGCTGCCCTCGATTAGCCTGCCCCTCGCCAAGAGCCAGGTGAGCGAGACCGACACGATCGTGCGCGTCGCCGACGGCAACATCGTCGCGATCGGGGGCCTCATGAGCGTCGACGTGCGCGACCGGCGCGGAGGCGTGCCCGGCTGGAGCGATCCCTTCCGGAACACGGCGCGCGAGGCGCGCAAGAAGGAACTCGTGATCCTCCTTCGGCCGACGATCATCTGGAGCGACCGCGAGTGGGAGGCAGACCTGCGCGAGACGGGCGATCGGCTGCAGCGGCTCTACCCGCCCCGGCCGGCCGCCGAACCGCGAAAGCCATGAACTATCTGCGCCACTTCGGCCTGCGCGAGCCGCCGTTCGGCATCACGCCGGACACGAGCTTCTTTTTCGCCTGCCGCGGCGCGCAGGAGGCGTTGAACGTGCTCCTTGTCGCGGTTGCAAACGGCGAGGGCTTCATCAAGATCATGGGCGAGGTGGGAACCGGCAAAACGCTCCTTTGCCGCAGATTCCTTGTAAGCGCCGGTGCCCACACCGTGACCGCCTACCTGCCGAACCCGCTCGTCGATCCGCGCGGACTATTCTGCGCGCTGGCCGACGAGCTCGGCGTTCGCGCCGAAGCGGGCTCGGACCTTCAGGGGCTGTTGCGGGCGATCACGCTTTACCTGCTCGACCGGGCGCGCGAGGGGCGGCGCGTAGCGCTTTGCATCGACGAAGCGCAGGCGATGCCGACCGAAACGCTGGAGGCGGTCCGGCTTCTCACCAACCTCGAGACGGAGAAAAGGAAACTGCTCCAGGTGGTGCTCTTCGGCCAGCCGGAACTGGACCGTCGCCTTGCGGCGCCCGAACTCCGGCAGCTTGCCCAGCGCATCACCTTTCACCAGAGGCTGCGCGGCCTCGACCCCGACGAGCTCGGCACCTACCTAAGACACCGCCTCGCGATCGCCGGCTATCGCGGCCCCGATCTTTTCGGCGCCGATGCGGTCGCGGCGCTCGCGCGCGCAAGCCGCGGCGTTCCGAGGCTCGTCAACATCCTTGCGCACAAGGCGCTCCTTGCCCTTTACGGCGAGGGTGGCCAGCGGGTCGCGCGACGCCACGTGCGAATCGCCGCGCTCGACACCCCGGTAGCGCGCCCGCAGCGGCGCTGGTGGCCTTTGAAGCTCTTCGCAGGCGCACGGCCGGCCGAACCGCGATGAGCCTGATCAACAGGGTGCTCCGCGAGCTCGACGAGCGGCAGGCGCTTGCCGAGGGCGGACCGCCGCTGCAGGAAGTGCGGCCGGTGAACGTCGCGGCCCGTACCCCTAGAGGGGAATGGTTCTGGCGCACCCTCGCTGTTCTGATGCTCGCAAGCGTCGTCTGGGTGGGTTGGGTTGCCTGGCAGCTGTGGCCGCGGCCGCTCGTCACCGAGGCGGGCCTTGCAGCCGGAGAAAAGGCGAGGCTTGCCGGAGCCGCGGTGGAGGGAGCCCCGTCGGGTGTAGTGGTTTCCCCGCAGGTCTCGGCGGTCCCACCCGCTGCCAGCGCCGTGGCGGAGGGGCAAGCCGGACGATCGGGGCCAGGTCCAGAGCCCGCTCAGCCAATCGTGGGCGGGGCGCTACGCATCGCGCCCGAGATCGAGACTCCTGAGCGTCGCCGCAAGCAGATTTCGCCCTCTGCGAAGGCAGGTAGCGGCCTTGCTGCCGTAGAGGGAACCGCGCCTTCCCTGGCGCCTACGCCAAGCGCCGCGCCTTCAAGAGCGCCGCTTGAACTCGGGGTGCCACCCGCGCGGATCCTTCCGCCTCCCGCACGCGCGGCGAAGCTCGAGAGAAAGGAACGGGAGCTCGATGCCTCCGCTCGCGCCGAGCGCGAATTCCGCAGGGCCGTTGCGCTTCTGCGCGACGGCCGGCCTGGCGAGGCCGAAAGCGTATTCGCTTCGGCGCTGGCGCTCGATTCCTCGCACGAGGCGGCGCGCCAGGCGCTCGCTGCGTTAAAGCTCGAGCGCCGGCGGCTCGACGAAGCGCAGAAGCTGCTGGAAGAGGGCCTTGCGCTCAACCCGCGGCAGCTCACCTTCGCCATGGCGCTTGCCCGCCTGCATGCGGAAAGGAAGGACTGGGTCGCAGCGTTTGCGGTGCTGGAGGGCTTCCGGGAATCCCTTGTCGCAAGGCCGGAGCATGCCCAGCTTCTAGCTGCCGTGGAGCAGCGGCTCGGGCGCCACGCGCAGGCGGCGGAGCTGCTACGCGCGGTGCTCGAGGTGGACCCGGGTAACGCCGCCGCGTGGTACGCGCTCGGAGTCTCGCTCGACGAACTTGGGCGCGGTGCCGAGGCCGCCGAAGCCTTCCGACGGGCGCTCGCCGCAGGCAGCCTTCCGGCGGATGCGGCTGCGCACGCCGAGGCGCGGGGCGGCGGCCGGCGCTAAAGTACCCCCGTCTCGGCAACACTGCCGGACGCGTCGTGCGCAAGATGCCGGCGTTGTGCGCAAATTCACATGTAGGACGAGCGCCTTGCGCGAGAATCGCGGTGCCTCGCAAATCGAAGGAGAAAGCGAGATGACCGGGCGGTCCTTGCGTGTGGGCGTGCGCCTTGCTTTTGCGCTTTTCTTTACGCTCGCAACCGGCGAGGCGATCGGGCAGGTGCAGTATCGCGCCGCCGCGCAGGCCTCGCTCCAGGGCGCCGCGCAATTTGTCGCGTCTACCACTGCCACGGGTGGCGCCTCGTCTACCTCCGTCACCGTGAACCGCCCGTCGGGGGTGACGGCAAACGACGTGCTTATCGCGCAGATCACCCGGCGAACGACAGCGAGCGCAGGGATGAGCGCTCCGGCCGGCTGGACGCTTCTGAGTAGCCACGACCAGGGCGTCCTGCGGCAGGCTGTGTACTACCGCGTCGCAGGTAGCGCCGAGCCGACGAGCTACACCTGGAGTTGGACCGGAGGAAGCCATGTTGCAGCGGGGATCGCTGCGTTCCGGTACGTCGACACGGCGAATCCCGTGGATGTCCACGGCGTTTCCTCGGGCTACTCGGCGACGGCGACTTTCCCAACCTTATCCACGACTGCCGCGCACACGATGCTAGTGGCCCTGCTCGGCTCGGCCGAGGGCACGGCCGCCAACCATGGGACGCCGACCGGGATGACCTTGCGCTACTCCGTGGGTACCGGAAGCGGGTCCGCGGGCGCCACCGCTTCGGGCTCGACTGCCTACCGAGGAACGACCGGTTCCACCGGCACGATCACTGCGGCGCTCACGGGGGGAGCGCGGGACTGGATTGCCCATCTCATTGCCTTGCGCGGGGCGCCGCTCACGATTTCCAGGCCAGCCGGAACGGTCGCCAATGACGCTCTCGTTGCCGCGATCGCCTTCAGGAACTGTAGCGCGACGAGCGGCGGCGCCTGCACCGCGACGGTGACGCCACCTTCGGGCTGGACGCCCGTAGGTTCGGTAGACCAGACGACCGGCGCTGGCACGGGCGGCTTTGGCAACCGATTCTTCGTCTATCGCCGGATAGCGGGCGCTACCGAACCTAGCTCGTATAGCTGGCAATTCGGCGAAACGCCTGCGCACACCGGCGCGGTCGGCGCAATCCTCGCTTTCTATGACGTCGACCTCGCTTCCCTGGTGGACGCCTGGGACGTTCTTCCGACTCCAAGCGCGACCACCCACACGGCGCCTTCGGTGACGACGACGGTCCCCGGGACGATGCTCGTCACCGGCCATGCCTTGGCCTCCTCTGGTCTGTGGACGCCGCCAACCGGGATGACCGAGCGGGCAGACGTTGCCTCACTGGCGGTTCCAAACAGTGCGGGAATCTCGATGGAAGTGAACACCGAGCCGAGACCGACGGGAGGTCCAACCGGTACGCGCACGGCGTCGGTCAGCGCACCTGCAGACCCCGGCACTACGTTCTCGCTTGCGTTACGCCCGGCTGGCCCCCTTCACCACTACGCGATTTCCTTTCCCGGCGGCGCTACGGCGGTCACATGCGACCCGCACCTCGTCACGGTCAGCGCGCACAACGCGTCGCACGCGAGTGTTTCGCCGCCTGCCGGCACGGTGCTCAGCCTATCGACCTCGACCGCCTCGGGCGTCTGGGAACCGGCGCTCGTTTCGGGTTCGGGCACGTGGACGCCTTCGGGCGCGAATAACGGCGCTGCGACCTACGTCTGGCCGGGCGGCGAGTCGAGCTTCACCGTGAGGCTCCGGCATAACACGCCGGTTACGCTGAGCGTCAATCTCGTCGATAGCGGCGGGCGGACGGAGGACGCGACCGAAGATCCGAGCCTCAGTTTCGCCGACGCTGCGTTTCGCGTCACCGACGCCTCCGGAACCGCGCTCGCCACTTTCGGAACGCACATCGCGGGCAAACCCTCGGATACCGGTTTCGCTGCCCAGGTGCGCTTCCTCCAGGCGATCCGCACCGACACCAGTACCGGAAGCTGCGTCGGCATCTTCCCGGGCAAGACCGTCTCCGTGCAGCTTGCTGGCGAAAGGGTGAACCCGACGGGCGGTTCTGGCCAGGTCCAGATCCGCGATAGCGGGGCGAGCTACGTAACGGTCGGGACCGGCGCGGGCGCGCCCGGCCCCTATACGAACGTCTCGCTCGCTTTCGATGCGCAGTCGAAGGCGCCGCTCGTCTTCCTCTACCCGGATGCGGGCCGCATCCGCCTACACGCGCGCTACGAGCTTCCCGCACCGCCGGCGGGAACCTACATCGTCGGTAGCTCGAACGACTTCGTCGTGCGGCCCTTTGGCCTACGCATCTCGGGCGTGACGACAAGCGCCGCGCCCTCGCCATCGGCTCCGGTCGCCTACGTCGCGGGCGAGAACCTCATCAACGCGACCCTGACCGCCGTCGCCTGGAAACCAGGGGACGATGCCGACGCAAACGGTGTACCGGATAGCGAGGCGCAGATCGCGACGAATCCTGCGACCCCGAACTTCGGGCAGGAGGCGGTGCCTGCCACTGCGACCCTCACCCACACGCTGAACGCCCCTAGTGGCGGCAACCCGGGCGCGCTCGGCGGTGCGACCCTTTACTCCGGCTTTGCGGGTGGCACGAAGACGCAGGCCGTCAACTGGAGCGAGGTCGGATTCATCAACCTCCATGCAACGAGTGCGAACTACCTCGGCTCCGGCCAGAACGTGACGAATTCCGCGGCGGGTCTTACCGGCGTCGGCCGCTTCAGGCCGCATCGCTTCGCGCTCGCAACGAGCCCTGCGCCCTCCCTCCAGAACCGCACCGGCCGGAGCTGCACTCCGGCCTCCAGCTTCACTTACCTCGACGAGCCGCTCGGTTTGAGCTTCACGCTCCAGGCAAGAAACGCCGCTGGCGTCGTCACGCAGAATTACGCCGGTGCGTACGCGAAGCTGGCGTTGGGGACTTTTGCGAGTTACGACCTCGGTGCCCGTAGCGGCGCGACGGCGCTCACCCCCCGTGTCTCAGGACTTTCTGCTTCCGGAAGCTGGTCTGCCGGAAGCGCCGCCGTGAGCCTTTCTTTGCTCGTCTCCCGGGCGGCCGCCCCCGACGGGCCTTTCGCCCCGACCGAGTTCGGGATCGCGCCGCTCGATTCGGATAACGTCGCGATGAACACGTACGACTTGGACGCCGACGCGAATGGGTCGCCCGAGCGTAAGAGAATCGACGGCGTCCTCGCAGACCTCCGCTATGGCCGCATCCGGCTCGAGAACGCAAACGGCTCCGAACTGCTCGACCTGCCGGTCCCGCTAAGGCTTGAGTACTGGGCAGGGGCGGCAAGCGGCTGGCAGCAGAACACCGCCGATTCCTGCTCGGCCCTGCAGGCTTCGGACTTTGCCTTCGTCTTCCCATCGGACCCGAAGAACAATCTTTCTGCGTGCGAGACGCGCGCGATCGTCTCCGGAACGCCGCCCGCGCAGACGCTCGTACTCGAAAAGCCGGGCGCGGGAAACCAGGGCTGGACGGACATCACGCTCAACCTCGGCGCGACCGCGAGCGGAAACCGCTGCACCGCGATAGGCGGAGCCGGGCCTGCAGCGACCACCGCGAACATGCCCTACCTCCAGTACAAATGGACGGGCCCGGCCGACGAAAACCCGAAATCGCGCGCGACCTTCGGCGTGCAGCCCTCGGCCGGGCCGCTTATCTATCGCAGGGAGCGCTACTAGATGTTTTCTTGTGGCGCAAGGCGGGCGTACCGTTTGCGCGCGCGCAACCGGCGTAGCGGCCTTGGTAGGCTTTCGGGCTCCGCCCGGGGCTTTACGCTGATGGAGCTCGTTCTCGTCATTGCGATCGTTGCGATCCTCGCCGTTTTCGCCTATCCGCGCATGGTCGGGCGCGAGTTCGACGAACGGGGATTCCGAGACCAGGTGCTAAACACCGTGCAGCATGCGCGCAGGCTCGCGGTGGCGGCACGCCGCTACACTTGCCTTAGCATCGTACCGGGCACCGGGCCCTCGGCCACCGTCTCGGTGAGCCGCGATACCGGGCTCCTTCCGGAAGCGGCGGGGACGATCGCCTGCACTGCTTCGGTGCCGCTACCGCAGCCGGGAAAGGGCTGCCCGGCGACGAACGAGGTCTGCGCCCCGGCCGGTGTGACGCTCGGCGCGACGCCGACCGCTTTTGCTTTCGATCCGCTCGGCCGGGCGGTCGATGCCTCGCGCGCGGTCCTTGCAACCGCGCCGACGATCAGCGTGAGCGGGCAACCGCCGATCACCGTCATCCCGCAGACCGGGACCGCGCAGTGAGCAAGGGCTGCGAAGCGATTCCCTCTTGCGCGCGGCGAAGGGCGCACGGTTTTTCGCTCGTCGAACTCATCGTCTTCATCGTCGTGGTCGGCCTCGGCCTTGCCGGCGTCCTAGCGGTCCTCAACATGGGGGTTTTCCGTAGCGCAGACCCGCTCGTTCGCAAGCAGGCGCTCATGATCGCCGAGCAGATGCTCGAAGAGATCCTCCTTCAGCCCATCGGCCCGAATCCGGGAACCTGCACCTACGCGACGCGCGCCGCCTGCGACGACGTCGACGACTACGGATCGATCAGCGACACGCCGATCCGCGACCTGCAGGGAAACCCCGTGCCTGGCCTTGAGAGCTACTACGTGAAAGTGTCCGTCGAGCAGACCACGGAGCTACCCGGCATTCCGGCTACCGCGGCGCGCCGGGTGCTCGTGCAGGTGAGCGGTCCGGCGGTCCAGATCGAGTTGTGGGGCTACCGGGCGCAGTACGATTGAGGATGCGTAGGCCGGGCGAATCGACCATGGCGCGTGCGGCAAAGCGCTTGCTTTGCGGCTTTACCCTCGTCGAAGCGGCGCTTGCGATCGCGATTCTCGGTATCGTCGCAGCCGTGGTTGCCGTGTACCTGCGCTCGCCGGTCGAGGGTTATTTTGCGACCGCGCGCCGCGCCCAGCTCACCGAGGCGGCGGATAACGCCATCCGGCGCCTTGCGCGCGATGTCCGCGCAGCCCTTCCGAACAGCCTGCGGCAAGGCCCGGGGACGCAATGCTTCGAGTTCCTCGCCGCTCCAGGCGGGGGGCGCTACCGTTGGCAGGTCGATGGCGGCGGAGGCGGTGACGTCCTCGACTTGGATTCGCTCGACGGTAGTTTCGACGTCCTCGCATCGGTCGCCCTTCCCGACTTTTCTTCCGGCACCTACCACGCCGTCGTCTACAACCTCGGAATCCCGGGCGCCGACGCCTACGCCGGAGACAACCGTACCGGCCTCGCGGGTAGCTCGACCCCGACCCTCCTTAACCTCTCCCCTTCCAAGAAGTACCCCTTCGCTTCGCCCGGACGCAGGGTGCACGTGATCGAAAACGAAGCGGTCGTCTATTCTTGCGCGGGCAGTACGCTACGCCGGTCGACGCGCCCGATCGCTGCCGCTCCACTTACCTCCTGCCCTGGCGGGGGGGAAATTCTTGCGGCCAACGTCTCCGCTTGCAGCCTCGACTATACGAACGCGGTCAATCCCCGCTTCGGGGTGCTCGCGGTGACCCTTGCGCTTTCCTCCGGGGGCGAGACCGTGACCCTCTACCACGAGATCCATGTATCGAATATCCCCTAGCGGTCGGGGAGGCTTCTTCGGCCGCAGGCGCGCTTGCGGCATCGGCACCGTCGCCGCCCTCGTGATCGTCGTCATCCTGGCAGCCCTCGGTGCGGCGATCGCGGTGCTTTCTTCCGCGCAGCATGCCGGCGCTGCGCTCGACCTGCAGGGTGTAAAGGCCTACCAGGCTGCGCGCGCAGGGATCGAATACGGCCTCTACCGGGCCATCAAGGAAACGCCTGCGAACTGCACGACGACGAATCTTTCGCTCTCGACCCTGGGGATCACGGTGCGGGTGGACTGTAGCGCGCTCGCATCGGGCGATACGGTCGAACTGGGCCTCGGGACGATCTACCGGATCGTCGCGATCGCCTGCGACCCGCCAGCCTCGGGCACTTGCCCGGGAGCGACTTCCTCGCCCTGGTACGTCGAGCGGCGGCTCGAGGCGCTTGCAGAGCGTAGCCCATGAGTCGCCCATGGTCTGGCCGGAGTGACCGCGGCGAAGTGCCGCAGCGGTTGGCCGTGCGGGCTTGCGTGATCCTATTCACGCCCCTTATCGATTTTTGACGTTTATGCCTTTGACTTTCCTAGCGAATCCGTGCGATCATTCAGCCCGTAGCGCACCTTTCCAATTCGCGTAGAAACTAGAAGGATCAAGCACTTATGCAGACCCGTAGAACCACAGAAAAGGGTTTCACCCTGGTCGAACTTGTCATCGTCATCGTGATCCTCGGGATCCTCGCCGCCGTTGCGCTTCCGCGGTTCATCGATCTTCGGGCCGATGCGAAGAGGGCGGCAGCTGAAGGGATCGCCGGCGCGCTTTCGAGCGCCTCCGCGATAAACTACGCCGCTTTCCTCGCTAACTCCACCGGCCCTGGGGTGACCCGTCTGTCTGCGGGGGTCTCCTGTTCAGCCCTCGCTGGTAGCTTACTCCTAGGGGGAACGGGACAGTACGCGGCAAACTACACTTTCTCGGGCAATGTGGCCTGCGGGACCGCATCTGGGGGATCGACCCAAGTCTGCTCGGTCACGAGCAGCCAGGCGCCGACGGCGAGCGCATCGGCTACGATCATCTGCACGGGCTGAAAGGCGTAGGTTGATAGCGCGTGGAGCGCGTACGGAGGGCAAGCGAAGCGCTCGCCTGCGCCTTCGATTCGATTTTCGAGAAAAAACCCCCAAAGCGTAGCGCGTCCGCAAAAGCAGCCGAGGAAGCGCTCGAGCGCTTTCTCGTAAGGGTTTCGGAGGTGACGAGGGACGAAAGGCTCGGCCTCTTCGGCCGGGCCCTACTCACCTACCGGTTGCAGCGGCTCCTGATCGCGAAGGGCTATCCCCCCGCCCTCGTGCGGAGGGTCCTTTTTGCGATGCTCGCCCACTCGTTCACGGGCAAATGAGGGCATTCTCCCAAAGGGCCGCCGCCTGGGCCGAGCGTTTCCTGCGCTCCCGGTTCCCTGCGCAGAACTTCCCTAGAGCAGAGGCTGGGGAAAAGCTCCTCCTTCACGTCGGTTGCGGCCATGCGCGTAAAGAGAGCATCCCGGTCGCCGCCTTCCGGGGAGCCGAATGGAAGGAAGTCCGCGTCGACATCGACCCCGCAGTCGGACCGGATATCGTCGCGAGCATCACGGACCTCGCTCCGGTACCGGAGGAAAGCGTCGATGCGGTTTACTCTTCGCACAACATCGAACACCTCTTCCCCCACGAGGTGCCGAAGGCGCTCGCCGAGTTCTACCGCGTGTTGGGAAAAGATGGCGTTCTCGTCATCACCTGCCCGGACCTGCGCGCCGCCTGCCGCTGGGTGGCCGAGGGGCGAGAGGAGGAGGTCGCGTACGTTTCCCCCGCGGGGCCGATCACACCGCTAGACCTCATCTACAGCTACCGCGGCTTCACCGCGACGGGAAACCCTTTCATGGCCCACCGCTGGGGCTTTACGCTACGCACGCTCGCCGAAGCGGTGCAAAGAGCAGGCTTTCCGTGCGTCTACGGCACAGAGCGATCGGGGGGCTTCGACCTCTGGCTCCTGGCGCGCAAAATCGCTACGCCGGAGGCGGAGCTTCGCGAGCTTGCGCGCACTTATTTCCCTGAAGGCTGAGCGCGCGGGCGGTTTGGCCGCCCTCCTCTGGCGGCTTCTCGCTCGCCTTGCTGCGCGCCGCGGCTTGGAAGCTGCCGCGCGCAGTTTTCTTCGCTTTGCGGCAGACTCGGGTGATCGCAACTCTAGCTTCGATCTTGCAAAGCGCCTGCTCGATGCGGACGAAAATCGCGAGGCGGCGAAGCTTTTGGAAAGCTTTCTTTCCCGCGATCCCGCGCAGCCGCGCGGCTGGCTGATGCTCGGGGCGGCGCGAAGAAGGCTCGGCGAACTCGAAGCCGCCGAGGAAGCGACGCGCAGGGCGCTCGACCTCGATCCCCGCTATCCGGAAGCGCTCAGCAACCTCGGGGAAATTCTCCTTGCCCGCGGTCGGCCGGCGGAGGCGCTTGCGCTGTTCGAGAAAGCGCTTGCCCTATCGCCCCACTTCGTTCCTGCCTCGAACAACCGGATCGCTGCGCTCTACGAACTGGGGCGCTTCGAGGAAGCGAAAGCCGCAGCAGACGAGGCGATCGAGAAAAACCCCGACGTTCCGCAGCTTCACGTCAACCTAGGAAACGTGCTCCTCCATACGGCGCGTGCGCGTAAGGCCGTAAAGGCCTATAAGCGCGCGCTCGAACTCGATCCCTCCTGCGTCGAGGCGGCCTACAGCCTTGCGATGCTCTACGGCGAGACGCCGAGCCTCGGCGTTTTCCGCGACTGGCTCGAGCGCGAGATCGCGACCAAGGGCGAGTCTGCGCAGAGGCTTGCCGCGCTTGCCCTCTGCCGTCACGCGGCGGGCGACATCGCAGGCGCCGAAGAGGCCGCACGGCGCGTACTCGAGATGCAGCCTGCGCATGTCGCTGCGCTCATGACGCTGGCAGGCTGCGTCTCCGCGCGCGGCGACCACCTCGAAGCGATCCGTATGCACGAGCGCATCCTCGCGTCGTGGCCGGACGTGCCGGCCGCCGCCTCGAACATCTGCTTCGAGGCGACCTACGTCGCGGAACTGACGGCCGAGGAGGTGCATGCGCGCCACCTCGACTGGGCGCGCAGGTTCGAGGCGCCACGGCTAGCGCGCGCCTACGCGCACGCGCCGGGCGCGGACCCGGAAAAGCGCCTGCGCATCGGCTACGTCTCGGGCGATTTCGGCTACCACCCGGTGGGCTACCTCCTGCGCGACGTCGTGCGTGCGCACGACCACGGGCGGCACGAGATCCACTGCTTTTCCATGATGCGGCGCGAGGACGAAATCACGCGCGCGATCCGCGAAGCGGCCGACGTCTGGCACGATGTCCTTCTCGACACCGACGACGAGGTGGCAGAGAAAATCCGCGCCGAAGAAATCGACATCCTCGTCGACCTCTCGGGGCACACGGCCTACACGCGGCTTCTTGCGCTCGCGCTCAGGCCCGCGCCGGTGCAGGCGACCTGGATCGGCTACTTCCACTCGACCGGCGCCTCCTCGATCGACTACTTCATCACCGATCCCCACACGAGCCCTCGCGGCTGCGGCCAGCTTTTCTCCGAGACGCCCGTGTGGCTTGCGCACTCGCGCTTCTGCTATTCGCCCCCGCACGACGCCCCGCCCGTCTCGAAGCTCCCCTGCCTCGCAAGGGGCGAATTCACCTTCGGTTGCTTCAACCGGCTCGAAAAGCTCGTCCCGGCGGTGCTCGAGGCCTGGGCCGAGATCCTGCAGCGCGTACCAAGGGCGCGGCTTTTCCTGAAGGGGAAGGGGCTCGCCGAGGGCTCCGAACGCGACTGGATCCTCGCCGAGTTCGCCCGGCGCGGCGTAGCGAGCGAACGGCTCGAGCTTCGGGACCGTTCCGCGCATGCCCAGATGCTTGCCGAGTACGGGGAGGTAGATCTTGCGCTCGATCCCTTCCCCTTCAATGGCGGCATGACGACGCTCGAAGCGCTCTGGATGGGAGTGCCGGTGCTCACACTCGAAGGCCGTGGCGTCGTTTCGCGCCAGAGCTACGCGGCCCTTGCGAATATCGGTCTGACGGCGGAACTTGCTGCCCCGACGCGCAACGCCTACATCGAGCGCGCAGTCGCACTCGCGAACGACCCCGAGCGCCTCGGCGAGCTCCGTGGCGAGATCCGGCCCCGCCTTGCCGCAAGCCCGATCTGCCAGCCGGAGCAATTCACGCGCGACCTCGAGCGGCTCTACCGCGAGATGTGGCGCGCCGGGTGTGAAGGCCGAAGGCTTCCTTCTGCAATAGCCTGAGCGCGCCGCCCGGCGCGCGCCTCAATCGGCGCGCTCGAGCCGGTAGCCGTAGTTGTAGACGGGGACGATGCGATAGCCGCTTCGGGCAGTGAGACCCAGCTTCTTGCGGAGTTGGCTCACGTGCGTGTCGACAGTGCGCGACTGCGTCTCGCCGAAGCGTCCCCAGACCGCCTCGTGCAGGTGCCCGCGCGAAAGGAGCCGCCCCAGGTTGCGAAAGAGGGTCAGGGCCAGTTCATATTCCTTCGGCGTGAGCTCGACTGGCCTTCCGTCGCAAGTGAGGGTGCGCTTGCGCACGTCGAACTGGTAGGGTGGAAAAGAGAGGACCGCCTCGTCATCCTGCGGGTAGGCCCTGCGCAGGAGCGCGGCCATGCGCGCAAGCAGCTCGGCCCTGCGCGGGGGCTTGACGACGTAGTCGTCTGCGCCCCGCTCGAGCGCACGGACCACGTCCTCCTCTGCGTCGCGCACGGTGACGAAGAGCACCGGAACGCGCTGGGACACATTCGCCCGTATCCAGTCGAGCACGTCGAGGCCCGAGACGTCGGGCACCTGCCAGTCGAGCACCCAGAGGTCGTAGCTCTCGCGCGCGGCGTCGCGGATCGCTTCTCGGCCGCAGAGGTAGCCGTGCACGTCGTGGCCAGCCGCGACCACCCAGCGCCGCAAAAGCGCAAGCTGGTCGGGGTCGTCCTCAAGGATCGCAACGCGCATCGCTTCCAGCGTCGGCCGGGGAGCCTTAGGCCGTGGCCACCGATCGTAGCACTGGCGGGGCACTTCCTTGGCCAGCGCCAGGACGCGTAGGGGGCGGGGGCACCGCTTCGTTTGCCCCTTCGGGCGGTTACGCACCGGCTCCTTGACCGGCAAACGATGTTCGAACAAAATATACGGTTCCGCCGGAGGGGTGCCCGAGCGGTTAAAGGGGGCAGACTGTAAATCTGTTGGCCTTTGCGCCTACGTTGGTTCGAATCCAACCCCCTCCATTTCTCCCGCCCGGTGGCACGGGCGGCAGGTGGCTTGCGTCTTCCCCGGGCCTCGCCGGGGCACGCGGGTGTAGCTCAATGGTAGAGTTCCAGCCTTCCAAGCTGGCTACGTGGGTTCGATTCCCATCACCCGCTCCAGCCGATGTCTGTCATCGAGGGCCGCACCGCCGCGAGGGCGCGTCAGGGCACCACGATGAGGAACAGCCAGGTCGCCAGCAGGATCAGGTGCACCACGCCGGAGAGCAGGCTGGCGCGGCCGTTGCCGTAGGTGAGGATGGCCATCAGGAAGGACAGGCCGAGCAGCACGGCGCCCCCCGGGGTCACGCCGAGCGCCACCGGGGTGTCGGTCCACCAGGCCACCAGCGAGACCGCCGGCACGGTGAGGCCGATGCTGGCCACGCCGGAACCCAGCGCCAGGTTGATCGAGGTCTGCAGCTGGTTCTTCTTCGCCGCCCGCACGGCGGTCATGCCTTCGGGCATCAGCACGATGGCGGCCACGATCACGCCGACCAGGGCCGCAGGCGCGCCGGCCTTCGCCACCAGGGACTGCAGGTAGGGCGAGACGTCCTTGGCCAGCAGCACCACGGCGGCGAGCGCGAGCAGCAGCAGCGCCAGCGCGGCCAGCGACTGCCGGCCCGGCGGGCGTGCCGGTGCCGCGGCGGCGGGCGAGGGGGCCTCGTCCGCGGCCGTGGCCGGCAGCGGCAGGAAGTATTCGCGGTGGCGCACCGTCTGCACGAAGGTGAAGGCCAGCCAGAGCACGAGGCAGCTCGCGCTCACGAAGGCGAGCTGGGTGGCGGTGTAGTAGGGGCCGGGCAGGCTGGTGGTGAAGTTCGGCAGTACCAGGGTGAGCGCCACCATCGGCAGCAGCACGGTCGCGCTGGCCAGCGTCTTCGCCAGCGCATAGTCCGCGCTCGGCATCGGATGCAGGTACTCGTACCCCGGCTTGCCCAAAACTTTGCGGAACCCGACCACCCGCGCGCGGATACCGTGCGCCA
>OGCL01000389.1_pt1 | contig 48243 bp, 35 predicted proteins | sample 1570041 | NCBI WGS metagenome assembly OGCL01 (sample SAMN06266162, study PRJEB24511) | hot springs metagenome | isolation source: Hot spring water | place: South Africa: Limpopo | collected 2015-06-22 | reverse complement strand
AGCAGCGTTGCGTCAACGCGCACCTGGACGCCTTGCGCGACAATCTGCAATCCAAAATCTACAATCTGAAATGGTATTACGCCCGCCGCACCCGCGCCAGGTTGGTATGAAAGGTGCTTTGCCCGGCCAGATCGGCCAGATCGTCGGGCGTGGTCCAGTTGATGTTGCGCCCGTCGGGCGAGAGGCTGCCCCAGTGGCCCTTGGGAGCCACGGCAACGCCGGGAGGCACATCGTCGGTTACAACGGCGCGCAGGCGACACCAGCCCCGCTCATTTTCCACCATCACCTCGTCACCCGTGACGATCCCCCGCGCCGCGGCGTCGCCGGGGTTGATCTCGATGTACGGCGGGCCTTCCTTTGCCCGTAGCCCCGGCTGGTTAGCCAGACTGGACGAGACGAAGTGGTGCGACGCGCCCGACAGGACCAGCAGGCGTTCGTCATCGGGGCGCGCGGCCCGCTCGCGCAGGGCCGGCGGCTCCACATAGTCGGGCAGCGGGTCGAGGCCCTGGGCGGCCATCGCTGCGCTGTACAGCTCCACCTTGCCCGACGGGGTGGGAAAGACGCCATTGGCGAACGGCACCTCGGCGCCCTCCAGGTTCAGGCGCACCGTCCCCTCGGCCTGCAACCGCTCCAGCGTGATCCCGGCAAGGAACGGGTTCCGGGCGCGCGTCGCGTCAATCACCCCGCGAATGGCTTCCTCGGCGCTCTCGTGGAGCCAGGACTCGGTGTAGCCCATACCCGCGGCCAGCAGGCGCATAACGTCCCAGTTGCTCCTGGCCTCGCCGCGGGGCGCAATGGCGGGGTGGTTGTACTGCAAGTAGCGATGCCCGTAGGCGGTGTGCAGGTCAACATGCTCGAGCTGGGTCGTCGCCGGCAGCACCAGGTCGGCATAGCGGGCCGTGTCGGTGAGAAACTGCTCGTGGACCACCGTAAAGAGGTCCTCGCGCAAGAGACCCTGGACGATCAGGCCGGCGTTGGGCGCAGAGGTCACCGGGTTGGCGCCATAGACATAGAGGGCCATGATCGGCGGGTCGCGCACCTCGCCGGTAAGCGCGGCGCCGAGGCGATTCATATTGACGATGCGCGGCATGGGTGGGCAATCCTGGTGATGCCCCACCGCCGCGCCGTTCCAGGCGACATAGCCGCCAGTGGAGAAGGCCAGCCCGCCGCCCCGCACGCCGTACTGCCCCACCACGGCGGGCAGGCAACACAGGGCGCGGAAAGTCTGCCCGCCGTTCTGGTGCCGTTGCACGCCATCGGCCGTTTTGAGCAGGGCAGGCTTCGTCGTAGCATACCGGCGCGCCAGGGCCACAATCGTCTCGGCGGGGACGCCGGTCAGCGCGGCGGCCCGCTCGGGGGGGTACTGCATGGCCCGCTCGCGGAGCGCCTGCCAGCCCAGGCTGTACGCTTCCAGCCAGGGCTCGTCGTGCAGCCCTTCGCTGAACATCACCTGCATCAGGCCCAGGGCCAGAGCCGCATCGGTGGCCGGTCGCGGCTGAATGTGCTCATCAGCCGAGCGGGCGGTAAGGGTGCGACGCGGGTCAATGACCACCACATAGGCGCCCTGCTTCTGGGCCTGGCGTAGAAAGGGCATGAAATGGGGCGCAGTGCTGGCCGGGTTATGTCCCCAGAGGATTACCAGGCGACTGTAGAGCACATCGGCGTAATCCGGGCCATACCTGGCCCCCAGGGTAGCCGCCACGGCAGCCTGTGCCGCCGCGCTACAGATCGCCCGATCCAATCCGCTGGCGCCCATACGGTTCCACAGGCGCTGGTTGCAGATGACCATCTGCAACAGGCCCAGGGTGCCGCTGTAGGAGTAGGGCAGAATGGCCGCGGCGCCGTAGGTGGCGATAATCTCGCGCCAGCGAGCCGTGATGGTGGCAATCGCCTCGTCCCAGGTGATGCGTTCCCACTGGCCCGCCCCCTTCGGCCCCACCCGCCGCAAAGGGTAGAGCAGCCGGTCAGGGCTGTAGACCCGCTCGAGGTAGGGGCGCACCTTGGCGCATAACCAGCCGCGGGTCACCGGATGGTCGGGATCGGCGTAGAAACGCAGCGCCTGACCCTCCTGCACCTCGGTGATGGTGGCGCAGGTGTCGGCGCAGTCGTGCGGGCAGCAGCCACGAATACGCATCATCGGGGTCTCCTGTCTATCTGCAAGATCACGCTGGTGGCCCGGCGCGGCGGTCGTGGATGCGGTACCGTGCCTCTCCGTACCTTGCCTCCGCAGCCATTCACAGGCATACTACAGCATACGGAGCATTGCAGGGGAACGCATCATGCACGATGAGAACAAGTCCGGGTACGGCTGGGTGGTGGTCGCCATTACGGTCCTGGCGCTACTGGTTTCGGCGGGGGTACGCGCCGCCCCCGGCGTGCTGATCGTCCCGCTCGAGCAGGACACCGGCTGGAGTCGCACGCTGATCGCCACGGCCATCTCGGTCGGGTTACTGCTCTTTGGCTTTGCCGGGCCCTTTGCCGGCTGGCTACTGGATCGCCTGGGGCCCCGCCCGGTGATGCTTGGTGGACTGGCGCTCATGGCCGCGAGCATGGTCGCAAGCGCCCTGATGCGCGCGCCCTGGCAGATGCTGCTGTTCTGGGGTGCGGTGAGCGGCCTGGCGACAGGGCTAGTAGGGGCAGTGATGGGCACGGCGGTGGCGAACCGCTGGTTCTACGCCCGGCGCGGCCTGGTGCTGGGCATCTTTGGCGCGGCCACCTCGGCGGGCCAGTTGATCTTTCTGCCCGCCGTTGCCTTCGCCGCGGTCAGCGTGGGCTGGCGCGGCGCCAGTGTGCTGCTCGCCGCCCTGGCGGCAGCTCTGCTGCCCCTGGTCTTCCTGCTCATGCGCAACACCCCTGCCGATGTCGGCGCGCTGCCCTACGGGCTGACGCCGGCGCTCCCGGCGCCGGCCGCGCCGCCTTCGGCCCTTGCGGTCATGGGCGTGGCCCTGCGTTCTCCCGCTTTCTGGCTGCTGGCAACAACCTTCTTCATCTGCGGCGCCACATCTAATGGCCTGGTAGGCACCCATTTTGTGCCCCACGCCGTGGACCACGGCATTGCCCACGCCACTGCGGCCGGCACACTGGCGCTCATGGGCCTGATGAACTTCGTCGGCACGCTCGGCTCGGGCTGGCTCACCGACCGCTACGACCCGCGCACGCTCCTGGCGATCTACTACGGCTTTCGAGGGATCTCGCTGCTGTTCCTGCCTTTTGTGACCAGCCCGCCTGGCCTGGCGTTCTTCGCGATCCTGTTTGGCCTGGACTATATTGCCACCGTGCCGCCCACCGCGGCCCTGGTTGCCGACAGTTTCGGGCGCCACAACGCTGCGACGGTCTTTGGATGGGTCTTTTGCGCCCACCAGATCGGCGCGGCCCTCGCCGCCTGGCTCGGCGGCGTCGCCCGCGACCTCACCGGTGGCTATGCGGTGGCCTTCCTGGTGGCGGGGGCGCTGGCAATCGCTGCCACCGGGCTTTCACTCGGTATCCGCCGCACCCCGGTTCCCGCCCCGGCCGCAGATTGATCCTGTATGGGTTATGGGCCTTGACAATGGAGCGGTTGCGCCGCACACCGCCAGCATGAAAATACCTATGCCTGGGAGGGCTTCGTCCTCCCAAACCCTCCCCGCAGGGAGGGGGTTGGGGAAACCCGGTTTCCCCATGTCCCAACCGCGGTTGGGAGCGGCTGGCACCCCCCACAGGCAGGGGTGCGGTTCGACAGGCTCACCGCAGGTGGGGAAACCCGGTTTCCCCGTATTTTCACCTCAGACTCACCAGCAACACGCCCACCAGCACCGCTACGACCCCTGCCCATTGCGCCCTGACCAGGCGCTCGCGCAGCAGCACCCATGCCAGCAGCACGGTGACGGCGCTGAAGATCGAGGCCAGGGCCGTCACCACGGTGACGTAGGCCGTAGCGATGCCGGTGTTGTAGGCCAGGAAACCGAGGGTATCGAGCGACGTGGCAATCACGATCAGCGCGAGGAGACGCGGCGAGAGCGGCGCAGGACGCTGCCGCCGCCAGAGCAGGGCGACAGCGGCGAGGCTACAGGCCATCACCCGGCCGATCAGTATCGGCCAGGCGATGCCCAGGCCCGCCGTTACCGGGCCGAGCAGATAGAAGAAGACCCCGTAGGCCAGAGCCGCGCCGAGGGCCGCCGGCACGCCGTTGAGCGCGAGGGGTTCCCGCCCCTCGCCTCGCGAGACCACCACTACACCCGCCATCACCAGCGCCACGCCCGCCAGCGTCAGCGGCGCGAGCCGTTCGCCGCCCAGCATCGCCAGGGTGGCCGTGACGACGGCGAAACTGGCAGCGATGGGCGAGACGATCATCACCGTGCCCACTGCCAGCGCCCGGTAGAGGAACAGCGTCCCGGCCACGTTCAGCAGATTCACCGCCACCCCCAGCGCCCAGAGCGCCGGGTCAAGCGGAGGCAGGTCCCGGCGGACCAGCAACACCAGGCCGATGCTGAGCACACCGGCGGCCTGGATGTACAGCAACGTCGCCAGCGGCCCGATGCGACGCGAGACGCGGCTCAAAGCAAAATCGCCGCCGCCCCACCCCAGGGCCGCCAGCAACCCGAAGATGACGCCCATCAGTGCCCTCTGCCTCGAAAGTACCCCGCCCGAAAGGCCACGGCCGCCACCAGTACCACCAGCGCCAGGATGATCAGACATTCGATCCAGCCGATACTCATCGCGCTAATCCTGTAAATTATAGTGGCAACGCGGTTTCCCTGAGCCACTGTCGGTTTCAGGAGCGGACAGAACATGTGGGCACATGCGGGAGATAGGGCCTGGGGACGCCATAAAGGCCCTCACCCCCGCACCTCTTCGGCTACGCCCGTCGCTACGCGCATGCGCCACTCGCGGGGCCCGCAACACCAGCATGCAAGCGCCTGTTCCTGGGAGGGCTTCGACCCCCACGAACAAATTGTTTGCGTTCGGGGCGCCAGGCGCCCCCGGCACCGATCAGGGTATGGAGAAACCGGGTTTCCCATACCCCTCCCTGAGGGGAGCCTCCCATCTTTGTGAGCGTCGCGCCGGTACGGTGCGTGCTCGTGCCATCGTCGGCCCGGGACTGCGCTACAATGACGGGGTGCAGGCGGGCGCCCGGCCCGCTGCGGGCGCTGGCGCAGCCGCGCCGGTGCCGCGGCCCGTTCCGGGGTCAGCCACCCGCTATGGGGCCGGGCAGACAACCGGCAAACAAACGCGCCCATGGATCGCATCGCTCAACTCCACAGCCGGTTGCAACTCACCCTGACGGCACTGATGGCCGTGCTTGTCATCTGGGCGCTGGTATGCGCCCTGCGCGGGCGGGTGGGCCAGAGCTACATCGGGTCGTTGTGGGTGGCGCAGTTGCTCATCGTGGCGCAGTGCGCCCTGGGAGCCCTGCTGCTGGCGCGCAACCTGGCGCTGGCAGGGCCGCTGGCTTTGCACATCATCTACGGAGCTGTGGCCGTGCTGTTGTTGCCCGGCGTCATCGCCTACAACCGCGGGCGCACAGGCCGGGGAGAGGCGCTGATGTTCGCGACCATCTGTCTGCTCTTGCTCGTTGTTGTGGCCCGGGCCTACGAAACAGCGCGCTAACACAAACCGCCACGCAGGCGCGTGGCGGCAGATCTTCTGGCTGGGGGACAGGGACTCGAACCCCAACTACCTGAGCCAGAATCAGGCGTTCTACCGTTAAACTATCCCCCAACGGGATGGTGCCGAAGGTGGGATTTGAACCCACACGAGGTTGCCCTCACTACGCCCTGAACGTAGCGCGTCTGCCAGTTCCGCCACTTCGGCATACGGTCTTGGCTTACCATCGCGCATTATACGACGTTGGGGGAGCTTTGTCAAATCTCGCAACGTGTAGCGCGGGCAGCTTGCCCGCATCCAGGCCCTTGCGGGCGGGACGCCCGCGCTCCCGGGGTGACGCCTTACCCCACATGTGAACACGTGCTAACATCTCTCTAATTGCGAAGTCCGCCGCCTTCAGGTACAATACAGAACACAACAGCGTGTCAAGGTTGACTACGGGGAGGGCCAGGCCCTCCCTCCGTAATTCACCAGGTACCGATCCAGAACCAGGGAGGGTGTACGAAGCTATGCCAACGTACGTTTACGCCTGTGATGCCTGTGGCAAGCAGTTCGAGCAGTTCCAGAGCTTCAAGGATGAACCGCTTACCGTGTGTCGCTGTGGCCAGGCGGGAAAGGTACGCCGGCTGATCCAACCGGCAGGCATCGTCTTCAAGGGGTCCGGCTGGTACATTACCGATAGCCGAAAGCCCGACACGAGCGAGAAGAGCGCAACGAGTGAGTCTGCTGCTGCCAATTCTGACGCTTGAACCCGCCCACCGCCTCGCCCGGCCGGAGGCCTTTGCCTGCCGGCGCATGCCTTCTCGCCCTGGGTGTAGCTGTAGCTAGGGGCGTCGCATACCGCGGCGCCCCAGAAAGCGTTTCGGTCGCCTGTTGTCGCCCGAACTCACCCTAGCGGAAGGTTGTGCTATGTCCCTCTCCAGCGCCCTGCGCGTGCTGCGCGATGATGTGCGCGCGATCTTTCGGAATGACCCGGCTGCGCGTAACCTGGCCGAGGTGCTGCTCTACCCCGGCCTGCATGCGATTATCCTCCATCGTATGGCCCACGCCATCCATCGCCGGGGCGTGCCCTTCATCCCCCGTCTCATTTCCCAGATCTCGCGCTTCCTTACCGGGATCGAGATCCATCCCGGCGCCCGCATTGGCCGCGGCTTTTTTATTGACCACGGTATGGGTGTGGTGATCGGCGAGACCAGCGAGATCGGCAATTGGGTCGTGCTCTACCAGGGGGTGACCCTCGGTGGCACCGGCAAGCAGAAGGGGAAGCGCCACCCTACCCTCCGCGACCATGTGGTGGTGGGGGTCGGCGCGATTGTGCTTGGCGATATAACTATCGGCGAGGGCGCTCGTATCGGCGGTGGCGCAGTGGTGGTCAAAGACGTGCCGCCCCACGCCACGGCCGTCGGCGTTCCGGCCCGCATTGTCGCAACCCGCGATCCGCGCACCGGCCTGACCCGTCGCGTCGAGATGCTGCCTGACCCCGAAGGCGAGATGCTCCGCGGCCTGCACGATAAGGTGCTCGAACTGGAGGCCCGTCTCAGTGACCTGGAAGAGGCGACGCATACCCACCACGCCGAGCACCGCCTGACCTACGACGCGCTCCCCGAGAGCCTCTGGCGCATTCTCTACGATAGCCCGTGGAACGGGAAGGACGAAGAGTACAATCTTGGTGCAGGGATCTAAATTGCCAATCACTATCTACAACACACTCACCCGCACCACCGAGCCGTTTGAGACGCTTGAACCCGGCGTGGTGCGCATGTATGTCTGCGGCGTAACGCCCTACGATGAGGCCCATATCGGCCACGCAATGTCGGCGGTGGTCTTTGATGTGATCCGTCGGTACCTGGAGTTCCGGGGCTATAGCGTGCGGCACATCGTCAATTTCACCGATGTGGACGATAAGGTGATTGCCCGCGCCGCGCAGCTCGGGCGCGATCCCCTGGAGTTGTCCTCTGAACTGGCCGAGGAGTTCCTGGGCCAGCTCCAGGCGCTCAATGTGTTGCCCGCCAGCGCCTATCCTCGCGTCACCCGCACCATCCCCGAAATCATCGCCTTTATCCAGGGGCTGATCGAGCGCGGGCACGCCTATGTTGTGGACGGCGATGTGTACTTCCGCGTCGCCAGCGATCCCGACTATGGCAAGCTCTCCGGGCGCTCGCTCGAGGATATGCTCGCCGGCACGCGCTTTGAGGTGGACCCGCGCAAGGAGTCGCCTGCGGATTTTGCCCTCTGGAAGGCCGCCCGACCCGGCGAACCGGCCTGGGATAGCCCCTGGGGTCCGGGGCGCCCGGGCTGGCACATCGAGTGCTCGGCGATGAGTATGCAGCACCTCGGCGAGCAGATCGATATCCACGGCGGCGGCACCGATCTGATCTTCCCTCACCACGAAAATGAGATCGCCCAGAGCGAGTGCCTCACAGGGAAGCCCTTTGCGCGCTACTGGGTCCATAACGGTATGCTGCAACTGGTCAACCCCGAGACGCGGCAGGTTGAGAAGATGTCGAAGTCGCTCGGTAACGTGGTGACGGTGGCGAGTTTTCTGGAACGCTACGACGCCGATGTGTTCCGGCTGATTGTGCTGAGCAGTTCCTACCGCAGCCCGCTCACCTACAACGACGAGGTTGCCGCCGACAACGCCCGTAAGCTCGAGCGTCTGCTCACCGGCCTGCAGCCGGCTACCGGCGCCCTCACCGAGGGCCCGGCTGTCGCGGCCCTCGCCGATGCCGTCGCTACGGCCCGCGCGCACTTCGTCGCGGCGATGGACGCCGATTTCAATACCGCCGGCGCGCTGGCGGCGCTCTTCGAGCTGGTGCGGGCTATCAACAGCGCCCGCGACGCCGGTGTCAGCGGCGCGCCCTTCGCCGCGGCCCAGGCCACGCTGCGCGAACTGGCCGGCGTCCTCGGGCTACGCCTCAGCCCCCGCCCCAGGGGTAAACTCCAGGACGTGGCGCCCTTCGTTGATCTGCTGGTGGAGGTGCGTACCGAGTTACGCAAGGCCCGCCAGTTTGCCCTGGCCGACCTGGTGCGCAGTCGCCTGGCCGATCTCGGCGTGACCCTTGAAGATGGCCCCCAGGGCACACGGTGGAAACTGTCATGAACTGGCTCGAGCTTTCGGTTGAGGTTGACAGCGAGGCGGTCGAGGCGGTCGCCGAGGTGCTGGCGCGCTACGGTTACAACGGCGGGGTGGTGGTTGAGCCGGCCTGGACGCCGGGCGGCGAAGGGCCGGAGTTTAGCTACGATACCACTCGCCCCAGTGTGCTGCGCACCTACCTGCCCCTTGACGGGCAGGCCGAGGAGACGCGGCAACGCATCGAGCAGGCCCTCTGGCACCTCGGCCAGATGCGCCCGGTTGGCCCCCTCCAGACGCGCGCCCTGCAGGAGGAGGACTGGGCCAATGCCTGGAAGCAGCACTACACGGTGCTGCGGGTCGGCGAGCGCATCGTGATTGCGCCCTCGTGGCTCGACTATCAGCCTGCGCCTGCTGATGTCGTGCTGCATCTCGATCCGGGGATGGCTTTCGGCACCGGGCTGCATCCCACCACCCGGCTCTGCCTGCGGCTGCTGGAGCACTACACGCGCCCCGGCCAGCAGGTGCTCGATCTAGGGACGGGCAGCGGCATTCTGGCAATCGCCGCCGCTCACCTGGGCGCGGGCCAGGTGCTGGCCCTCGACAACGACCCCGTGGCCGTCGCGGTGGCTGCCGAGAATGTCGCCCGCAACGGGGTGTGCGACCGGGTGACCGTGGCCGAGGGTAGCCTGGGCGCCGGAGCGCCAATGGGCCACTGGCTGAGCGGCGGCTCTGGCCCGCCCGAGGCCGCTGCGCCCGGCGACGCCGTGCCCGGGGTCGGGCGCTTCGACCTCATTGTTGCCAATCTGATTGCCCGGGTGCTGATGATCCTCGCCGCCGACCTGGCTGCGGCCCTGGCGCCGGGCGGGGTATTGATCAGCAGCGGCATTCTCGAAACCCGCACAGCCGAGGTTGAGGCCGCCTTCGCCAGCGCCGGCCTGCGCCTGCTCGAACGCCATGCCGAGGGTGAATGGGTGGCGCTGGTGCACAGGCGCGATGGTCACTGAGGTGACCGTATGGGGAAACCGGGTTTCCCCATCCCCCTCCCTGTGGGGAGGGTTTGGGAGGGCACAGCCCTCCCTGGAGACTTGCTCATATGGGGAAACCGGGTTTCCCCATTCCCCTCCCTCCGGGAGGAATCGTTAGTTACGTACTCGTGGTACGTGGAGAGACCAATGTCCGATCCCGAGACTTCCCTGCCTCCGCCGGTCGAGAGCCAGCCCCCTGGCCCGACCTGGCAGGCATCGCCACCCTCACCACCTGAGCCGCGTGGCCGCCGACGCCTGCTGATCCTCCTGGCCGCGGCCCTGAGCGCCTTTGTCGTCGTCGCCGGTATCGGCCTGCTCCTGGTGGTCCTCACCAACCCGGTGTTGCGGGGCCGGCTGGCCTCGCTCACCGTCGGCCAGGTCGGCCCGCCGCCTGAGGGCCCCAACAAGTTCGTTGCCGTGCCCGATGGTCCCGTGGCGATCAGTGACGATTTCAGCCAGCCCTCCAACCGCTGGGATCGCTCGCAGACCCGCATCAGCGGCGGCGCCTACGAGCTAACGCTCGAACTGCCGCACTTCGACTCCTACGGTCTCTACCTGGGCGTGCCCGATGTGCGCGACTTCGACATGGCCGTAGACGTGCTGCCGGTCAGCGGCGACCTTACCTCCGAGATCGGCATTCGCTTCCGCCAGGCCGCCCCTGATGACCACCTGCTCTTCTCGATCAGCCCCTCCGGCTACTTCCGGCTTGCCCAGGTGCGCGATGAGACCTACACTTCCCTCGTGCCCTGGACCCGCGACCCGCGTATCCGCAGGGGCCTGGGGGTGAGCAACCGGCTGCGGGTGGTCGCCGAGGGCGCGTCCATCCGGGGCTTCATCAACGGTGAGCAGGTGCTGGAGTACACCGACGAGCGCCAGCAGGTCGGCCAGCTTACCCTGGGTCTGGTAACGTTCGACCAGGGTGATCTGACGGTACGTTTCGACAATATCGAGGGCGCGGTGGCACCCATCATTGATGCGCCACGCGACGAATGGATCGATATGCGTGAGGATTTCAGCAATCCTGAGCGCGCGCAGTGGAGCATCGGCGGGGCCACCGTTGTGCAGGAGGCCTACGAAGTCTTTGTGGGCGGCCAGGTGGTGTCGTGGCAGCAACCGCTGCCGGTTGGCTCCTCACGGGTCGAGGGCGACTTTGTGCTGGAGGTGGACGCGACGATGGTGGAGGGAGAGGGCGGAGGCAGCGGCTACGGCCTGATGTTCGGCGACGATGCCGCCTTCAACTTCTTCGCGCTGATCGTCTTTCCCGAGGGCGGCTACATGCTCTACCGAAACGGCGCCGATAGCGGCCTGGTCATTCCCCCGGTTGCGGCGCCCGTGGTGCGTACCGGCCTCAACGTCACCAATCGGATCAAGCTCGAAGTGCGCGACCGGCGGCTGGCGATCAGCATTAACGACGAGGTGCTGGCCGAACTCGAGTTTACCGACGGCGTCAGCCTGCACGGGCGAGCGGGGCTGGTCATTCAGGGTGCAGACACCTCCGGTGTTCGCGCGCGCTTCGATAACTTCCGCCTGGAAGAATTGCCCTGACACCGGGGAACCCGGGGCTCTCCACCTCTCAAGTGGAGAGTTTTTGGGGCGCAACCCCCGGGTCCCGCATACCCCACCCCCTACCCTCTCCCCTGCCAGGGGAGAGGGTCAGAATCTGTCGTTGCGCTAGGTCAGCGGAGCCGGTGCATCGTAACGCCAACTCCCGCCCCCCTCTCCACGTGGAGATGCCGGAGCTGATATGAACATTGGGGAAGTGCATCGTAACGCCAACTCCCGCCCCCCTCTCCACCGTAGGTGGAGAGGGGGGATGGGGGGGTGAGGACCAGCAGCGCATCAGGAGGCCATCCGCCAAAAACTCTACACCTGCAAGGGGTTCACCACCCCATCCCTTCTCCGGGCGCTTATACCAATTACCGTTGATGATGCCGCATTGCCTGAAGCGATTTCAGGCGTTGTGCTGCCCAGCGTGGCAATCCACAATCCAAAATCTAAAATCCAAAATGGTATTACCCCTCCACCACCACCCGTTCCGGCCCCAGCACCTGCCGCAGCGCCTCGAGTAACGCCGGCGATACGGCGATCGTGTGCTGCGATTCGAGGACCACCGTACCCACACCGTTCGGCAGGTAGAGCGTCACCTGGTCGGGGCCGCTGCTATCGCGGAGCACGCTGTACACGTCCTGCATGCGCCGCACATCGCCTTCGTGGTCGCCGGTGCGGGGCAGGTAGAGCCGCAGCATGCGCCCGGCGGCGGGCGAGCGGGCGGGTATCTCGTGGTGATGGCCATTCCCACTCATAGCGCTCCCTCCTCCGTGACCGTTGGGGTTGAGTTTCACCTGCCGCCGGGCGCGCACGGGCGCCGCGGTCGCCACAGGCGTCGGGGCAATGGGCGGGGTCACGACAGGCGCCGGCTCCAGGTTCGGGGCAGGCGGCGCAGGCTCCGGCAGATCCCCAAGCCCTTCAAGGTCCATCTCGCTCACAGCCGGCGCTGGCTCGTCCAGGGGTGCCAAGGCGGTAGCCGCCTCAACCGTCTCGACCACCAGTTGGGTCGTATCGCGGCGGTTATCCACCCGCGCGGTGACCTTCACCACGGCATCATCGCGCAGCAGATCGCCGTACTTCGCCAGCGACTTGGGGAAGGCCACCAGTTCGATCGCGCCGGTGAGATCCTCAAGCGTAGCGACCAGCATCGCCTCACCCTTCCTGGTGGTGATGCGACGGACGCCGCTCAGCACCCCGAGGAAAGTCATCAGCGTACTGACGCTCTCCTCGGTAATATCGCCCAGATTACTCACCCCGGCGCGATCCATCCCTTCGAGCGCCCTGGCAATCGGATCTTCGGAGAGGGTAAGGCCAAGCAGTTCTTTCTCCCAGAGCAGTTCTTCTTTTTTATCGGCAGCCGTGGCAGGAATGGAAGGCATAGGGATACGCGGGACGTGCAGGCCAGCCACCCCGTCGCTCTGCTCGCCAAAGACATCGAACAGAGAACTCTGACCAACATCGCGCGCCTTCTGGGCCTCCGCGGCGGCGCTTACCGCCTGGTCCAGAATGGCCAGTTTCTGACGGCGGGAGCCGGGGAGGGAGTCAAGCGCGCCGGCCTTGATCAGGCTCTCCAGGAGGCGCTTATTGAGGGCGTGGCGGTCCACTCGCGCGCAGAGATCCTCGAGCGACTGGAAGGGGCCATTAGCCTCACGTTCGGCGATAATCGCCTCAACGGGGCCTTCGCCCACATTCTTGATCGCCGCCAGGCCGAAGCGAATACCGCGTTGGTGGAGCACATCGGGCGGCAGGGGCTGGCCGGGGTCGAGGGGTTCGATGGTAAAGCCCTTGCGCGAGCGATTCACATCGGGGCCGAGCACTGCCACTCCGAGCCGGCGCGCCTCGAGGGCGCCCTTGGTCACATCTTCGAGCGCGCCGCCAGCGCCGGTGAGCACGGCGGCCATATACTCCACCGGGTAATTCACCTTCAGCCAGCAGGTCTGATAGCTGAGCAAACCGTAGAGCGTGGCGTGGGGGCGGTTGAAGGAATAGCCGGCGAAGGGCAGAATCAATTCCCACAACTGGTCGGCGATCTCCTGGCTGATACCCCGGTTGAGGCACCCCGTTTTGAAGATCGCCTCGTGCTCGGCCATCAGGGCCTTATTCTTCTTGCTAATCGCCTTGATAACGATGTACGCCTGGCCCAGGGTATAATCGGCCACCGTCTGGAGCAACTGCATAATCTGCTCCTGGTAGACAATTACCCCGTAGGTATCCTCGAGGATCGGCTCGAGAATCGGGTGGAGGTAGCGGATCTGGTCAGGATGGTGCTTATTGTGGATATAGACCGGGATCTGCTCGAGCGGGCCGGGGCGGTAGAGGGCCACCATCGCATAGAGATCCTCGACGCGGGTGGGTTTCAACTGCATGAGGTAGCGGGTCATGCCCGGCGACTCCAGTTGGAAGACATTTCTGGTTTCGCCGCGGCTGAGACTCTCAAAGACTTTGGGGTCATTGGTGGGAATATCATCGAGCCACATGCGCCGCCCGGTGGTCTGCTCGATATACATAAGCGCCTCGGCCACCACCGAGAGGTTAGTGAGGCCAAGGATATCCATCTTGAGCAGGCCCATTTTGGCGAGGGTAGGGCCTTCGTAAGCGGCCATCAGGGCGTTTTCGTCCTTCGTGGTGCGCTGGAGCGGCACAATCTCTTCCAGCGGCGTGCGGCTCACCACCACGCCGCAGGCGTGGGTGCCCACCGAGCGCATACGCCCCTCGACCCGTTGCGCGGCATCGATCAACCTGCGGAGTTCAGGCTGGGTCTCGTAGATCTGCTTCAATTCCGGCACCCGCTCCATGGCCTGGGCGATCGTGATACCCACCGGCAGCGAGGGGATCAACCTGGCGACCCGATCCACCTCACTGAGCGGCAGATCGAGCACGCGGCCCATATCGCGCAGGGCGGCCTTGGCCCCCAGGGTGCCGTAGGTGATGATCTGCGCCACATTCTCGCGCCCGTACTTGTGGGTCAAATAGTCAAGGACCTCCTGGCGGCGCGAGTCGGCGAAATCGGTGTCAATATCGGGCATCTCCAGGCGCTCGCGGGAGAGGAAGCGCTCAAAGAGCAACTTGTTCTTCACCGGGTCCACATCGGTGATGCCCAGGCAGTAGAGCACCAGCGAGGCCCCGGCGGAGCCGCGCGGCAGGCAGGGGATGCCCCGCGAGCGGGCATATTTCACGTAATCCCAGACGATCAGCATGTAGTCGGGGAAGCCGGTAGCGTTGATCACATCCAGTTCGTCACGGAGGCGGGCGACGTAGTGCTCGGGCGGGTTGCCGTTGAAGCGCCGCATCAAGCCCTCTTCGCACACCAGCCGCAGGTACGAAGCGGCGTCGTGCCCCTCGGGCAGATCGAACTGCGGCAACTGCACGCGCCCGAACTCCAGCTTCAGGTTGCACAACTCGGCGATGCGGCGGGTATTCTCCAGCGGCGCCGTACCGTAGCGCTTGAACTTCGCCCACATCTCCTCGCCGGACATAATGTGGTAGCTGTCGTCCATGGCAAAGTCTCTGGCGCAGAACTCACGGTAGGTGAGGTTCATGCCCATCGCCATAACCATGTGCTGGGTCTCACGATCCTCCGGGCGCACAAAGTGGGTATCGTTCGTCACCACCATGGGGATGCCCAGCTCGTGGCTGATGCGCACCAGTTCGTCGTTGATGGCCTCGAGTTCAGGGGCATTGTCGTGGAGTTGCAACTCCAGATAGTAGTTCTCCGGCCCCAGCAGATCGCGAAAATAGGCCGCCGTCCGGCGCGCCTCATCAGCCTGGTGGGCCTGGATCTGGCTGATCACCTCGCCGGCAATGCACGACGAGGTAACGATCAACCCCTCGTGGTACTGTTCGAGCAAGTCGCGGTCAATCCGCGGGCGGGCAAAGACGCCCTTGCCCATCCCATCGAGGTGGGCGCGGGTGGTGAGCCGGACCAGGTTGCGATAGCCGGTCTCGTTTCTGGCAAGCAACAGGAGATGGTAGTAGTTCTTTCCGCCGCGAACCATGGGGTCGCTGCGCGATCCGGGGGCGAGGTAGGCCTCCATGCCGATGATCGGCTTGATGCCGGCCTTCTTCGCCACCTCGTAGAACTCGATCGCCCCGTACATCACGCCGTGATCGGTGAGCGCAATGCTATCCATTCCTAGCTCGGCGGCCCGCGCGGCAATTGCCGCTGTCGAGGCGTAGCCGTCGAGCAGGCTGTACTCTGAGTGGACGTGCAGGTGGACGAAGTCCTTCATAGCACTCACGCTCCCGGCCCGCTCCGCGGGCCGCTGATGTGACGCACTCCAGGCCTGTGCAGGCCGCCGGGCCTTGCGCCCGCGCTGGCTACACGCCCGGTGTACCAGAAATTCTTTACAGTTGATGCAACGGCCGGACGTTCTGGAGAGAAGAAAAACGTATGTTTTCCACAATACGCTGTCAGCAGATCCGCATTACAATGGCATGAATAAACATAATGCGTGGTGCGAACAGGTTTTCGGTATGCAGGTTCTATTATAGCACAGGCCAGGCGCGCGTAAAGAGTGTAAAGGCATCAACTCAGGGTTTGAGAGACCTCCCCCACCCTCCGGAGGGTGCGCTACCCCGGCGGGCAGGGGTAGCGCAGGCGCCGGGCCAATGCTCTGGCCCTACTCGTACCGCAGGGCCACCAGGGGGTCGAGGCGCGCGGCGCGGGCGGCGGGATAGAGGCCGGCCACAATCCCCACCAGGGCGGCAAAGCCCAGCGCGGCCAGGGCCAGCCACCAGGGGGTGACGAAGAAGGTGCCTTCGATCGGCAGGCGCTCGCGCGCGATGTACCAGTTGATGATATGGTTGAGCAGGATGCCGATCAGCCAGCCGCCAAGAATCCCCAGCGCGCCGCCGATCAGCCCGATCAGCCCGGCTTCGAGCATGAAGATGCCGCGGATGTCGCCGCGCGAGGCGCCGATGGCCTTCAACGTGCCGATCTCGCGGGTGCGCTCGTAGATCGCCATGATCATGGTGTTGACGATGCCCAGGCTTGCCACGAACAGCGCCAGCCCTCCCACCGACGCCAGCATGACGTTGATCACTGCAAAGACCCGGTTGGCCTGCTGCAGGATGAGTTCGAGCGATTGCACCCGGAAGCCCTCGCTCCGCAGCGCGCGCACGATCTCCGCGGCCGCTGCGACGTCGCCGGCCCGTATCACCGCTTCGTCATAGCCGTAACGCTCCAGGTAGTCGGGAGCGTTGAACCACCAGGCTTTCATCGCCGCCATATCTGCCGTTGTTGCCTGCACTTCATTGTCGGCTCCATCGCTGATGCCCACCACGGTGAGCGGAAAGCGTTCGCTTTCGCCCCGCGGGCTGCGCAGCACGATTGCCACCTCCTGGCCCAGCAGTTCCTCGGGGCGCGCGCCCGCCGGCAGGGCGCCTGCGGCCAGCACTACCTGACCTGGCTGCTCGAGCGGGCCCAGGGTGCCGGCCAGGGCCGCAGGCGGCGCCCGAAAAGGGTTGGCGATCAGGTCCAACCCGGTGACCCGCACCCGCCGCGTCCCCCCATCGGGCAATTCCAGCAGCGTGGTGACCTGGTCCAGGTTCACCCGCGTGGTCACGTCGCGCACGCCGGGCAGTTGCCTCCAGCGCGCCGCTACCTCCGGGGTGATCGGCTGAGCGGGTGTCGGGGCGCTGAACTGGGTGAAGAAGTCCTGATCCTGTGGCTGACCGGGACGCACAAAGACGTTCTCCAGCCCCAGGGCGGCGAACTGGTCGCGAATCTCACGCTGCACCCCCACGCCCAGCGACACCATGGTCACTATGGTCAGAATCCCAACGATCACGCCGGTCGAGGTCAGGGCAGTGCGTACCTTACGGCGGCCCAGGTTCTCCAGGGCCGTTTGCAGCATATCGTGAAAGGTCATCGCCTGGTTGTCTCCTCGTAGCAGGCATCCGGCTGCCAGGGCCGATGCAGAGAAATGGGTAACCCCGGGTTTCCCATTTCTCAACCGCTGGTGGGGGCGCCCGGCGCCCCGGCAGGCAGGGGCGTCGTCATCCCTGCGACTGCGCCGCACAACACCAGAATGAAAATGTTTGTTCCTGGGAGGGCTTCGCCCTCCCAAACCCTCCCCGCGGGCGGGCTATGTTCACCTCAGAGGCAGGCACACCTTGCGCATTCGTTTATTCGTTTCCCATTCGTTGGCCCATTTCCCCTCTGCGTCCCAGGAAGCCTATCCCGGAGCAGGTAAACCCGTTGAAGGGCTGCGCCCTCCCAAAACCCTCCCACATGCGGGCTATGTTCACCTCAGAAGGCTAGAATCCCACCTCGACAATCGTGCGCCCGGTCCGATCCTGGAAGAAGCCCACCCCGTCCTGGATCAGGCCAACGTAGAAGCCCATTTTTGTCTCCCGTTGCAATACGCGCACCCGCCCGACAATGGTGATCTCTTCGCCGGGCATGAAGAAATCTTCGACTCCGGGCACGCTCCACTGCTCGGGGGGCCTGGCGCTGAGCGCCCAGCGGAAGGGGTAGCGTTTGGCGCCGCCGCCGCTGTTGGCGTCCCAATCCATGCCCAGGCGCCAGAAGCCGCCGGCCTGAGCGGCGTAGCGCCCTTCCTCGACCGAGGAGAAGACCTGATCGGTTGTGTACTCAAAGCCGCTGGGCGGGCCGTAGGTGCGGATGGGTACGGCACCGGTGTTTCGCACGCGCACGGTGACGGTGATGACCTCGCCGAGCATCACCCGCTGCGGAGCGATGTAGGCCGAGACGATCCGCGCCTCGGGTTGGCCAACATTCGCCAGTTCGATGGACCCCTGGCGTTGCACCAGGTTGCCGAAACGGTCCTCGGCGCGCACGGTATAGGTGTAGACGCCCGCCGGCAGCAGGGCGCCATTGGGGCGCTTGCCGTTCCAGACGTGGTGCTGCTCATACGGTCCTTCGTCTTCGCGCGTCACTACGGGGATGATCTCGCCGTTGGGGGCGATCACCTCAATGTCCACGGTGGCGCTCACGGGCAGCCGGTAGGTGAACTCGGCGACGTCGTCAATCGCGTCGGCATTGGGCGAGATACTCGCTGGCGCGACGGTGAGGTTCTCGATGTCAGGCAGAGGCGTCTCGCCTCCAGTGATGCTGAGGGCCAGACGCCGCTCGTCGCGCTGGCCGGCGTCGGTCTGGGCGGCCACGACGATAGTGTAGGCCCCGGGCGGCAACAGGCGGCGCACCAGCACCGGGTCGCCGGTGGGCGCCGTTCCATCGAAGCGCAGCACGTAGGGCGTGCGGCTGGCCGCGCGGGGCTGGGCGCGCCGCAGGTCGTAGCGCGCGCCGCTGGCATCAAGCACGTAGATATCCACCGTGGCGTCGCGGCCCACGGTGTAGCTGATCGTCAACGGGGCGCTCGCCTCGGTCGGGGCGAACGTATCGGCGCTGAGCGCTACTTCTCCCAGCAGTGGCCCACCGGCACAGCCGATCAGCAGCAGAGCCGTAGCCAGGAGCGCGATCATTCCTACCCCGGCGCGAATGCAGGCCGGCAAACGAGACATACGCATAGCAGATACGTTCCTGATCTGAGCCTGAGGGCAACCGGGTTTCTCCGTACCCCTGCCCACGGGAGGATGTCAGGCGCCTCCATCACTGGTGGTAACGGTGGGGGAACCGGGTTTCCCACCGGCGGTGAGCCTGACGAACTGTCCTCTTCCCGGCGGAGAGGGGGTGCGAGGGCGCAGCCCTTCCGGGAACACCTCTGGTTCGTTCCGGTTATGTGCAGCACAACCGCATAGGAGTGTATCATACATCATCCCCTATGCGACTGCGCCGCATAGGGGGATGATAAGGGATTCTCCTGGGAGGGCTGCGCCCTCCCAAACCCTCTCGGTACGCAGGGCTTGCCATCTCCGCGCGCGACGGGAACCGCCGGTCCGGGCCGGCGCGCCTGGTATAATGCCCTGGCGTAACCGGGTTTTCTCCCTGGCATTCCTATGACTACGATTGCGTTTCTGGTAACAGCCCTCTGGCGTGGGAGTGTGAATCTCTGGCGCCGCCTCCGCCGCCGCCGCATCGACTGGGTGCGCATGGAGGTGAGCGGCGCCTTGCCCGAACTGACCGAGCCGCTCGTCTGGTGGCAGCGCGGCTTCGGCGGGGTCGCCGCGCCGGTCAGCCTCCAGATTCTCCGGCGTCGCTTCGAGCGCCTGGCCGACGACCCGCACATCCGCGGCGTAGTGCTGATGATCCGCGATCTCAGCGCGGGCTGGGCCAGCATCCAGAGCCTCCACGAGATCCTCCGCTTCTACCGCGACACTGGCAAGCGGGTGGTGGCCTATCTGCCCGCCGCCGACACGCGCACCTACTTCGCCGCCTGTGGCGCCGACACGGTGCTGATGCCGCCCACGGCCTATCTCAACCTGACCGGCCTGCGCGTCGAACTAACCTTCTTTGGCGACGCGCTGCGCCTGGCGGGGCTGGAGGCCGAGGTCATCGCCGTATCGCCCTACAAGAGCGGTGGTGACCAGTTGACCCGCGCCTCACTCTCACCCGAGGCCCGCGAGCAACTCGAACGCCTCATGGACGATCGCTTCACTATGCTCGTCGAGACCATCGCAGCCGCGCGCGGTCTCACGGACGAGCGGGTTCGCGCGCTGATCAACCAGGCTCCTTTTCGCGCCGCCGCCGGCTGCGAGGCCGGCCTGCTCGATGGCGCTCTCTACGAAGACGAACTGGAGGCCTATCTGCAGCGCCTCGACGCCAAAGCCGCCCCCTCGGCCACGCCAGCGCCCGCCTCCCCCGCCAGCAGCAACCCCGGACCGACGCTCGTTGACTGGCTGCAAGCCGACCGCTGGCTGCCCCTGCCGCCCGCGCGTCGCGAGCGCCGCTTTGTGGGCGTCATCCCCGTCATCGGGGCCATCGCCACCGGGCCGAGTCGGCGCTCGCCGCTGCCACTGCCCATCCTCGGCGGCAGTCTGGCCGGCAGCGACACTATCGTCCAGGCGCTGCGCCGCGCCGAGCGTGACACGCGCGTAGCCGCCGTGGTGATGCATATCGACTCGCCTGGCGGAGACTCCTTCGCCTCCGACCTGATCTGGCGCGAGGCGCTGCGTCTCAGCCGGCGCAAACCTCTGGTGGTAAGCATGGGCGACGTGGCAGCTTCCGGGGGCTACTACATCGCCGCCCCGGCGCGGGCGATCGTCGCCCGCCCGGCCACCCTTACCGGCAGCATCGGCGTCTACGCGGTGCGGCCAAACGGCGCCGCCTTGCTCGAGCGGGCGCGCATAGGCGTGGACGTGATCAGCCGGGGGGCCAACAGCGGCCTCTTTTCGCCCCTGCGCCCACTCGAGGCCAGCGAGCGCGACGCCCTCACCCGCACGGTATTTGAGACCTACGCGACCTTCAAGGAGCGGGTGCGCGAAGGGCGCGGCATCGAGGAGGAACGACTGGAGCCGATGGTCGGCGGGCGCGTCTGGACGGGGCGCGAGGCGGCCCTGTTCGGCCTGGTGGACGACCTGGGGGGTCTGCCTGCCGCCGTGGCCCGCGCCCGCGAACTGGCCAGTCTACCCTCCGATCCTCGACCCACGCTGCTGATTGTCCGCGGCGGGGGCCGGCGCGATCTGCTGCCGCGCCCCTTTCCCCCCGACGAGCCCCGGGGCTGGCTCCCCGCCCTGCTGGAGGAGGCCCTGCGCACACGGGTGCTCGCCGCGCTGCCCTTCATGTTCCGCGAAGCCTGAGAGCTTATACCATTTTGGATTGTGGATTGCCACGCTGGGCAGCACAACACCATCGCGTTCACGGCATGCGAGGATCGTGGCGCCCGTGCTCGCGCGGCCGATGGGTTGGCGCGTATCCTTTGAAGGGCTGCGCCCTCCCCGGCGGTGGCTCAATCGGCCTGTGCCGGGACGGCCTGCCGCGTCAAGGCCCGCCCGCCTGCCAGCGAGGGAACGAGCGCCAGCAGTACCAGGCCCGCCGCAACGCGCATCGCCAGGTCGAAGCCAGCGGCCAGGGTCGCGGGGGGAGCAGCGGTAATCGGGGTGATCGGGCCGCCGTGGAGGGCAAAGACGCGCGAGGCCCAGACGGCCCCTGCAATGGCAACGCCTGCCGTCTGGCCCAGGTTGCGCATCACCGCCAGCAGGCCGCTGGCCACCCCGAGGGCCTCACGCGGCGCATTGCCCAGCACGGTACTGTTGTTGGGGCTCTGAAACAGGCCCACCCCAACGCCGAGCACGAGCAGGCAGCCAATCAGGTACACCAGCGGCGTGCCGGTGGTAGCAAAACTCAGCCCGATCAAACTGGCCGCGGTGATCAGCAAGCCGGCTACGGTAAGCACCCGCGGCCCGATGCGGTCGGAGAGGCGCCCGCTGATCGGCGCGCTCAACGAGAGCGCCAGCGGCAAACCCATCAGCGCCAGTCCCGTGGTTTGCAGATCGAGATCGAGCACAAACTGCAGAAAGAGCGGGGTCAGGATCAGATTGAAGGCCAGGCCCAGAAAAAGCAGAAAGCTGGCCAGCAGGTTGAGTGAAAAAGCTGGCGAGCGAAACATGCGTAGACTGATCATCGGATGGGGAAAGTGGCGCTCCCAGGCCACGAAACCCGCCCCGGCCACAGCGAACAGGACGAACAGCCCGGCGATGCGCAGATCCTCCCAGCCCCAGATCGGCCCCTCGGTGAGGGCGAGCAGCAGCCCTGACAGGGCAGCCATCAGCAACAGCGCGCCAACCACGTCGAACACCTGCCCGCGCGCTGGCGAGCGATCGGGAGCGATGCTACGCAGGGTGAGCCAGATACCCACCATCCCCAGCGGAACATTGACGAAGAAAATCGCCTCCCAACCAACATAGCGCAGCAACACGCCGCCAAGAGCCGGGCCGATCAGAATGCCCGCCGCCACAAAAGAGCCGATAGCGCCCAGCGCCGTGCCACGCTCACTCTGAGGAAACGCCGCAACGAGCAAGGCCGGCCCGACCGCCTGGATCATCGCCGCGCCCACTCCCTGCAGTACCCGAAAGCCGATCAACGTGCCGACGGTGGGAGCCAGCCCGCACAGCGCCGATGCCAGCGTGAAGATCCCGAACCCGATGACATACACCCGGCGCTTGCCGAACATATCCCCCAGCCGGCCCATCAACAGCAGCAAACACGAGATGGTCAGCAGGTAGGCCAGCATCACCCACTCGACCACGTTGAGGTTACTGTTGAACGCGCCGACGAGGGTGCCCAGGGCGATGTTGACAATCGAGCCGTCTATCGTGGAGAGCAGCACACCGCTGCCCACTGCCGCCAGCGCCCACCATTTGCGCGAATAGTCGTTCACCGGTGATCCTTATGTCACTGCGGGGCCAGATTGCCTTATTGTAGCACCGGTTGGAAGGGCGCCACCGCCGGGAGAGCGGCGTCCTCCCGGCGGGAGTCATGACGAGCGCTAGATCGCAAGGCGCGCACAGGCGCGCCGATCGCGCTCCAACGCAAAGCGCCCCGCCGAACGTCGGCGGAGCGCTTTGCAACGAACCGATGTGAAGAGGTTAGCGGCTCAGACCGCTGTTGATCTGCGAGAAGACCTGCGACACGCGGCTGCCGAGCAGCGTCAGAATACCGATAACAACAATAGCGATCAGGACAAGAATGAGCGCGTACTCGACGAGGCCCTGGCCCTCTTCCTTAGCGAAGAAGCTGCGAAGCATCGGTTGTACTCCTGTGTGTTAGCTAGATTGAAGGTAGAACGTTGAACCGACAGGCGTACATAGGATGAACAACTGGTTCGAACACCAGCCTAGCGGCTCAGGCCGCTGTTGATCTGCGAGAAGACCTGCGACACGCGGCTGCCGAGCAGCGTCAGGATACCGATAACTACAATGGCGATCAGCACGAGAATGAGCGCATACTCGACCAGACCCTGGCCCTCTTCCTTGGCGAAGAAGCTGCGAAGCATTGTTTCACCTCCCTTCTGTTACGAGTATCGTTCGTAGAGGCGCTGCTCTACGTGTTGGCAGTATAGGTCGTAGGATCCAAAACGACAATAGTCAGAAGGTACTGTGCATGCGCGGGTACTGAGTTTGCCAGTTCTGATGCCTAACAGGGACCTTTGGTAAGGGGAAACCGGCTTTCCCCGCTGTTCCTGTCAGCCGTCCATGCGGCTGCGCTACACAACGCTAGAATACTTGTTCTTGGGAGGGCTACGCCCTCCCAAACCCTCCCGGTGGGGAGGGCTTGCCGCCCCCACAGGCAGGGGGATGGGGAAACCCGGTTTCCCCATATTTTCACATCAGGAGGAGGGGCGTCAAGCGACCCTGAAACCGCAATGGCCAATCCCTTGCTCCCTGTGCTACGCAACCTGTTCCTGGAACGTCCGGCCCGGAAGCGCGACTATGCCCAGCTCGCTGCCAGGCTCGAGGCCAGCGGCAAAGAACTTGAGGCGCGCTTCGCCGCAGCCGCCGACAGCCCCGAACATCGCCGTCAACTGCGCCACATCGTTGGTCTGGAGCGCTGGGGCCAGCGCCGCCTGCGCACAGCCCTTGGCGAGCCGCCGGTGCAGGACGAAATGGACGCCTATGTGCCGCCCCGTGGCCAGAGCCTTCTCGACCTGCGGGCGGCGTTCGGCGCCACCCGCCGCGAGACGGTGGTGCTGGCTCGCCAGCTCGAGGCCCGTGGCGTTCCCCTCGACTGGGTCATCCCCCACAACGAGTTCGGGCCGCTTACCCTGCGGGCCTGGCTGCACTACCTGGAGCTGCACGCGCGTCTCGAGGGCCGGCGGATTAAGCCTGCTCGCTGATCGAAAACGGGGGAAACCCGGTTTCCCCAGCCCCTTGCGCGGGAGGCGTGGGAGGGCGCAGCCCGCCCCAACCCTCCCCGCAGGCTGGAGCGTGGGGAAACCCGGTTTCTCCATATTGTCACCTCAGGGCGCGGCGAAGCCGCACAGGTGCGCGATGCGTATACGTATTATCCGGCGGCGCGCCACGATGCTGATCGTCGTCACGCTGTTTGGCCTGGCGCTGCTGCTGCGTTGCTGGGCGCTGGGGTGGGGCCTGCCCTATGTGGAACACCCCGACGAACCGGCGGTGCTCGAGCCGGCAGTGCGCATGGTGCAAGAGGGCGATGCCAATCCGGGCAAGTTTCTCTACCCGTCGCTGTACTACTACTTGCTGGCAGCGGTCGTGCGCGCCCACGCCGCCTGGGGCGTCGCGCAGGGTCTTTACGCCTCGCTCGCCGATCTGCCGGCGAAGACCTACCTGTACACCACCGCGCCCGCGTTGTACATCTGGGGTCGCGCGCTGACGGCTGTGCTCGGCGCGCTGACGGTTCCTCTGCTCTACCTGCTCGGCCGGCGTATGTTCGACTGGCGCGTGGGTTTGCTGGCGGCGCTCGCTCTCGGGTTGAACACGTACCATGTGCAGCATAGCCATTTCATCACCACCGACGTGCCCACGGGCGTCTGGGTAACGCTGGTGTTGCTCGGGGCGTGGGGCGTGGCGACAACGGGCCACTGGCGCGGCTACTTGCTGGCGGGCGTGGCTACGGGCCTGGCGGCGGGCACGAAGTACAACGCCGGGGTGATCGGCCTGGCGCTGGCGATGGCTGCGGCGCTCTACGTGGGTGCTGCCTGGCGTGACGGGGCGCAGGGCCGGTTCTGGCGCCTGGCTGCCACCCATGGCGCGCGCCTGCTGGCCGCCGGGGCGCTGGCGGTGCTGGTCTTCTTGCTGACCACGCCCTTCGCGCTGCTCGACTTTGCGGCCTTCCGGCGTGACATGCTGATCAACGCCCACCACTACGCCAGTGGCAGCCACGGCGACTTCATCGGGGGCTGGCGTCTTGATGGGTATCTGGCTTTCTTCTGGCGTGAGGGGTTGACCTGGTCCACAGCCGCGTTGCTCCTGGCTGGTTTGCCACTGCTGGGGCGCCGCGCGCCGCGACAACTCGCTCTTCTGAGTGTTGCGGTGCTGGCCGGCGGCGGCTTGCTGTTGACACAGGCAGTGAACTTCAACCGCAACACTCTGCCCCTGTTTCCGCCGCTGTTCGTGCTGGCGGCAGCGGCCACAGTCGCCCTGGCCGACGCGCTGGGCAGATTGCTCGCCCGGGGTGCGGGCGTGAGGGGGCCGCAGGTCATTGATATCCGCCCTGGCGGCGCGCCTTCGACGGCCGAGCTTCACCGGGAGCGCGTGGGCCGGCGGGTCGGTGCGGTTATCGGCGTAGCCCTGGCGGCGCTGCTCCTCGGTCCGTCTATGCTCGAAACCCGCTGGCTGCTGAACTACTGGAGCAAGCCCCACACCCTGGTCGCCGCTGCCGATGCCCTGCGCGCCCAGCCGCGGGGCATGCTGGCCGCCGTCGAGGCCAACCCCGTCCAGTGGGCTGGCGATCCGGCGGTGACGCCGGTGCGCTGGCTGGGCGCGTATCCTCTCGACTGGTATCGCGCCCGGGGCTATCGCTACCTGCTGGTGAATAGCGAACGCTACGACGTTGCCGACCGCCCCGCCTACGAGCGCCTGGTGACGGGCGCCCCGGCCATTCTGGCGCTGCCAGACCGCTCCCTGGGCCTGCAACCAGGGCCGGGCGGGGCGCTCCTCGATCTGGGTGAGCACCCCGAGATGATCCCCTTTACGCGGCGGCCCGCCCGTTTCGGCGGCCTGATCGAATTGCTGGGCTACGAACTCGCCCCGGGCGAACCGCGCAGCCGCATCACGCCGCTGGAAGGCGCCAGCGCGCGCGCCTTGCCCGCTGGCGCCCCCGTGCAGATCAACCTCTACTGGCGCGCGCTGGCCCGGCTCGACCGCGACTACACCCTCTTTGTCCACGTCTACAACGCAGACGGGCAGCGGGTCGCCCAGCGCGATCTGCCCCTGCGCTACGAGGATTATCCAACCAGCCGCTGGCAACCCGGTGAGCTGGTGATTGACCGGGCCGATATGCCCCTGCCGACGCTGCCATCCGGCCCCTACCGGCTGCTCGTGGGCCTCTACGATGCCGCAACGGGCGCGCCGCTCCCCACAGAGAACGGCGCGCCCGTTGAGTTGCTTATTCTGACGATACGCTCCTGATGCGAACATGTGGGGAAACCGGGTTTCCCCATACCCCTGCCTGTGGGAGCGGCAAGCCCCCCACCGGGAATTCTCGCTGTAGAGAGCGAAACACTACTTCAACTCGCGCTTGAGGATCTTGCCGGTCGCGGTCTTGGGCAGGCTCTCGCGGATCTCGACGCTGCGAGGGTACTTGTAAGCGGCCAGGCGCTCCTTGCAGTAGTCAATCAACTCCTGTTCGGTAGCGCTGTGCCCAGGCTTGAAGGCCACCACCGCCTTGATCTCCTCGCCCAGAGCCGGATCAGGCACCCCGATGACCGCCGCTTCGGCCACCGCCGGGTGGGCGTAGAGCACCTCTTCGATCTCGCGCGGGTAGACGTTGAAGCCACCGCGGATGATCATATCCTTCACCCGGTCAACAATATAGAAGTAGCCGTCCTCGTCCTGGCGGGCCAGATCGCCGGTGTGGAACCAGCCGTTGCGGATGGACTCAGCGGTGGCCTCGGGGCGCTTGTAGTAGCCCTTCATCACGTTATGGCCGCGGATGACAATCTCGCCCAGTTCGCCGGTCGGCACGGGCTGGCCCTCAGGGTTCACCACCGCCATCTGCACGCCCCAGATCGGCGTACCGATGCTACCGGGCTTGGTAGGCCGGTCGAGGTGGTTGAACGAGGCCACCGGCGAGGTCTCGGAGAGGCCGTAGCCCTCCAGGACAGTCACGTTGTACTTCTGATTGAAGGCGTGCAGCACCTCTACCGGCATGGCCGAACCGCCCGACACACAGCGCCGCAGTGACGACATATCGAACCGGGCCGCCTCAGGATGGTGGAGCAGGTAGAAGTACATCGTGGGCACGCCGGCAAAGACCGTCACCCTGTCGCGCTGGATAATCTCGGCGGCCTTGACCGGCTCGAAGCGCGGCAGCATCGTGATCGTCGCTCCGAGGAACAGGGCCACGTTCATCACACAGGTCTGCCCGAAGGAGTGGAAGAGCGGCAGCGTCGCCAGAAACACATCTTCTTTGACCACGCCAAGCAGCTTCTCGGCGCAGATCATGGCGTTGAAGAACATGTTGAAGTGCGATAGTTCGGCACCCTTGGGCCGACCGGTAGTGCCCGAGGTGTAGAGGATCACCGCCGTGTCGTCGGAGCGCGTTTGCACCGTGTCGAAGACCGGCGGATTCTCGGCCATGATCTGGTTGAAGCTGAGCGCCCCTTCGGGCAGGGCCTCCGTGCTGCCGGGGGCCTGCACCACAATCAGGTGGTGGCACGTCTCGGTTCGGCGGAAGCCCGGACCAGCTTCGGGCAGAAAGCCCTCCCAGGTGATCAGAGCCACCGAGTCGCTGTCCTCGAGGTGATACTGCACCTCATTCTGTTTAAAGAGCACGTTCAGCGGCACAACCGCGGCGCCGGTTTTGAGGATGCCGTAGTAACAGATGGGAAAATGCGGCGTGTTGGGCATCATCAGGGCGACCTTGTCACCCGGCCGGACGCCTAGCTTCACCAGGGCACTGGCCACCTTGTTGGCGGCCCCGTTCACCTCCGCGTAGCGCAGCTTGTAATCGTCCAGGATGACCGCGAGCTTGCCGGGGTCCTGGCGCGCGCTTTGCTCCAGCAGCAGAGCGAGGTTCAGCATCGAACACTCCTTTCATACGCAGCGGTCTCAGGCTATCGGGGATACTGGCAAACCCTGGAGGTTATCCCCTGATGTTCCAGGAGGGCGTAGCACTCCCGGACCCTCCTGAAGGGGTTTTCCGGGCAGGCGCCTGGCAGGTTTTCTGTGACGGGGAGCGCCCTGCCCTCCTGCAGGAGGGACCATCGGCTCCGGGGCGCATCCGGCCCGTGCGCAAGAGGGTCTGGGAGGCCTGGCGCTCCCGGGAAAACCTGTGTTCATGGTTACGCTGTGCGGCGAAGCCACACAGGCGTCTTGCAAGCCTTGCGCCTCATGCGCTTTATCATACCAGATCTGGATAAGATGTGGCGCGGGAATGTATGATTGGTCTGTCAACGAGATTTGCTGAAAAGGGAAACCAGGTTTCCCCATATCCCCGCCTGCGGGGTAGCACGTCCTCCACGCCGATAGGGAAACCCGGATTGCTCCACGCCCCTCCTGGCGGGGAGGCTCCGCTACGCCAGTGCGCGCAGGGCCTCCAGCAGGGCGGCGCTCTGCTCTGGCGTACCGATGCTGACGCGGATGTAGTCGCGCAGCAGGGGCGTGTGGTAGTAGCGCACCAGGATGCCCTGGTGCTCCAGGGCCAGTTTCACCTCGCGGGCAGAGCGGCCCTGCACCCGGCAGAGAATAAAGTTGGCCGCGCTGGGCAGGGGCCGCAGGTAGGGGATCGCGGCCAGGAGCGGCAGTAGCCGCTCGCGTTCAGCCACAATGCGGGCCACGTTGTTCATCAAGTGAGCGCGATCCTCCAGCGAGGCGATCGCGGCCACCTGGCCCGCCACGCTGACATTATAGGGTTGCTTGATCTTCCAGAGCTGATCGGCCAGCCATTCGGGCAGCAGGCCGTAGCCTACCCGCAGGCCCGCCAACCCGGCCCACTTGCTGAAGGTGCGCAGCACCACCAGGTTCTCATAGCGTCCTACCCAGTCGCCGAAGCCCTGACCAATCCCCGCGAACTCGACGTAGGCTTCATCAACCACCACCAGCAGCGGCAGGCCCAGCAGGCGCTCCAGGTGCTCGGGCGGCAGCACGTTGCCGGTGGGGTTGTTGGGCGAGGTCAGGAACAGAACACGGGCCGCGCTGGCCCGGGCCGCCTGCTCGATACCCTCCAGGTCGAGGCTGAAATCGGGGCGCCGGGGCACCTCCACCACCCGACCGCCGCAGACCCCTGTATCGAAACTGTACATCCCGAAGGTAGGCTGGCAGTCAATTACGGCGGCGCCGGGGGTGAGGCAGAGCCGCAGGATCAGGTCAATCAACTCATCGGCGCCGGCGCCGCAGAGGATGCGTTCGACCGGCTGGCCCGTGTACGCGCTCAGGGCCGCGCGCAGGCGGCTGTGACCGGGGTCGGGGTAAATGTGCAAAAAGGGCTCGCGCGCCAGCGCCTCCAGCGCCCGCGGCGAGGGGCCGTAGGGGTTCTCGTTGGCATCGAGCTTCACCAGACGCTCGATGGGCAGGTTTAGACGCGCTGCCAGCACCTCTAGCGGCAGGATGGGCGTGTAGGGTTCCAGATCGGCAATCTCGGGGCGGATTAGATTGGTGGGGAAGGGCATGGATTCAGACCAGTATGACGATGCGCCACGGAGGCGCGCAGATCACCAGGGATTGCCGGCCCGGGGCAGGCTGGGCCCCGCTCCGGCAGGCAGAGGCCAGTCTACACCCGCCCGCGCAACTCGGCATCCCGGCAGTCGGCGCTGATGCTGACCAGGCCCAGCACGAGCAGGCCACTCAGAACGCACGCCAGGGGCAGCCAGGGGGCGGCCAGCAACGGCAGCGCGCCCTGGAAAGCCGGGTTCTGGGCGTAATGGAAGAGCAGCGCGCCCAGGGCTTGCAAGGCCAGCCCGCTCACCTGCAACGGTCGCAAGCGCGGGCCGAGAGCGCAAGAAAGCCCCTGCCCGCGGATGCGCCGCAGCAACGCAACCCCAGCGCCACCCAGGGCCACGGTCAGCGTCAGCCAGATCCAGCCCGCGCCTGGCGCCAGGCGCCGCTCGAGCCAGGCGACGATCACCCCCGCCCCGATCACTCCCAATCCGCCCGCGACGAACCACGGGGCGTTCGAGCCGGTTGCGCTATGCCGGACGCGCATACATCCCTCCTTTGCGGAGTATAGCACACAGCGGGCCGCTTGTGTGCCCGGGAGTGTGACGTGCCGTTTTGCAATCACCAGCCAATTGGCATAACGGCGGCCACGCCTGCGCCCCGTTGCCACCTGGCCCAACCCGTCACTCCCACGCCCGCCGTAGAGACGGCCCGCCGGCCGTCTCTACGCCTGATCGTGGCCGCCCGCCACCGCCCGCCGGGCCGCCACGTGACCCTGGCCGGCAGGAAGATCGTCACGCGGGCGCCGTGCAAACCATAACGCCACACCCGGTCGGGGGCCTTTAAGGGCGGACAGACCATCCGCGTCAACGTGGCTTGTACCGCATTGGAACGCCCCCACGCGCGGCGCTGGTCTCCCCGCTTCGACACAGGCTCAGGCTTCGCTGGAGAGGCCCGCCCCTTCGGGCTGAGCCTCAGGGCGAAGCCTGAGCCTGTCGAAGGGGGTCGGGGGTGAGGACCACCCAGCGCATCCCAACGCCATCACGCCCGTCGGCGCCCAAGGTTCTGTCCGCCCCTGAGCAGTCGGGGGTCCCGGGGCTGATGCGACGCCGTCGGGGCGGCCAGGCTGCCCTGCATCCCGCCGCCGGAGGCAGACGTTGCATCAGCTCCGGGAGGGTCACCATCACAGGTAGCCCCTGTGGCAGTCTGGTACAATACTCAGCACACGTTCCCGACCTGCAACCGGAGGGGGAAGAAGGAGCACGGAAATGTCCGAACCAGTAGACCTGTTACTGACCGGCGGCACCGTTGTGACGATGGACCTGGCCTGGAACGTCGTTCCCGAGGGGGCCGTAGCAGTGCGCGGGCGCGAGATTGTCGCCGTGGGGCCGGCACATGAACTGGCGCGGCGCTACAGCGCCCGCGAGACGATCGATTGCGCCGGCTGCGCGGTGATCCCTGGCTTGATCAACGGTCACGCCCACGTGCCTATGAGCCTGCTGCGCGGCATGACTGCCGACCAGCAACTCGATGTCTGGCTCTTTGGCTACATGTTTCCGGTGGAAAGCAAGTTCGTGGACGAGGAGTTCTCCTACGTCGGCACGCTGCTCTCCTGTGCCGAGATGCTGCGCGGCGGCACAACCACGTTCGTTGACATGTACTACTTCGAGGAGCAAGTGGCGCGGGCCGCCGATGAGGCCGGCATGCGCGCCATCTGCGGCCAGACCGTGATGCGCCTGCCCACACCTGACGCCGCTTCGTTCGACGAGGGGCTGGAGCGCGCCCGCCGCTTCATCGAGGAGTGGTCCGGGCACGAGCGGATCGTGCCGACGGTGGCGCCCCACGCGCCCTACACCTGCACTGACCGGATCTACCAGGAGGCGGCGGTGCTCTGCCGCAAGTACGGCGTACCGTTGATCACCCATCTCTCCGAGACCGCCCGCGAGGTCGAGGAGAGCATTCGCGAGCGCGAGGTAACCCCCATCCGCTACGCCCGGCGCGTCGGCGCCTTCGATGTGCCCTGCATCGCTGCCCATTGCACCCACGCCACCGAAGATGACATCCGCCTGCTGCGCGAGGCCCGCGCCGGGGCCGTGCCCTGCCCCACCAGCAACCTCAAGCTCGCCAGCGGCATCGCCCCCTACAAGCGGCTGATTGACGCGGGCGTGCGCACCGGTCTGGGCACCGATGGGCCGGCCTCCAACGACGATCAGGATATGTTTACGGAAATCCAGTTGGCGGCCCTGCTCCCCAAAGGCGTCAGCGGCGACCCGACCGCGGTGCCCGCCCGCGAGGCGCTGGCGCTGGCGACCTGCTGGGGGGCGCGCGCCGTGCACCTGGAACACCTGGTCGGCTCGCTGGAGCCGCACAAGCGGGCCGATATCGCCGTGGTTGAACTGGGCAAGCTTCACAGCGCGCCACGCTACTTCTACAACCCCGAGGCGATCTACTCGCACCTGGTCTACGGCGCCCGCGCCGCCGATGTGCGCCATGTGATCGTTGATGGACGGGTGCTGGTGCGTGACCGCGCCCTGCTGACCCTCGATGAGCAGGCGATTCTGCGCCGCGCCCAGGCTATCTCGGCGCGCATTGACGAGTTTCTGGCCTCTCGCGAGCGCAACCTGATGGCAAAGATCCTGGCCCTCGGCGGAGTGCAGCAGGCCGAGATCTTCGAAATCCAGGTCAAGGCGCGCCTTGGCCCCGATAGCGAGGACAAAGTGCGCCGCATCCTCGAAGATCCGCGCGTCACGATCACGAAAGCCAGTATTCGCACCCAGTACGACACCTATTTTCTTTTCAAGAATCGTGAGCGCATTCGCATTCGTGAGGATCACCGCACCGATCCGGGAGCGCGCCCCGAGCCGAAGTACACCATCACCCTGATGGCCGAGGCCATCCGCGGCGAGTATCCCCACGCCATTGTGCTCTCCCGCGCCCGCTACACCGCGCCCGCCGACCATACCGTGCGTTTCTACCGGGAGTACTTTCAGCCCGACCAGGTGCTGGAACTGGAGAAGCGCCGCCGACGCTGGCGGATTATGTACAAAGAGCACGATTTCGCCATTAACCTCGACACCCTCCTGGGCGGCAGCGACTCTGGCCCCTACCTGGAGATCAAGAGCCGTACCTGGAGTAGTCGCGATGCGGCCGACCGCGCGGCGCTGATTGGTGAACTGCTCGCCATCGCCGGTGTAGACGAGCGCGATCTGGTGAAGCAGGAGTATGTGGAGATGGTGCGATAGGTGTGTGTAGAGGTGAATGAACAGCTCGGCGCCTCTACGGAGTGATGTAGATTGGTCATGAAGCATCCCAATGTTTACCTGATCGGCCTGACCGGCGGCATCGCCTGCGGCAAAAGCACCGTACTGGCGATGCTCGCGGCGTTGGGCGCGCACACGATTGATGCCGACCGCGTGACCCACGAATTGCAGGCTCCGGGCATGCCCGTCTACGAACAGATCGTCGCGGCCTTCCCCGAAGCGGCGCCAGAGCCGGGTGCTCCGCTCGACCGGCGCCGGCTGGCGGCGCTGGTCTTCACCGATCCGCAGCGCTTGCGCCAGTTGGAGCAGATCGTGCATCCGGCGGTGCGGATTGAACTTGGCAACTTCATCGCAGCGATAGGCCGGGCCGCCCGGCCCACCGAACGCCCGGTGGTGGTGATTGACGTGGTCAAGCTGATCGAGTCGGGTTGGGTCGAGGTATGTGACGAGGTATGGGTGGTAACCGCGCCCGAGGAGCAGCAGGTGCAGCGGCTCATGGCCACGCGGGGCATGAGCGAGGCCGAGGCGCGGCAGCGCATCGCCGCGCAGTTACCCCAGGCGGCGCGCCTGGCCCACGCCACCGTGGTGATTGACAACGGTGGCCCGCAAGAAGCCACCCGCGCCCAGGTCGAGGCGGCCTGGCAGGAGATGCTGCGGCGCAAGGACGCGCGGGGATGATGGGCGCCGCTGTGGGCCCTGACGTTCTGCGGAGGTGTGATACCAACTACCGTTGATGATGCCACATTGCTTGAAGCGGTTTCAGGCTTTGTGCTGCCCAGCGTGGCAATCCACAATCCAAAATCTAAAATGGTATGAGTTCGCACTGCCTCTGGGAGCGAGGGCAGCTTGCCCTCGAACGCTGACGAGGGCGGAACACCCGCGCAGCCAGGCTGCCGTAATTACGCTGAACACGTACCTGCAGAGATGGGCAGATGGAGAGCTGTGAACGGGCCGAGCGATCCGGTCCCGCCTCGTTCTACTTCGCCCATGCTGGCGCGCGCTTCTCTAGAAAAGCACGTAACCCCTCCTGGCCCTCGGCGCTGGTACGGGCGGCGGCGATGGCGCCAATCACATACTCGCGGGCCTCGGCGGGCGGGAGGCTGGCGACGGCGGCCACCAGGGCCTTGGAGGCGGCCACCGCCTCTGGCCCGCAGGCGAGCACAGCCTCGATCACCCGCTCGACCGCTTCATCGAGGCCCTCGGCAGGGGTCACCTCGTGGACCAGGCCGATCCCCAGGGCGTGTCGAGCACTGAAGCGGCGCGCAGTGACGAAGAGCGCCCGCGCCTGGCCGGGGCCAATCTTCGGCGCCACATAGCGGGCAATCACCGCCGGCAGCAACCCGAGACGCGCCTCGGTGAAGCCGAAACTGGCGTTCTCGGCAGCCACCACCACGTCGCAGCAGGCCGCCAGGCCCACACCACCACCCAGCGCCGCGCCGTGTACCCGCCCGATCACCGCCACCGGCAGCGTATTCAAAGCCTCCAGCATCGCGTCAAGGCGCGCCGCATCGGCCAGATTCTCGGCGTGGGTATAGTTCAGGCTCTCGCGCATCCAGTGCAGGTCGGCCCCGGCGCAGAACGACGGCCCTGCGCCCCGCAGCACCACCGCGCGCAGCCCGGCCTCGCCGCGCAGCGCGTCGCACGCGGCGTGGAGTTCGGCGATCAGATGCGCGTTGAAGGCGTTGTGTACCTCTGGGCGGTTCAGCGTCACTGTTGCCAGCGGTCCGTTTCGCTCGATCAGTACCAGATCGGTCATGGTCAGGTCCCTTCTCAGTTCCCCCGTCGTCCCCCCGCCCCGCGCCGCCCCTCGCGGGGGTGTTCCCACCCCGCCCCGCGCCCCCGGCGTTGCTCCGGCGCGATGGGGTGGCCCATCGTCCCCGGCGTAATGGGGGGCGGCCCGTCGTCCCCGGCATAATGGGGGGCGGCCCGTCGTCCCCCCGACGCCGTAGAGACGGCCCGGCGGGCCGTCTCTACGCCACCCCTCCGGGTGTTCCCGCCCCGCGCCCCCGGCGTCGCCCCGGCGCGATGGGGTGAACCGTGGCGTCGTCCTGGCGCCGGATTATCTTAAAACTGCCCGGCGAAGTGACAGGCTACCCAGTGGCCCTTCTTTTTCTCTTCGAAGGCCGGTTCCTGTTCCTTGCAGATATCGCGGGCGATCCAGCAGCGTGGGTGGAAGCGGCATCCCGCGGGGGGATTGATGGGACTGGGCACGTCGCCTTGCAGCACGATCCGCTCGCGGCGCCGCGTCGGGTCGGGGTGTGGAATGGCCGAGATGAGCGCCCTGGTGTAAGGGTGCAGCGGCTCGCGGAACAGATCATCGCGCCCCGCCAGTTCCACCACTTTGCCCAGGTACATTACCCCGACCCGGTCGCTGATGTGCTCCACCACCGCCAGATTGTGGGCAATGAACAGGTAGGTCAATCCGAACTCGCGTTGCAGGTTCTTGAGCAGGTTGAGTACCTGCGACTGGATCGAAACGTCCAGGGCGCTGACCGGTTCATCGCAGACGATCAGCTTGGGTTCCATGATCAGGGCGCGGGCAATACCGATGCGCTGTCGCTGCCCGCCGGAGAACTCGTGGGGGAAGCGGCTCATCTGGCTCGCGTGCAGGCCCACGCGGGCCAGCACCTCGCGCACGCGCTCGCGCCGCTCGGCGGCCGTGCCGATGCGGTGGATCACCAGGCCCTCGGCGACGCTCTCGCCGATCGTCAGGCGCGGATCAAGCGAGGCGTAGGGGTCCTGGAACACGATCTGCATGTCCCGCCGCAGGGCCTTCAACTGCTTCCGGCCAGCCTTGAGCACGTCCTTGCCCTCGAAGAGCACCTCGCCGGCAGTGGCTCGCTCCAGCCGCAGCACCGTGCGCCCGGTGGTGGTCTTGCCGCAGCCGCTCTCGCCAACCAGCCCCAGAGTCTCGCCGCGCCGGATGAAGAAGCTCACCCCGTCTACGGCTTTGACGTGCGCGACGGTGCGGCGCAATACGCCGCCTTTGATCGGAAAATGCTTGACCAGGTTGTTCACTTCGAGCAGGACATTCGGATCGCCTGCGGATGCGGAGCCGCTCATGCTTGCCCTCGCTCGTACAGCCAGCAGCGCACCTTGCGCCCACCCTCCAGGTCGAACATCGGCACCGGTTCGTCGCAGCGCTCGAAGCGTTTCGCGCAGCGCTCGGCAAAGCGGCAGCCAGTAGGCGGGTTGATCAGGTTGGGCACTGTGCCGGGGATGGTCGCCAGTTGATCCACCACTTCGCCCAGCACCGGGATCGACTCCAGCAGGCCCTGGGTGTAGGGGTGTTTCGGTTCGCCAAAGAGACTGCGTACATCGGCGTACTCCACAATCTGGCCGGCGTACATCACCGCCACCGTATCGGCCATCTCGGCCACCACGCCCATATCGTGGGTAATCAGAATGATCGACGTATCGATCTTCTCGCGCAGGGCGCGCATCAGATCGAGGATCTGGGCCTGAATGGTGACATCGAGGGCCGTGGTCGGCTCGTCGGCGATCAGCAGCTCGGGGTTGCAGGCCAGGGCCATCGCGATCATCACACGCTGGGCCTGCCCGCCCGACAGTTCGTGGGGATACTGCCTGATGCGGCGCTGCGGGTCGGGCAGGCCGACCATGTTCAGCAGTTCGATGCAGCGGCGCTCAGCCTCCCCACCTTTCAGCCCCTGGTGGATCTGCAACGCCTCGATGATCTGATCGCCCACGCGGAAAACCGGGTTAAGGCAGGTTGTCGGTTGCTGAAAGATCATCGAGATGCGGTTGCCGCGGATGTGGCGCATATCTTCCTCGCTCAAGGCGAGCACATCCACACCGTCGAAGATAATCTCGCCCTCGACGATCTTGCCCGGCGGGAACTGGATCAGGCGCAGAATGGACAGCGAAGTGACGCTCTTGCCCGAGCCGCTCTCGCCGACGATGCTCAGCGTCTCCCCGCGCCGCAGGACCAGGTCGATCCCATCCACAGCGCGCACCACACCGGCCTCGGTAAAGAAGTAGGTTTTCAAGCCGTGCACCTGTAGCAGCACATCGCCGCGGTGCGGCGTGGTTTGCGGGGCGCCAGCGGCGACGGAAATCGGTGACGTGCTCAAGGCTGGTATTCGCTTTCTAACATGTTGATGGCCATGCGGCGAACGCGCAGGGGCATGGGGCAACCCGGTTGCCCCATGGCCCCCTCAGATTTTCAGCCGCGGGTCGAGGGCATCGCGCAAACCATCACCCACAAAATTGAAGGCCAGGGAGCAGAGGAAGATCGGCAGGCCAGGGATGAGCGGCATCCAGGGATGGTTGAACATGTAACTGGTAGCGAAGCCCATCATGTTACCCCAGGTCGGCGTGGGATCCTGAACGCCAAAGCCGAGAAAGCTGATCGCCACCTCGCTGACCAGGGCAGCGTTGAGGCCGAGGGTGAAGGCCACGATCAGCGGCGGGAAGGCATTGGGGAAAACGTGCTTGCCCAGGATCCAGGCATTTGCGCCGCCAAGCGCGCGCGCCGACTCGATATACTGCATCTCACGCACCTGGAGCACCATCCCGCGCATCAGGCGCGCCACGCCGACCCAGCCCAGCGAGGCCAGGACCAGGATCAGCAACGTCACCTGGGTGGCCTCGCGGAGCGGCACGGCCATGATCCAGGCCACCGGCCCGATGATCCACGATGGCAGCACTATCAGATCGGCATTCTGGATCATGATCGCGCTGAGAATCAGCAGGATAGGCAGATCGGGAATAGTGGCCACAAACTCCATCACCCGGCTGATCAGAGTATCCGTCCAGCCCCCAAAGAAGCCGGCCAGCAAGCCCAGTATCGAGCCGATGATCGCCACCAGTGTGGTGACCGAGATCGCGACCATGAGCGAGACGCGCGCGGCGTAGATCACCCGGGTGAAGAAATCGCGGCCCAGGTGGTCGGTGCCGAGGATGTGCAACCTGCCATTGGTCGGATCAACGCTCATCGGCGGCAGGGCCACGCGGTTCAGCCCGATGTCGTCGCGGGGGAAGGGGGCGATCCAGGGCGCCAGGAGTGAGGCAATAAAGATGATCACCAGCACCGCCAGGCTGATCATCGCCAGGCGGTGGCGCCGGAAGCGCCGGAACACGACCGCCCACTGACCTTCGGAGCGCGGCTGGGAGCGCTCGGCGGTTTCGGGCGCCACCGAGGTTGTTGTGGCCATCGAACGTAGCTCCTCACGAGAGCCGGATACGGGGATCAACAATTGTATATAGAATATCCGAGATTAAATAGCCGATCAACACCAGCACAGTGCTGATAAAGAGAATGGCCATGGCCACGGTGTAGTCGCTACGTCCGAGCGAATCCACCAGCAGCCGGCCCATGCCGGGCCAGTTGAAGACCGACTCGGTGATCGCCGCTCCGGCTACCAGCGTCGGCAGCACACCGGCCAGCAGGGTGACGAAGGGGATCAGCGCGTTGCGCAGGGCATGCTTGGTGATGACCAGTTGCTCGCGCACGCCCTTGGCCCGCGCTGTGCGCACGTAGTCCTGCCGCAACACCTCGAGCATACTGGCGCGCACGAAGCGGCTCCAGCCGGCGATGTTGAAGAACGTCAGCACACTCACGGGCATAATGAAGCGCAGAAAACGGTCCAGCAACGAGCCGGCCTCAACCCGGCCGATCCAGGGAATGGTATAGTCGCGCACTGCCTGCGCGCCGCCCGAGGGCAGGTAGGGCAGCCCGGCATCCTTGGCGAGCACAGAGAAGATCAGGATGGCCATCACCCCCATGAACAGGGTCGGCAGTGACGAGCCGATAAAGGTGATGGTGGTCATCGCATAGTCAAAGCGCGAATACTGGCGTACCGCGGAATAGATCCCCACTGGCACGCCGATGAGGATCGCCAGCAGGGTGGATACGCCCATTAACCACAGGGTGTAGGGCAGGCGGCTCATCAAGAGGTCGCTCACCGGACGGTCGCGGGCAATCTGCTGGGAGAGACCAAAGTCGCCAAAGAGGATGCCCCGGCTGGTGCGGCGGTTCTCCAGGTCGGCCAGGGTGACGGGGCGCTCGCAGCCTTCTTCAATGATCTCCACCGTGCCATCGGGGTAGCGCAGTCGCACCTGTCCCGGGATGGCGCAGCCGACCACGGTATCGGGCGGGAGCAGGTACACGCCGAAGATCTGCACCGGGCCGCGGGGAAAGCCGATCAACCAGCGGGTGAAACGCACCGGCAGATAGAGGTCAAGCTCATAGCGCGCCTTGATACGCGCAATATCTTCTTCCGTCACACGGTTCTGACCGGTATTCTGCATCTGCTGCAAAAACAACAACGGCCCCCCCGGCGCGAGGTACAACAGCGAATAACCCAGCATCGCCGAGAGGACGGTCACGATCAACATCTGGAACAGACGGCGGACGAGGTAGGTGGTCATGGCGTTTGATGGGGGGTGACACCGCCCCGTGAGGCCAAAGCGCCGGCCAGGCCGGCGCTTTGGCCCTGCTCCGAGGATGCCACCGCCCCGTGGGGCCGAAGCGCTGGCGCAGCGGCGCTTCGGCCCTACTACAGACGATCAGCGCACGAACAGGTTCATATCCATGTGCTCCCAGGTCGGGCTGGCATCGGTCTTCGCTTCGATCTTGCCCTCCGCCGCGGCCTTGAGCACCGTCTCCACCTCAGGGCCGGCGCCGAGCGTCGCCTTCTCGAGGATGTCAACCTCGCCGGTCAGCAGCGCCGCCACGGCGGCGTTGGTGTCGGCAAAGAACTGGATGATCACGTTCTTCACCTTCGGCTCGCCGAGCACAAAGTTGGGGTTGGCCTCGAAGACCATGCTCTGGCCCTTGTTCCACTCCTTGAGGATGTAGGGACCATAGCCCAGCGGCGTCTCGGCGACCTCGGGCAGCGTCGCCCACTCCTTGGCCGGCACATCGGCCAGCTTGCGCCCATCCGAGACGGTCTGATGCGAGGGGTAGCCGCCGTAGGGCGCCAGGAAGTAGGTCGGCCACTGCACGCCAGGCAGGAAGGTGATCGTGTAGCTGGTATCGCTGGTCACATTCACCCCCTCGGCCCCCTGGTGCGACTCGCAGAAGGTGTAGCTCACGGCGCCCGCATCGGGATCACAGGCGATCTTCACCCCCAGTTCAAGATCGGCCTGCTTCAGCGGCTCGCCGTCCGACCAGGTAATACCCTCGATCAGGTCGTAAGTCACGGTAAGCTGGTTCATCTTCACCGTGCCGCTCTCGTAGGTGATCGTCTCGCCATCGGAGTTGACCAGTTCCACCCCGGGCTTGAGCTCGACCGCCGCGCCGGTGGCGTCCCAGACAATGTCACCTTCTTTGACCTCGACCACCTCGTTCTTAGCCTTGCCGCTCTCGATCGTCGCCAGGCCGTCCTGCAGCACGGGCTGGAAATCGTAGCTGTACTGCGTTGTTAGCACGCCGCCCACCAGTTGGGCCGCCTGGCGCTGCACGGCTGCGCTCTCCACCAGCGTGAACATCGAGGCCGGCTCCTGGGTGAAGCCAAGGATGATCGTATCCTCGTTGTCGCTGCGCGCCCACTCATAGGCGTTGGCGGTAATGTACTCGGTAGGGTCGGGCTTCATGTTCTGGAGCGCCTTGTTCCAGCCGTAGGCCTCGAGGCGCTGGAACAGCGGCAGGCTGACCATATCTTTGGTGAACTCCACCTGGAAAGCCTTGTAGTTCTTGATGCGCTCCTCGCGGTTCAGCGTGTTGTTAGCCGCGGTAATCGCCCGGCTGGCCGCCTCGTTGCACCAGCCCATGTAGTTCTGGCCGTTCCAGTTATTATCGGGCAGGGGGATCTGGTCGCAGGCGTAGAGGGTGCGCCCGGCTGGATCGGCCTCGCCCACCCAGGCGAAGGCGCCGAGCTCGAAGTCGCGCCGGCGCAGGCCCGAGGCGCCGCCGAACCACCAGGAGGCCGGGGCGTGCTTGCGGATGATCTGGATGCCGCAGTTGTCGAGCAGTTGCTTCTCCAGCACCGTCGCCCAGGTAATGCGGAACTGGGCGTTGGTGGTGGTAAACTCCAGGGTCAGCGGCGCGCCGTCCTTGGTACGAACGGTCTGGCCTTCCGCCAGTGTCCAGCCGGCCTCTTCGAGCAGGGCCTTGCCCTTCTCCGGGTCAAAGGGATAGGTCACGATCCCATCGGCCTCGGTAGCCACCGCCCAGTGGGTTTTGGGCAGGTTGGTATCCATCAACAGCCCCTGCTGCTGCTCAGGCGTCAGGTAGCTGTAGACCGACTGGATCAACTCGGGGCGGTTGGTGCAGTAGGCGATCGCCTGGCGCACCTTCGGATCACCCAGGATCGGGTGGGGCGTGGTGAAGGCCCCGCCTGCAGCGCCGGCTTCAGGCGTCGCCACAACCACCACTGTCTCGCGAACCGGCTCAGCCGTCTGAACCACCACGACCGTCTCGCGGACCACTTCGGGCGCGGCGGGAGCGCCGCCGCATGCTGCCAGGATTGGAACGATGAGCGCCATGAGCGCCACCATGGCAGCGGGACGTTTGAGGAACCTTGCCATCGTTGTGCAAACCTCCTTTTCGAGCATCTGTGTAGCAACGTGCGCGCGCGCCAGCCGCGCCGCCAGCGTTGCCAGGAATACCGGGAGTCTAGCCGAAAACCGGGGTTGGCGTCAACTTTTGGGTGTGAACGAGGGGAACCCGTGGTCGCCCAACCCCGTGCATGCCGGGGCGGCAAGCCCTCCCCGCCGGGAGTTTAAGGGCCGACAGAACATTCGAGCCAGCGTGGCGTGTACCGCACTGGAACGCCCCCGCGCGCGGCGCTGGTCTGCCTTCTCCAGCTTCGCCGGAGAGGGGCCGGGGATGAGGATCAACCAGCGCCTCCCAACGCCATCACGCCCGTCGGCGCCCATATGTTCTGTCCGCCCCTGAACCAGCAGGAGGATTCGGGAGGGCGTAGCCCTTCCAGAAGCATCTCGCATATGACCGTGGGGAACCCCGGGTTCCCCACGCTCTTGCCCACGAAGATGGCAAGCCATCCCAGTTCCTGTGGGATGCGGCACAGCCACAGGGGCGTCTGATACGAATATGGGGCAACCCGGCTTCTCTGCATCCCTCCCGGCAAAGCGGCTATGCTGCAACCCGGGCAATCACAGCTATGTTCGAATATCGTCAGGAACGCAAAAAATTGTGTGCGCGATTATACTGGCCGGCATGACGACTGTCAAATTGTAACGCGTCCGCTGTAGAGCATTATACCAATTACCGTTGATGATGCCGCATTGCTTGAAGTGGTTTCAGGGGTTGTGCTGCCCAGCGTGGCAATCTACAATCCAAAATCCAAAATCTAAAATGGTATTATTGCTGACAAACTCCCGCCTGCGACCCGCCGTGCTATAATGGGCAAACCGCCATTGCGCCCGCGCACGCAGTGCAGGAGCCCCTGTGTCAGCGTCACTTCACATGCTGGCCGCATCGATCATGGATTGTCTGCGAACGCTCTGCGCGCAGCCGTCGAGCGTGGGGCGGCCCGACGAACTGGCGCGCAGCGCGGACCTGATCGCCACGCTGTTGCGACGGCTGGGCATGCAGGTACAGCGCCTGGATGGGCACGGGCCGCCGGTGGTGATTGGCCGGCGCGGGGGGCGCGCCGCGCGCATGTTGCTGCTCTACCACCGCTTCGACACCCCACCACCCGGCCCGTGGCGCGCCTGGTCGCACGAGCCATACCAGCTAGCCGAGCGCGATGGGGCAGTGTACGGACGGGGCGTAGCCGAGGGCAAAGGGCCGCTGGCGGCGCACCTGCAGGCCCTGGCGGCTCTGATCGAGGCCGAGGGCGAGTTGCCCTGCGGCGTAACGGTGGTGGCCGACGGCGGCGGCCTGATCGGCTCGCCTGGTCTCCCGGCTGCTATCGCTGCCCACGCCGCGACCCTGCGCGCCGATGCCTGCCTGGGCAGCGCGGGCGACCGCGCCGCTGGCGGCGCACCGGTGTGCTACAGCGGCAGCAAGGGGTTGCTCCAGGTGCGCCTGCGGGCACAGGGACCGGCGCACCCCCTGCCTCCCGGCGCCGCCTCCACCATGCCCAACGCCCTCTGGCGCCTGACCTGGGCCCTGTCGGCGATTAAGGGTGAAGACGAGGATATTCGCATCCCCGGGTTCTACGACAGTGTTGAGGGGCCATCGCGCGAGGAGAGCGCGCTGCTGCGGCAACTCAAACTCGATGAGGCAGGGCGCCTGGCGGCCTGGGGCCCGGGCGAGTTTCTCTTCGGCATGCGCGGCGCGCCCCTGGTGCGCGCCGAGGTGACGTTGCCCACCTGCAACCTCAGCACCCTCCATCCGACGCCCGATGGCGATCTAGCCCTGCTGCCCGCCGGGGCAGAGGCGGCGCTCGACTTTCACCTCGTGCCGAATCAGCAACCCACCGAGATCGCTGGCCTGATCCGGACCTACCTCGACGAGAAGGGCTTCAGCGATGTGACCCTCGAAGTGCTGCCCGGAGGCTACCCCCCTGCCCGCACCCCGCCCGATGCACCGTTCATTCGCCAGGTCGCCGCCGCCGGGGCAGTGGTGCACGGGGTCCTGCTCCCGATCGCGCCGGCCGGCGCCTTCACCCTGCCGCTGCAACGCTTTGTCGAGGCTCACCCCATGCCCTGCGCCTCGGTCGGCGTGGCCCGCCCTGAAAGCGCCCCCTTCGGCCCCGACGAGCACATCCCTCTCGACGACCTGGCCCGCCACGGGCAGTTGCTGATCGAGGTGTTGCTGGCGCTGGCGGGGGTGTAGCTACTGAGGTGAAAATATGGGGAAACCAGGTTTCCCCACCTGCGGTGAGCCTGTCGAACCGCACCCCTGCCTGTGGGGATGCCAGCCGCTCCCAACCGCGGTTGGGGGTTGGGGAAACCGGGTTTCCCCATTCCCCCTCCCTGGGGGGAGGGTTTGGGAGGGCTTGCCGCGCCAAATCCTCCCGTCTCCAGGCTATGTTCGCCGCAGATCTGCGCTCTCCGCAGGCTCAAACTCCAGAATGTCAATCCGCGAGCGCGCCAGCTCCACTGCGTCGCCCGGCTCCAGATGCGCCCTGCCGAAGGCGCTGGTCAGGTCATCGGCGGTTGCGCCGGTGCGCAGGCCCACCGTGCCCAGGCCAATGTCGATCAGAAGCTCAGCATAGAGGGTTTCATAGGGCAACATCCCGCGCCCGGTTTCCCAGGTGATAATTTCAAGCACGTGCCCGTAGAACGTCGGCGCCAGACTGGCCCGGGGCGGCGTCCAGCCACTTTCTGGAACCATGCCGCGGCGCGGGGGCGCTTCCTGGGGCCGCAGCACACCCAGCGAACACACCAGGCGCGCGGCGCCGCCTCGGCCCACCTCGCTCTCCCGAACCCGGTGGTGGCGATCAACCACGCCAATGCGCACGGTCGAGGACCCATCGGCAGGGCCACCTGTGGGGCGGAGCACCACCAGGGGCAGGTACCGTCGCCCGTCGGGGTGCGGTTGCCCGGGAACAAGCCGCTCCAGCACACAGGGGAGCGTGAGACGATCCAGCAACGGGAAGCGCATAGCGGTAATCACTGCTCAGATTGGAGCAACCTGCTGAGGTGAGCATACGGGGAAACCGGGTTTCCCCACCTGCGGTGAGCCTGTCGAACCGCTTGTCGTTGTGCGGCGCAGCCGGTATCAAACACCGCCACGCTCCGCGTCCGGGTCAATGCCCAGGGCGCGCAGGCGCGCCGCCAGACGTTCGGCCCGCTGGCGTTCCTCCTCCGCCCGCCGATGCTCTTGCTCGGCCCGCTGGCGTTCCTCCTCCGCCCGCCGATGCTCTTGCTCGGCCCGCTGGCGTTCCTCTTCCGCCCGCTGGCGTTCCTGTTCGACCAGTTCGAACCCGGTTGGAATGACCTTTCCCTGGTCATCACACCAGCGCAGCCAGGTCGCCCGCACCCCCTCGTACTGGCCCTCCCAGAGAGTAACACCCAATCCCACGTCTGCCAGCCAGGGTCGCTCACACGGCACATAGGTGCGCCCGCGCAGTTCGTAGCACTGCACCAGTGTGTCACCGAGGTAGCGTTGCGGGTCAAAGATCAGGTAGTACCCGACGCCCAACTGCGCGTAGCGGCGCCGCTTGCGGTCAACCTCGCCGCCCTCGCGGTTCGAGACGATCTCGATCACCGCGTCCGGCGGTTTGGCAAAGCGCCAGATGAAATACGAGCGGTTGGCCTTCGGCCACAGATCATCGGGCAGATGCACATCCAGGCTTACCAGCACATCTGGAACAATCGCTGGTTGCCCTTCGCCGAAGAAGATCCCCACATTCGCCGCTACCAGGATGGGACGCCCGAGCCGCTCTGCCACACCGGCACTGTAGATCGGCTCGGTCAGCAGGCGTTGCTGTTTCTCAGAGAAAAAGTTATCCACGGGCATGTCATCTTCGGTGACAAATTGCTCGTAGTCCGGCAAGTACTCGGGCGGCGGTGGTCTGGTGGGATCAAGTTCCGGCAGCACGGGGAGCAGACCGGTCATGTTCGTCTCTCCTTCTCGGGTTGAGTGGGCGCGGATAGACGCGTTTGCCCCTACTCCGCCCCCTTCACCGGGGCCGGTTCCTGCTCGGAGGGCCGGGGTCGGGCAGGTTCCAGCGCCTCGAGGGCCTGGCGGGTGCGGCTCTCGTTGAGCGCCTCGACGAAGGCGCGCGGGCGGGCCGGGCTGAGAATGAGCGGCGGGCGCCCCTCGCGGCCCACGGACACCAGGCGCTCAAGGTTAGTGGCGAGAAAAAAAACCTCGCCGAAGGGCGCGAGCCGGAACGGCCCCTGGTAGCCAAAGATCCCCGCATTGAAGGCAAAGCGCACACCACGCCGCGGCACGTCGGCCAGGTGCGAGGCCAGCGAGGCGCCGGTGACGAGTGTCAGCGGCACGCGCAGGGCCGGCAGCCAGCGCCGCCGGATCACCAGGTGCTTCGCGTCAATCTCGTAGCGCCGCGGCTGGACGCTGTAGGTGAGTAATAAGAAAATCGCCACCGCCAGGGCCAGCGCCACGGGAACGATCAGCCCTTCCCAGCGCAGGTTTGCCAGATAGGCGAAGAGCAACGGCAGCATAAGCAAGCCGCCCAGATAGGCCAGGCCCGCCGTAAGCCGGCGGGCATAGGCGTCGAGCGGCGCCACCTCGAATACCAGTGTGGCTGGCGTTGGTTGTGTTTGACGTTCCACACACCTATTATATACTGATCACAACGGCAGGCGCAGCCAGCCGCGTTCATAGCCCTGCCCGCGCATTCGGCGGGTCCGGCCGATCCGCATATGAACATAGGGGCAGCCGGGTTTCCCCATTCCCCTCCCTGCCGGGAGGGTTTGGGAGGGCGTGGCCCTCCCAAAAATAACCCTGTTTTCATCTTACGCGTATGCGGCGCAGCCGCATGCGCTACCTGACGAATACATTCACCTATGACACAACCCCCTCTGCGCCTGCTCCCGGTAGAGCCTGGCGCCCTGAACTGGAACGGGCATCGTCTCGCCCTGTACCACGCGGGCCGTGGCCGGCCCGTCCTGCTCGTCCACAGCATCAACGCCGCCGCTTCCGTCTTCGAGATGCGCGCTCCGTTTAAGGGTCTTCAGGACTCTTTCTCCGTGTATGCGTTTGACCTGCTGGGCTACGGCAACAGTGACCGTCCTGCCCGCAGCTACAGCGCCGAGGACTATATCGATCAGATCGGCGCCGTTGTGGAGCACATCGGCGCCCCGACGGCGCTGGTTGCCAGCTCCCTCGGCGCGGCTTATGCCATCGTCGCCGCCGACCGCTGGCCGGAGCGGATCAGCGCCCTGGCGCTGGTTTGCCCCACTGGCCTCCAGCAGCTCGGCGACCCGGCCGGCCCGGCTGGCTGGGCCGCCTACCGGGTGCTGCACGGGCCCATCGGCCGTGGCCTGTACGAAAGCCTGACCAGCCGCGCCAGCACGAGCTTCTTCCTGCGCTCACAGGCCTATCACGATCCCGCCTGTATCACGCCGGAGACCATTGACGGCTTCTACCTGACTTGCCGCCGTCCCGGGGCCTACTACGCGCCGATCTGCTTTCTGACCGGGCTGCTCAACTGCTCGGTGCGCGAGAGCTTCCCCCGGCTGCGCCAGCCGATCGTGATCATCTGGGGAAAACAGGCGACCACGACCCCGCTGCGTCAGGCCGACGCCTTCCTCGCCGCCAACCGCAATGCTCGCCTTGAAGTGATTGACCGCGCCTCGCTCCTGGTCCAGGACGAACGCCCGGAGCAGTTCAACGCCGTTGTGCGCGCGTTTCTTACAAGCCCGTAATCGCGGAGGTTGCAATTGTACGGTATAGTGTAATCAATGAGATGGACTGGCGGGCATGCGGCGGCTTCCGACATGGTTTTTAGTAGTGCCGACTTCAGCCATCTATGCGGCTGCGCGGCACAACTTCGTAGTGAATCAGGGTGGGCGGCGGGCAGTGGCCAGCCCTCCACCCCACACGCCCCCTCCGCCCCGGCCGAGCATGTATGCAAGTTCTACCCCGCAGCGCACAACGTTACCTCGTCGGTCTCTGGGCGCTGGCCCTGGCCGTAGCCGGCGGCGGGCTGCGCCTGCTCTGGGCGCCGCCTTCCCTGGCGGAACTGCTTGCGGCGTTGATCTTCGCCGTAATGTTGACCGTCGCCGACCTCACCGCCTTCGAAATGGACGACGGGCGCATCGTCTCCATCGCCGTGGCGGTGCTGATCGGCGCGTTGACCTCGCTCGCCTGGCCGGCGCTGGTGGCGGCGATTATGCTCGGCACGATCTGCGGCGCCCTGGCGCGCGACCAGGCGTGGTGGAACGTGCTCTCGACCATCGCCGTGCGCTGGCTCGCCGCGGCCGCCAGCGTGGCGCCCAGGCTGGCCACAAGGCCGGCGATCGCGTGTTGGGGTCGGAACTTCTTCATGCCGATGACCTCACCTCAGGATTCTTCCACCGGCGCCCGGCCCGAGGCCGCCGCCAGCATCGACCGCAACCGGCCGAGCAGCTCGTCGCGCTCGTCGGGCGGCAGGAAACTGCCGATCTCCACCTCCCGGCCCTGCGAGCCGAGGCATATCGCCCCGGGCCCGCCGCGGCCGGACGCCCGGCGCAGGCGCACCCAGTAGGGATGCGCGCTGAACACCGCGGCATCGTCGGGCGAGCGACGCACCTCGAGGCGCTGCCCGCCCACCACGATCCGCTCGTAGCGGTCGCCTGACCGCCACACCCAGCGCAGCGCCACCGCGACGATGGCGAGGTCCAGCACGGCGAAGGCGGGCGCGAAGGCATTGCCCATGGCGAAGCTGTAGCCCGCCACCACCGAGACCGGAACCGCGATCAGGACGAACAGGACGACGAATTGCCGCGGCGTCAGGATCCGCCTCGGGCGCAGCAGCAGCTGCGCCTCGGAACCGGTCACCGACGGCGGCAGTTCATCGATCACGTGGGACGTGCCAAGACCTGCGACAGGGTGACGCAGTTTACGGCCCGCCCCGGAGCAGGGGCAAGCAAAGCCCCGTGAGGAAGGGCGCCGCAGCGCCGCCTTCACGCCCGCCGCCCCGGGTGGGGCTGACGCGCGCCCGGGCGCCCGGGCACACTGGCGGCTTGTCCCAAGCCGCCCCGCCGCCGCGTGAAGCCGATCCTCCGCCCCGAACTGCCCGGCGCCCCCTCGCCGGCCCGTGAACGCGTCACCGCCGCCTACGCCCGC
>OGCL01000388.1_pt1 | contig 48253 bp, 35 predicted proteins | sample 1570041 | NCBI WGS metagenome assembly OGCL01 (sample SAMN06266162, study PRJEB24511) | hot springs metagenome | isolation source: Hot spring water | place: South Africa: Limpopo | collected 2015-06-22 | reverse complement strand
TCCTCGCGGTGCAGCGCCAGGTGCACGTGGTCGCGCCCGGTCTGCTTGCCCAGGGCCTCCCAGGCCTTGCAGGCCACATGGCCGTTGGTTTCAGGCGCGAGCATCATCACCACTTCGGTGGCGTCGATGTCGCTCACGATGCGGGGCATGCCTTGCGTCACGCCCTCTTCCTTCACGCGGCCGTTCAAATCGCCCAGCTGGCCCACTTCAGTCTGCGTGTTCCAGCCAATGCCCTTGCCGCCGTTGCCCGCCTTGTCCATCAACGGGCCCAGGGCCGTGAAGCGCTTGTACAGGTTGGGGTAGTCGCGCTCGACCACGGTGACCTGCGGTGCGGTCTTGCCGGGGATGAGTTCGCACTCGCCCTTCTTCCAGTCGCGCACGCCATAGGGCTGGGCCATTTCACTGGCCGTGTCGTGCATGATGGGTGTGAGCACCACGTCCTTCTCGACGCCCAGGTGGCCCACGCTGACCTCGCTCACGGCCTTGGCGAAACCCTTGTAGATCTCCCAGTCGCTCTTGGCCTGCCAGGCCGGGTCCACCGCCGTGGACAGCGGGTGGATGAAGGGATGCATGTCGCTGGTGTTGAGATCGTTCTTCTCGTACCAGGTGGCCGTGGGCAGCACGATGTCCGAATACAGGCAGGTGGTACTCATGCGGAAGTCCAGCGTGACCAGCAGGTCCAGCTTGCCTTCAGGCGCCTTGGCGTGCCACTGCACTTCCTCGGGCTTGGCCTCGTCCTGGCCCAGATCCTTGCCCTGCACGCCGTGGGTGGTTCCGAGCAGGTGCTTGAGGAAGTATTCATGCCCCTTGCCCGACGAGCCCAGGATGTTGGAGCGCCATACGAACATGTTGCGCGGCCAGTTGTCGGGGTGGTCCGGGTCCTCGCAGCTCATTTGCAGGTTGCCGTTCTTGAGCGACTGCACCACGTAGTCCTTGGTGTCCATGCCCTTGGCAGCGGCGTCCTTGGCCACATGCAGCGGGCTGGTCTTGAGCTGGGGGGCAGATGGCAGCCAGCCCATGCGCTCGGCGCGCACGTTGTAGTCGATCTGGGCGCCGTGGTAGGCCTTCTTGTCGGCCAGGGGCGAGAGGATTTCTTCCATCCCCAGCTTTTCGTAGCGCCACTGGTCGGTGTGGGCGTAGAAGAAGCTGGTGCTGTTCATCTGGCGGGGTGGGCGAATCCAGTCCAACGCAAACGCCAGGGCCGTCCAGCCGGTTTGGGGCCGCAGCTTTTCCTGGCCCACGTAGTGCGCCCAGCCGCCACCGCTTTGACCGATACAGCCGCAGAGCATCAGCATGTTGATGATGCCGCGGTAGTTCATGTCACTGTGGTACCAGTGGTTCATGGCCGCGCCGATGATCACCATGGACTTGCCATGGGTCTTGTGCGCGTTGTCGGCAAACTGGCGGGCCACGGTGATGATCTGATCGCGCGGCACGCCGGTGATCTTTTCCTGCCAGGCGGGCGTGTACGGGCGGTCTGCGTCGTAGCTGCCGCCGGGTTCTTCACCGGGCAGGCCCCGGTCAATGCCGTAGTTGGCGGCCAGCAGATCGAACACCGTGGCCACCATCACACGGCCCTGGGCTTCGTGGCCGGACAGCTCCAGGCGGGACACCGGCACGCGGCGCACCATCACGTCACTGCCCTGTTCGTTGGCCGTGAAGTTCGGCGCATGTACGCCGCCGAAATACGGGAAGGCGACATCGGCAACGTCATAGGCCTGCGCACCGTCCTCAATCACCGACAGCTTGAGCTTGACGGTATTGGCGGTGCGTGCGTCCTTGTTTTCCAGGTTCCACAGGCCCTGGTCGGTGCGGCCGTCCGACCCCCAGCGGAAGCCGATGGAGCCGTTGGGCAGCGTGACCTGGCCCAGCTCGTCGTAGCCCACGGTCTTCCAGTCGGGGTTGTTCGACTGGTCGAGCTTGCTGGGGAAGTCGCTGGCGCGCACATAGCGGTCGGGCACCATCACCGTGCGGCCATCGGGCAGCGTCTTTTCCTTGAGCACCACCAGCAGGGGAAGGTCGGTGTAGCGGCGCGCGTAGTCGTCAAAGTACGCACTGCGGCCCTTGCCGCCGTCCTTGAAGTAGAACTCCTTGAGGATCACATGGCCCATGGCCATGGCCACGGCGGCGTCGGTGCCCTGCTTGGGATGCATCCACAGATCGCCCAGCTTGGCGACTTCGGAGTAGTCGGGCGTGATGGACACCACCTTGGTGCCCTTGTAGCGCACCTCGGTCAGGAAGTGCGCATCCGGCGTACGCGTCTGGGGCACATTGGAGCCCCAGGCAATGATGTACGAGCTGTTGTACCAGTCGGCCGACTCGGGCACATCGGTCTGCTCGCCCCAGGTCTGCGGACTGCTGGGGGGCAGGTCGCAGTACCAGTCGTAAAAGCTCATACACACGCCACCAATCAAGCTCAGGTAGCGGCTGCCCGCAGCGTACGAAATCATCGACATGGCCGGGATGGGCGAGAAGCCGATGATGCGGTCGGGGCCGTGCTTCTTGATCGTGTACACATTGGCGGCAGCGATCATCTGGTTCACCTCGTCCCAGGTGCTGCGCACAAAGCCGCCCAGGCCGCGCTGCTTTTGCCATTCGCTGCGCGAGGCATCGTTCTCGACGATGCTGGCCCAGGCATCGACCGGGCTCTTGGCCAGCGCGATGGCGGCGCGCCAGTGCTTGAGCAGGCGGCCGCGCACCATGGGGTACTTCACGCGGTTGGCGCTGTACAGGTACCAGCTGTAGCTGGCACCGCGTGCGCAGCCACGGGGTTCGTGATTGGGCAGGTCGGGGCGGGTGCGGGGGTAGTCGGTCTGCTGGGTTTCCCAGGTGACGATGCCGCCCTTGACGTAGATCTTCCAGCTGCAGCTGCCGGTGCAGTTCACGCCGTGCGTGCTGCGCACGATCTTGTCGTGCGCCCAGCGGTCGCGGTAGGCGTCTTCCCAGGTGCGGTCTTCGCCGTTGGTCTGGCCATGGCCCTGGGCAAAGGTCTCGCGGGGTTGCGAGAAGTACGAAAGGCGATCGAGGAAATGGCTCATCGGGGGCTCCTTGTTCTGTTCTGTTCAGGGGTCATCAGCAAGGCATGGCGGCGTTCTTGCGCGCGTAGTGCCACCAGGTGATCACGATGCACACGAGGTAGAAGGCGAAGAACGTCCACAGCGCGGCGTGGGGGCTACCGGTCAGCGCGATGGAGCTGCCGTAGCTCTTGGGAATGAAAAACCCGCCGTAGGCCGCCATGGCGGCGGTGAAACCCAGCGTGGCGGCACCCAGGGTGTTGCCTTCCTTGTTGGCCTGGGCCACAGCCGCCGCGTTGCGGGGGTCCACACCGCGCATGGCTTCGGTCAGGAAGATCACGGGGATCATGCGAAAGGTGGAGCCGTTGCCGATGCCGGTGGTCATGAACAACACCAGGAAGCACACAAAGAAGCCGGCGAACTGGCCCTCATTGCCACCCGATGGCAGGAACACCGTGACACCCATCACGGCCACGGCCATGACGATGAAGTTCCACAGCGTGACGCGGGCACCGCCGAGCTTGTCGGCCAACCAGCCGCCAAAGGGCCGGATCACCGCACCCACCAGCGGGCCGAGCCAGGCATAGGCCAGCGGGTTGATGCCGGGGAACTGGCTTTTGATGAGCAGCGGAAAACCTGCTGCATAACCGATGAAAGAGCCGAAGGTGCCGAGGTACAGCACACACATCAGCCAGTTGTGCTTGCGGCGGAAGATGGCGGCCTGCGCGGCAAACGAGGCGCGCGCATCGGCGATGTCGTTCATGCCGAACCAGGCGGCCAGCGCGGTGAGGGCGATCCAGGGCACCCAGATGAAGGCGGCGTTCTGCGTCCAGACCTGCACCGTCTGGCCGTTCTTCACGATGGACTGTCCCTCGCCGCCGAAGATGCCGAAGATGCCGGCCGTGACGACCAGCGGGCTCAGGAACTGCACCACCGACACGCCCAGGTTGCCCAGGCCCGCATTCACACCCAGCGCCGAGCCTTTGCGCTCCTTCGGAAAGAAGAAGCTGATGTTGGCCATGCTGGAGCTGAAGTTGCCGCCGCCCAGGCCACACAGCAGCGCCAGGATGAGCATGGTGGGGTAGGCCGTGGTGTTGTCCTGCACCGCAAAGCCGATGCCGATGGCGGGGATCAGCAGGCTCGCGGTGGAGATCGCCGTCCAGCGGCGGCCGCCGACCAGCGGCACCATGAACGAATAAAAGATGCGCAGCGTGGCGCCCGAAAGTGCGGGCGCTGCGGCCAGCCAGAACAGCTGGTTGGTCGAGTACTTGAAGCCGAGGCCGGGCAGGCTCACGGCGACCACGCTCCAGACCTGCCAGATGGCAAAGGCCAGGAACAGCGCGGGCACCGAGATCCAGAGGTTGAGCTTGGCGACGGCTTCGCCTTCGCGCTCCCAGAAAGTCTTGTCCTCCGGCGTCCAGAGGGTGAGCAGGCGCCCCTGGCGCCCGCTGGTGGTGGTGGCAGACATGGTGAGGTCCTTGGATAAAAATCAGCGGGCGCCCGCTGGTGCGGCGACGTCCTGCGAACCCATGACGGGCGTGCGGCGTACTTCGGTGAAGTACATCCAGATGAGCGAAACCCAGACCACGCCATACATCAGCATGAAGGCGCTGGAACGGATGCCCGTGAGGTCCATCAATGCGCCGAACAGGATGGGCAGGACGAAGCCGCCCATGCCACCGGCCAGGCCCACGATGCCGCTGATGGTCCCGATGTTGTGGGGGTAGTCGTCGCTGATGTACTTGAAGACGCTGGCCTTGCCGAAGGCCCAGCAGATACCCAGCAGGAACATGAGGCCGGTAAAGACGTAGACGTTCAGGCCGATGTGGAAGGTCTGCGGGCCGTTGACGGTGAGGATGGTGAAGTCGGTCTGCGGGTAGCTCAGCAGGAACAGGCAGATCCAGCTCACCCACATCACCCACCAGGTCACGCTGTGGGCGCCGTACTTGTCACTCAACATGCCCCCGATGGCGCGCAGCACGCCGCCGGGCAGCGAGAAGCAGGCAGCCAACAATGCGGCCACACGGATGTCCAGGCCGTATTCGCCCACGTAGTACTGCACCATCCACAGCGACAGCGCCACGTAGCCGCCAAACACGATGCTGTAGTACTGGCAGTACTTGAGCACCTTGGGGTCCTTGAGCGCCTTGAGCTGGTCGGTGAACTTGACGTTGCTGGGCACCAGGTGGGCCGGGTCGCTGTAGCTGAACAGCCAGAACAGCACCAGCGTGCCCAGCATGATGGCGGCGTACACCTGCGGCACCATGGTCCAGCCAAAGGCCACGAGGATCACCGGCGCCACGAACTTGTTGACGGCGGCGCCGGAGTTGCCCGCGCCGTACACGCCCATGGCCGTGCCCTGCCGATGCTTGGGAAACCAGCGCGCCACATACGGCGTGCCCACCGAGAACGAGCCGCCCGCCAGGCCCACGAACAGACCGATGGTGAGGAAGTGCCAGTATTCGGTGGCGTAGCCCATCATCCAGATGGCGGGTACGGTGGTGGCCATCACGGCCGCCATCACGATGCGGCCGCCAAACTTGTCCGTCCAGATGCCCAGCGGCACCCGCACCAGCGAGCCGGTGAGCACGGGCATGGACATGAGCAGCCCGAACTGCGTGGAGTTCAGGTTGAGCATCTTCTTGATGGGGATGCCGATGACGCCAAACATCATCCAGACCATGAAGCAGACGGTGAAGGCGAAGGTGCTGACGATGAGCACCGACCAGGCCTGGCGGGTGCGCTGTGGGCTGTCGCCCGGGGGCAATGTGGTGTGTGCCATTGCGCGGTTCCTCTTCTTCTCTTGGGTATGGCGCTATGGTCGGTTTTCAGCCCCGCGCTGAACATCCTTCACAAGCACAGCCCGGCCACGGCAGAAGGAGTAGTCCCCCGGTGCGGCAGGGGGCGGGGCATCGTTCGAAAGGAGTAGGCGGGGACGCCGCAGCGGACCCGCCCCGGGGCACGAACGCGGGCCGACACACCGGCGGGCGGTGTGAAATACAAGAAAAAATGGGGCCTACCGCTCTATGAACAAGCCTTGATAGCTATATATTTAATAGCACACAAGCACCGCAGCATGCGTTGCGCTGCGGTGCGGCGCGGCCCGCCCTACTCCGCGCGCTGGCGGTCGGAGGCGTAGACCGCCGCCTGCACGCGCGAGCTGAGGCCCAGCTTGCGCAGGATGTGCTGCACATGGATCTTTACCGTGGTCTCGGCGATGTCCAGCGTGCGGGCGATTTCCTTGTTGCTGGCGCCGCGTGCAATCTCGCGCAGCACGTCTTCCTCGCGCGGGGACAGCTGCGCCACGGCGGCTGATGCATCGGGCGGCGCCACCTGCGGCGGCACAGGCATGGCAGGTGGCACCTCGGGCGCGCCCTGCGATTGGAACGCGGCCACCAGCTTGCCCATGAGCTCGGGGCTGACCACGGGCTCGCCCCGCGCTGCGCGGCGGATGGCCTCGGCCAGCAGGTCGCCTTCGATGGTCTTGAGCAGATAGCCCTGCGCGCCGTTGCGCAGCGCGGCCGCCAGGTCCTGCCCGTCTTCACTCACGGTGAGCATGAGCACGCGCGAGGCGGGCGCCACCTCGCGCAGGCCCCGGATCGCGTCCACGCCCATCACACCGGGCAGGTGGTTGTCGAGCAGGATCACCTGGGGCAACAGCTGCGGCGCCAGGCGCAGGGCCTCGGCGGCATCGCCCGCCTCGCCCACCACCAGCAGGCCCGGGTCCTGCCCCAGCAGGGCGATCAGGCCCCGGCGGAACAGGGTGTGGTCGTCCACCACCAGCAGCGTCACCGGGGGCTGCGGCGCCAGGGCCTGCGGGGGCGTGGCCAGGGGCGTGGGGGCGGTAGAAAAGGGCATGGGCGGCAGATTCAGAAAAAACTAGAGCGCGGGAGCAGCCACGGGGGTGCTGCCAACCGGGGTGGGGGGCGGCGAGTTGCCCGTGACCGCCCCCGTGGGCAGCTCGATGCATACGCGTGTGCCCTGGCCCGGGGCGGATTCGACCTGCAGCACGGCCCCCACGCGGTGGGCGCGCTCGCGCATGATGCCCAGGCCCACGTGCAGCGAGTCGGGCGGCACGGCGGCGATGTCAAAGCCCTGGCCGTTGTCCTGCACCTCAAAGCGCCAGCGGGGGTGGCGGTGCACGAGCAGGTCCACCCGCGTGGCGGCGGCGTGCTTGCGCACGTTCGACAGCGCCTCCTGCACCATGTGCAGCACCTGGATCTGCACGTCCTGCGCCAGCGGCAGGCCGTGGCCCACCATGCCCAGCGTGGTGACGATGCCGGTCTGGTGCTCGAACTTGGACAGCGTGGCACGCAGCGCCGATTCGATGTCTTCCTCGCTGGTGCGGGTGCGGAAGTGCACCAGCAGCTCGCGCACATCGGCATAACACTCGCGCACGCCCACGTCCAGCTCGCTGATGCTGCGGTCGCGCTTGGCCTCGTCGCCGCGCGACACGGCGTCGCGCAGCAGCTGGGTCTGGATCTTCAAGAAGGCCAGCGACTGGGCAATGGAGTCGTGCAGCTCGCGCGCGAGCAGGCTGCGCTCCTCGGCCACCGCCGCCTCGCGCTCCAGCGCGGTGGCGCGCAGGCCCTCCATGGCGCTGGCCAGGTGGCGGGTCATGGCTTCGAGCAGGTCGCGCAGCTCGTCGGTCATTTCCACCGGCGAGCGGAAGAACAGATTGACCTCGCCCAGCAGGCGCTGCTGCATCTGCACGGGGATGGTGACCATGGTCTCGAACCCCGCATCGCGGCAATGCGGCAAGGCCACCGCCGTGGACGGCGTGATGGGGATGACCCGCGTGCGCGCCTGCTCCTGCGGCTGGCCACACAGGCAGCTGCCGGTGTGCAGGCAATGCTCGCCCTCGGCCATGGCCTGGGGCAGGCCGTCGCCTGCGAGCAGCACATAGCGCTCGTTGGCCTCGTTGGACCAGCGCACGGCGGCGGCGTCGGCACCCGCCACGCGGCGGATCTGCTGCACAAACCCCTGGGCCAGCAGCTCCAGGCTGCCCGCCGTGCTGGCCAGCGCGCTCACCTCGTACAGCGCGGCCAGGCGCTGGTTCTGCACCGCAATGCTGGCGGTCTTCTCCTGCACCTTGTGTTCCAGGTCATCATGCGACGCCTGCAGCGCGTGGGCCATGAGGTTGAAGCCCGCCGAGAGCTGGCCGAACTCGTCGTCGGTGTCCACCGGCAGGCGTGTGCCCAGCTCGCCCTGGCGCAGCCGGGCCTGGGCCTGCTGCAGGCGCGCCACAGGGTTGATGACCAGCAGGTAGCTCACGGCCATGAAGGTGACGGCCGCCACGATGGCCAGCGCCATCATGAACAGCTGGAACAGGTGCAGCGCAGCCGTCCAGCCTGCAATCTGGATCTCGATGGCGTCCACAAAACCGTCCACCTGCTGCACAAACGCATCGGCCTGGGCCAGCGTATGCGCCCGGTCGGGCGGCTGCGGGGCCACCCAGCCGCTGCGTGCCTGGGCCCACTGGTTGCGGATGGAGTCAAAGCGGGCGCGGGTCTCGTCGCTCCACGGCACAAACAGAGGGCGCGAGGGGTCGCCCGTGCGCAGCAGCTCCAGGCTGGCGTCGAACAGGCGGGCGCGCTCCTGCACGGCCTCGGCGGGTTCGGTCTGCAGCACCAGCACCATGCGCAGCATGTTCATGCGCAAGCGGCCCGCCTCGTTCACGGCGGCGGCGCCGCCTTCGAGCTTCCAGGTCACCCACAGCGTGAGGCTGATGGACGCCAGCGCCACCAGCAAGAAGCCCGCGCCCAGGGCCAGGAGCTTGGTGGTGAGCGTGGGCTGGGTCCGCATCGGCGCAGTGTAGGCAGGGGGTGCTCGGCGTTTCTTGACCTGCGTCAAGCGCGGCCCGCGTAGCATCACCGCATGCAAAGACCCCTCCCTTCTTTCTTGCGCACCCGGCTCACCCGAGGTGCACGCGCCGCCGCCCTGGGCAGCGCCCTGCTGGTGCTGGCGGGTTGTGCGGGCACCCTGCCGCCCGCCGCCACGCGGGCCACCCCCTGGCCCGAGCGCCTGCACACGCTGCTGCCCGCCGATGTGCTGCTGCTGGGCGAGCAGCATGACGCGCCCGACCACCAGCGCCTGCAGCGCGAGGCCGTGCTGTGGCTGGCGGCACGCGGCCAGTTGGCGGCCCTGGTGATGGAGATGGCCGAGAGCGGGCACAGCACCCAATCTCTGCCGCAAGGCGCCACCGAAGCCCAGGCCCAGGCCGCCCTGCAGTGGAACGACGCCGCCTGGCCCTGGAAGGCCTATGGCCCGGTGGTGATGGCCGCCGTGGCGGCGGGGGTGCCCGTGCTGGGCGGCAACCTGCCCCGCGCCCAGATGCGCACGGCCATGCAGGAGCCCGCCTGGGACCAGCACCTGCCCCCTGCCGCGCTGGCGCGCCAGATCACCGCCCTGCGCGACGGCCATTGCGGCCTGCTGCCCGAATCACAGCTCGCGCCCATGGCGCGCATCCAGATCGCCCGCGACGCGAGCATGGCCCGCACCGCCCAGCAGGCGCTGCGCCCCGGCCAGACCGTGCTGCTGGTGGCCGGGGGCGGCCATGTGCTGCGCAGCCTGGGCGTGCCCACACACTGGCCCAAAAATTTGAAGTCAAAAGTGGCCCTTGCGCGCGTCCAGAAAGCCCCATCAGCTATCAAGACAGAAGCATCGCAAGCTGCAGGCACTGTCGCCCATGCCCCGGCCGACGCCGACGCTGATGTGGTGATCGACACCCCGGCCCTGCCACCCCGCGATGCCTGCGCCGAGCTGCGCGAGCAGTGGCGCACGGCACCACGCGGCCAGCGCTGAGCGCCCGCCCCAGACCTACGGCACCGCAGGTGCAGATGTGTGCAGCGCGGGCTGCGGTGGCTGGGGCGGCTGTGCCCGCAGCAGCGCGGCAAAGCCCTCGGCGGGCAGCGGGCGGCTGCACAGATAGCCCTGGTAGGTGTCACAGCCCCGTTCGCGCAAGAAGGCCAGTTGCCCCTCGGTCTCCACCCCTTCGGCCAGCACCGACAGACCCATGCTGTGCCCCATGGCGATGATGGCGGCGCTGATGGCCATGTCGTCCTCGCTCTGCGGAATGTCGCGGATGAAGCCCTGATCGATCTTGAGCACGTCGATGGGAAAACGCTTGAGCTGCGCCAGCGACGAGTAGCCCGTGCCGAAGTCATCCACCGCGATGCGCACCCCCAGCTCGCGCAGGCGCACCAGCATCTGGCGGGCCTCCTCGGTGCGCTCGGCCAGCGCGGTTTCGGTGATCTCCAGCTCCAGCAGCCGGGCCGGGAAGCCCGAGTCCGCCAGCGCAGCCGACGCGCAGCCCGCCAGGTCGGTGAGGTGGAACTGGCGCGGCGACACGTTCACGGCCAGCATCAGCTCGGGCAGGCCCGCATCGCGCCACGCCTGGCCCTGGCGGCAGACCTCGCGCAGCACCCATTCGCCCAGCGGGCCGATCACGCCCGAGGTCTCGGCCACGGGGATGAAACGCGCGGGCGAGATCAGCCCCTCCTGCGGGTCGTTCCAGCGCACCAGCGCCTCGGCGCCCAGAATGCGGCCGGTGGCAATGTCCACCTGCGGCTGGTAGTGCATCTGCAGATGGCCCTGCATCAGCGCCAGGCGCAGGCGCGACTCCAGCTCCAGCCGCTCGCGTGCGGCCTGGGTCATGGTCTCATGGAAGAAGCACCAGGCACCCCGCCCCCGGGCCTTGGCGCCATACACGGCCGCATGGGCGCCCTGCAGCAGCAGCTCGGTGGTGCTCGCATGGTCGGGGAACATGCAGATGCCCACACTCACCCCGGCCACCACCTCCAGCCCGTCGGGCGAACGCCAGGGCTCGGCCACGGCCTGGATCAGGTGCCGGGCCATGGCAGCCGCGCCGTCGGCATGGCGCAGGTGGCGCGCCACGACGGCCAGCTCGTCGCCCGCCATGCGGCCCAGCACATCGCCCGGGCGCAGGGCCGACTGCACCTGCCGCGCGATGTGCTTGAGCACTTCGTCGCCGATGGTGTGGCCGTAGCTGTCGTTCACGTCCTTGAAGCGGTCCAGGTTGAGCAGCAGCACGGCAATGTTCTCACCGCTGGCGCGCGCCTCCTGCACGGTCAGCTCCAGCTGGTGCCCGAACCAGGTGCGATTGGACAAACCGGTGAGCGCGTCGTTGTGCGCCAGAAACTCCAGGCGCCGCTGCTGGGCCTTTTCTTCGGAGATGTCGGTGAACATGCACACGTAGTGCGTGATCTCTCCCGCCGGGTCGCGCACGGCCGACAGCGACATGTGCTCGGGGAAGATCTCGCCGTTCTTGCGGCGGTTCCAGATCTCGCCCTGCCAGTGGCCGGTGTCGAGCAGCGCAGCCCACATGGCCTCGTAAAAAGCCTGGTCGTGGCGGCCCGACTTGAAGACACGCGGGGTCTTGCCAAGCAGCTCCTCCTCGGTGTAACCGAGCAGCCGCGTGAAGGCGGCGTTCACGGACAGGATACGGCTGTGGGCATCGGTCACCACCACGCCCTCCATGGTGTTGTCCACCACGGTGGCGGCCAGCCGCTGGCGCGCCTCGCTGCGCTGCAACGCGGCGCGCGCGGCCTTGATCTCGTCCAGATCCTGCACCACACACACCAGGTGGGCGGGCTCGTCGCTGTCCATCGGCACCCGGGTCACGGTGCACAACACGGGCACCGTGCGGCCGGTGTCCAGGCGCTGGCACTGGCGCTCGCCCACGTAGTGGTCGATCTCGCCCGCCATCAGGCGCTCCAGCTGGCGCATGGCCCAGTCGCGGTCCTGGGCCACCATCACGTCGCGGAAATTGAGGCTGAGCACCTGCATCAGCGTGCCCCCCAGCATCTCGACCAGGCGGTGGTTGGCCCACAGAAACTGCCCGTCCGGCGCCACGCGCGCGATGCCTGCGGGCGCGTGGCGCACAATCTGCGTCAGCTCGCGCGCCATGGCCATGCGCACCTTCTCGGCGCGGCGCATGCGCCGCAGCAGCCACCAGGCCAGGCCGCTGGTCAGCGCCACATAGCCCCAGCCCTTCCAGGTCTGGAAGCGGGTCAGCAGCTCGGGGTCTGTGACCCAGTGGGCCAGCAAGGCGTCGCCCACGAACACCCAGGCCACACCCAGCACCAGGTACAGCAGCATGCCCCGCCAGGGGACCAGTGGTGGGGCATGCCCCTCTTCGCCCATCGAACTCCTTGGCTTGTGTCTACACGGTTCCACGGCGCCGGGCCCTTGCTGCGACAATTGCACAGCTATGACGACCAACGCCTACATCCTTACCCTGTCCTGCCCCGACCGCCTGGGGCTGGTGCACGCTGTCTCCGGCTTTCTGCTGGAGCACGGCGGCAACATCGAAGAAGCCGCACAGTACAACGACCACGCCACCGGCCTGTTCTTCATGCGGGTGCAGTTTGCCTGCGACCAGCACGACCACGCCACCCTCAAGTCCCGCCTGACGGCCTTTGCCGAGCCCTACCAGATGCGCTGGACGCTGCACGCCACGGCAGCCCCCATGAAAACCGTGCTCATGGTCAGCAAGGAAGGCCATTGCCTCAACGACCTGCTGTTCCGCTGGAAATCGGGCCTGCTGCCCATCGACATCCGCGCGATCATCAGCAACCACCGCGACTTTTACCAGCTCGCGGCCAGCTACAACGTGCCGTTCCACCACATCCCGCTCACCGGCGCGACCAAGGCCCAGGCCGAGGCAAAACAGTTCGAGATTATCGAGGCCGAAGGGGCCGAACTGGTGGTGTTGGCCCGTTACATGCAGATACTTTCTCTTGACCTATGTCAAAAGTTGGCCGGTCGGGCGATCAACATCCACCACAGCTTCCTGCCCAGCTTCAAGGGCGCCAAGCCCTACTACCAGGCGCATGACCGGGGCGTGAAGCTGATTGGCGCCACGGCCCACTACGTGACGGCCGACCTGGACGAAGGCCCGATCATCGAGCAGGACGTGGCCCGCGCCGACCACACCGACACGGTGGAAGACCTCACGGCCCGCGGCCGCGACACCGAAAGCCAGGTGCTGGCCCGCGCCGTGAAGTGGCACAGCGAGCACCGGGTGATCCTGAACGGCCACAAGACCGTGATCTTTCGTTAGCACTCACTCTGCGCAGCCCCATGGCCACGGCACTTCCGTCGTCCTTCCTCAGCAGCGCGGCGCGGCGCATCCCGCCCATCCAGTGCCTGCTGACGTTTGAGGCGCTGGCCCGCCTGCGCAGCGTGACGCAAACAGCCGACGAGCTGTGCGTCACGCCCAGCGCCGTGAGCCACCGCGTCAAGCAGCTCGAACAGATCCTGGGCGTGCAGCTGTTTGGCCGGGCGGATTTTTCGCTCACCACCGAGGGCAGCGCCTACCTCGCCCATGTGCGCGAAGGGCTCACCGCGCTGCAGCGCTTTCCGGGCCAGGCGGCCGCACCCGGGCGGCGGCGGCTCAAGCTGGCCGTCACGCCCACGTTTGCACGCACCATCCTCATCCCGCGCCTGCGCCAGTTCACCGAGGCCTATCCGGAGATCGACCTGGCGCTGCAGGTGTCCATCCCGCTCTTGGACGTGGTGGCCGAAGACGCCGACCTGATGGTGCGCTTTGGCCCCGGCCACTATGCCGATGTGGAGCATGTGGAGCTGGCGCGCGACGTGGTCACGCCCCTGGCCTCGCCCGCGTTCGTGCGCGAGCACGGCCCGTTCGACCGCCCCGAGGACCTGGAGGGCGTGCAGCTGCTGCGCAGCCCGCTGGAGCCCTGGCGCACCTGGTTTGCCCCCACGGGCCTGGACTGGGCCGAGCCCAGCGAGGGCTCGCAGTTCAACGACATCGGCCTGATGTGCGACGCCGCCGCTGCAGGCATGGGCGTGGCTCTGGTGCGCCTGAAGCTCGGCGCGCCCTGGCTGGAAAACGGCACCCTGGTGCGCCTGTTTGCCCATGACGCGCCCAGCCCCCACGCGCACTACCTGTGCTGGCGCACCGGCACCATGGACCGGTGGGAATGCGCCGCGTTCGCGGAATGGCTGCGCAAGACCATGGCGTAGTAGAGGCATCCCCCTGAGTCGCCTTGGGCGCCTTCCCCCTTCTCTCGGTTGCGCCGGGAAGGGGGACGCAGCCCTCGCTGCGGGGCGGCCCTTGCTCGGCGGCCCTCGCCCGAGCCGCGCCCTCCTCCACCAAGTTCGGGCGAAATTTGCCTCCAGCGCTTGCCCAACAAGCGCTAGCAGCTATCAATTGATGAGCATTCAGGTGTTTTTCACAATCCCCTGCAGAAAAGCTCAAGCCCGGGCGCCCGGCCATCCCCTACAGTGGCGGCCATGAACACCGCCTCTTCCGCCCCTGCAGGCCCCACCCCCGCCGAGCGCGCCGCGCGCCAGGCCGAAGTTGTCCAGGCCCTGGGCCAGGCCGTGCCCGCACATGCCCTGCTCTGGCACAGCGAAGACACCACGCCGTATGAATGCGACGGCCTCACCGCCTACCGCCAGCGCCCGCTGGTGGTGTGCCTGCCCGAGACCTATGAAGAAGTGCAGGCCGTACTGCGCGCCTGCCACCGGCTGCAGGTGCCCGTGGTGGCACGGGGTGCGGGCACGGGCCTGTCAGGCGGCGCCATGCCGCACGCGATGGGCGTCACGCTGTCGCTGGCCAAGTTCAACCGCATCCTGAGCCTGAGCCCCGAAAGCCGCACGGCCGTGGTGCAAAGTGGCGTGCGCAACCTCGCCATCAGCGAGGCGGCGGCCCCTTACAACCTGTACTACGCCCCCGACCCCAGCAGCCAGATCGCCTGCACCATCGGCGGCAACGTGGCCGAAAACTCGGGCGGCGTGCACTGCCTCAAATACGGTCTCACCGTGCACAACGTGCTCAAGGTCAAGGGCTTCACGGTGGAAGGCGAGCCCGTGGAGTTTGGCAGCGAGGCGCTGGACAGCCCCGGCTACGACCTGCTGGCCGCCGTGATCGGCAGCGAGGGCATGCTGGCCGTGATCACCGAAGTGACGGTGCGCCTGATCCCCAAGCCCCAGCTGGCGCGCTGCATCATGGCCAGCTTTGACGACGTGCGCAAAGCGGGCGACGCCGTGGCCGCCGTGATCGCGGCGGGCATCATCCCCGCCGGGCTGGAGATGATGGACAAACCCATGACCGCCGCCGTGGAAGACTTTGTGCACGCGGGCTACGACCTCACGGCAGAGGCCATCCTGCTGTGCGAAAGCGACGGCACGCCCGAAGAGGTGGAAGAAGAAATCGGCCGCATGAGCGAGGTGCTGCGCGCTGCAGGCGCCACCGCCATCAGCGTGAGCCGCGACGAGGCCGAGCGCCTGCGCTTCTGGAGCGGCCGCAAAAACGCCTTCCCCGCCAGCGGCCGCATCAGCCCTGACTACATGTGCATGGACTCGACCATCCCGCGCAAGCGCCTGGCCGACATCCTGCTCGCCATCCAGGAGATGGAAAAGAAATACCAGCTGCGCTGCGCCAACGTGTTCCATGCGGGCGACGGCAACCTGCACCCTCTCATCCTGTTCGATGCGAACGATGCCGACCAGCTGCACCGCTGTGAGCTGTTTGGCGCCGACATCCTGGAAACCAGCGTGGCCATGGGCGGCACCGTGACGGGTGAGCATGGCGTGGGTGTGGAGAAACTCAACAGCATGTGCGTGCAGTTTTCTGCGGAGGAGAACGCGCAGATGTTCGGCCTCAAGCATGCGTTTGACCCGGCGGGGTTGTTGAACCCGGGGAAGGTGATTCCGACGCTGAACCGGTGTGCGGAGTACGGAAAGATGCTGGTGCGTGGGGGGCAGATCAAGCATCCGGATTTGCCGAGGTTTTGAAGGGTTGCACCCCCGGCAAAGCCGATTTAAGCCCATTGCAGATAGCGCGCATCGCATACCAAAACGGTAAGTTTTGAACTCGGGTCGCCTGCAGGTCAAAAATAGTTCTTATACGTGGATGTTTGTACAGCAAGACCGTTGCAAACGTAGGCTGCAAGCCACTTTCACGAAGAAGCTGTCCAAAACATCCTGCATTGGCCAGTTTATCCAGCAGATGCTGCGCTCTACATTAGCCGTAAGTCATGACCCGCCAGACAAACTCACAAATCGAGCGACACTACTTTGAGCAGTTTCGGCGCGACTACCCTTTGCCAGACGGTGATGTTGAATACATCGACAAGCCCGATGTCATCGTCTGCGGAGCTCTCTCTCTCGGAATAGAAATTACGAATCTCTACATCGCTCCGGGCAGCAACCCTGCAAGTGAACAAGTTCAACGACACAGGCGAGAGCAGATTCTGAAGCAAGCGCAAGCCGCATACCTGAAGGCCGGCGGCAAAAGGATTGAACTCTCCGTTGACTTTAATCCAGGCAAACCGATTCAAGAGATTGAGTCAATCGCTAAGCACCTTTCCGCTCTTGCTTTTCAAATTTCTAGCGCCCCCACTGGGCCGGTCCGTCCGGAGCTCTTCAAACACATCGAATCGCTTCGCTTCGTCTACCTCAACGCGAACGAGTATCCCGATGCAAATTGGCGACTAGTGCAGAGGTTTAACGTTTCCGAGTTGTCGGTCGAGCGACTTAGGGAGGTCGTCGCGGAGAAATCGGCGAAGCTATCAGCCTACCAATCGTGCAATAGATACTGGCTTTTGGTCGTTATCGACTTTATGGACAAAGCTCAAGATCAGGACCTAGAGTGGCCGGCCGGAACCACTCTAGGGGTGTCTCAGTACGAGAAGGTACTGCTCTACAAGCCTCAGTACCGGCAGGTTCTAGAGGTACCGCAATGACGACTATCCACTCCATAGAGACCGATGCCCGGCAAGTCGGTCCGCTCATCTCACGTCAATTGTTAAGCGTCCACTTCCTATAACTTTTTCCGCCTTGGGTTGACTGATCGCAGTTGGCAAAGCCCCCGACAATCCTCAACCCCATCCGTCCTCCTTCTGACGCCATGACAAGCGACTCCACCGCCGCCCTCCTCCAATCCGGCAACGCCCTCGTCGCGCAGGCACAGGCCATGGCCACGCAAGACTTTGCCTCAGCGCGGTCGCTGTGGCGGCAGGCGGGGGCGTTTTTTCAACGCGCGCACGAAGCCGACCCCACTCAACATGCTGCGGCGTTTCGGCTGGGGCAGGCGTGGGTGGCCGAGGCCCATGCGCTGCAGAAAGAAGAATCTGAAGATGCGACTGCCATGTGGCGACAGGCGGCGCTGCAGTGCGAGGTGGCCTTTGCGCTCGACCCGCACCATGCGGTGACGGCCATGCACATCGCCAGCTGCTACGCCTGGGCGCAAGACGCCGACGCCAAGCTGGCCTGGGCGCAGATTGCGCAGCACCTGCAGCAAGAACACGCGGCCAACATGGCGGCGGATCAGGCAGCACGCTAGCCGCGCGGCGCGGGCGCGGCCGAGCAACGCGATGGCCCGTGTGGCTGTCCGGCTGTTGGATGTTCGGCTCCCCCCCCTGCTGGCTGCGCCTGCGGCGGGGCGATTGCGGGGTGAGCATGGGCGTCGAAGCGCCCATGCCTCGTGATCTGACTCGCCGTGGTTGTCCGAGCGGCGCGCGCCAGCGCAAAGCGAGTTCCACGGCGCACCCCGCAACCGACACGACGCAGGTTGCCCCGTAGCGCAGCGAAGGGGTCGCAGACTGGGGGTCGCCTTTTCTTTGGTGACTTTCTTTTGGCGAAGCAAAAGAAAGTTACTCGCACGCCGGGCGACTCCCGGCCTCCGCCCTCAACACCAGCATGCTTTTCGAACCAGCACGCCCTGGCTTCGACAGGCTCAGCCCGAACGGGTGGTCAACTGCCCACCACCGCCCGCCAAATCTCCCCCGCGTGCGAAACCGCAAACAACACCAGCCCGATCAACCCACCCACCACCGTCCCATTGATCCGGATGTACTGCAGATCTTTGCCGATGTTCAGCTCAATCAGCTGTGTCATCTCCTCGGTATCCCAGCGCCGCACCGTGTCCTCAATGTGCTGCGCAATGAACGCCGACACATCCGGCGCCAGGCCCTCCACCCACCGCTCCAGCCGGTCATTGAACGACTGCCGCAACGCCGCATCCCCCGCCAGCGACTCCCCCAGCCACAACCCCAGCTTGCCCACCTGCCGCGCAAGCACCGAATCGGCATCGGCCAGGTCGTGTTGCAGAGCGCCGCGCAGATCCACCCACAAAGTCTGCACATAGCCGCCCACCGTGGCGTCGGTCTGCAACCAGGTGCGGATCTCCTCGCCCTTGCGCTCCCATTCCGGGTCGCTGCGCAGGCGCTCGATAAAGCGCTGCACCGCCACATCAAACTGCGCACGCAGTGCGTGCTGCGGGTTGGCGGCCACATCGGCCATCAGGCTCTCCAGCGCGCGGGCCAGCAGGGCCGAGCCCTTGTCGCCCAGCCAGTCGCTGGGCAGCAACTTCTCGGTGCGCGGGTGGTCCTTCTTGAGCCAGGCCACGATGGACTGCGCGACCCAGGTACGGGTTTGCTCGTTTTGCAACAGTTCGATGAGCTTGGCCAGCACCTCGTCCAGCAGCGCCTGGTGGCGGCCGTTCTGCGTGAGGGTGTCGAGCACCGCCGCCAGGGCACGCGACATGTCCACCTGCCCGATCAAGGCACGCGCAGCCTTGTGGATGAAGCGCTCCACCTGCGCGTCCTGCACCGTCTCCAGCGCGGCCGATGCCAGGCGCGTAGCCTGGTGCCCCAGCAGCGCGGCGTTGCCTGGCGCCGTGAGCCACTGCGCCAGACGCTCGGCCGGGTCGTGCCGACGGATCAAAGACACCAGCGAGGGCACATCCAGGAACTTGTCGCGTACAAAGGTGGCCAGGTTGCGGCCGATGCGCGCCTGGTTGCGCGCAATGACCGCTGTGTGCGGAATGGGCAGGCCCAGCGGGCGCCGGAACAGCGCCACCACCGCAAACCAGTCCGCCAGCGCACCCACCATGGCGGCCTCGGCCATGGCTTTCACGCAGTTGAGCAGCAGGCCGCGTTCGACCACGCTGGTGGCGATGAATACCGCTGTCACCAGCAGCAACAGTCCCAGCGCCTGCCGTTTGGCACGCCGCAGGGCGACGGTTGCGCCGTCAGTCTCTGGCGTCATCCGGGCCAGCCCGCCGACCAAGACCCCAATGCGTCAGGCAGCCGCCGCAATCTGTTCCAGCGCTTTCGACAGATGGCCCACGCTGCGGTCCACGTTGTGCCACTTCTCCAGGCCAAACAGGCCAATGCGGAAGGTCTTGAAGTCCGGCCCTTCGTCGCACTGCAGCGGCACGCCCGCAGCGGTCTGCAAGCCTACTTCAAGAAACTTTTTGCCGTTCTGGATGCCCGGGTCGGTGGTGTAGCTCACCACCACGCCAGGTGCCTTCCAGCCCTCCGCGGCCACGCTGGGGAAGCCGCGCGATTCGAGCAGCGCGCGTACCTTGGCGCCCAGTTCGATCTGCTCTTCACGCACCTTGGCAAAGCCGTAGGCGCGCGTCTCGGCCATCACTTCGGACAGGCGCACCAGCGCGTCGGTGGGCATGGTGGTGTGGTAGGCGTGCTGGCCCTTTTCGTAGCCCTCGGCGATCTGCATCCACTTCTTGAGGTCGCACGAGAAGCTGCTGCTCGTGGTGCCCTCGATGGCCTCCCGCGCACGTTCGCTCAACATCACCATGGCGCAGCAGGGCGAGCCGCTCCAGCCCTTTTGCGGCGCACTGATGAGCACGTCCACGCCAGTGGCCTGCATGTCCACCCACATCGCGCCCGAAGCGATGCAGTCAAGCACGAACAGCGCGCCCACCTCATGGGCAGCAGCCGTCAACGTGCGGATGTAGTCGTCCGACAGGATGATGCCGCTGGCCGTCTCCACATGCGGCGCGAACACCACCTTCGGTTTTTCGGCGCGGATGGTGGCCGCCACCTCGTCGGCCGGGCACGGCGCCCAGGGCGCCTGCGGGCCATCGCCCTGGCGGCGCGCCTTGCACACCACCGCACCGCCGCCCAGACCGGTGTCGGCATCAAAGATCTGGCTCCAGCGGTAGCTGAACCAGCCGTTGCGCACGATGAGAACCTTCTGCTTGTTGGCAAACTGGCGCGCCACGGCCTCCATGCCGAAGGTGCCGCTGCCGGGCACCAGCACGGCCGTGTGGGCGTGGTAGACCTCTTTCAGCGTCGCCAGGATGCCCTGCATCACGCCGGTGAAGCGCTTGGACATGTGGTTGAGCGCGCGGTCGGTGTAGACCACCGAAAATTCGAGCAAACCATCGGGGTCGATATCGGGCAAAAGGCCGGGCATAGGGGCGTCTCCGCGTGTGAAACTGAGGGAGGAAAAGGGACGATCAGGTCAGCTTATCATGGCCCCGCGCCACCCCAAGGCCGCGCGCCATGCAGCAAAAACCCTTCCGATTCCTGCCCACCGCACTGCCTGGCATCGAAGCGATGCAGGCCGACTCCCGCCTCGTCTTCGGCAGGCACATGCACTTGCAGTTCGGCCTGGGCGTGATCGAGCGGGGTGCGCAGAAATCGGCCAGCGGCCGGGGGATTGTGGAATCGGGCCCAGGCGACACCATCACAGTCAACCCCGGCGAAGTCCACGATGGCATGCCGCTGGACGAGCGTGGACGCGCCTGGCGCATGCTCTACCTGGAGCCCTCCCTGGTAGCGCAATTGGCTGCCGAGGTGCATCCGGGCGCGCTCAGCTCCGCCTTCGAATTCCATGCTCCGACGATGCGCGATGCGCGGCTGGCGGCCCAGGTACTGGCGCTGTTCGACGCGGCCACCCACCGCCCCAACCACTCGGCCGCAGCGCTGCATGTGGAGGAATGCTTATTGCAGGTGCTGGGCGGCCTGCTGCGGCCGAGGGGCCACCAACAATCCGCCGCGACCATCACCAGGGCTCGCACGATGATGGACGACGATCCCACCGCGCCCTGGAGCCTCGCGCAACTGGCCGATGCAGCAAGTTTGAGCCGCTACCAGCTCGTGCGCCAATTTGCCCAGGCCACGGGCCTCACGCCACACGCCTACCTGCTGCAGCGCCGACTGCAGCTTGCGCGCCATCTGATGGGTGCGGGTACGCCCCTCGCCGATGTCGCCGCAGCCAGTGGTTTTGCCGACCAAAGCCACCTGACGCGCCTCTTCACGCGCAGTTTTGGCATCACACCCGGGGCCTACGTTCGCGCACGCGGCTGACAGCCCGGTCCCTGCAATTTCGTTCAAGACCGTTGTGCGGGGGTTGGCGGATGCTGCGGGCATCGCCACTTCACACCGCCGCCGTGCGGCCTCTCGCCATGGGCATCGAATTTCTCATCACCTCTCTCATCGTGGTCGTCTCGCCGGGGCCAGGAGCCCTGCTGACCGTGGCGGCCGGGCTCTCGGGCGGCGCTCGGGCTGCCGCCGTGACGGCGCTGGGCTGCACGCTCGGCATCGTGCCGCACCTGCTGGCGGCGATCACCGGGCTGGCCGCACTTCTCAACGCCAGCGCCACGGCATTCGAAGTCCTGCGCTACGCGGGGGTCGCCTACCTGGTCTACATGGGCTGGGCCACGTGGCGCTCGCCCGCCACACTGGAGGTCCGCACTGACGCACCCGCACGCGCAGCCGGTGGGCGTATCGCGGAAGCCATGCTGATCAACCTGCTCAACCCCAAGCTGTCGCTGTTCTTCCTCACCTTTCTGCCGCAGTTCATCGCACCGGGTGAAGCGCAGCCCGCGTGGCGCATGCTCCAGCTCTCGCTGGTCTTCATGGCCATGACCTTTGTGGTGTTCTTGGGCTATGGCGTCTTTGCCGCCCGGTTTCGTGACCAGGTGCTGCAGCGCCCCGGCGCGCTGGTGTGGCTGCGCCGCGGCTTTGCGGCCGCGTTTGTCGGGCTCGGCGCAAAGCTCGCCCTGATGCACCGATAGGCACCACCGTGCCAGGTGCCGTGCGGCTTCACCAGGTATCGATGCAACGTGGACCCAGCGGCGCCACCTGCGCCGACGCCAGCCCGCGCGCCAGCCAGGCCCGCGTGTCGGCCGGGTCGATCACCGCGTCGATCTCCAGCGTGGCGGCCATGTGCATGGCCTCGCCGTTGGCGTAGGACTTGGCCAGCAGCTTGGCAAACAGCGCGTCGCGCTCTGCGCCCTCGGGCAGGGCCTCCAGCTCCTTGCGAAAGCCCAGGCGCACGGCGCCTTCGAGCCCCATGGCGCCGAACTCGCCTGTGGGCCACGCCACGGTGAACACGGGCGCATGGAAGCCCCCGGCCGTCATGCCCATGGCGCCCAGGCCGTAACCCTTTCGCAGCACCACGCTGAAGGTGGGTACGCGCAGGCTGGCGGCGGTGACGAACAGACGGCTCACATGGCGCACCTGGGCCGTGGCTTCGACCTCGGGGCCGACCATGAAGCCGGGCGTGTCCACCAGGCTCACGATGGGCAGACGATGCGCATTGCACAGTTGCATGAAGCGCGCGCCCTTGTCGGCCGCATCGGCGTCGATGGCGCCGCCCAGGTGTTGCGGGTTGTTGGCCAGCAGGCCCACGGGGCGGCCTTCGATGCGCGCCAGCGCGGTGTGGATGCCCGCGCCAAAGCCGGCGCGCAGCAGCAGCAGGCTGCCCTCGTCCACCAGGCCCGCCATCGCCGTGCGGGTGTCGTACACGCGCAGGCGGTTCTCGGGCACCACGGCGCGCAGCAGGCGCTGGTCGGGTGCAGACCACTGCGATGTACGGCCTTGGAAGAACGACAGATAGTGGCGCGCGGCCAGCACCGCTCCAGCCTCGTCATCGACCAGCACGTCGATCACGCCGTTGGCATGCTGCACGCTGCTCGGTCCGATCTGCTCTGGCTTGAAGACGCCCAGCCCACCACCTTCGATCATGGCCGGGCCGCCCATGCCGATGTTGCTGACGCGCGTGGCAATGATCACGTCGCTGCAGCCGAGCAGCGCCGCGTTGCCCGCAAAGCAGCGCCCCGCGGCGATGCCGATGACTGGCACCTGGCCCGACAGCGCCGCGTAGCTGGCGAAGGTGTGCACATGCAGCCCCGCCACCACGGGCATGTCGGTGTCGCCCGGGCGCCCGCCGCCGCCCTCGGCGAACAGCACCACCGGCAGCTTCTGCGCCAGCGCGATACCGAGCATGCGGTCGGTCTTGGCATGATTGCGTGCGCCCTGGGTGCCTGCGAGCACGGTGGCGTCGTACGACATGACCACGGCGCGGGATTTCTCGTCGCCAAACAGTGCGCCATTGATGCCGCCAATGCCCGTAACCATGCCGTCGGCGGGCGTGTTGGCAATCAGGTCTTCCTTGCTGCGACGGCGCGTTTGCGCGGCGATGGCGAGGGCACCATATTCGATGAAGCTGCCTTCGTCGCACAGGTCGGCAATGTTCTCGCGCGCGGAGCGGCCGCCTTGCGCGTGGCGCTTGGCCATGGCCTCGGGGCGCGCGGCGTCGAGCGTGAAGGCGTGGCGGTCGATCACGCGTTGCAGGTCGGCGCGGATGTGGTCCGGGTCATGTACCGTACCGCCCTGCACTTCGACATCGGCCCCCTCATCCACCGCGTCCAGCACCAGCAGCGGCTGCCCCTGCGCGACGTAGCCACCGGCCACGGCCAGCAGCGCGCCCACGCGGCCTGCGTGCGGGGCCAGCAGCACATGCTCCATCTTCATGGCTTCAAGCACGGCCAGCTCGGCGCCGGCGGCGACCACTTCGCCCTCGGCCACGCTCATCTGCACCAGGCGGGCGGGCATGGGGGCCAGCACGGCTCCTTCCGGCGCTTCAGAGGCAATACGCAAGTCTTTTTGCCCTATAGCGTTAGTCGAATCTGCCTTGATAGCTATATATTTTGTAGCAATCAGAAGCTCTGGCAGCACCGACTCCAGCCACCGTGTGTGCACCTGCTGGCTCACCATTTCGGGCCGTGTTGCCAGCGCCTGCAGCAGCGCGAGGTTGGTGGCCACACCGTCGATGCGGCACTCGGCCAGCGCGCGCTGCGAGCGGCGCAGCGCATCGGCAAAACGCGGGCTGCGCGTGTGCACGATGAGCTTGGCCAGCAGCGTGTCGTAGTGCGGCGACGGCGTGGCGCCCGCTGCGCCGTGCGTGTCCACGCGCACGCCCGGGCCTGCGGGCAGGTCAAAGCGGCTGAGCGTGCCGCTGCCGGGGGTGGCGTTGCCCTGTGCGTCCAGCGTTTCGGCGTTGATGCGCCACTGCACGGCAAAGCCCAACACGGCAGGCGGTGCGGCAGGGTCGAGGCCGATGTCCTGCAACGTGCGGCCTGCGGCCAGCGCGATCTGCGCCTGCACCAGGTCCACGCCGGTGACCTCTTCGGTGATGGTGTGCTCCACCTGCAGGCGCGGGTTGCATTCGATGAACACAAACGGCAGGTCGTTCGAGGCCAGGTCCACCAGAAACTCGAACGTGCCCAGGCCCTCGTAGGCCACGGCCCGCGCCATCGACAAGGCAGCGGTGGTGATCCGCTCGCGCAGCGCTGCGGGCAGCGAAGGGCTGGGCGCGATCTCCACCACCTTCTGAAAGCGCCGCTGCAGCGTGCACTCGCGCTCGCCCAGGGCGATCACCTCGCGCCCGTCGCCCAGCACCTGCACCTCGATATGGCGGGCGTTGTCCATCAGGCGCTCCACGTACACGCCGTCCACACCAAAGGCGGCCTGCGCCTCGCTGCGGCAGCGCGCGTAGGCAGCGGGCAAGTCATCGGCCGACGCCACCGCGCGCATGCCCCGCCCGCCGCCGCCACCGATGGCCTTGATGACGATGCCGGCATGGGCGTGCTGCGCGAAGAAGGCCTGGGCCTCCTCCAGAGACACCGCCGCCTGCGTGCCGGGCATGAGCGGCACGCCCTGCTGCTGCGCCAGCGCACGGGCCTGCGCCTTGTCGCCGAACAACGCGAGCTGCGCAGGCGTGGGGCCGATGAAGCGCAGCCCGGCCTCGGCACACGCGCGGGCGAAGTCGGCGCGCTCGCTCAAGAAGCCGTAGCCCGGGTGCACGGCATCGCAGCCCTGCGCCTGGGCAATGGCAATGAGGCGCGCACCGTCCAGGTAGGCGGCCGGGCCGGTGGCGCCCAGCGCCACGGCCGCACTGGCTGCGTGCACATGGGGGCTGGCGGCGTCGTCGTCGGCATACACGGCCACGCTGGCAATGCCCAGGTCGTGCAGGGCGCGCACAGTGCGCAGTGCGATTTCGCCCCGGTTGGCAACCAGCACTTTGGTGAACAGAACAGAAGATGGCATGGGGCAGTCGCTCTATTTTTTATAGCTGCCAGCGCATATTCAACTAGCACCGGCAGCCAATTTTTCACTCATTCAAGCAATATCACGCAGCAGGCGGCGCAACACCTTGCCCGCGCCCGTGGCGGGCAGTGCGTCGATGAAACGCACCTCGCGCGGGGCTTTGTAGGGCGCCATGTTCTCGCGGCACCAGGCCACCAGGCCAGCGGCGTCCACGTCCTGACCAGGCTTCTTGACGATGAAGGCGCGCACCACCTCGCCCTTTTCCGCATCGGGAACGCCGATCACGGCGGCCTGGGCCACGGCGGGGTGCTTGATGAGCAGGGTCTCGACCTCTTCGGGGAACACGCTGTAGCCCGACACCTTGATCATTTCCTTGAAACGGCCTATGAAGGTGACATAGCCGTCCGCATCGATCTTGCCCATGTCGCCGGTGTAGACCCAGCCATCCCGCAGCGTCTTGGCCGTGGCCTCGGGCTTGTTCCAGTAGCCCTTGAAGTTGCCGGGGCCGTGGATGGTGATCTCGCCCACCTCGCCGGTGAGCAGCGGCGCGCCAGTGTCGGGGTCGACGATGCGGATGGTGTTGCCCGGCACGGGCTTGCCCTGAGTGCCCCAGCGGATCGCGTCCACCGGCATGGCGGTGTCCACGGTGTGCGTTTCGGACAGCCCGTAGGCCGCCTCGTGCGAAATGCAGTTCGGCGCGAACTGCTGCCACTGCAGGGCCAGCGCCTCGGTGAAGGTGATGCCGAAGCTGGTGACTGGGTTGCGGCGCAGCGCGCTCCAGTCCATCTCGCGTGCGCCGGGCACCTGCATGAGCGCGCCGTTCATGGGCGCGATGCTGTACCACCAGGTCACGCGGTGGCGCTCCAGCGCCTGGGCCACGCCCAGTGGGTCAAAACGGTACAGCAGCACGGCGGTGGCGCCGGTATAGACCGGCAGGTTCACACCCATCACCATGCCGGCGATGTGGTACAGCGGGGCCACGGCCAGCAGCGTTTCGTGCGGCGTCATGCCGTTGCAGTCCGCCGAGGCGGCGGTCTTGAAGGTGGCGTTGCCGTAGCTCAGCATGGCGCCCTTGGGCAGTCCGGTGGTGCCCGAGGTGTAGGTCATGAGCGAGACATCGTCCATCGCCAGCGCCACGGGCGCAGGCCGCGCACCGGTGCGGGTGGCGGCCAGGAAGTCTTCGCAGCCCGCAGGCACCGGCGCCATGGCGGCGCGCATGGCCAGCAGCTCGGCGGGTACGTCGATGCTGGGCGCGCCCTCGGGCAGCAGTTCGGCATAGCGCACCACAAACACATGCTGCAGCGCCGTCTTGGCGCGCACCTTGTCCACCACGGGCAGCAGCACATCGGCTGCGACGATCACGCGCACCTGCAGATCGGTGAGCTGGTATTCCAGCTCATGCTCCTTGTTCAGCGGCCCGCAGGGGCAGACGATGGCGCTGATCTTCTGGATGCCGTAGTGCGCCATCACATACTGGGGGCAGTTGTTCATGAACAGGGCGACGGGTTCGCCCTTCTGCACCCCTAGCGCCTGCAGGCACGCGGCGAAGGCATCGCTGGCCGCGTCGAGCTGCGCCCAGGTGAGGGGCTGGCCGTACCAGAGGTAGGCGATGCGGTCGGGCGTCTCGCGCGCGTGGCGGCGCAGGTGTTCGTGCAGCGGCAGCTGAGGTGCGGCAGAAGGCATGGCGTTGTCTCCGAGGTGTCTGAAATCGCTGGTTCTTGGCGGCCACTCAGGGTTTTCTCTGAGCGCCCTCACCCGCCAGCGTCTTGCCAATATATACCGCTCGGTAGAACAATGCTACCCATGGGTATAAATCTAACGTCGCGCAAAGGACACCGATGAACCAGCAGCCCCCTGTGCAGGCCAGCGGCCGCCAGAAGGCCACCACGGCAGGGTCGGACGAGAAGCGCGAACGCATCCTGCGCGCAGCCGAGGCGCTGTTCGATGCGCAGGGCTACGCCAACACCACCATCGAGCAGATCGTGCAACAGTTGGGCGTGACCAAGCCCTTTGTGTACTACTACTTCCGCAACAAGCAGGAGATCTTCGAGACGCTCTCGTGGGCGCCTGCCGTGGCGTGTTTCACTGCGATGGACTTTGCGGCGGACGATGACCGGCCTGCGCATGTGAAGGTGACGGAGGGCATCGAGCGGCTGATCCGCGCCACGCTGGAGCACCACCCCTCGGCCTTCTTCCCCTACCGCGAGCCGCAGGTGTACCGGCCCGAGTACCTGGCGGCGCAAAAGGACCTGGCGAACCACTTCTACGACCGGCTGTGCGCGCTGCTCGAACAGGGCCGCGACGACGGCATGTTCGAGTTCAACGACACCAAGATCACCGCCCTGGCCGCCTGCAGCCTGCCCGGCTTTCTCTACAACTGGTACCGCCCTGACGGCCGCCTGTCGCAAGACGAGGTGGCGCAGGAGCTGGCGCAGCTGGCCTGGCGCGTGCTGGGGCTGCGGCGCATCCGCAAGCGCAACCCGGCCTGACGCGCATCGCAGCCCCTACACCCAGCACAACAACCACCGGAGACAAAACCCATGAAAACCGTGTTTCTCACCCCCCTGGCCGCTGCGGCGGCGTTGCTGATCGGCACGGCCGCCAGCGCGCAGGAAACCTTCAAGGTCGCCTACATCGACCCGCTGTCCGGCCCGTTTGCCAATGTGGGCGAGCTGATGCTCACCCACACGCAATACGCCATCGAGGACATCAACGCCAAGGGCGGCGTGCTCAAGGGCACCAAGCTGCAGCTGCTGCAGTTCGACAGCAAGCTTTCCGCGCAGGAGAGCCAGAGCGCGCTGCAGGCCGCCATCGACCAGGGCGCCAAGGCCATCGTGACCGGCGGCTCGGGCTCTTCGGTGGTCACGGCGCTGGTGCAGGCGGCCGCGCGCCACAACCAGCGCAACCCGGGCAAGGAGATCCTGGTGCTGAACCACTCCTCCATCGACCCCGAGCTGACGGGCAAGGCCTGCAACTTCTGGCACTTCCAGTTCGAGGCCAACACGGCCATGAAGATGAAGGCCATTGCCAACTACATCAAGAAGCAGCCGGACATCAAGAAGGTGTACCTGCTGAACCAGGACTACGCGCATGGCAAGCAGTGGGCGCACTACGGCCGCGAGATGGTGGGCCTGGCGCGGCCCGACATCCAGTTTGTGGGCGAGGCGCTGCACCCCATCGGCCGCGTGAAGGACTTTGCGCCCTACCTCGCCAAGGTCAGGAGCACCGAGGCCGACTCGGTCATCACCGGCAACTGGGGGCAGGACATGACGCTGCTGCTCAAGGCGGCGGGCGATGCGGGCTACAACCTGCGCTACTTCAACCACAGCGCGGGCTCCATCCCCGGCACGGTGCTAGCCGTGTCACAGGCCAAGCAAGGCCAGCTGACCTGGGTGGCCGAATGGCACCCCGGACAGGCCGACACCCCCAAGGTGGATGCGCTGGCCAAGACCTACAAGACCAAAACGGGCAAGGACTTTCTCGCGCCGCGCATTGAGATGACGCCGCGCTTCCTCGCCGCCGCCATCAACAAGGCCCAGTCCACCGACCCGGTGAAGGTGGCCCGCGCACTGGAAGACCTGACCATCGATTCGGTGGTGGGCCCGGTGCGCATGCGCGGGGAAGACCACCAGCTGCTGCTGCCCCAGGTGGTCAACACCATCGCGCCGGTGGACGGCAAGGCCGTGAAGGTGGGCTGGGAAGGCACGAACTATGGCTTTCGCACCGATGCCGCCTACACCGGCAATGAGCTGGCGCAAGGCACGGACTGCAAGATGATCAGACCGTAGCCCCCCTGAGTCGCCTTCGGCGCCTTCCCCCTCAGGGGGACGACGCCCTCACTGCGGGGCGGCCCTTGCTCGGCGTCCCTGACCTAGGCAGCACCCATTTCGTCGGCCGAGAGCATTGCAGCCGCAGGGTATGCCAACGCGACTAATATCGTCGGCCATTCATTGACCCGACCCACAAGGACCGCGCCCATGCCCGACTTTCGCAGCGACACCGTCACCCAGCCCACGCCCGCCATGCGCGAGGCCATGTTCAAGGCCCCGCTGGGCGACGATGTGTTTGCCGACGACCCTTCGGTGAACGCACTGCAGGACCATGCGGCCGAGCTGCTGGGTTTTGAGGCCGCGCTGTTCGCCCCCTCCGGCACGCAGACCAACCTGATCGCGCTGTGGGGCCACTGCCAGCGCGGCGACGAAGCCATCGTGGGCCAGAGCTGGCACACCTACCGCTGGGAGGCGGGCGGCATGGCCGTGCTGGGCTCCATCCAGCCTCAGCCCGTGGAAACGCAGCCCGACGGCACCTTGCGGCTGGCCGACATCGCCGCCGCCATCAAGCCCGACGACCCGCACTTTGCGCGCACCCGCCTGGTGGTGCTGGAGAACACGACCGGCGGCCAGGTGCTGCCGCCCGCCTACATCGCCGAGGTGGCCCAACTGGCGCGCAGCCGGGGGCTGGCCATGCACCTGGACGGCGCACGCATGTTCAACGCCGCCACGACCAATGCCGCGCGCAACGGCACCGATGTGTACGACGAAGCGCGCGCGCTGTGCAGCCACTTTGATTCCGCATCGCTGTGCCTGAGCAAGGGCCTGGGCGCGCCCGTGGGCTCGCTGGTGCTGGGCTCGCGCGACTTCATCCGGCAGGCGCGGCGCACGCGCAAGATTCTGGGCGGCGGCATGCGGCAGGCCGGGGTGCTGGCCGCGGCGGGCCACTATGCGCTGCAGCACCATGTGCGCCGCCTCGCCGATGACCACGCCAACCTCGACCGGTTGGCGCAGGGCCTCACAGAAGCCCACCGCAGCCAACCCGTGCTGAAAGACAAGATCACCGTGCTGCCCTGGCAGACCAACATCCTGTTCACCGATCTGCACGCCGACGTGGCCCCGGCCTTCACCGCCTGGCTGGCGCAGCACGGCGTGCGTGTGACCAGCAGCCTGTATGGCGGCGCCACCCGGCTGCGCTGGGTGACGCACCTGGATGTGAGCGAGGCGGATGTGACGGCGGCGCTGGATTGCGTGGCGCGTTTCGCCGGCTGAAGCGCCCCTGGCGTCAGGCGGCGGGGTAAGTCCGCCCACCGAAGATGCCGGTGCCCACGCGCACCAGGGTGCTGCCCGCATGGATCGCGGCCTCCAGATCGGCCGTCATGCCCAGAGACAGGGTGTCGAACTGTGCCAGGCCCGGCTCCTTCAGTGCGGAAATTGAGTCAAAAAGTGCTTTTGCGCACATGTGGATTGCCAGTTGCGCTTCAAATTCAGGAGCATGGTCGGGAATAGCCATGAGCCCCCGCACCACCAGCCGTGGCAGTTTTGCGACAGCCCGCGCCAACTCCAGCGCATCGGCGGGCGCCACGCCCGACTTGGTGGGGCCTCCGTCGATGTTGACCTGGATACATATATGTAACGGTGGCAGTGACTCCGGGCGCTGGGCCGACAGGCGTTCGGCGATCTTGAGCCGGTCCACCGTGTGCACCCAGTCGAAGTGCTCGGCCACGGGGCGGGTCTTGTTGCTCTGGATGGGGCCGATGCAATGCCACTGCAGTGCCACACCGGGCAGGGCCGCCCGCACGGCGGCGATCTTGTCCACGCCTTCCTGGATGTAGTTTTCGCCAAAGGCGCGCTGGCCATCGGCCACCGCTTCCAGCACCGCGTCGGCGCCAAAGGTCTTGGAAACGGCCAGCAGGCCGACGCTGGCCGGATCGCGCCCAGCGGCTGTGCACGCCTGCGCCATCCTGCCCAGAACCTGTTGGAGGTTGTTAGCAATCGTGGTCATAATGTTTGGCAAGCGTACCAAACGATAGAGGGACTCCGTGGACATCACCCAACTGCTCGCGTTCAGCGTCAAGAACAAGGCCTCCGACCTGCACCTCTCCGCTGGTCTGCCGCCCATGATCCGGGTCCACGGTGACGTACGGCGCATCAACGTCGATGCGCTGGACCACAAGACAGTGCACGCCATGGTGTACGACATCATGAGCGACTCGCAGCGCAAGACGTATGAAGAGTTCCTGGAGGTGGACTTTTCCTTCGAGATCGAAGGCCTGGCCCGTTTTCGCGTCAACGCCTTCAACCAGAACCGGGGCGCGGCCGCCGTGTTCCGGACGATTCCGAGCAAGATCCTGACGCTGGAGCAGCTCAACGCCCCCAAGATCTTTGGCGACCTGGCCCTGAAGCCGCGCGGCCTGGTGCTGGTGACCGGCCCCACGGGCTCGGGCAAGTCCACCACGCTGGCGGCCATGGTCAACTACCTCAACGAATCCGAATACGGCCACATCCTCACGGTGGAAGACCCGATCGAGTTCGTGCACGAGTCCAAGAAGTGCCTGATCAACCAGCGCGAAGTGGGGCCGATGACGCTGTCGTTCGCGGCGGCCCTGAAGTCTGCGCTGCGTGAAGACCCGGACGCCATCCTGGTGGGCGAAATGCGCGACCTGGAAACCATCCGCTTGGCCATGACGGCGGCGGAAACGGGCCACTTGGTCTTTGGCACGCTGCACACGTCCAGCGCCGCCAAAACCATCGACCGGATCATCGACGTGTTCCCCGCCGAGGAAAAGGAAATGGTGCGCGCGATGTTGTCCGAATCGCTGCAGGCCGTGATCTCGCAGACGCTGTGCAAGACCAAGGACGGCTCTGGCCGCGTGGCTGCGCACGAGATCATGCTGGGCACCAGCGCCATCCGCAACCTGATCCGCGAAGCCAAGGTGGCGCAGATGTATTCCACCATCCAGACCAGCAACAGCGTGGGCATGCAGACGCTGGACCAGAACCTGACGGACCTCGTCCGGCGCAACATCATCAGCCCGGCCGAGGCGCGCGCCAAGGCCAAGATCCCCGAGAATTTCCCTGGCTGATCCGCGCCCATCCATGTACCTTGCGACCCTGCCAACGGCCGCATACCGGAGCACCGTATGAAAGGCATTCTGAGCCTTCTGAAAATGAAAACCCGCAGCGGCAAGACGGGGGACGACAACACGGATTCCGTGCTGTTCTCCACCGCGTTTGCGGGCCAGGGCGTGGACGATTCGATGCTGGTGCCCTGGGAGGCCCGCGCCGTCGAAGTGGGTGCCAAGCGCCTGCCCACTAGCCGCGGCGGCAAGCTGCTGCAGGGCCTGTGGGCCAAGGACAAGTACATGGCGCACCTGGACAAGGACGCCGTGGAGCGCATGGAGCGCTTCTTCGAATTTGCAGCCATCCCCTCCAATCGCGACGTGATCCGCCAGGACGAGTACGGCAACTTCATGGTGGTGCTGCTCACCGGCACCATTGCAGTGGACCGGGTTCAGCCCTGGGGCGAGCAGCTGCGCCTGGCCGAGACCCGCCCCGGCGACATCCTGGGCGAGATGTCGCTGCTGGACAGCGGCATCCGCTTTTCGGCCTGCACCACACTCACCGACTGCGAGATCGCGGTGCTCTCCGCCGAGGCCATGGACGACATGATGAGCAAGGACCCGCAGCTTGCTGCCAGCCTGATTGCCCTGCTGGCCCGCAAGCTGTCGCTGCGCCTGCGCGTGGTGAGTGCCCGCCTCAGCGACAACCAGAAGTGATGCTGGTGATGCAACAACCCAAGACCCAGACCCATGAGCGTCCGACAGACGACGACCACCCCCGGGAGAAATTCTGATGGAACGCGATCAGGCCAGTAAATTCATCAACGACCTGCTCAAGCTGATGGTCAGCCGCAATGGCAGCGACTTGTTCATCACGGCAGAGTTTCCACCGGCCATCAAGGTCGATGGCAAGGTGACCAAGGTGTCGCCACAACCGCTCACACCCACCCACACGCTCACGCTGGCGCGCTCTGTGATGAGCGACAAGCAGGTGGCCGACTTTGAACGCACCAAGGAGTGCAATTTCGCCATCTCGCCCGCCGGCATCGGCCGCTTCCGCGTCAACGCCTTTGTCCAGCAGGGCCGGGTTGGCATGGTGCTGCGGACGATCCCGCTCACGCTGCCCACCATCGATGGCCTGGGTGTGCCGCAGGTGCTCAAGGAAGTGACGATGACCAAGCGCGGCCTGTGCATCCTGGTGGGTGCCACGGGCTCGGGCAAGTCCACCACGCTGGCCGCGATGGTGGACTGGCGCAACGAGAACTCGTTCGGCCACATCATCACGGTGGAAGACCCAGTGGAGTTCGTCCACCCGCACAAGAACTGCGTGGTGACGCAGCGCGAAGTGGGCCTGGACACCGACAGCTGGGAAGCGGCGCTGAAGAACACGCTGCGCCAGGCGCCCGATGTGATCCTGATGGGCGAAATCCGCGACCGCGAGACCATGGAGCATGCGGTGGCCTTTGCCGAAACCGGTCACTTGTGCCTGGCCACGCTGCACGCCAACAGCGCCAACCAGGCGTTGGACCGGATCATCAACTTCTTCCCCGAAGAACGCCGCGCGCAGCTGCTGATGGACCTGTCGCTCAATCTGCGCGCCATGGTGTCGCAGCGCCTGATCCCCAAGCAGGACGGCAAGGGCCGTGCGGCTGCGGTGGAGATCATGCTCAACACGCCGCTGATCTCCGATCTGATCTTCAAGGGCGAGGTCTCCGAGATCAAGGAGATCATGAAAAAGAGCCGCAACCTGGGCATGCAGACCTTCGACCAGGCGCTGTTCGACCTGTACGAGGCCAATGTGATCAGCTACGAAGACGCTCTGCGCAACGCCGACTCGCTCAACGATCTGCGCCTGCAGATCAAGCTCAACAGCCAACGCGCCAAGTCCCCCGACCTGGCCCAGGGCACCGAGCACTTTGCGATTGTCTGACCGGGGCTGCCGCGACTCTCAGGGCCCGTCGCCCCCTGCTTCACCCCCCTTTTCGCCCGCCCTCTTGGGCGGGTTTTCATTTCCACGAACCCGTTAACCCTTCTCCGCTACCGCCATGCCAAGCACCAATCCCCGCACCTACGACGCCACCCCTTCCCGCAAGGTCGCCTTCCTGGGCCTGGGGGTGATGGGCTACCCCATGGCCGGGCACCTCGCCCTGGCCGGACATGAAGTGACGGTGTACAACCGCACCGCTACTAAATCAGTAGCATGGTGTACAGAATACGCAGGCGCAAAGGCCCCAAAACATGCCGCAACGCCGCGCGAGGCGGCTGCGGGCGCCGACATCGTGTTCTGCTGCGTGGGCAACGACAACGACCTGCGCTCGGTGACCCTGGGAGCCGATGGTGCATTTGCGGGCATGCAGCCCGGCGCCATCTTTGTGGACCACACCACGGCCTCGGCCGAAGTGGCGCGCGAGCTGTACGCGGCTGCCAAGGCGCAAGGCCTGCAGTTTGTCGATGCGCCCGTCTCGGGCGGCCAGGCAGGTGCGCAGAATGGCCAGCTCACGGTGATGTGTGGTGGCGACGCCGCCGCTTTTGATGCGGCCCAGCCCGTGGCCATGGCGTTTTCGCGCGCCTTCACGCTGCTGGGCGAGAGCGGATCGGGGCAGCTGGCCAAGATGGTCAACCAAATCTGCATTGCCGGGCTGGTGCAGGGCCTGTCCGAAGCCGTGGCCTTTGGCCAGAACGCGGGGCTGGACATGAAGCAGGTGCTGGACGTGATCGGCAAGGGCGCCGCCCAGAGCTGGCAGATGGACAACCGGGGCAAGACCATGGTGGACGGCAAGTTCGACTTCGGCTTTGCCGTGGACTGGATGCGCAAGGACCTGGGCCTGGTACTCGACGAGGCCAAGCGCAACGGCTCGCGCCTGCCAGTGACGGCGCTGGTGGACCAGTTCTATGCCGATGTGCAGCAGATGGGCGGCAACCGCTGGGATACCTCCAGCCTGATCAAGCGGTTGAAGTAAGAAGCCCCCCTGAGGCGCTTCGCGCCATCCCCCCAAAAGGGGGACGCCCTCAGCGCGGCGGGGCGGCCCTTGCGCGGGGGCACGGGCACTGGTCACGCCAGTTTCATGGTGCAGCGCGCAATGCGAAGCCTCAAGAAAAAAGTCCCGAACCACGCTACGCGGTTCGGGACTTTGGCATTGGAGTCAGATGTTGTCGCCCTCAGCCTCCAGCAGGCTGGGTGTCCGTCGTTACCGGCGCGGGCTGGGGCGCAATGCGGCGCAGCTCTTCTTCCGACACGATCTCGAACACCCGCACCACCTTGCGCACATCGCTCACGCCGCGTGCGATCTCGGTGGCGCGGTTGGCTTCGCGCTGCGACACCCGGCCCATCAGGTACACGATGTTGCGCTCGGTCACCACCTTGAAGGAATTGGCCGAGATGTCCTGCGCATCCACCAGGCTGGCGCGCACCTTGCCGGTGATGAAGGTGTCGTTGGAGCGCTGGCCCAGCGTGGTGTTTGGCATCACGGCCAGGTCGTTCACCACCGAACGGGTGTTCTCCACCTGCGAGACGATCTGCTCCACGGTCTGGCGGTCCTGGGCATTGGGCACCTCGCCGGTCAGCAGCGCCTGGCGGTTGTAGCTGGTCACGTTGACGTGGACGCGGTCGCCCAGGGTTTCGCGGATGCGGTTGGCCGCACGCAGCTCGATGCCCTCGTCTTCGATCTGGGTGCCGGTGGTGCGGCGGTCCACGGCCATCACACCGCCCACCACAGCACCACCCACGATCAGCGGGGCGCAGGCCGACAGGCCTGCGGCCAGCGCAGCGGTGGCCAGCACCGTGCACACGGTGCGGCGGGTACGGATCAGGGTTGGGTTGTTCATCACGGAATCTCCTGTTCACCAAGTAACTGGGCATCCACGCCGTCGCACAGGCAGTGCAGCGCCAGGGCATGGACTTCACGCACGCGCGCAGCGCGGTCGTGGGGCACACTGATCAGTACGTCGGTCTCGCGCAGCAAGGCGGCCAGCTTGCCGCCGGTGCGGCCGGTCAGCACCACCACGGTCATGTCGCGCTCATGGGCGGCTTCGGTGGCGGCCAGCAGGTTGGCGTCGTTGCCGGTGACCGACAGGGCCAACAGCACATCGCCCGCCTGGCCCAGCGCCCGCACCTGGCGGGCAAACTGCTGGGCCGCATCCTGGCTGGCCGCTGCGGCAGCCGTCAGCAAGGTGCTGTCGGCGGTCAGCGCCAGGGCGGCCAGCTCCGGCCGCTCGCGTTCAAAACCGGCCACGCAGAAGGCGGCAAACTGCTGCGCTTCGGCGGCCGAGGCCCCGTTACCGCAGGCCAGCACCTTGCCGCCGCTGGTCACGCAGGCCAGCACGGCCTGCACGGCGGCGGCGATGGGGTGGCTGAGGGCTTGCGCGGCCTGGTACTTCAGGTCGGCGCTGTCGATGAAATGCTGTTGGATGCGTTGCTCAAGCATGAGGGCCCGATGATACCCGCCGCGTGTTACAGCTTTTGTAGCAAACCGTAGCCACCTGCGTGGCTCTGGGGCACAAACCCCTGCGCGGCGGTCAGGCCCGGATGCGCGCTACTGCGCATCAAACGCGGCCTGGAGCCACGACACCGATGCGCCTTGCACCAGCACCACATCAAACCGGCAAGGCGGCGGCGATGGCAGGCGCATCAGATACTGCCGCGCCGCAAACACGATGCGCTGCTGCTTGGTGGCGCTGATGCTGGCCCCGGCGCCGCCAAAGGCCTGGCTGCTGCGGCTGCGCACCTCCACAAACACCAGCGTGCCATCCCGCGCGCGCATCACCAGGTCAATCTCGCCCCCGCCGCGCCCGGGCGTCCGATAATTGCGCACCACCAGCTGCAGGCCCGCCGCCTGCAGGTGGGCCAGGGCCTGGTCTTCGGCAGCATTGCCCCGATCCCGCGTCGTGGCGGCTGGGGTGGTCGCAGCGGCTTGGGCAACCCGGCCTGGTGCGCTGTCCGCTTGTCTTTTTTCAAGGAATTTCATTGAGCGCCTCTTTCGCTTCAGCCCTGGGCGCCGCACGCGATGCAGCGGCTGCGCAGCATTATCCCGAGGGCGCGCTGTACGTCGTGGCCACGCCCATCGGCAACCTCGCCGACATCACGCTGCGCGCGCTGCATGTGCTGCAGCTGGCCGACACCGTGGCCTGCGAGGACACGCGCCACACCCAGGCGCTGCTGCGCGCCTACGGCATCGACAAAGGCGCAGCCCAGCTGCTGGCCGTGCACCAGCACAACGAGGCCGAGGCCGCACAAGCCGTGGTGCAGCGGCTGCAGCAAGGCCAGCGGGTGGCCTATGTGAGCGATGCAGGCACCCCGGGCGTGAGCGACCCTGGCGCCCGCCTGGTGGCGGCCGTGCACGCTGCGGGCCTGCGCGCCCTGCCCCTGCCAGGCGCCAGCAGCATCACCACGGCCCTCAGTGCGGCCGGTGCCGTGGCCCACAGTGCCGAACATGGCGGTTTTGTGTTTGCCGGTTTTTTGCCCGTGAAGAATGCGGAGCGCGCCAGCGTGATTGCGCAACAGCTGGCCGCCGAGCCCCGCTGCGTGGTGCTGCTCGAAGCCCCCCACCGCATTGGCGAACTGGCCCAGGCCCTGGGCGTGCTGGGCACGCGCCCGGTAACGCTGGCGCGCGAGCTGACCAAGCAGTTTGAAGAAATCACCACCCAGCCCGCCCAGGCCCTGACGGCCTGGCTGGATGGCTCGCCCCAGCGCTCGCGCGGCGAATTCGTGGTGCTGCTGCACCCCGTGCCCGTGGCGGGCAACGATGGCGAAAGCCTTCGGGTGCTGCGCCTGCTGCTGACCGAGTTGCCGCTGAAAAGCGCTGTGCGCCTGGCGGCCGACATCACCGGCGCGTCGCGCAATGTGCTGTATGACACGGCCCTGGCGTGGAAGCGCGACGGATCGAACGGCACCGACGCCGAATCCGACGCAGCCGACTGAACCCAACCTCCGGTGTCGGCGGTCGCGGCGGTGTCGGCGGTCGCGGCACCAAAAAATCTTGGTCAAAATGGCAGCCTCCGCGCGACCATCAATCCTTGATAGCTATTTATTTGATAGCAATTAGCCCACCAACAATCCCGCAGCCAAAGCCCCGCCGCAGGGGCCTCAGCCCGACACCGCCAGGCCCGCCGCCACACCACCAAACAGGTCGCCCTCGACCTGCGGCGTGCTCGGGAAGGCGGCCTTCAGCGCCTGCCGCAACGGCCGCAGCGCCGACGAGCCCCCGGTGAGGTAAATCGCCTCCAGCCCCTGCCCGGCCAGCCCGGCGCTGCGCACACAGTCCTGCGCGCAGGCCACCACCTGCGCCAGCGGCTGCTCCAGGAACTGCGCCAACCCCTGCGATGTCACCGCGGCCGCCAGGTCGGGCTCGATCCAGTCCAGCGGCATGGACGCATCAGCATCCGACAGCGAGGCCGCAATCTTGGCCTGCTCCACCGTGTTGGCCAGGCGGTGGCCCAGGCGCTCGTTCAGCACCCACATCAGTCGCCCATGCAGGCGCGCGTCGGCATAGTCAGTGCGCAGGTTCTGCGCGTCGCGCAGAGCCCGGGGCGCATACAGCCACTGGATCAGGTGCCAAGTGGACAGGTCGAAGAACACCCGGCTCGGCACCTCGCGCCCCGTGGGCCCGGTGTGGCGAAAGCCCAGAAGCGGCATGAGCAGGTCTAGGCTCAGGCGGCGGTCAAAGTCCGTGCCGCCGATGTGCACACCCGTGGTGGCCAGCACATCCGCGCTGCGGTCTGCGCGGGCCATGCGCTCGGGGCCCAGGCGCACCACGGTGAAGTCCGACGTGCCCCCGCCAATGTCCACCACCAACACCAGCGACTCGTGCGCAATGCGCTGCTCGTAGTCCAGCGCCGCCGCAATGGGCTCGAACTGAAACGACACGTTCTCGAAGCCCGCCCCCAGCGCCGCCTGGCGCAGAGCGTCTTCGGCCTGCTGGTCGCGCTCGGCATCGCCGTCCACAAAATGCACGGGGCGACCCATCACCACACGCGCAGGGAGGCCGCCCAGCTCTTCGCGGGCCTTCTGCGCCAGCATGCGCAGGAACAGGCTGATGATGTCCTGGTAGCTCACCATCTTGTTGTGCACGGCCGTCTTGTCCTGCAGCAGCGCGCTGCCCAGCAGGCTCTTGAGCGAGCGCATCAGGCGCCCCTCGGTACCCGCCAGGTACTGCCCCACGGCATCGCGCCCGAAGTGTGTGCTGTGGTCCTCGCCATTGAAGAACAGCGCCGTCGGCAGCGTGTGCGCCGCCCCCTCCAGCACAATCATCCGCGCAGGGCCGACGCCTTGTCGCACCGCCATGGCGGAATTGGAAGTGCCAAAGTCGATACCGAGGGTGGTGTCGTGCAGAAGGGGCATGGGAAACGTGCGGGAGATACGGAAGGGAGAACGCGGTGCGGCGGACCAGGCCGTCCGCCATGTCTGCGCAGCGAAGGCGACACCGGCCCGATGGCAGGCGACACAAGGAAAAAAGGCCTGCGCCCACCACCGGCACCGTCATGGCGATGCGTGAAATTGAAAAAGCCCTTGATTTTTTCAAATCAAGGGCTTTTGTTTGGTGGCCTGGGGCGGAATCGAACCACCGACACAAGGATTTTCAATCCTCTGCTCTACCGACTGAGCTACCGGGCCTGAGCCTCAAATTATAGCCAGAAAATTGGAGGCTTTTGGAAGTTTGCAGAAATTAATTCCGCTTGCCCCGGCCCAGGTCCACGCCCAGCTGGCGCAGCTTGCGGTACAGGTGGGTGCGCTCCAGGCCGGTCTTCTCGGCCACGCGGGTCATGGAGCCGCCTTCGCGGGCGAGGTGGAACTCGAAGTAGGCCTTCTCGAAGCCATCGCGCGCCTCGCGCAAGGGGCGGTCCAGGTCGAAGCCTTGGTGGGCATGAGGACCGGCGTCCACACCGGCCATGGCGGTCGCAACGGCGGGCATCTGTGCAAAGGTGGGGTCGGCCGGTGCAGCGGCGGGTGCCTGGGCCGCAGCCACGGGGGCGGCCTGGTGGGCGGCGTTGCGGGCCAGGCCCTGCTCCACGGCCTTCAGGAGCTTTTGCAGGGTGATGGGTTTCTCGAGGAACGAGAACGCCCCGATGCGGGTGGCTTCTACAGCGGTGTCGATGGTGGCGTGGCCGCTCATCATGATCACGGGCATGGTGAGCACGCCTGCGGTCGCCCACTCCTTGAGCAGCGAGACGCCGTCGGTGTCGGGCATCCAGATGTCCAGCAGCACCAGGTCGTAGCTGTTGCCAGCGCGGGCGCTTCGGGCCTGGGTCGCATTTTCTGCGAGGTCTACGCTGTGACCTTCGTCGTTCAGGATTTCCGACAACAGATCACGAATGCCGAGCTCATCATCGACCACCAGAATGTTTGCCATGTGTGTTGAAGCGCCTTGGGGAGGGACTGCGGGGCGGTGTTGTTATCACGCCACCGCTGGTACAGGGGCGAATGATAACGACACTTGGGCCCCGCGCACCACGCCGTCGTCGGTGCGGTTGGACAGGTCGATGCGCGCACCGTGCTCATCTGCGATCTTTTTCACCACGGCCAGCCCCAGGCCGGTGCCCCGGGGTTTGGTGGTGACATAGGGCTCGAAGGCGCGCTGCAGGATGTGGGCCGGAAACCCCCCGCCGCTGTCCGTCACGGTGAGCCGCACACGCCGCGAGGACTCGCTCCAGCGGGTGCTGATGCGCACCGGTTGCAGCGCCGCCTCGGCGGCATCGGTGCGTGCCTGCTCGGTAGCGTCCTGTGCGTTTTGCAGCAGGTTGTGCACCACTTGGCGCAGCTGCTGCGCGTCACCGGCAATCCAGGGGCAGCGCGGGTCCAGCTCGGCTTCTACAGGGACTGTGGCGTTTTCTTCGCCATACAAATGCAGTACATCGGCCACCAGGGCATTGAGGTCCAGCGCGTGCAGTTCTGCTGCGGGCAGGCGGGCGTAGTCGCGGAACTCGTTGACCAGCCGCTTCATGGCATCGACCTGGTCCACGATGGTCTTGACGGACTTGGCGAGGATGGCCTGTTCGGGCCCGGGCAGCTTGCCCGAGAGCTTCATTTCCAGCCGCTCGGCCGACAGCTGGATGGGGGTCAGGGGGTTCTTGATTTCGTGGGCAAGGCGCCGCGCGACCTCGCCCCAGGCCTGCGCGCGCTGCGCAGAAACGATTTCAGAAATGTCGTCAAAAACCAACAGTCGGGCCGAATCAGGCAGCTCCGCGCCCCGTGCGACGAGGCTGGTGGCGTGTTGCCCAGCCCCGCCTGCCGAGGCGTGCAACTCAAACGGCTGCTGCCAGTGGTCCAGGCCATGGCGTTCGTGGTCGCCCAGGAAGGCGTCGAAATGCCGCTGCACGGCGGCGGCAAACTCGGCCAGGCCCGGCACCTCGGACAGCGGGCGGCCCTCAAACGCAGCCATGGGCGCGCGCAGGATGCGGGTGGCGCCGGGGTTGGAGGAGTGGATCAGCCCCTGGGCATCGAGCACGATGACCCCGGCTGTGAGGTTGTCCAGGATGGTCTGCAGGTTGGCGCGGGCGGCGTCCACCTCGCCCATGCTTTGCTCCACCGCCTGGCGCGCGTCGGCCAGTTGCTGGGTCATGAGCGCAAACGAACGCGTGAGGCCGCCAAGCTCGTCCTTGCCCTGCAAGGCCGCCTTGGGGCTGAGGTTGCCAGCGGCCACCTCGCGCACGCCTTCGGCCAGCACCAGCAGGGGCCGCACCAGCTGGTTGCCCAGCAGCACGGCCAGCAGCACGGCACCAAACACCGCGAGGAACAGGCTGAGCGTGAGCGTGCCCACATACATGCGCCGCAAGCCGCCACGCGCCAGTGCGCGCTCCTGGTACTCGCGGTTCGCCTCCTGCACCGCAATTGCGTTGGCCACCAGCGCGGGCGGCAGCGGCAGCGTGGCCTGCAGGTAGCGGGGCTCCACCAGCAGCCCCACGCTGGGGCTGGCCACCAGCGCCAGCACTTTCACGCGTGCATTCTGCGCGGCCGCCGGGTCGGCGATGTCGTCCAGCCCTTCGATCTGCGCCGTAGCGCGCTGCTGGCGCACGGTGCGCAGCAGCGATGCCCCCGGCCGCTCGGGGTTGAGGCTGAAGCGCGATTGCCCGGCACTGGCCACGGCCTGGCCTGCGGCATTCCAGAGCACCACGTCGGTTGCGCCCAGCTGGTCGCGGATGCGCTCCAGCACCAGGCCCGCCGTGGCGTCGGGCACCTGGGCCACCTGGGTGCTGGCGTTGCGGGTCTTGGCCGCCATGTCGGCGGCCAGCGAATCCAGCGACACGCGGGCCAGGCTGACCCCGGCCGAGAGCGCCCCTTCGACCTTCACGTCAAACCAGCTTTCGATCGAGCGCGTGACGAACTGGTAAGACACCACATAGATCAGCAGGCCCGGCATGAGCCCGACCACCGCAAAGATCGCGGCCAGCTTGACCAGCAAGCGGCTGCCAAACCGCCCCTTGCGCAGCCGCATGCCCAGCCGCACAGCCACCCAGACCAGCACGCCCAGCAGCAGCAGGGCCACAAACACGTTCACGCCAAACAGCCAGGCGTAGTTGCGTTCGTACAAAGCCCGGTTGTTGGTGGCCAGGGTCAGCAGGAACATCAGCACCATGCCGATGGCCGACATGATGGCCGCCCCCACGCCCACAGCCCAGCGCACAGCGCGGGACTGGCGCGCGGTGGTGTGGGTGGACGGCGGTGCGCCCGCCGGGGTGCCGCCCGTGCTCACCTGGCTGGCTCCGCACCCAGGCGCTGGCTGCGGGACACCAGCAGGTTCCAACCCGAGCGCCCCACGGCGCCGATCTGGAAAGGACGGGGCAGCTGGGACATGTCGAGCCGGAAGCGGAAGTTGACCGTGTGCACGGCATCGGCCTCGATCACATCACGTTCTGCAATCTTCCAGCGCGAAAATCGCTGAATGGACGCCATCGCCTCATCGTAACTGTCAAAATTCTGCCCCAGAACCACCCCCAAGCCGCTGTTGGTGAAGGGCACGGCAGAGATGTTGAGGCGCCAGCGGCGGGTCAGCGGCTGGTAGCTCAGCCGGAAGTAGCGCGTGGTTTCGGCCACAAGGCGGTCGGACCAGTACCAGCGGTCGCGCAGCACCTGCGCATCCGCCACAAAAAACATCGGGATGCCTTTGTAGAGCGCATCTTCGGCCAGCTCTGGCAGGTCAAATTGGAGGTTGGCCCCGAGGTAGAGGCCATCTTCGGCGCGCTCCAGGCGCAGTTCGCCCACTTCGGCATTGGCGGCCTGGGCGGCAGTGGCGGGGGGGGCCAGCAGCCCGCCCCACAGGCACAGCGACAAAACTGCGGCGCAAAACAGCAGCCAATGGGCCCTGGGAGGCCCATTACGGCGATTTTTGCAACAGTGCGTAAAAAAATCCGTCGTGATCACCGATCTGATTGTCCGGGACTGCCCCGCCCTTGTCCGCGTTGCCGGGAATTAAATGGCCCGGCGAAGGCTGCAATTGCGCATCGGTGTTGTGCGCAAGAAACGTTTGCACCTGGGCGTCGCCTTCGGCGCGGAACACCGAGCAGGTGCAGTACAGCAGGCGCCCACCGGGGCGCAGCAGGGGCCACAGGGCCTTCAGCAGCTGCGCCTGCAAAGTGGCAAGTTGGGCAATGTCGCTCTCCCGGCGCAGCCAGCGCACATCGGGGTGGCGGCGCACGATGCCGGATGCGGTGCAGGGTGCGTCGACCAAGATGGCATCGAACAGAGCACCACCACAATGCGCCTGCCACCAGTCCTGCGGGCGTGCAGCATCGGCCACCAGCACCTGGGCGCTCAGCCCCAGTCGCTGCAGCGTGTCGCCAATGCGGGCGCTGCGGGTGGCATCAACCTCCAGCGCCGTGACATGCATCGGCGCGCCGGGGGCGGCCATCTCCAGCAGGTGCGCGGTTTTGCCGCCGGGGGCGGCGCAGGCGTCCAGCACCCGCAGGGGCTGGGCCAGGTCCAACCCCTGCAGCAGCAAGGGCGCCGCCATCTGGGCGGCGGCGTCCTGCACCGACGCCCAGCCCTCGGCAAAACCGGGCAGCGATGGCACGGGTACCGGGTGCTGCAAGGCCAGGCCCATGTCACCGGCGGGAAATGCTTCTAAATTGATAGCATTCAACGCTTGCTGATAGCGCGGTAGCGTGCATTTTTGCTGATTAATCCGCAACGTCATGGGCGCGTGGGCGTTGTTGGCCCGCAGGATCTGCTCCCAATGCTGCGGATGGTCCTTGCGCAGCCGCTGGATCCACCACGCCGGGTGGTTGAAGCGGGCCACCGGGTCGTTGTCGGTGGCGGCCACCAGGGCGTCCCGCTCCCGCAGAAAGCGGCGCAGGCAGCCGTTGATGAACGACGCCTGGGCCCGCGTGGCGGGGTGGTGCTTGGCAGCCTCCACGGCCTGGTTGACCAGGGTGAAGGCTTCGTAGGGCGCCTCGTCCGGGTTCCAGCCCAGCGCCAGGGCCGTGCACAGCAGCGCATCGGCAGCGGGTGGCGGCGTGCGGGTGGCCAGCTGCCGACGCAGGGCGTCGGCGCGGCCCAGCTGCCGCAGCACCTGGAACAGCAGGGCCTGGACCCCGGGGCGCAGTCCCGCATCGACCGCCGCGAGGGCCGTCGTGCCCGACTGGCCGCTGCGAATGGCCTGCAAGGCCCCCGCAACAGCGGTCAACTGCTGCCACAGCGCCACCGCGCCAGGCGGCGTGGCGCCCGGAGCCCCCGAAGGCTCCCCACTGGCACGCGGACGTGGCGGGCGGGAGGTGTGGCGGCCGCCAGGGTGGCCCGGGCGGTGGGAAGAAGGAGGATTCATCGTGGTCCTGAAAACCGGCTGCGGCGACCGCGCTACAGCGCGCGCGCCGCCTTGAAGCCAAAGACCCAGGCCAGCAGGCTGGCCGGGAACTGCGCAATGGCTGCGTTGTAATGCAGCACCGCATCGTTGAACACCTGGATGGCCTGGGTGTTTTGCTGCTGGTGCTCGTCCCAGCGGATCTGCCAGATCGACAGGGCCGTGAGGGCGGGCTCCGCCGCTGCCTCCGTCACAGCATCCGCGTCTGGGGCCCCGGTGGCGGGTTGCACCACGCCCACGGCGCCCAGCCAGGTGGCCAGCAACACATCGCGCGCTGCAGCCAGGGCCGCCACCGCTTCTGGCTGCAGCGGGCGCGCGCGCGCCACGGCCAGCGAGGCACTCAGCTGGGTGGTAGCGCCTTGCAAGGCCGCCACCTCCTGCTCGCCCGCACCGGCCAGCAGGCGCCCCCGCTGTACGGCGATCGCAGCATCAAACTCGCCCATCAAGGCCACCAGGCGCACCATGTGGGCGTCAAAGCTGCCAAACGACTGCACCACCGCCGAACGCAGCCGCATCAGGCGGTTGTAGGCCCCAAGGGCCCAGAACAGGAGGACGGCAAAAGCGATCCAGAAAAGGGGCGATGACCACAACATGCGCAGTTGCTGGTGGCGCGGGTTGCACGCGCTCCAGCCCGGGAAAAGGGGTGAGAAAAAAAAGGAAAGAACCTGGGCGTTCCGGCGTTCCATGAAAAACGCCCCCGGCCTGCCAGGGGACAGGGCGGGAGCGTTTCAGTGACAGCCGGAAGGCTTAGTCGGCCGCTGCGTCGGTCGCGGTGACGCTGCTGCCGTCGGCCTCGGAGGCGTCAGACTGGGCAGCCATTTCAGCCGCTTCGGCTTCGGCAATGGCGCGGCGCTCGGCGTCGTCCATGGCGTCCTTGGCCTTGCGTGCCTGGTGGTAAGCCAAGCCGGTACCGGCAGGGATCAGACGGCCCACGATCACGTTTTCCTTCAGGCCACGCAGCTCGTCGCGCTTGCCCATGATGGCAGCCTCGGTGAGCACGCGGGTCGTTTCCTGGAAGGAAGCGGCCGAGATGAACGAGTCGGTGGACAGCGATGCCTTCGTGATACCCAGCAGCAGGTTGCTGTAGGTCGCGGGGATCTTGCCTTCGGACTGCAGAGCCTCGTTGGTGTTGAGGATCTCGGAACGCTCGACCTGTTCGCCAGCGATGTAGTTCGACTCGCCCACGTTCTCGACCACGACGCGGCGCAGCATCTGGCGGACGATCACCTCGATGTGCTTGTCGTTGATCTTCACGCCCTGCAAGCGGTACACGTCCTGCACTTCATCGACGATGTAGCGCGAGAGTTCCTCGATGCCCAGCAAACGCAGGATGTCTTGTGGGTCGGCGGGGCCGTCCACAATCGATTCGCCCTTGTTCACCACCTGGCCTTCGTGCACCAGGATGTTCTTTTCCTTGGGCACGAGTTCTTCGAATACGCGGCCTTCGGGGTCGGTGATCTGCAGACGGACCTTGCCCTTGGTTTCCTTGCCGAACGACACCGTGCCGGTCATTTCGGCCAGCGTGCCCTTGTCCTTCGGCGTACGGGCTTCGAACAGCTCGGCCACGCGGGGCAGACCGCCGGTAATGTCGCGGGTCTTCTGGCCTTCGACCGGAATACGCGCCAGCACTTCGCCGGGGCCCACGTCCTGGCCGTCGCGCACCTGGATCAGCGCGCCGACCTGGAAGCCGATGGTCACCGAGTGGTCGGTGCCAGGGATCTTCACTTCGTTGCCTTGGGCATCGATCAGCTTCACCTGCGGACGCACGACCTTGGCTGCGCCACGGCGCTTGGGGTCGATCACCACCAGCGTGGACAGGCCGGTCACTTCATCGACCTGCTTGGCCACCGTCAGGCCTTCTTCGACGTTCTCGAACTTGGTCTGACCGGCGAACTCGGTGATGATGGGGCGCGTCAGCGGATCCCAGTTGGCGAGGATGGTGCCAGCCTTGATGGTCTGGTCGGCCTTCACCGTCAGCGTCGCGCCGTAAGGCACCTTGTGGCGTTCGCGTTCGCGGCCATGCTCGTCCTGGATGATGATTTCACCAGAACGCGCAATCACCACGAGCTCGCCCTTGGTGTTGCTCACGTAGCGCATCGTGGCGTTGAAGCCGATCACGCCGTTGGACTTGGCTTCCACGCTCGATGCGATGGCAGCGCGCGAAGCGGCACCACCGATGTGGAAGGTACGCATGGTCAGCTGCGTGCCGGGCTCACCGATGGACTGGGCAGCGATCACACCCACGGCTTCGCCGAGGTTGATCAGACCGCCACGGCCCAGGTCGCGGCCATAGCACTTGGCGCACAGGCCGTAGCGGGTTTCGCAGGTCAGTGCAGTGCGCACCTTCACCTCGTCCACACCAGCGGCTTCGAGTTCCTCGATGAGGTCTTCTTCCAGCATCACACCGGCAGACACCAGCACGGCGCGGGTTTCGGGGTGCAGCACGTCTTCGGCTGCGGTGCGGCCCAGGATACGGTCGCGCAGCGATTCGATCACTTCACCGCCTTCAACGATGGCGCGCATCAGCGAGCCATTGGCGGTGCCGCAATCTTCTTCCGTCACGACCAGATCCTGCGTCACGTCCACCAGACGGCGCGTCAGGTAACCGGAGTTGGCGGTCTTCAGCGCCGTGTCGGCCAGACCCTTACGAGCACCGTGGGTGGAGATGAAGTACTCCAACACGTTCAGACCTTCGCGGAAGTTCGCGGTGATAGGCGTTTCGATGATCGAGCCGTCTGGCTTGGCCATCAGACCCCGCATACCGGCCACCTGGCGAATCTGCGCAGCAGAACCCCGGGCACCGGAGTCGGCCATCATGTAGATGGAGTTGAAGGACTCCTGATCCACTTCCTTGCCATGGCGGTCCACGACCTTCTGCTTGGACAGCTGGGCCATCATCACCTTGGACACTTCGTCGCCGGCCTTGCCCCAGATGTCCACCACCTTGTTGTAGCGCTCGCCAGAGGTGACCAGACCGGACACGTACTGCTGCTCGATCTCCTTCACTTCCTTCTCGGAGCGCTCGATGATGCCGGCCTTTTGGGGCGGTACCAGCATGTCGTCAATGGCGATGGAAATACCGGCACGCGTGGCAAGACGGAAGCCGTTTTGCAGCAGCTTGTCGGCAAACACCACCGTCTCCTTCAAACCGCACTTGCGGAAGGACACGTTGATCAGGCGCGAGATTTCCTTCTTCTTGAGCGCCTTGTTCATGTTGGAGAACGGCAGGCCCTTGGGCAGGATCTCGGACAGCAGCGCACGGCCCACGGTGGTTTCCACCAGCGAAGTCGATGGCTCGAACTCGCCAGTTTCCTTGTTCTTGCTCCACTCGGTCATGCGCACCGTGATCTTGGCGGCCAGTTCGACCTGGCCAGCGTCCAGCGCGCGCTGCACTTCACCGGTGTCCGCAAACACCAGGCCTTCGCCCTTGCCGTTGATGCGGTCGCGGGTGGCGTAGTACAGGCCCAGCACCACGTCCTGCGA
>OGCL01000387.1_pt1 | contig 48305 bp, 44 predicted proteins | sample 1570041 | NCBI WGS metagenome assembly OGCL01 (sample SAMN06266162, study PRJEB24511) | hot springs metagenome | isolation source: Hot spring water | place: South Africa: Limpopo | collected 2015-06-22 | reverse complement strand
GTGACGATGCGTGGCATGGCGGACAACAGGTGAGGTAAAAGTTATCTTTTGCATATTTAGTTTGACTTGTCAACTTATTGGAAAAAGTGAGTGCCCATATTTATCATTTTTTTAGTTACTAGCCTCTGTAATTGGAATTATAATACCTGTATACTTCCCAGAGTCCCAATGTATACCGTCTCCATATTTGTAGTCTTCTTTAACTTTGATTAGTTCTTCTGATTCTGATTCGAAAAGTGTAAATCTGTAATTTCTGTTAATATTGGCTCTGTCATTTGACGTGATAACAGAAATTTTTATATCATATTCCTCTGCTTTCCAAATAAAGTTTTCATCGAACATTAAAATAAATGGCGTTACCAATTCTTCTTTTGCTTCAACCAGAGATTCACTATTCTCAGAAGTCTTTTTCTTTTCGATGATATAATCTCTAAGTTTTGAGCCAGCATCTCGGTACTTTTTTTCGTTTTCACGAGTAAAATATCTTGAAAAATTAACAATATGTGACCATTCTTGTTTTGGTTTTAGAGAAAAACTGGTAAATAATGCCGTGTTTGTGTCGCTTGGGTTCTGTAGATAGTTTTGAGCCGGTAGGCTGCAAATATCTTTGTTTGCTCTTCTTATTGTTATTATATTGTTATTATAATATTTTTAACTTTAATCTCTCTGCCTCCAATATTGCTTAGTATCAAATGAAGTTGAATGGTCGGATTTCCAACTCTGTGTGCAATATGGATTCTAGAGTATGGTTCGAGGTCAAGTTTTGCTCTGCGAAACCATAGGTATACTGGCGGCATTTGTGATAGAGCAATAGCGATGACAGAAACAAAGACAGCCCAAAATGACCAGTTGAGATAAAAGGGAATAACCTCTGCTGCTGGTGCCATTTTCTTTTTTCTCCTAAAATGACTAGCTACTCTTATGCGTCATGGATAGATACCCAAGCTCTGGCACAGAATAGCTCAGCCAACCAGCAAAAAACTAGTCCTAGCAAAGTTTTAACCCAGCCACACCCTAAACAACCCCACCCCCAGATTTGCTATCATCCACCCCGACCAGCACACACCGAGCCACGCCCTTGACCGTCCCGCCTGTTTTGTCCGTGTATCACTGCCCAATCTGCCACACCACCCTGACCCCAGCCGCCAAAAGCTGGCAGTGTGAACAAGGCCATCAGTTCGATGTCGCCAAAGAAGGCTACATCCACCTGCTGCCCGTGCAATATAAAAACAGCCACTCGCCGGGCGATACCGCAGAATCAGTGACGGCGCGGCGCGCGTTTTTGCAGGCGGGACACTACCAGCCATTACGCGATGCCCTACAGGCGCAACTACAGCAAGCGAACGCACAAACCCTGCTGGATCTGGGCTGCGGCGAAGGCTATTACACCGAAGCCATGCAACACGCTGTCCCACAAGTGATCGGCTTAGACATCGCCAAACCCGCGATTCGACTGGCTGCCAAACGCTTGCCGCAAGTTCAGTGGATTGTTGGGAGTGCCGTGCGCTTGCCGATCCAATCGCAGTCGATGGATGTGGTGTGTAGCTTGTTTAGTCCGTTGCCGTTGGCCGAAATGCAGCGCGTCCTGAAACCGAATGGACAGCTTTGGGTCGCCACACCTGCCGCCGATCATCTACACAGCTTGCGGGCGCAGTTGTTTGAACAGGTCAATCCACACACGCCAGACAAGTTTGTGCAGCAGCTTGCACCGAGTTTTCATTTACTCAGTCAAACCGAAATTCGCGTGCCGTTACACCTCGATCAGCAGGGTTTGCGCCAACTGATCGCGATGACCCCATATGCCTATAAAGCCAAACCGGAACGCCGTCAGCAACTTGAGCAGGCGAATGAATTTCAGACCGAGGCGGTATTTTGTTTGATGCAGTTTGGGCTAAAGTGAAGTAGAAATAGACTCTGTAAGGGCGTGTTCACAGCAAGCATTTTTCTAAGTTCTCGTGATCGACGGGGTGTGAGATCAATATGTTTACCTTTGGCGGTGCAGGTGAGGTGTGGGCATCCTTTCAGCTTTGGGTTGCTTTATCTTTGTTAATTGCAGTAGCTATTCCACTTTTTATCAAAAAGGTTGTGAAAATTAGCCATTCTGCTGCCTTGGCTGTGTTTTCCGTAGTCATGTTGGTTTGTGTTGGCTACGGTTGGTCAACCCATAAAGGTAAGTTCCATGCTGTGCTGCTGAAAGACCCAAACCAAATCGAATTAACGTTCAACTTTCCCAAGCAGCATGTCAAGCTGATCAACAACCAAGAAGTGAGCGGCGTGAAGTTTGGTATGGCAGGCAGGGGGGCGCATAGTTGCAGCATGCGTATTGATACTGCCGATAAAGTCTATAAAAGTCAGTTGGATCGAGATTGTGACAAGGTGAAAAAACTGGCTAGAGAATTGCAGGGCAGGATCTGATCAACATTTGAGATTGCATTAAAGCTGTACAAGCTTGTCACTGGAGTTCGCTATACTCAGGCTGATGATTTTAGGCCATGATTTTAGGCAATGATGTTTGCTGGAGTAACTCGAATGCGCGTGCTAGTGGTGATGGATCCGATTGAACGGATTAACCTCAAAAAAGACTCAACCATGGCGATGCTCTGGGCAGCCAGTCGGCGCGGGCATCAGTTGGGTTATGCGCTGCAATCGGATTTATTTATTAATAACGGCAAAGCCTTCGGCACGATTGCACCGTTACAAGTATTTGAAAATACGCCCGACTACTACCAACTTGGCGAGCGCACGGTTGAGTCACTCGTCAGCTATGACGTGATCTTGATGCGGAAAGATCCGCCGTTTGACCTGAATTTTATCTATAGCACTTACATCCTAGAGCAGGCCGAGCGTGAAGGCGCGTGGGTGGTGAATAAACCACAAAGCCTACGCGACTGTAATGAAAAGCTATTTGCCACGCAGTTTGCTGATCTGATGGTGCCGACCCGCGTCACCAGCAACGCCGCCTTGATCCGTGAGTTTTTGGCTGAGCATGGCGATATTATCGTCAAGCCGCTGGATGGCATGGGAGGTTCGGGCATTTTTCGTTTGCAGACCGGCAGTCCCAACGTCGGGGCAACCTTAGAGATGCTGACCGATCTGGGACGTTTGCCAATCATGGCACAGCGTTATATTCCTGAGATTGTCGATGGTGACAAGCGCATCCTGATGGTCAATGGCGAGCCGATTCCATATTGCTTGGCGCGGATTCCGCCACAAGGCGAAACACGCGGCAATCTAGCTGCCGGTGGCCGTGGTGAAGCGCGGCCATTAACCGCGCGTGATCGTGAGCTTGCAGCCAAGATTGGCCCTGTGCTGCGTGCAAAAGGCTTGATGTTTGTCGGTCTCGATGTGATCGGTGACTATGTGACCGAAATCAATGTGACCAGCCCGACTTGTATTCGCGAGATTGATGCACAGTTTGGTACGTCGATTGCGGATACCTTGTTTGAGGTATTGGAGCAGCAGCGTTCAACCCCCCATGCCTGACACAAAAAATTCACCTTAAAATAATCATTTTTATTCAATGAGTTGGTTGTTTTAGGTGAATTGTCATTGCGAATTCACACAGGTGACATCTGTTTTTTCATATATTCAAAATCCCATATATAAAGGATTTTGGCCATGAATCAGCAGCGTAAGCGGGTGTTGTTCGTGTGTGTTGGTAATGCGGTACGGTCACAGTTGGCAGAGGCGATATTACGCGCCGAAGCGGGTGAGTCTTTTGAGGCGTTTAGTGCAGGGACAGCACCGCGTGGGGTCGATCCTCGGGCATTGCATGAGCTTGAAAAAATGGAGATTTCAACCGAAGGACTTTATAGTAAATCTGTCGATGAGTTTGCCGGTCAGTCGTTTGATTTTGTGATTACGCTATGCGATAAGTCGCGGCAAGAGTGTGACACTATCTTACATGGTGCTGAGGTGATTGCATGGGATATTGCTGATCCGTCGCAGACGGGCATCGCTGTGGATTTTTATCGTGCAGCACACGAGCTGCAAGAAAGGATTAAACTGTTCTGTATTGTGCATACCAAACCGGAGTCTACATGAGTCTTGCGTTAAGCCCCGCGCAATTGTTTAAGTGTCTTGCTGATGATACGCGATTGCGCATGTTGCTGCTGATTGCACAAGAGCAGGAGTTGTGCGTCTGTGAGTTGACGTGCGCGTTGGGCGAGAGTCAGCCGAAGATTTCGCGGCATTTGGCACAACTGCGCACCTCTGGCGTGCTGTCAGATCGGCGGCAAGGTCAGTGGGTGTATTATCGTTTGCATCCGGAACTGCCCGTCTGGGCGGTCACGGTGTTGCAGACCACCGTGCAGGCCAATCGTGATTGGCTCAAAAACGATCAAAAAAGGCTGCAACAGATGGGCGTTGATCGACCGATCCGTGCGGCTGTCTGCTGTCCTTAGCAGAGACTTGTGACGTAGATAACCATTTCGTGAAAAAAAAACGTTTTTACCTTCTAAGCCGAAGCCTGTACAGCGTATGATTAGCGGTTATGTGCATTGATTGTATCACTGCACATGAGGAATGCGTCACGCGCAAAGATAAGCAACGCTAAAGGTGATTGTCAGTGCCACAAAAACCAATCTCAAATGTGCTGATCATGGCGGCTGGTACCGGCGGCCATGTGTTTCCCGCATTGGCGGTGGCGGAGCAGTTGCGTGCATCTGGTGTTCAGGTGCATTGGCTGGCGACACCGGCTGGGATGGAGCATCGACTGGTGCAGCCAAGCGGCATTCCACTGTATCCGATTGATATTCAGGGTCTTCGCGGCAACGGCATCAAGCGCTTGCTACTTGCCCCATTTAAAATCCTTAAGGCAACTTTGGCAGCAATGCGCATTATGCGTACGCTGAAGATTGATGCGGTGGCAGGCTTTGGCGGCTATGTTGCAGGGCCGGGTGGTTTGGCGGCGCGTTTGCTGGGTATTCCGCTAGTGATCCACGAGCAGAATGCCGTCGCTGGCATGACCAACACGCAGTTGGCACGGATTGCCCGCAAAATATTACAGGCTTTTCCGGATACTTTTGCTGCTGGTGCAAAAGTCAGCACCACCGGCAATCCGGTGCGGCAAGCCATCGTCGAGGTTGCGCCACCGGCACAGCGTTATGCGGGTCGCAGTGGCGCGTTTCAGATTTTAGTGATTGGCGGCTCGTTGGGTGCGCAGGCGTTAAATCAGCATATTCCGGCGGCTTTAGCCTTGATTGCACAGCCGATTCAGGTCAAACACCAATGCGGCCAAACGCAGCTTGAGCAAACCCAGCAAGCTTATGTACAAGCGCAGCAGGCCAATCCGCGGCTGGTGCCTGAGGTTGTGCCATTTGTGCAGGATATGGCGGCAGCATATGCAGAGGCCGATCTGATCATTTGTCGTGCAGGTGCGCTGACCGTGACCGAAGTGGCAAGCGTCGGTATTCCAGCGATTTTTATTCCGTTGCCGTCGGCGGTAGACGACCATCAGACCGTGAACGCTGGCTATTTGGTCGAGGCGGGTGCAGCGGTGTTGTGTCCACAGGCTAGCCTGACTGCTGACCGCTTAGCCGCGACGCTGACCGGTTTGCTAGATCGTGCCATTTTACTGAATATGGCCGAAAAATCGCGTGCCAAAGCCCAGCCCACTGCAACGGCCAGTGTGGTCGCGGCAATTTTATCGGTGTAATCGTTTTTCGTTTTTGGAGTCTGTATGTCGAACACCGCTCTCGTTGCCCCAAAAAGCACACGGCTGATTGAAATCCCAGAAATGCGCCGGATTCGCCGGATTCATTTTATTGGCATCGGCGGGGCAGGGATGTGTGGTATTGCTGAAGTATTGAAAAACCAAGGCTATGCGATTTCAGGTTCGGACATTAAAGCCAGTAAAAACACGACTCGCCTTGAACAAATGGGCGTGCAGGTGTTTATTGGTCATCGTGCCGAAAACATCGCGGGTGCGCACGTGCTGGTAGTGTCGACCGCGATTGACCAAGACAACCCAGAGATTAAAGCCGCAATTGAACAGCATATCCCACTGGTACGCCGCGCCGAAATGCTCGGTGAATTAATGCGTTATCGACATGGTATTGCGGTGGCCGGTACACACGGCAAGACTACTACCACCAGTCTGTTGACCTGCATGCTAGCCGAAGAAGGCCTAGATCCAACCTATGTGATTGGTGGATTGCTGAATCGGACAGGGACAAACGCTGCATTGGGGGCGAGTCGTTATTTGGTCGCCGAAGCTGACGAAAGTGATGCGTCGTTTTTGTATTTGCAGCCGATGGCAGCGATTGTGACCAACATTGACGCTGACCATATGGAAACCTACGGCGGCAGCTTTGAAACCTTAAAAGACACGTTTATTCAGTTTTTGCATAACTTGCCATTTTATGGTTTGGCAGTGGTGTGTGGCGATGATCCGGTGGTGCGCGAATTGCTGCCGCGTGTGGGTCGGCCATTGCTGACTTACGGCTTTAATGACCACAACGATATTCGCGCCGTCAATGTGCGCCAAGCGGGTATGCAGACCTTTTTTACCGTGCTGCGTAAAGAGCGTGCGCCGTTAGACTTGGTGATCAGTATCCCCGGCCTGCACAACGTATTAAATGCTTTGGCGGCGATTGGTGTGGCGACCGATGAAGGCGTGTCCGATGCCGCGATTGCACGAGCGCTTGAGGGCTTTAGTGGGGTAGGGCGGCGCTTTCAGATTCAGGGTGAGTTTGCGGCTGCTGATGGTGGTATGGTCAAGCTGATTGATGATTATGGCCATCATCCCAAAGAAGTCGAAGCAACGATTAAAGCTTTACGCCAGAGCCACCCCGATCAACGCTTGGTGATGTTATTTCAACCGCATCGGTTTAGCCGGACGCGTGATTGTTTTGATGATTTTGTCGAGGTGCTGTCGCAGGTTGATGCGTTGCTGTTGATGGATGTATATCCGGCTGGTGAAAAACCGATTGTCGGGGCAGACAGCCGCAGCCTTGCGCGCAGTATTCGCCTGCGGGGTCAGGTCGAGCCGATCATGGTGGAACCGTATGACACGCTGTTGCCACAAGTACTGCGCAGCGTGTTGCGTGGCGGCGATGTGTTATTGACGCAAGGCGCGGGTAACGTGGGTAGCGTGTCCAACGATTTAGCCCGTCATGCATTGTATTTGTGTGATATATCCAAAGACTAAGCGGGCGTAAGCTGGTTTGGGTGAGCTGTCATAAAGATGAGTGTTTAGGATTGGTGGTATGAGCGGCACGGCATTTGGCAAAGTAGCGGTATTGTTTGGCGGACATTCCGCTGAGCGTGAGGTGTCACTCAATAGTGGCAAAGCGGTCTTGGCAGCGCTGCAAGGTGCGGGGGTCGACGCGGACGGCTTTGATCCGGCACATCGTGAGGTCAGCGAATTGGCTGCGTATGATCGCGCCTTTATCGTGTTGCATGGTCGCGGTGGTGAAGATGGTCAAATCCAAGGATTGTTGGAGTGGATGCAGATTCCGTATACCGGTTCAGGGGTGTTGGCATCGGCGCTTGGCATGGACAAAGCACGCACCAAGCAACTGTGGCTCGGCTGTCAGTTGCCGACTGCGGATTATCGGCTATTGAACGCTGAGTCTGACTTTGCTGCAGTGGTGGCCGAATTGGGTTTGCCGTTGATCATCAAGCCGGTGCACGAAGGGTCGAGTATTGGCATGAGTAAAGTCAATCGTGCCAATGAGTTGGCCGCTGCTTATCAGGCCGCCAGTCAGCATGATGCAGTGGTGATGGCCGAGCGTTGGATTACCGGCCGTGAGTTTACCGTGGTGATTTTAGCCGGTCAGGCTTTGCCAGTGATTCGTTTGCAGCCACCGGCTGATGCGGCTTTTTATGATTATCAGGCCAAATACCTGCGCAACGATACGACTTATGGGATTCCTTCGGGTTTGTCGGCCAGCGAAGAATCCGAGCTGCAGCGGTTGGCGTTACGGGCGTTTAATGCCGTTGGCGCAACCGGTTGGGGCAGGATTGATGCGATGCAAGATGAACAAGGCCGCTTTTGGTTACTGGAAGTCAATACCGTACCCGGTATGACCGATCATAGCTTAGTGCCGATGGCAGCAGCGGCGACTGGCTTGTCGTTTCCGCAATTGTGCTTAAGTATTTTGTCGCAAACCTTGCCACAATCTACGGCACAAACATTGGATGCAAACGAACGCGCTCATGGCTGAGTTACCAGAGTATCTGCGGCCACGTCGCCAAAAGCCTCAACTTGCGCCAAAGCCCAACTGGCTGGCACGGCTGTCTTGGTTTGGCAGTTGGTTATTGCTGCTGCTGGCTTTGGCATTGTGCATGCTGGGTGTGAGTCGTTTGGTACACACCATACAGACGGAGCCTGCTGCGATGGTGGCCGTGGTCGGTGAGTTGTCTGCCCGTCAGCGCGATGTACTGACGGAGCGGCTACAGCCATTGGTCAAAGCGGGTTATTTTACTGCCGATCTCACGCAGATTCGCGATGGTGCATTGTCGCAGTCATGGGTGGATCAGGTCACGGTGACACGGCACTGGCCGAATGGGATCGTGGTGCGGGTATTGCCAAGGCATCCCGTCGCACGCTGGGGCAGTGGTCGTTTGCTGAGTGACCAAGCCGTGATTTTTGTTGAGGCAGAGCCGGTGGATCGGCGTGATTTGCCGCTGCTGCATGGTCCTGCCAGTCAGAGTCAGTTGATGATGCAGCAGTACCAGCAAATTAACCAGTGGTTCTCCCCGTTGGGTTTGCGTTTGCAGGAGTTGCATCTGACTGAGCGGATGACGTGGTTTATGAAATTTGACAGTGGCTTGCGGGTCATTGTCGATCAGGAGCAAACCCATACCAAGCTACAGCGGCTCAGCTATCTGGCACAGCAAGGGTTGCACGACGCATGGCCGCATATTGCAGCCATTGATTTACGTTATCGCAATGGCATGGCCTTGCAGTGGCGGACGGGGCGTGCGCCTTTGGTGCGGGATGGGCAGTTTGTGCTGGCGCAACCAGCCGTGCCAGCGGTGTCTGCAACGAGTGTTGCCACTGCACCAACATCCACTGTGGAGCGCTAGTTCGATGGGTCAAGCAGGATTTTTGTTACTCATGAATGTTCGGGATAAAGCATGACGGATTCACTACAGTCAGTTGTCGCTATTGATATCGGGACGCACAAGATTGCGGTGCTGGTCGGTCGTGTTCACGCACCCGACCGAATTGAAGTGGTTGGCATGGCGCATGCGCCCAATCGCGGCATGAGTAAGGGCGTGATTAAAAACATGGATAAAGTGGTGGCTGCCGTCAAGCAGGCGGTTGCGCAAGCTGAAGACATGGCTGATTGCCGGATTCATACGGCGTGGGTGAGCATTCCGAGCCCAGAGCTGAAAAGCTTCAATGCCTCGGGTCGGACACCAGTGATGAACGGCACGGTCGGCACCACTGAGATTGTGCGGACGCTCGAGATGGCCAAAAGCAGCCACTTGATGCCGGATCATTATTTGATTAATGCGGTGCCACAGGGCGTGGCGATTGATGATCATCCCGATTGGGTCGATCATCCGGTGGGTATGGCTGCGACCCACATTAATGGTCACTATCACTTGATGATGTTGCCGATCAATACCATGCAAAACCTTGAGCGTGCCATGAAAAGTGCAGGGGTTGGTATTGAACGGATGTTGATTTCTAATCTGGCGACTGCCGAGGCGGCACTGCTGCCTGATGAGCGCGAATATGGGGTGTGCTTGGTGGATATTGGTGCAGGAACCACCAATATCGCGGTGTACTTGGAAAGCCGTCTGATTCTGAGTCATACGTTCCAGCGAGGTGGCGAGCATGTCACCCGCGATATTGCTGCCGTGTTGCAAACCAGCACTGAACAAGCCGAAAACCTGAAGATTCGGCATGGTTGTGTGGATCGTGCCAGCATTAAGCCCGACCAAATGATTCATGTGCCCGGCGTGGGTGCGACACCGGGGTTGACGGTCAGCCGGATCGAATTGGCCGAAATCATCATGGCGCGCTATGAAGAGATTTTTGAGTTGGTGCAACAACAACTTGAAGACAGCGGGGCGATTAATGTGCTGCGGCATGGCGTGGTCTTGTCCGGTGATGCCAGTCAGATTGAAGGTCTGGTCAGTTTGGCGCGGCGTATCTTGGGTGTCCCCGCACATCTGGCCAATTCACCGAGTGGTATCGAAGTGATTGAGGAGCGTCGAGTCGCTTTACGTCGTTCCGTGTACGGCACGGCCAGTGGGCTGTTGCTGTATAGCCAGAGTGAGCAGCAACGCTTGGCCGAGGGCAGTATTGAGGATGCGGAACGGCATCAACCCGTCGTTGATCGTTTGGTGCTTAACCCATGGCGGCGCATGATGGATAAGTTTCGTCAGTTGATCTGAACTATCAGGATTCACAACGTTTTTCCAGCATGAATCTGCTTGACAGGCTGACAGCCTGACACGCATTCTCATACCTTTTGATAAATTGGCGCAGCAGCCCAATGTTTGCCTGTGGCCGGAGTGGAGTTCGAGGACATGTCTTCTTTTAAGCTAGTGGACACTGATACGCCTGATGATAACGGACAGGCACGTTTTACCGTATTTGGCGTCGGCGGTGGTGGCGGTAATGCAGTAGAGCACATGGTGCGTTCAGGCATTACAGGCGTAAAATTTATTTGTGCTAATACGGATAAGCAAGCGCTGGATAAAATGTCTGCGCCGATTCGCTTGCAACTCGGCACGCAAAGCACGCGGGGCTTGGGTGCAGGTGCCAATCCTGATGTCGGGCGGCAAGCGGCTGAAGAAGAGCGGGAAGCGATTCAAAAGGCACTTGAGGGTGCTGACATGGTGTTTGTCACTGCTGGTATGGGCGGTGGCACAGGCACGGGTGCCGCGCCAGTGATTGCGTCGATTGCCAAGGAAATGGGGATTCTCACCGTCGGTGTGGTGACCACGCCATTTGGCTTTGAAGGGCGCAAGCGCACTAAAGCCGCCGAAATGGGGATCAGTGGCTTAGCCTCATATGTCGATTCTTTGATCATTATTCCGAACCAAAAATTGCTGACGGTCTACCGTAACATTTCGATGAATGATGCCTTTAAAAAGGCCGACGATGTGTTGCTCAATGCGGTGCGCAGTATTTTTGACATGATCGTCAATCATGGCCTGATTAACCTCGATTTTGCCGATTTACGCACCGCGATGACCACCAGTGGTTATGCCATGATGGGGATGGGCAGTGCGCGCGGTGATGATCGGGCGCGTCAAGCCGCCGAGATGGCGATTCGTAGTCCATTACTGGATAACATCCGTCTCGAAAACGCCAAAGGCATTTTGGTCAATGTCACCAGCTCCGAAGATCTACAGCCGTCTGAGTTGGACGCGATTGGTGAGATTATTCAGCAGATCGCGGATATGGATGAAGGCGATATCATGTTTGGGACCGTATTTGATCCCGATGCGCGTGATGAGTTGCGAGTGACTGTGATTGCGACCGGTCTGACCCGTAATACAGATGCTGCACCTGCACCCACCACGCCCTCGCGTGCTATATCGTCTTCTCAGCAGGCGGCTCCAGCGTCGAGTGCAGATGAAGATGACGTGCCAGCGATTAATCGGCGTGCTGCGCCGACACCTGCTGCCGCCACGCCGACACGTCCTGCCAGCGACAAGCCTGCACCGATCAGTATTCAGGATTTCCTGAAAAACCATCAAAAACGATAGGTTGGTCACAAAAAAGCGCACAAAACCTGATGCTGTGTTCGGGTTTTGTGCGCCTGAGTATCCTCAGTTTGCTTCGGTGCTGTTCGTCACCGCTGAAATCCTGTAGGATGATAAAGTCTTGAAATATTCTGAAATGATATGCTGAAGCAACGCACCATCCAACGACCGATTCGTGCCACTGGTATTGGCTTACACAGCGGCCAAAAGGTGTACCTCAGTCTGCTGCCGCACCAACCCGATGGTGGGATTGTATTTCGGCGTACTGACTTAACGCCAGCCGTTGATATTCCTGCGTCTGCACTGTTGGTGCAAGAAACCATGATGTCTTCTAATCTGGTACAGGGTGATGTGCGGATTGGGACGGTTGAGCATTTGATGAGTGCGCTGGCAGGGCTTGGTATCGATAATTTGATCGTCGAAGTCAGTGCTGCTGAGATTCCGATCATGGATGGCAGCGCAGGCCCCTTTATCTATTTATTGCAAGCAGCGGGGATTGCGGAACAGGCTGCACCCAAGCGGTTTATTCGGATTTTAAAACCAGTCGAAGTCTGTCTTGAGGACAAACGCGCGGCTTTTTTGCCGTATGAAGGTTTTGCCGTACAGTTCACCATTGATTTTGATCATCCCGCATTTGATGCGGCACATCAGTCCGCTGAGGTAGATTTTTCGACCACCTCATATGTCGAGGAAGTCAGTCAAGCCCGTACTTTTGGTTTTTTAAGAGATATTGAATATTTACGCGCCAATAATTTGGCACTTGGTGGCAGTCTAGATAACGCGATTGTGGTCGATGATCATGGCATTGTGAATGAAGAAGGCCTGCGTTTTGCTGACGAGTTTGTTCGGCATAAGATGCTTGATGCGATTGGTGACTTGTACTTGGTCGGGCATAGCGTGATTGGCCGGTTTGAAGGTTATAAATCAGGTCACGCGCTGAATAACCTGTTGTTACGCGCGTTACTCATGCAACCGGATAGCTATGAAATTGTTTCATTTCATGACGAAAGTGACTGCCCAATTCCCTATGTTCAGGCGGATGTCGCGGCTTAATTTTTTTTAAATCAAAGGTATAGTTTGTATTGGTGTGCTGCATTTGTGTAAAGTGCCATCTATATTAAGTTATTTTTTGCTTGCTATTCGTAAGAAGGCTTGGTTAAGCTCGGGGTCGTCGAACAGGGTTGCAGCTTGTAACAGAACCTGCCGACTCTCTGCACTCAGTGCAGGTAGACTATCGACTGACACAAATCGTGGGCTAGGCAGTGGTTCAATAATCACTTTGATCTGGCTCAGATCGCTAAACGCCGATAGTGTTTTGATTTGCTCGACATACTGTTGTTGCAAATAACGCAGACGACTTGCAGCCGCATGATGTTGGGCGGCAATACAAAGAACACCGTCTTCGTAGGACGCCACTTGCCAATGTTCTCCAGCGGGGAGTAATGGCAAAATTTGCTGCGTCATCTGTTCCAGCTTGTTGATTTGCTGCTGGAGTGATCGCAATCCCCCCGGTCGACGACCTGCTGTGCCATTAAATGGCTGTATGGGTTGTTTCATGGCCTTGTGATGTCCGTTGTTGTGGTCAATGCCAAAGGCAGAAGACCGCAGGATACGCAAGTCAACTGGGCTTTGATGAGGTAACTATGCCAAACCAACGCCGTACAGTGTATCTGTTTTCTGTGATGTTGTGTGCGATTGCTGCTTATGCCGCCCCTGTTTCTGCCAGCACTGGTAAAGTGATTGCTGCCTCGTACAGTGGGCACAGCCATTCGCATGATTTGGCAGATGAGATTGCAAGTTTGTCTAATCAAGCGCAACGTCGTCAGGATAGCTTGGATCGTTTGGCAGAGTCCTTAAGTTCAAATGTATCACGTCCCCAATACGCGATTCAGCTAGAGTCAAATAACCCTTACATGCTGGCGGTGCGGCCGGTGCGTGATGGCGTGATCACCTCTGGTTATGGTCCACGCCGTCTGTTTGGCCGTTCGTTCCACCGTGGTGTAGACTTTGGCGCACCCACCGGCACACCAATTTATGCAACGGGTGCGGGTGTGGTCACGTTTTCGGGTTGGCAGCGAGGCTATGGCAATCTTGTTGAGATTGATCACGGTAATGGGTATGTGACGCGCTATGCACATGCGAGTCGCCTTTTGGCGCGGGTTGGCGAGCAGGTTCGTGCCAATCAACACATTGCAGCAGTAGGCAATACAGGGGATTCCACAGGCCCGCATCTGCATTATGAAGTGATTTATCAGGGTCAGCACAAAAATCCAGCGACCTATTTGGCGTTAGCAGATCAAGTTGATCAGGGCATTATGCCAAGTCCAGCCAATGCACGATTTAGTGGCCGTGCGGTGATCGAGCGCCCGATTACAGCCGAAGAGGCGCGTATGATCATGGATGACCTACGTTAAACAAATATGATGCCCCCGATGAGATCAAGCTCCGCTCGTCGGAGCTTTTTTGTCGCTGTGTATGGATGGCTGTGCAGCCATCAGTCACTCGTCAATTGGTCTAAATTCGCCATACCGTCACCGAAACGGCCTTGTACCGTCACGATAAATCCTTTATTGCTAGAGGCAGGATTAAAGACTGATGCAAGGGGGCTAGTGATGCCGTTTTATCAAGATTCAGACCCACTCGAAACTCAAGAATGGCAAGACGCATTTGATGCGGTGATTCAGCATGTTGGCCGTGACCGTGCGGCATTTTTGCTCAAGGCACTGTATCAGCAGGCGATTGCACGGCATTTGCCGATTCAGCGACTGAACACGGCCTATCTGAATACCATTCCCCCTGAAGAGGAAGCTGGCCTTGCCGGTGATGCCTATTTAGAACGACAAATTCGCGCATTGATTCGCTGGAATGCGGTGGCGATGGTGATGCGCGCCAACCAAAACGATGATCTCGGTGGGCATTTGGCCACGTTTGCCTCAAGTGCGACGCTGTACGATGTCGGTTTTAATCATTTTTTTCGCGCGTCAAATGAGCGGTTTGGCGGCGACATGATTTATTACCAAGGTCATTCAGCCCCCGGCATTTATGCACGCTCGTACCTTGAAGGCCGTCTAAGCGAAGATCAAATCAAAAACTTTCGCCGTGAAGTCGGTGGGCGCGGCTTGTCAAGTTATCCGCATCCGTACTTGATGCCGGACTATTGGCAGTTTCCGACCGTGTCAATGGGACTCGGTCCAATCATGTCGATCTATCAGGCGCATATCCAAAAATACCTGATGAATCGCGGGCTGATTAAAACTGAAAACCGCAAAGTCTGGGCGTTTCTCGGTGATGGCGAAATGGACGAGCCGGAAAGCCTTGGTGCGATTGCGCTGGCCGGTCGCGAGAAGCTGGACAACCTAATCTGGGTAATCAACTGCAACTTACAGCGGCTCGATGGCCCTGTGCGCGGCAATGGTAAAATCATTCAGGAGCTGGAGTCGATTTTTCGCGGCGCGGGTTGGCGCGTCATCAAAGTGGTGTGGGGGCGGCGTTGGGATAGCCTGCTGGCCAAAGACCAGACCGGCGCACTCAAGCAGCGCATGGAAGACGCGGTCGATGGCGAGTATCAGGCGTTTGAAGCGCATGGCGGTGCGTATGCGCGTGAGCATTTTTTTGGCAAATATCCTGAGTTAGCCGAGCTGGTCAAAGACCTGTCTGATCAAGACATCGACGCACTGAATCGCGGTGGACATGACCCGTATAAAGTCTATGCGGCGTATGCGGCGGCGATGAAAACCGACGGTCAGCCGACGGTGATTTTGGCCAAAACTGTGAAAGGCTACGGCCTGTCGCGCAGTGCGCAAAGCGTCAATAAAACCCACCAAATTAAAAAACTCGACATCAATTCGCTAAAATATTTCCGTGATCGGTTTAACTTGCCGTTTAACGATGAGCAGTTGGCCGAGTTGCCATTTTATCGTCCGGCCGATGATTCGCCTGAAGTCAAATACATGAAAGCACGCCGCGAAGCACTCGGCGGCGCGTTACCAGCGCGGCGTAGCGCACATACCCCGCTGGATACGCCGGAGTTGTCGGCGTTTGCTGCGGTGCTGGCGGGCAGCGGTGATAAGGAGCAGTCCACCACCATGTTGATGGTGCGCTTGATCGCAACTTTGCTCAAAGACAAAGCCCTTGCCCCAAAAGTCGTGCCGATTGTGCCGGACGAGGCTCGGACGTTTGGGCTGGAAGGTATGTTTCGGCAGTTGGGGATTTATTCAGCGGTCGGGCAGTTGTATACGCCAGAAGATAGCGCACAATTGATGAGCTATCGCGAGGCCAGCGACGGCCATATGCTGCAAGAGGGAATTAACGAAGCGGGTGCGCTCAGTGCGTGGATTGCTTTGGCGACTAGCTACAGCACCAACACGCTGCCGATGATTCCGATGTATATGTTTTATTCGATGTTTGGCTTCCAGCGGGTGGCCGATCTGATTTGGGCAGCTGGGGACAGTCAGGCGCAAGGGTTTTTGCTGGGCGCTACCGCTGGCCGTACCACCTTAAATGGCGAAGGCTTGCAGCATCAGGATGGGCATTCGCAGATTTTTGCCAATACCGTACCGAATTGCGTCAGCTACGATCCGTGCTATGGCTATGAGCTGGCGGTGATTGTGCAGGATGGCTTGCAGCGCATGTACCAGCACGGCGAGCGAGTGTTTTATTATTTAACCCTGATGAATGAAAACTACCCGCAACCGGCCATGCCAGACGGCATGGAGCAGGGGATTCGCAAAGGCTTGTATTTATTAAAGGCCGATACGGAAGCCACGGTGCAGTTGATCGGTTCTGGGGTGATCTTGCGTGAAGTCGAGAAAGCCGCGCAACTCTTGAAGACCGAATACGGCATTCATGCCAACGTCTGGAGTGCGACCAGTTTCAACGAGCTTGCCCGTGATGGTATGGCCTGTGACTACCATAACCGACTGCATCCGCAGGACGAGCCGCGTGTGCCGTGGGTCACCGAGCAACTGTTGCCGCATCGTGGCGTGGTGGTCGCTGCGACGGATTATGTGCGGGCGTATAGCGAGCAGATTCGGCAGTATCTGCCGGACAATCGGCCTTATGTCTGTCTGGGTACGGATGGTTTCGGTCGCTCGGATACGCGTGAGCAATTGCGGAGTTATTTCGGGGTGGATGCAGCGCACATCGTGGTTGCTACCCTGAAGCTACTGGCCGATGAAGGCGAGTTGGACGCACGGCTGGTGCGCGATGCAATTTCGAGCTTTGAGTTAGACACCGAATTGCCGCCGCCGTGGTTACCCCAACCACGACCCGATCATCCCGCAGATACGCCTGCGCCAATCAATCCCAGCGCGTCAGCAGTCGTACAACGCAATGATGCGGATCAGGAGTCACACTAATGGACATCAAAACCCCTGATCTGGGCGTGGATAAAGCCGAAGTAATCGAGATTCTGGTCAAAGTGGGCGATGCGATTGAAGCCGGTCAAAGCCTGTTTGTGGTCGAGTCCAGTAAGGCCAGTGTCGAAATTCCCAGCCCGACTGCCGGTGTAGTGCAGCAGGTTTTGGTCAAGCTGGGTGACGTGGTCAGCGAGGACGTGCTTCTGCTGACACTGGCCGATGCCGCAACGAAGCCAGATGCCGCAACAGAGCCGGATGCAACAGAACAGCCTGCTGAAATCGCCCAACCTGAAACGGCTCAACCAGCCGCCGCCGCGATCACGCCACAACCTGAACCAGCTACCCCGCCAGTCATAGCACCAACACAGGCTGCCAGTCCCGTTGACCTGTCAGCGGTCTATGCAGGCCCTGCGGTACGCCAAGCGGCACGGCAGTTGGGTGTGGATCTACGCGAGGTGCAGGCCAGTGGTACACATCAGCGCATCTTGAAAGAAGACGTGTATGCCTATGTTAAACAACGCCTGAATCAGCCAGTGGCCGCTGCTGTTACAACTGCGCCGCTCAATGCGGCAGTTGGTCTGCCACCGTTGCCGAATATGGACAAATGGGGCGAACTGCACCACGAGCCGTTGAGCCGTTTACAACAAGCAGCGATTCGGCATTTGGCACTCAATACCTACATCCCGCAGGTCACCCAATTTGAGCAGGCTGATATTACCGAGCTTGAAGCCCTACGCCAGCGACTCAAAGACGACTACAAAAAATCCGGTGTCAGCCTGACCATTTTGGCGTTTATTGCCAAAGCAGTCGCGCATCTGTTGTTACAGCAGCCTCGTTTAAACAGCCATCTCGCCGATGATGGCAAGCAATTGATCGTGCGCGACGAGGTGCATCTTGGGATTGCAGTAGCGACCGATGACGGCCTGATTGTCCCCGTGTTGCGCCATCCCGATCGCAAAGGCATCCGGCAGATTGCCGAAGAGCTACAACAACTCGGCCAAAAAGCCCGTGAGCAAAAACTCACGCCTGCGGATTTGTCCGGTACAAGTTTTACCATTTCCAGCCTTGGCAATCTGGGCGGCACGGGCTTTACCCCGCTGGTGAACTGGCCGCAAGTGGCGATTTTGGGTATTTCGCCCGCTGCGATGCAGCCGGTGTGGGATGGGGCGCAGTTTGTGCCGCGCTTGCTGTTGCCGCTGTCGCTGTCGTATGACCATCGGGTGATTAATGGTGCTGATGCTGCACGGTTTACCAGTCAGTTATCGTTAGTATTGGCGGATTTACGCCGAATTTTGCTATAACCTCATGTTCCCTGTCCGTGTTTGAACGGGGAAGTCGGTTTGTGAATCTGGTTTAAGAGGACGTGTAGGGATGACACAGGTACATGCGTTTGGGAATGATGCACTTGGGCAAGATGATGCGGTGGCGTTGTCCGCCCGCATTAAGCGTGGTGCGTGTACGGTCGAGGAGGCGTTACACGCCACTTTGCAGCGTTTGCAGCAGGTCGATCCACAGATTAATGCCGTGGTCGAGCATAATCTAGAGCAAGCACGGCAACGCGCCCAAGCCAGCGCCAAAAACGGTCTATTGTACGGTGTGCCGACCTTTATCAAAGACAATCTAGATCTGGCCGGTTATGCCACGCGGATGGGGTCAGATGCGATTGCACCCCATCTAGCACGGCGTGATGGGGCAGTCACGCAGCAGATGTTGTCGTCTGGTTTGATCGCACTGGGCAAAAGCCGTATGCCGGAGTTTGGCCTAAACGCCTCGACCGAGTATATGCGCCAGCCGCCAGCACGCAATCCGTGGCATTTGGACTATTCGACTGGTGCATCGTCGGGTGGTTCGGCGGCCTTGGTCGCGGCAGGGGTCGTGCCGATTGCGCATGCCAATGACGGTGGCGGCTCGATTCGGATTCCGGCAGCCTGTTGTGGATTGGTGGGGTTAAAGCCTACCCGTGGCCGCTTGCTCAAGCAAGACGCGTCTAAAGTCATGCCGATTGATTTGGTGGTCGATGGTGTGGTGACCCGCAGTGTGCGCGACACGGCGTATTTTTTTGCGGAAGCGGAGCGGCATTATCGCAATCCAAAACTACCTGCCTTGGGCTTAATCACGTATCCGACCCAAACACGCTTGCGTATTGGGATTTTATACGACTCGCCAATCGGCAGTCAGACCGATGCCGAAACACGTCATGCGGTGAAGCAAACCGCGTTGCTACTGGAGCGTCTCGGTCATCAGGTCGAGGAGTGTAATCTGCCACTGACCCGTCAATTTGCTGATGATTTCACCACCTACTGGGGGATGCTGTCGTTTTTGATGATGCAGTTCGGTGACAAAATCTTGGCGACTCCCGTCGCCCGCGAACAACTCGATAGTCTGACGCACGGGCTGGCGACTTTTTATCGCAAGCGTGCGCTGACCACGCCACAAGTGCTGTACCGCCTACGCCGTGCCAAGGCGCTGTATGCGCAAGTGTTCCAACAGTACGATGTGGTGGTGTCACCTGTACTGGCACACACCACACCACCGCTAGGGCATTTGTCCCCACAACAAGATTTTGCGCAATTGCTAGAGCGGCTACTGAACTATGTGAGTTTTACCCCGATCAGTAATATTACTGGCGCGCCTGCGATCAGTCTGCCCATCGGACGTACGACGCAGGGTTTGCCGATTGGCGTACATTTTGCATCTGCTGACGGACAGGAGCGCCGACTGCTAGAGTTGGCTTATCAGCTTGAAGCTGCCCAGCCGTGGCAGCACTTGTACCATGCCGGTCAGCACGGATGACGCTGACCATGCGATCAGCATAGGAAGCGCGTATGTCTTGGGGGATTCGAATTTTTGCGGCAATCATTTTGGCCGTGTTGCTCGGGCTGCTGTTTAAGCCACCGCGTCATCTGCCGCCATCTGCATCACCAGAGTCCCCGCCAATCGCGTCGTCTCCCGCTGTTGTCGTGCCGACTGTGGCCAGCCTGAACGCGACTGCACCGGTACGGGTAACGGTTTATCAGGACGCGGCAGGAGGGCAGCCGAGTTTTTCGGATCGGATGGATCGCGGTCAGCCCCATGTGATCGACCATAGCAAAGGCAATACCTACCAATCCATCTATCGTGGAGAAGTCCCGAATACCGCCTCGCTCACCTATACGCCATCCACAGCAAGCTTAGACCCCGTTGCAAACTTACGGCAAGACAACGCCCGATTTCAGCAGCAAGTCCAAGAGGCCAAACAACAACGAGTACAACAGGCGATTGGTGAATGATCGCACACGAAACGCTAAAACTGCCGCATAGATCGGTTATACTGCTAGGTTAAATCAAATTGTGAGGCCATCATGCTGACCATCGTACAAGAAGCCCTGACCTTCGATGACGTCCTGCTGCTCCCTGCCTTTTCCAACGTCCTGCCCAAGGATGTGTCGCTAAAAACTCGCCTCACGCGTGGCATAGATCTAAACATCCCGTTGATTTCTGCTGCGATGGACACCGTCACTGAAGCCAAAATGGCGATTGCAATGGCGCAAGAAGGCGGTATTGGGATTTTGCATAAAAACATGGATATCGCAGCACAAGCTGCCAAAGTGCGCCGTGTTAAAAAATACGAAGCAGGTATGGTCAAAGACCCGATCACCGTGCATCCAGATATTACGGTCGGCGAGCTACTCAAGCTGACCCTATCGCACCGGATTAGCGGCGTGCCTGTCGTGGTCGGCAATCAGGTGGTCGGCATTGTCACCAGCCGAGATATTCGCTTCGAGACTAACCTCGACCAGCCGGTGCGCAATATCATGACCCCGCAGGATCAATTGGTCACTGTACGTGAGGGCGAGTCGAGCGAGGTGATTAAGGCGTTGTTGCACCAGCACCGCATCGAAAAAGTCCTTGTCATTGCTGATGATTTTCAGCTGAAAGGCTTGATCACCGTCAATGACTTCCGTAAAGCCGAACTGTATCCGAATGCCTGTAAAGACTCACAAGGTCGTCTGCGGGTCGGTGCGGCGGTGGGCACGGGCGCAGATACTCCTGATCGTGTGGCGGCGTTGGTTGAAGCCGGTGCTGATGTGCTGGTGGTCGATACCGCGCACGGTCATTCCAATGGTGTGATTGAGCGAGTCCGTTGGGTTAAGCGCGAATTTCCACATATTCAAGTGATTGGTGGCAACATCGCGACTGGCGATGCGGCTTTAGCCCTGCTGGATGCTGGCGCAGATGCCGTAAAAGTCGGGATTGGTCCGGGCTCAATCTGTACCACACGGATTGTGGCTGGGATTGGTGTGCCGCAGATCAGCGCGATTGATAACGTCGCGCGTGCCTTAAACGAACAGATTCCGTTGATTGCTGATGGTGGTATTCGTTATTCGGGCGATGTGGCGAAGGCGATTGCAGCCGGAGCAAGTGCCATCATGATCGGTTCGCTTCTCGCTGGTACAGAAGAAGCACCAGGCGAGGTGGAGCTATTTCAAGGCCGCTACTATAAGGCTTATCGCGGGATGGGCAGCCTCGGCGCAATGTCGGGCAGCACCGGTTCGAGTGATCGTTATTTCCAAGATGCCAAAGACGGCGTGGAAAAACTCGTCCCAGAAGGCATTGAAGGTCGCGTGCCATACAAAGGCCCGATGAGCGGGATTGTGCATCAGCTCATGGGCGGTCTACGCTCCTCGATGGGTTATACCGGCTCGGCAGACATCGCTGAGATGCGCAGTAAGCCGCAGTTTGTCAAAATCACTGCGGCGGGCATGCGTGAATCACATGTGCATGACGTGATGATCACCAAAGAAGCACCTAACTATCGGGTGGATTAAGACACGCGCTGAGCGGTTTACCCGCAGTGGTTAAAAAAAGCCCTTGATGTGAAGTCAGGGGCTTTTTGATCAGGATCTAGGCATCATCAGCGGGTCATTATCCGTAAAGTAGCAAACGATTGCAGAATTTTGTCACTTGGGAAGGCCGGTTGGACTGACGTTTTTGGTACAAAGCTGACAAATTTTGTCAGTACTGTGTGGTGATTTAGAAAGGGTATGTGAGTGAGTGTGAACCGGTCTACATTTTTTATAAATTTTATTTTTATAAATCAGTATTATAGATAATAGTGCTTGAAGTTGGCACGCGGGATGCACTATATAGATCAGACCCAGCCGAAAGCTGGCTAGTTTTTTCTCAAGGAGAGTTCACATGAACGCACAAAAAGGTTTTACCCTGATCGAACTGATGATCGTTGTTGCCATTATCGGTATTCTGGCTGCTGTTGCGATCCCTGCTTATCAGGATTATATCGCCCGCTCACAAATGACTGAAGCAATGAGCTTGGCGAGTGGTCTGAAAACCAACGTCGCTGAAACCTACGGTCAGATCGGTACATTTACTGGTATCAGTTCGGGTGCTAACGGCCTGCCAGCCGCCGCAGATGTAACTGGTAGCTATGTTGACAACGTTGCGGTAGCCGACGGTACTATTACTGCAACTATGAAAGCAACTGGGATCTCTGCAGGCATTCAAGGTGGCGCGTTGGTGCTGACCCCGACTGATTCTACAGGCTCAGTGACTTGGGCGTGTACATCTACAACTATTGAGCAGAAATATCTGCCAAAAGCTTGTACTGGTACCTAATACCAATACGCCTAGCAGGTGGAAAAAGCCTCCCGTCAGGGGGGTTTTTTTATGGATATGGTACTGCCCTCTGCTGGCATGTTCCTTGCATAAACAGGTCAGTACGGAGGATTTGTCATGAAAAATCAACAGGGATTTACACTGATTGAGTTGATGATCGTTGTTGCGATTATTGGGATTTTGTCAGCAGTCGCCATTCCGGCTTACCAAGATTATATTGCTCGGGCCCAGCTCTCTGAAGCTTTAACTTTGGGTGGTAGTTTGAAAGGTGCGATCAGCGAGTACTACAGCCAGTCATCGGTGTGTCCAACGCTTGCGCAACTTGGTTATGCTGCAAGTGACTTGCAGGGTAACTATGTGGATAGTATTGCCGTCGCTGAAGAGGCACCTTATTTATGCACTGTAACTGCTGAAATGCGTACCGACATCAATACCAATCTACAGGGTAAAAGTTTGAAGCTGAATTTGACCAGCTTTAGTGGTGGAGGCTCAGGTACCGGTTCGGCAGTATGGCTCTGTAATTCAGACGACATTGAGCAGAAATTTCTGCCGAAAGCTTGTACAGGCATCTAACCCAACGTCGGCATATACTCGGTCAGTCGTTCGGAGGTTTTGCGCAAGTTAATACTGAGCAGCGACGCGATGCCTTTGAGAATATTGATGCCAATCTCAGGATGTAAGCGTAAAATCATCTCAAAACCCTTACGGGTCATCACCACCACACCTGTCGCTGACGCTGCGCGTACCGATGCAGAGCGGGTCAAGCGATCAATCAACGCCATCTCACCGATGGATGCGCCTTTGCTGAGTTTGGCCAGTACCACAGGCTGATCGTTTTGGTTAAATTTGATGACTTCTAACATGCCATGAATCACAAAGCAGACGTAATCGCCTTTTTCGCCTTCCTTAAACACAAACTCACCCGGTTTGATCGTATTAAAAAACATATATTTTTCGATGATTTGGATTTCACTTTCAGATAAATACGTAAAAATCGCAACGGAGGTTAAATGCTGCGCGAGATGATCAGCCATCACAAACATCCTTGAGTCAATCAGTGGATAACATCAAACGCCGATGGTCCATCAGCGGCATTGCCGATCGACGGGCGACCAGAGCAGCTTGATCATAGCATGCTGTGATCAACGTGGAACCCCCCGCTGTAGTTTGGTTAATCGTTTCAATCGTGATTTTGTGCGCTACTTCACAAAGGATTTCACCTTGATCGCTCACAATCGCACTATGTCCCCACGTTTGCCGTGTACCGTGCCAACCCGTTTGGTTTGCACCAATCACCCAGCACTGCGTGTCGATAGCACGCGCACGCAGCAATAATGACCAATGCAGCTGACCCGTCAAATAAGTAAAAGCGGATGGGGCGGTGAGAATCTCAGCACCTTGTCGCCGTAATGCTAAGGCCAGTTCAGGAAAGCGTAAGTCATAACAAATCATCAAACCCAACCGACCGAAAGGCGTATTGGCACTGACCACCTGATCACCGGCTTCAAAGGTGGCTGACTCGCGGTAGCCACCCACGCCATCCGCTACCTGCACATCGAACAAATGGATTTTATCGTAGCGGGCGGCCACCTGACCGCTAGGATCGAGCAATAAACAGCAGGATCGAACCTTGCCATCTGGCACAATTTGGCCATTTGGTCGATAAGCACACGGCAAGGAACCTGCGACCAACCACAGATTAAATTGTCGGGCGAATCCTGCCAACTGATCACGAATCTGTTCGAACTGTTCTGCGGTTTGACGCTGTTGACCTGCGGCAAAACACGCAAAATTTTCGGGTAGTACAGCCAGACACGCACCGGCTTGCGCGGCCTGTTGCAATTGTTGAGCAACATCAGTCAGGTTTTGCCCAATACTATCCTGTGAGGACATTTGTATTGCGGCGATGATTGACATGTTGGGATCAGATCAGGAGTGCTGAGAGGAGGGCTGGAAGCGTTGCGCGGCTTGTTGCTGTTGTTGGCGTTCTTCTCGTTCAAGCTGTTTTACGAGCGGCTCAAACATTGCACGGTTACTGGCGTTTAGACTGATCAAGGTGCGATGTGCATCGAGCACGGTGTGTAACATCTCATCTTGGCTGATCTGGTCTTCTGGTAGTGATTCGAGGCAACAGGCCGTGGTATTGCGGCAGTTGAGCAGGGTAAACACTTGTCCCAAGCCCATACTATTGGCCAGTGTGGTCAGATCGGTATTGGTGGACAGTAGAATCGGCTGAATCTGGTATAAGTCACGAATCTTCAGGCCGAGTTTGGCGACCACGCCAAGCGCAGTGCTGTCCATGAAATTCGCATCGGTCAGGTCGACCACGACACCGGAGACTTCGGGTAACTGATGCAGTTTATCCAGTAGATGATCGAGGCTACAGCAGGAGGGGGCGCGTACTTCGCCGACAAGCTTGAATACGTGGGTACCGTTTAGGCCTGCATACTCAATATGACCCATTGACATAAAAATGCCGGTTTGTATTGGTGGAAATTGTATTATCGCATAGTGGCCGAAATTGGCAAGCCAACTCGAACGATATTGTGGTTTTTACGGTGATTCAGTCAGTATTTTTTGTCATGTTTTGTCTGTAACAAACCGTTTGAAGTCAAAAGCCAACCGCTGCTGATCAGTCGCTTGTTTTGACTGCTTGGCGTGATAAACACAGCAGCGCAAGATCATCCGGCAGATCTGGTGGCGGTGCAAACCGATGCTCACTCAGTTGTTCGATCAGTTGTTGTAATTGGGTGCTCAGATTGCCGTCAAATGCCTCTAGTGCGCCATCGGAGGCAAAAATTAGTTGTGAGTTAGGCAACAGGTCAATGCTTTGCATTTTAAGGTTAAGTTGGGCGGTCAGTCCGAGTGGGAAACTACTGCTGGTCAAAATCTCAGGCGGCTGATCAGGCTGTAGCAAAATCGCTGGTGGATAATGACCCGCGCTACACCAATGCACTTGATGTTGCTGTAAGTCGAGCAAACCGCACAGCAGAGTAATATGTTTGCCGGTGTCCTGCTGTACCAATAAACGATTCATTTGGTTGAGTAAATCTTCGGGTCTGTTATCACGGCCATGAAATGCTGCCAGCCAAGCGCTCAGTAAGCTACTGGCGACACCGTGACCGGCGACATCGGCCAAATAAAACAATACCTGTTGATCATCTACCTTCCAGTAGTCGATCCAATCGCCAGACAAAAAAGCCGCCGGCTGATAAAAATGATGCAGACTATAGCCTTCAATACTGAGCGGCTCTGGCAGCAAGGATTGCTGTAGTTTGACTGCTGCCGGCAAGTCTCTGCTGTCTTGCTGCCGTTGGTACTGATGGCGGATCTGTTCAACCACTTCGGGCAGTTGGGCGGGTATGGCTTGGCGCATCCAACCGGCCAGTGCGCCGCGTTGCCATGCTTCAGCCAATGCGGTGGCTTGCGTTTGGTCAGCCAGAACAATGGTTGGATTCGGCCATAAATGCTGCAAAAAAATCTCAACATCGGCAATGATCAGCGCGTGATCAGTAATTTGCCCAATCTCATCAATATCCAATCGCTGCATGTCTTGCAGCAACAAGCGCAGTGGATGAACGGCGTTATTGGCGTCACGATCGATCAGGTAAATTGTCATAAACGGGCTACTGGCTGAAATGCGCGAGTGAGGAGGTCATTTGGCCAGTGTTACTCCACATCAGCCGTAGGACCATCGCCAAACGATGTCTCTGGTGCGACCGTCTCTGGGCTTGTTGTCTCGGTGGCGGGTACTTGCGTTTCAGGTGGCATATTCGCTGGTGACGACTGGTCTTCGGTGCGGTTGTCTTCAGGAAAATCTGGGTTGGATGAGTCGTTCAACTCCTCCTCTTCATCACCGAAGCCCTCTTCAACCGGTGGATTTAAGCGAGCCGGTGGCGCACCATCAAACACCTGAAATAATCGTCGCTGCAGGTACACATCACGCAGCACCGGATATTGATCGCCGGTGACGATGCTCTCTGCGCCAATAAATTTTTCACGAGTATCCACCACGTTGGTGACTGTCAGCGCAATCCGCGCTTGATCCGGCTCCACATACATACTGGGGCTAGCGGCCATATCGACGATTTTGGCGGTGGCATCACGCAGCGTGCTTGGTCCAAATAGGGGGAGCATCAGATAGGGCCCTGATTTTACCCCCCAAACTCCCAAAGTTTGGCCAAAGTCTTCATCCCCAGCCCGAAGGTTGAGGCTATGCGTCGCAGGGTCAGCAAAACCCAGCGATGTCAGCGTGTTAATGCCAAACCGACCAAGACTTTGTGCGGAGGCTTTAGGTTTGCCTTGTAGCAATTGGTTGACCGCTGTCCAAGGCTCGCTGATATTTTGAAAAAAGTTACTAATGCCTGTATTGATCGGCTTGGGAACCGCACGCTGATAAAATTTGGCTGTGGGGAGTAGTATGCGGCGATCCAGAGCATCGTTGAAGCGATAGACTTGACGGTTAAAGCCTTGGAAGGGGTCTTTAACTGTATCGGGTTGGTTGGCGGTTGCATCAATTCTGAGTTGTTGCACCCGATCGGGCACTTTAGGCAGTGCGGGGAGTTGGAAACGTGAGCCAGTATTGACCTGATCATCTGCAGCGGCGATGCCGACTGTACCCATTCCACCCATCAGGGCGCAAACAACGACAAACCGCACCATGGACATACAACCCATACAAATTCTGTGTCAAGAAAACTCAGGGTAAGCCAGTTTATCCAGCTTGTAAATGCAACAACGCAACTGACAGTCAGTGCATGCGCCGATCAATGCGATAAATTGTAAAGTCTGTCTCAGAAAAATCCGAGTTCGCATCCCTTGCGATTTTTCTGTTTTTTAGGCATAAAAGTTGCTTAGCGCGAATTTTCGACAGTTGCTATACTGTAAGCTTGGCACTCGCGCGCAATGCAATGAGGACACGCATGAAAATGTCCCTTGGCCTGAAAATAGGCACTTCTTTATCGCTGACCCCGCAACTCCAGCAGGCGATTCGGCTGCTCCAGTTGTCGTCGTTGGAGCTTGAGCAAGAGATCCAAGTTCAATTGGACAGTAATCCGCTGCTTGAGGTGGTCGATGATCAGCCAGAGTCTGCGGCCAGCGATGAGTATTTGCCAGAGCAAGCGCACGAGAGTGATTACGCCGATCAGACCGATGTCGATGTGCAGATGGCCGAAAGTCGATTAGATGTCGAGTTGCCCGTGGATACCCAGTGGGACGATGTGTTTTCGCATCAGTCAACCGCGTTAGCGACACCAGAATTTGAAGAGCGTGAAGACAATCGTTGTGCCGAACAAAGCATCGTTGATCATTTACTTTGGCAGCTCAATTTAAGCCCGTTTTCGGCAGTGGATCGGCTGATTGCGCAATGTATTATTGATGCGATTGATGATCGAGGCTATCTGATTGCAGAGATGGATGAGCTATTAGATGCGGTTAATCAGCAGCTTGCAGATGTGGAGGAAATTGAGCCGGTTGAGCAAGACGAAGTGGAAATGGTGCTAAAGCGGATTCAGCATTTTGATCCGGTCGGTGTGGCAGCGCGTAATCTGCCGGAATGTCTCAGTCTTCAGTTGCGTGCTTTACCCGAGCGGGTGGTGGAGCGTGCCGCTGCACTGCGGGTGTTACAGCATCATGAGTTGCTGGTCTCGAATGAGTTGGCGCGGCTGTTGCGAGCGACCCAACTGACTGAGCCTGAGCTACAAGCGGCCTTGCTGTTGATTAAATCGCTTGATCCGTACCCTGGTTTGAAGTTTCAAAGCAATGATGACAGCCACCAAGTGCCGGATGTGATCGTGCGGCAAAAAACCGGTCGTTGGGAAGTGCAATTGAACACTGATATTTTACCAAAATTGCGCGTTAATCCGTTTTATGCAGGCATGATCAAACGCGCCGACCAAAGCGCGGATAATCAATACCTGCGGCAAAACATGCAAGAAGCACGTAATTTTATTAAAAGCATCGACGAGCGGCACAAGACCTTGTTGAAAGTCGCGACCTGTATTGTCGAGCATCAGCGGGCGTTCCTAGAGCATGGCCCCGAGGCGATGCGGCCATTGATTTTGCGGGATATTGCTGACGAAACCGAGCTGCACGAATCCACCGTGTCGCGAGTGACTACCCAAAAGTTCATGCTAACGCCGCGTGGGTTGTTTGAGCTGAAATACTTTTTTTCCAGTCATGTTGGGACGAGTACCGGCGGAGAATGCTCCTCAACCGCGATTCGAGCGATGATCAAAAAAATGATCAGCGAAGAAAATCCGCGCAAGCCGCTGTCGGATAACGTGATCGCGGAAAACCTGCAAGCGACTGGCATTGATGTGGCGCGGCGCACCGTTGCCAAATACCGTGAATCGCTGAATATTGCCTCGTCGAGCGAGCGGAAGCGATTGATCTGATGATGAAGAGTGTTTTGATGGGTTTAAATCAGTGGTATGTGCTGTGGATGATTGGCGTATTCAATCTGTTTATGGTCGGCCAAGCGCAGGCTGAACACTGTCCAGAAAACTATTGGCAAGGCCAAACACCAGTCATCAGCAAACCCGCAATGCAAAAAAAAACGCGCCCATTATGTTTTGATGGTTTTGCGGTGATGCATTCTGGCGTGACACGAACACCATTGTGGGCAGCACACCACCTGACCGCGACTGAAATTAAGAGTGCGCGTGAGCTTGATCGGCAAGACAGCTTTCGTGCGGAAGATCGTATACCGGCCAATGAGCGTGCGGAGTTGAGTGACTATCGTGGTTCGGGCTATGATCGTGGCCATCTGGTTCCCAACGGCGATATGGCAACGCGCTCACAGCAATATGACAGCTTTAGTCTGGCCAACATGGTGCCACAAAGTCCGAATAATAATCGGGTGGTGTGGAATAACCTAGAGCAAGCCTTGCGTGGTCTGGTGCTGCAAGAACAAGAGGCTTACGTGGTGACGGGTGGCGCGTTTATCGGTCAGCGTCTCGCCCGAATTGGTCAAAATGGTGTATTGGTTCCCTCCGATATGTTTAAGGCGGTTTACTTTCCCAAGCGTCAGGCGGCCAGTGTGTATTGGGCACCAAATGATGAGTCAGGGCGGGTCGAGGTGATTACTGTTGCGGAGCTTGATCGTCGGTTGGGGATAGAGGTGTTTCCTCAGTTGCCAGTGACAATCCGCCAAAAACACGTTGATCTGCCTTTGAGTACTGCCGGTCAGCCACGCGAACCCAGACGGCAATCCCCTTCAGAGTCTGTGCCAGCCGAAGACAACAGTAGCCCGAACTGGCTACAACTGTTGATCAGTTTGCTACAGGCACTGATCCAGTTGTTTACCGGAAAATAACCCACACTGGAATAACAAACATGAGTATTCAACCGTTTGCCAATGATAACGCCAGTCTAGGAGTTGGTGGTTTAACCATCGAAAATCATCTGGATCGGGTGGTGTTATACGGCAATCTGGAGCTGACCCTTGATCAGGCTGGCTTGGCGTATGCACGCGAATTAAAAGCCCTCATAGATGCGGTAGTGGTGCAGTTGGAAGGCGAGGCCGATCAGTTGCCCACGCAGATTGCCCAACCAAGTGTTGAAACAGTCGATAACCCTTTTTTGTGATACACCCTCACCCCAGCCCTCTCCCAACGGGAGAAGGAGCTCCTCACGACCTTTTTGATTGGAAGTAGGCTTATACATGACAGATTGGCTGCAAGTCCAGAGAGTCTCTGTCTGCTACGATGCACAGCCAGTGGTCGATCAGGTCAGTTTTGGCTTGGTGCAAGGCGAGATTGGCTGTTTGCTGGGGGCGAGTGGCTGCGGTAAAACCACGCTGCTGCGCAGTCTTGCGGGGCTTGAGCCATTAAGTAGCGGCCAAATTATCCTGCATGGTCGGGTGCTGAGTGATGCACAGCGCGTCGTGCCACCACAGCAGCGTCACATGGGCATGGTGTTTCAAGACTATGCGTTATTTCCGCATCTCAACGTACTGGAAAATATTCAGTTTGGACTGCGTGAGGGTGATAAAGCCAGCAAACGGCAGCGCGCCGATGAGTTGTTGGCCTTGGTGCAGCTTGAGGGTTTGGGGCGCCGCCGCCTGCATGAGCTATCCGGCGGCCAACAGCAGCGAGTGGCGTTGGCGCGCGCCCTTGCGCCCAAACCTAAACTATTGTTGCTGGACGAACCTTTTTCCAATCTCGACGTGTTGCTACGGGCGCAATTGGCACAAGAGGTGCGCGAGATATTGAAAGCCAGTCAAACCACGGCGATTTTGGTCACGCATGATCAGCATGAAGCTTTTGCGATGGCCGACCAGATCGGCTTAATGCATCAAGGCCGATTATTGCAGTGGGATACGCCTTACCAGTTGTACCACCAGCCGCTCAGTGCCGTAGTGGCGAATTTTGTGGGTGAAGGAGTGTTGATTGCAGGGCAGATGCAAATCGGTCAAGTGCAGACCACACTTGGGTTGTTGCAGCCGTTGCGGCCATTGCCTGACGGGCAAGCGGTACAGGTGCTGATTCGACCGGATGACATCGTGCATGACGATGCCAGCCCACTACAAGCCAAGGTGTTGCAGCGGGCATTTCGTGGCGCACAGTTTTTATATACCTTACAACTGGCACAGGGCGATCTGGTGCAATCCTTAGTGCCGAGCCACCATGACCACGCACTCGGCGAATGGATTGGCATTCGCCCAATGCTGGATCATGTGGTGGTGTTTGCGCAGTAGCAGTTCTTTATGTGAGACTGTCTGTGGGACTACATTGGATACCAAAACGTCACCGCCGCAACGGTCAAAATCCCACAGACGATGTTCAGTGGAATACCGGCTTTTAAGAAGTCGTTAAAATGAAAACCGCCCGGCCCGTAGATCATCAGATTGGTTTGATAGCCAATCGGTGTGGCAAAGCTGGCCGAAGCTGCCATCATCAGCGTCAGTACAAATGGTTCTGCTGGCAAGCCTGCCGCCGTCGTGGTCGCCAATACAATCGGTAGACTGATCAAGGCTGCTGCATTGTTGCTGATGGTTTCGGTCAGTAGCGTCACCAACAGATAAGTGCCTGCCAGCATCAGCAGGGCATGCCCTGCGGTCAGCGACATAATACCCGCCGCCAGCCATGCTGCCGCGCCAGTACTTTCCAATGCAGCTCCTAATGCAAACGATGCTGCAATCGTCAGCAAGACATGCCCATCAATACTGCGCCGTGCCAGATTTGGACTGATACAGCGCGTTGCCAACATCGCCAGTGCACCGAGCATTGAAGCATTCAGCATGCTGGTCACTTCAAACGCGGCCAGCCCAATCACGCTTAATAAAATCAGCCACGCAATGCCCGCTTTAGAATGATCGGGGCTTTCTTCTTGGGTGTCATTGATCAATAAAAAATCGCGTGAGTATTTTTGCCGCGACACAAACGCCGGTCTCGCTTCAAGCAATAAGGTATCGGCCGCTTCCAAGCGAATATTGCCCAGATTGCCGCTGATTCGTTTGCCATTACGCGCCACCGCCAGTACCACTGCACCGTATTTGTCGCGGAAGCGACTTTCCCGAATGGTGTCACCGACCGCGAGTGACTCGGGCGAGAGTACCGCTTCGATAATCCGGCGTTCGGGCGTGTCTTTGGACAGCGTCGGTGTGCCGCCAATCGACGGGACAAGGCCGTGCATTTGGCGTAGCTCAATCACCGCTTCGACATCACCGGCAAACACCAAGCGATCACCAGCTTGTAGTTTTTCTTCGGATGAAACAGCAGTAACAATCGTACCTTGCCGTTCGATTTCAACTAGATATAGGCCGCGCAGGTTGCGTAGACCAGCCTCAATAATGGTTTTTCCGACCAGTGAGCCATCGCCTGCGACTGCCATTTCGACCGTGTATTCGCGGAAGTCCCCGAATTTTTCGGTGTTTTGCTGTTCACGGTTTTTTAGCACAATCGGTAGCCAAAACAACATGAACAACACGCCACCAAGCGCGACTGGTAAGCCAATCGGGGTAATCGCAAACAGACTAAAACCGCTACTGTTGGTCAGGTCTTGATACAGGCCATTCACAATCAGATTGGTACTCGTCCCAATCAAGGTTAGCGTACCGCCCAAAATCGCGGCATAACTCAGCATCATCAGCAACGGCGGCAACGGCAACGACTGCTGTTTTGCCCAACGGGCAATCGCCGGTAAAAACGTGGCGACAACAGGGGTATTGTTTAAAAAAGCACTCAAGGCAATCACCGGTGTGGCGACCCGCGACTGTGCCACCCGCAGCGATTGCGGACGGCCAAACAGATGCTTAATCACCCAGTCCAAGCCGCCAGTATTGCGAATGCCCGCCGCGACCACATACATAAACGCGACGGTGATCAGGCCGCTGTTGGAAAAGCCAGCCAAGGCTTGCTTGCTGTCTAAGATGCCAATCATCAGCAAAAACGCCAACGCTGCCAGCATCACCATATCAGTGGCGAGTCGTGTCAGCATGAGCGTCAGTAACACCACCAGTGTGGTGGCAATACTAATCCAACCTGCCCATTCCATCTGTTGATGCCTTATGAAAAAAACAGCATGGATTATCCGGACTCAGCATTTATTTGCAAAAGAATAAAAACAGCTTTGTTTAGCATAAAAATAGCTAAACAGGTCTATTGAATCAGTCTGCTGATCAAAAAGGGATCAATTGCGCTCGGGTGCAGCACTTTCGGATGGGTCTCGTGCATCATGATGGCGTTTTGGGATGGCAACTGGCGCGGCAACCGGTTCAGGTACGGGCTGCCGTAGTACGATTTCCGTGGGCGAGGTTGAGATTGGTAGACAAATCCCTGCGGACAACAAGTCAGTTTTGAGTTGGCTCAGTACTTCATCCGTGGAGCCAACCACATTCATCTGCGCACTGGCATCAATCCACCAGCGTACTCGTATCACCACACCGACATCCGACAGGCTTGTCACGACGACTGTTGGTGGTGCGCCACGATACACGCTGTCGCAGCGGCTCAATACGTCAAGCATGATTTGGCGTGCGGTTTCGATGTCATCGTGATAGCCAATCGTTAAGTCCATCTGGATACGTCGCAGGCTAAACGCGGTATTCACCTGCACGGGATTGGTAAACAAGGTGGCATTTGGAATCACAATACGCCGACCATCATAGGTTTTAATATAAGTGGCTCGAATCTGGATATCTTCCACCGTGCCTTCAAAATTGCCACTGACGATCTGGTCACCGATCCGAAACGGTTCTGTGAGTAAGATGATGATGCCTGACAGTAGATTCTGAAAAATGTCCTTAAACGCAAAACCAATCGCCACTGAGGTGATGCCGAGTGCGCTGATCAGTTGGCCGGGGGTGAAACCAGGGATGGCGATCACCATGGCGACCAAGAAGCCGACAAAAATAATGACACTACCGCCGATTCGATTCAGCACCATGACCAGATTTTGTTTGCGCTGTGCCCGTGCGCCGAGGGTTTTACGCACCACCAGTTTAAACAGTTTTGCAAACAGCCAAAAAATAATAAAAATGGTCAGGGCGATGATTAGGTAGGGCACACGCGCCCAAAAGCTCTGAATTAAGTCGTTGATCGTGACATAAACGTCAGCGTACTTGCTGGCAGTTTGGGTGACGGCGTTGGTGGTTTGGCTGACTGCTTGTTTGGCAGCGTCTCCAACGTCTTGGATGGCTTCAAGTGACATGGTGGCGGTATCCGCGTAATAGGCAATTTGGTTTGCGCAGCATACTGGATTTTTGGGGAGCTTGGCAGAGGTGTAATGCTGGATTACCCTGCAATATCAGACGATCCAACGTCCGATGTGCGCAGGTCTTTAATCCGCATCATGCTCACTCAACCACTCAGGCTTCATTTCACCTTGCACCAACATGGTTTTGATGATGCCATGTAACGTATCTCTATCGAGGCGCTCAACCAACAGATCTGGCGGTAGCAGGTACGGAGCGAGCGGCTGCTGCTTCGTAGCGTCATATGCGTACGGCCAGTCGAGTCGAGCCAGCGGAATAAAGTCAAATGTCCAAACATTTAAGGCGTAGCGCCGCCCATCTTTCAACGTCACGACAACATTGCAAAAATTTTCAGTCGGGCGGTTCGCAGGTTGATTAGGATCGCCACCATACTCCATCCATAGCTCTGTTTCTAACCACAGATCAAACTCAGCCTCACCCATCACAACAACCCTTTTAAAAACTGCCCTGTAAACGATGCTTCGACTTGCGCGACGTATTCCGGTGTGCCTTCGGCAATAATCAAGCCACCACCCGCGCCACCCTCAGGCCCCAGATCAATCACCCAGTCCGCCGTTTTGATCACATCCAGATTATGCTCAATCACCACGACTGTGTTGCCCTTATCGCGCAAGCTGTGCAAGATTTCCAACAGCTTGGCAATATCATGGAAGTGCAAGCCCGTAGTCGGCTCATCCAAAATATACAAGGTCTGACCGGTATCACGCTTGGCCAACTCGCGCGCCAGCTTGACCCGTTGCGCCTCACCACCAGATAACGTGGTCGCTGCCTGACCGAGCCGAATATAGCCCAAACCAACCTGAATCAAGGTGTCCAACTTGCGATGAATACTCGGAATCGCCGCAAAAAACGCCGCCGCATCCTCCACAGTCATTTCCAGCACATCCGAGATATTTTTGCCTTTGTAATGTACCTCTAGGGTTTCGCGGTTATAGCGTTTGCCATGACAGGCATCGCACGGCACATACATATCGGGCAAAAAGTGCATCGCGACCTTAATCACGCCATCGCCTTCACAAGATTCACAGCGCCCACCTTTGACATTAAACGAAAACCGTCCCGCCGCATAACCACGGGCGCGGGCTTCGGGTGTCTGCGCAAACAATTCCCGAATCGGGGTAAACAAGCCGGTATAGGTCGCCGGATTACTGCGTGGGGTACGACCAATCGGGCTTTGGTCGATATCGACCATTTTATCCAGTTGTTGTAAGCCGACAATCGCCTGAAATGGCGCAGCGGTTAGTGTGGTCGCGCCATTCAGTTGCGTGGCGGCCAGTGGCATTAAAGTACGGTTGATCAGCGTGGATTTACCCGAACCTGACACACCGGTGATACAAGTCAGCAGGCCAAGCGGAAGATTCAGCGTAACCTGTTGTAGGTTGTTGCCGGAGGCGCCTTTCAAGGTCAGTTGTTGCTCAGGGTTGGGCTGATGCCGTTCGGTCGGCACGGCAATCGACAGTTCGCCCGACAGATATTTACCGGTCAGTGAGTCAGGATTGGCGGCGATTTCGGCGGCTGTGCCTTCGGCGATAATCCGCCCACCGTGAATGCCTGCACCCACGCCAATATCAATAATATGATCGGCGGCGCGAATCGCGTCCTCGTCATGTTCGACCACCAGCACGGTGTTGCCCAGATCACGTAGCCGAATCAGCGTTTGTAACAGGCGATCATTGTCGCGTTGATGCAGCCCAATCGACGGCTCGTCCAGCACATACATCACGCCCATCAAACCCGCGCCGATCTGCGAGGCCAACCGAATCCGCTGCGCTTCACCGCCTGATAAGCTGTCGGCAGACCGCGCAAGGCTGAGATAATTCAGCCCCACGCTGACCAAAAACTGCAAACGCTCACGGATTTCTTTAAAGATTTTATCGGCGACTTCGCCTTTAGCACCGTCTAAGCTGAGCGACTGATAGTACAGCGTCGCATCACCAATCGACTTGCTGATGATTTCGGGCAGTGCGACATCAGCGACTTTGACATGGCGGGCGATTTCATTCAGGCGTGAGCCGCCACAGGCATCACAGGTCGCATGCGACAGATACTGTGATAGCTCGTCGCGCACCAAGTTGCTTTCAGTTTCTTTAAAACGCCGCTCTAGATAGGGCAGCACGCCTTCAAACACCTGCACGCGACTCTGCACGCGGCCACGTTCATCAGTATAGCGGAAGTCGATTTTGTCTTTGCCGGAGCCGTTGAGTAGGGTATTGTGTTGCGTTTTACTTAGATCCGCCCAAGGCAAGTCACAGTCGATGCCGTAATGTTCAGCGACCGTCAGCAGAATCCGAAAATAATACGGCCGCTGCCGATCCCAGCCACGAATCGCGCCTTGATTGATCGACAGTTGTGGATTGCTAATCAGTTTTTCGGCGGCAAAATAATGCCGATGCCCCAAACCATCACAGACCGGACACGCACCATACGGGTTATTAAACGAAAACAAACGCGGCTCAAGCTCGCCGACCGCCCGATCACAGACCGGACAACTGTGCCGTGCCGACAGCACGCGATCGGCCTGACTTCCATCGATAAAGTGTAAATACACCAAATCATCACCCAGACGCAGCGCGGTTTCAAACGATTCAGCGATACGATTACCGAGGTCGTCACGCACCTTAAAGCGATCGACCACCACTTCGATTTGGTGTTTTTTCTTTTTATCCAGTGCCGGTGCATCGTCGAGGTCGTAGAGTTCGCCATTAATGCGCACCCGCACAAAGCCCTGTCCACGCAATTGATCAAACAAGCCGCTGTGTTCACCTTTACGGTCACGCACCACCGGCGCGAGTAGCATCAGCGGTGTGCCTTCGGGTAGGGCGTTGACCTGATCGACCATTTCGCTAATGGTCTGTGCCACCATTGGCAGATCGTGTTCAGGACAGTATGGTGTCCCGACTCGCGCATACAGCAAGCGTAAATAGTCATAAATTTCGGTAATCGTACCGACCGTTGAGCGCGGATTATGGCTGGTGGATTTTTGTTCGATGGCAATCGCGGGCGACAGACCTTCGATGCTATCGACATCGGGTTTTTCCATCTGCGATAAAAACTGCCGCGCATACGCCGATAGCGACTCAACATAGCGGCGCTGTCCTTCGGCGTACAAGGTATCAAAAGCCAGTGAAGATTTGCCTGAGCCGGAGAGACCGGTAATCACCACAAACTGGTCACGCGGAATATCCAAAGAGATGTTTTTCAGGTTATGCGTGCGTGCGCCGCGAATGCGGATATGCGATTGGCTCATAGGGAAGACTCAGCGAAAACGGGCGAAAGGCTGCCGCTATTGTGGCGACGATTGCGGCACGATCAAGTGGGAAAGCGTGAACAAAGCGATGAAGTGGCAGTAGTGTAATTGCCGACACGTCGTGCCACGATTGAACGCGGCGCGATGCAGCGGTTTGCGCGTATAATCTGCGCCGTACTTTTTGCTTTCGATGGGTGATCGCCGTATGAACGCCTCTGAACGTCGCGCCACCGCTGCGCTAGGCAGTATTTTTGCCTTACGCATGTTGGGTCTGTTTATGATCGTGCCGGTGTTTGCAGTCTACGGCCAGCAATACCAAGGCGCAACGCCGATCCTACTGGGCTTGGCGATTGGGATTTATGGCTTAACCCAAGCCGCCCTACAAATCCCCATGAGTTTGCTGGCAGATCGATTCGCCCGCAAGCCGCTTATTATTATTGGGTTACTGGTGTTTGCCCTCGGTGGCGCGATAGCCGCCTGTGCCGAGCATATTGGCTGGGTGATTTTTGGTCGGGCAGTGGCGGGGTGTGGTGCAGTCTCGGCGATTGTGATGGCACTACTGGCTGATGTGACCCGTGAAGAGCAGCGTGGCAAAGCCATGGCGGCGATGGGCATGACCATCGCGTTATCATTTATTTTGGCGTTTAGTTTAGGGCCGCTATTAACGGGCTGGATTGGCCTTGCTGGATTATTTTGGCTGACGAGCCTAGCCGCAATTTTGGCGATTGGGTTATTGTGGCTAGTGCCGACCCCAAAACGCCTGATTAAACAAAATCCAGAGGCGTATGGTAAACAATTGCAAACTGTTCTGCATATTGCTGACCTGAATAGGCTGCATTTTTCAATTTTCATCTTACATTTGTTGATGACAGCGATGTTTGTGTTGTTGCCGATGCAGTTAATCCATCAGCTTGATTTACCGATTACGCAACATGGCTGGCTGTATTTGCCCCTGCTATTACTTGGCTTTATTTTGGCGATTCCAGCGATTATTGTGGCCGAAGCCAAGCAGCAAATGCAGCGTATATTTATGGCAGGGGTTTGGCTGATTGGCCTGTCGATGGTGTTGCTGACTGGGCTAAACGGACAAGCATGGGGTTTGTTGCTCGGCTTAGCATTGTTTTTTATCGCATTTAATTTGATTGAGGCATTGCTGCCATCTTGGCTGGCCAAGCGTGCACCGGTGGCTAGTCGTGCCACCGCAATGGGGGTGAACGCGTCGAGTCAGTTTCTCGGTGCATTCACGGGTGGCGTGTTGGGTGGTCAGTTATTGGCATATGCACCGATTCAAATGGCATGGGCGGTATTGGCAGTGCTGTGTCTGATTTGGCTGCTGATCGCACGGGGATTAAGTTCACCGCCGTATTTATCGAGTCTGGCGGTACGTTTGCCCGCACCGATTGGTCAAATGGGAGGGCAAGAACAGCTGTGGATGTCACGTTTGTTGGCGGTACATGGCGTGGAGGATGTGGTGGTGTTGGTTGAGCAGCAGATTGCCTATCTCAAAATTGATAAGCGTCAATTGGGTGAAGAAGGGCGACACGAGCTGTCGCAAATTCTCGAGTATCCGGTAGCATTCTAGATGATAGTGTTTTAAGGTGGAGTCAGGTAGAGTTGTGGACTCAAAAAACCCAATATAGAGGGAAGTGTCATGCGTGGTGTGAATAAAGTCATTTTGGTCGGTACATTAGGGCAAGATCCTGAAACCAAAACGTTTCCAAGTGGTGGCTCGGTCACTCAGTTCTCGATTGCGACCAGTGAGCAATGGACCGATAAAAATACCGGTGAACGTAAAGAAGCCACCGAATGGCATCGGATTGTCTTAAATAACCGTTTAGGTGAGATTGCCCAACAGTATCTCAAAAAAGGCAGCAAAGTTTATATTGAGGGCAGTTTACGCACTCGTAAATGGCAAGATAAAGCTACCGGACAAGACCGTTATAGCACCGAAATTCGCGGCGACAGCATGCAAATGCTTGACAGTGCGCGTCCAGCTGCCGGTGGTCAATCATATTCCAATCAAGATGCACCAAGTCAGGATTATGAGCCTTATAGCCCACGCCAGCCTGAGCAGAATAATCGCCCAGCCGCAGATAATCGTCGGCCAGCCGCACCGACTCAACCACAATATCAGGCCAATGATTTAGATGACGATTTACCATTTTAATCTGTTGTTAATCTAAAATCATAATATTTAACATTGGCAGTTTCAGATAATCTGGCTATGATGCAGGGGAGAGATTATTTCTCCCCTTCTTTACTGTGTTCTACAGTTTATTTTAGCGAGATGATGGAATTATGATGCATTCGGATCTAAGCGAGCTATCGGTTGAGCAACTTGAGCAACTGGCCAAGCAGGCTGCCAGTATGATTGGTGTGCGCCGTCAGCAAGATCTTCAAGACGGTTATGCCAAGATTGAGCAGATTGCGAGTGATTTGGGCGTCAGCTTAGATGAGTTGCTCGAAGTCGGCCGCAGTAGTAAGACAGCCCGTAAATCCAGCACACGTAAGCCAGTTGAGGTGCGTTATCGCAACAGCACAGATGCGTCGCAAACGTGGACTGGGCGTGGTAAGCAACCACGTTGGTTGAGCGCGGCGATTGCTGCGGGTGCTGCGAAGGAAGATTTTCTGATCAACAAATAATCCATTTGTTTTTGTGTTTCATCAAAATGCCTGCATTGTCAGGCATTTTTGTTGTTTGCTGTTCGGCGTGTGGGCATTGGCTACGGAAAAGGGTTTGTTTGTCCGGTAAAGTTGCGCATAATCGGACTCTTTGCGTGCTTGAGCGTTGTTTGTCGTGTCGACTTCTACCACAACAAAACGGCTGGGAAAACGCTGGTGGTTTTTTGCAGCATTTTTCCTGCTGGTGTTTATTGTTTTACAATTGCCTGCTGCATGGATTATGGCGCGATTTGCCCCAAACAATCCTTATATTGATCATGTCACCGGAAATATCTGGGCGGGGCAGGCGGACTGGCACGCGCAACACATGCAAGGTGTATTGAGTTGGCAATTGAGGCCTTGGGAGCTATTGCTGTTGCGGGTGTCTGCTGATGTCGAGTTGAGTGTTGCTGACAGTCAGTTGACGGGTCAGGTCAAGCTAGGGCGGCAGTTTTGGCAGGTGAAGCAATTGAATGGACAGATTTCGGCGGGTACGCTGCGCAGTGTGCTGCCGTGGCAGTGGCCAGATAGCCCGATTCAAATCAATGGATTGGGATTGCGTGTTGATCAAAAAACCGGTTTTGACCAAGTGGATGGACAGTTGAACTGGGGTGGTGGTAGCTTGGGTTATCCGTTTGAAGGACGCATACAGCGGGCAGCCCTACCGCCATTGGCTGGGCAACTGGCCTTGAATCGTGAGCGCTTACATTTGGCGTTGACTGACTCGAATAACGGCAGGATGGGTGACTTATATTTGTCGCCTGATCAGATGCTCGATGTGCAACTGACTCAACGATTGCTGCAAAATGTCGCGGGCTATCGTGGTCAGGCGGGCTTAGACACCGCAGTGGTGACGACACGGCAGCCGCTTTCCAGTTTGCGAGGTTTGTGATGCTGCGGCGTATACAGTGGCAACTGTTGAATCCAATCGCGCCATGGCTATTGGCGGCGCTGGTGCTGTGGCTGTGCTGGCAAGTTGCGGCAGTCATTTGGCTGATTGCTGCCCCACCGCAGCCACCTCTGGTTCGTGAGGTGGCGTTACAAAGCCAGCCAAGCGCTGTTCCGAATATCAGCACGGCACAGTTGTTTAAAATTGAGCGACCTGATCTCAGTGCGACCACACCTGCGTCAGCATTGAATGTGCCGATGCGACTGCAAGGCGTGATGCTCAGTCAACCGGCTTCTGGCTCATCTGCAATGATTTTAATGAGCGGTGCTGCTGAGCGTTATCGAGTGGGTCAGAGTCTTAAAGATGTGCAGCTTGAGGTGGTTGCAGTCAGTTGGGACAGTGTGCAGTTGCGCCGTCCAGATGGCAGTATTGTCATGCTGAAATTTGGCGAGGATAACCCGATGAGCAGCTCACCGGCGTCGACTTCGCGTATGTCGCCCATGCCATCGGTCAGCCCAAGCGAGCGCGTGGACAGTGCGTTAGCCGATGCACAAACCCAATTGTCCAGCAACCCTGCCAGTTATTTGACCCGTATGGGATTGGCTGCGACAGGGCAAGGCTATGAAGTGACGGCTGGCGCGCCCGCCAATATCCGTAATCAAATGGGTCTGCGGCCGGGTGATCGGATTGTGTCAGTGAACGGGCAAGCACTCGGACAACCGCAAAATGATGCACGGCTACTCGAACAAATTCGCCAGACTCGCAGCGCGCAGATCGAAATTCAGCGCGGCGAACAAACCCTGACCATTCAGCAGAGCTTTTGATGCCAACATATGTGGCGATCAGGCGTTTAGTGATAGAGCCACTCGTGATTATTGTGCAGGCCTCTCGTGCCGGAGAATCGTTTCAATGCAACAACTGCTAAAGACCACATCGACCACATTTGGGCGGCAGCCGATTTGGCGCAAGCTATGGCTGGTCAGCCCCTTGCTGATTGCATTGGCGTTTCCAGTCCATGCACAAACATGGAAAATTAACCTGCGTGACGCCGATATCACCGCGTTTATCGGTGAAGTCGCCGATATTACCGGCAAAAACTTTGTGGTTGATCCCCGTGTCAAAGGCAATATCACGGTGATTTCCAACAAAGCCCTGAGCAAGACAGAAGTGTACGATCTGTTTATGGGTGTGATGAACGTCAATGGCGTGGTGGCCGTGCCGTCAGGCAACACCGTGAAACTTGTCCCTGATGTGAATGCCAAGCAAGCCGGTGTGCCATTTGATTTGCGCCGCCGTGCCGGTGATGAAGAGGTGGTCACGCGGGTAATCTGGCTCGAAAACACCAATCCAAATGACCTCATTCCAGCGATTCGCCCATTGATGCCGCAGTTTGCCCATCTGGCCGCCGTGCCGGGCACCAATGCCTTACTGGTGTCTGATCGTGCGGGTAACATTGGTCAGCTAGAGGCTTTGGTGCAAAATCTCGATGGCGGTAGCGATGACCGCTTGGACATCATCCCCCTACAGCATAGCCAAGCCGAAGAAATTATCACTTTAATTGAAGCGATGAGTGCCACCACGCCACAGCGAGACGTGCGCGGTTCGCGTTTGCGCTTGATTGCAGATGGTCGCAGTAATCGCCTCTTGGTGAAAGGTGATGCACGCAGCCGTGAGCGGATTCGTGAGCTGGTTAAGCAGCTTGATATTGTACCAGCCGAACGCTTGGGCGGCTTACGTGTGTTTCGACTCAGTCATGCCAGTGCCAAAAACCTCGCCGAAATGCTACAGGGTCTGATGAATAATAGCTCCTTGGTCAGTAGTGCACCGACCAGCTCGTTAACCAGCACGGCAAGCTTAAGCGGCGACAGCAGTAGCGGTAGTACAAGCGCGAGTAGTAATACGCTCAGTAGCAGTGCGGCCAGTAACAGTAGCAGCGCACGACCCAGCAGCAGTCTTGGCGCAGCTGCGTCGACTGGCACAGCCGCACCGAAAGTCAGTATCATTGCCGATGAAAGCCAAAACGCGCTGATCGTCAAAGCCGATCCGGCTTTAATGCGTGAGATTGAATCAGCGATTAAACAGCTGGATATTCGCCGTGCGCAAGTGCTGATTCAGGCAGCGATTGTCGAGGTTTCTGGCAGTAATGCTGATCAGTTGGGAGTGCAGTGGGCATTGGGCAACGCCAGTACCGGCGTGGGTACGATTAGCTTTGATAATGCTGGCTTGAGCCTTGGTACGATTGCCGCTGCTGCTGCCTCAGGCGGTAATAGTGCGGCATTGGCAGGTGCTGCCAGTGGTTTGTCTGGTGCGCTGATCGGTCTCGGCGAGGTACGCGGCGACAATAGTTTCTATGGCGCGATTTTGCAGGCATTAAAAACCACCAGCAGTGCTAATTTGTTGTCCGTACCGTCGATTATGACCTTGGACAATGAAGAGGCCAATATTTTGGTCGGGCAGAACGTTCCCTTTATTACCGGCTCGACGACGACTGGTGCAGGGGGCACAACCAATCCATTTACCACGATTGAACGGCGTGATGTCGGGATCAATCTAAAAGTTATTCCCCATGTCGGTGAAGGTGGCACGATTCGACTTGAGGTTGCTCAGGAAGTCTCATCAGTCGTGCCCACGACCAGTTCGGTGCGCTCATCGGATTTGATCACCAACAAACGCTTTATCAAAACTACCATTTTAGCCGATGACCAACAGACGATTGCCCTTGGTGGCTTGATGCAAGAAGACCAAAGCGAGTCGATGAGTCAGGTGCCAGGGCTGGGTCGGTTGCCGCTGATTGGCGGATTGTTTCGCTCACGTGCAAATGATCAAACCAAGCGTAACCTGTTGGTTTTTTTACAGCCAACGATCCTTCGGGATAATAGTTCCGCGACACAAATCAGCCAAAATCGCTATAATCAAATTCGCATGCTACAGTTAAGCTTGGATGCACGTGGTGACTTTACCCGTCTACCCGAACAGCTTTCGCAGGTGTATACTGCGGAACCATCTGCGACAAAAACCACCCCCAAAGCTGAGCAATAGAGGATCTTATGCTGAAGCTTCAATTTACGGATAACCGACAGTCGTCTTTTTGGATTGTTGATGAAGAGTTCGGCATTGGCCGCGAAGTTAAAAACCAACTGGTGATTAAGGATGATCAGGTGCAGCCTTTTCATGCCAAAATCAAACAGAAAAACCATCGGGTGTTTATTGAGCCAATCGACAATGCGATTGTCCGGATCAACGGCTTGGGTATTACCGAGCAGACAGAGGTCATGCTGGGAGATTTGATCGGAATTGATCAGATTGAACTCACATTGATCGACCCCACACGTCAGCCTAAAAGCACTGTACCTGCCGGCTCAAAATCCAAGCCGAGCCTAAAAGCGGTCAGCGACGTGAAGTGGCAGATTAAAGCCATGACCGGCCCATTGGCTGGCAAACTCATGAATGTCGACGGCATGAAACGAATTGGTCGTGACCCTGCCTCTGAAATCGTGGTCAGCGGTGGCCATGTGTCGCGTCGGCATGCTGAGTTGATTTTACGCGATGAGCAACTGTGGATTCGTGATCTAGGCTCATCGAACGGTACTTATGTCAATGGTAAAAAAACCCACGAGCAGCCGCTGTTTTTAGGTGATGAAGTCAAGGTTGATGCCGTCGTGTTTCGGGTTGTACAAGGTCTATCTCCAAAAGCTGCACCAGCAGTTGAGACAGAAAATCTCGATAAAACCCAGTTCCACCCTGCACTTAAAGTGCCACCAGCACCCAGTGCCAGCCGGCCACGTCCAATTACCCCACCACCCGTCATGTCCGCACCTGCTGCACCCGTAGTCGAACCACCAGTGGCTATGCCTGAGCCAGTTGCACCTGAGCCTGCTGCGCCAAAATTCCCGAAGGTCACACCGCCAGAGCCAGCCGGTATGAGGATTTCTCCGCTGATTTTGTTTGCAATGGTGTTGGTATTACTCATGTTGACCTCCCTGATTTTTGTCGTGGGTTAAGAGCGTTTGTGATTGCTGTTTGACTGACGAGTGAGGGGCTAGATATGGGCGCAACGCTAGGGCCATTTGGTGGCCTAAAAGCAGTGTTTTTTGATCTAGACGGCACGTTGGTCGATTCTGCCAGCGATATCCATGCTGCATTGGCGATTGCTTTACAAGATCTTGGCCTGCCGTCGGTTAGCGCGCAGCAGGTGAGGCATTGGGTTGGGCGTGGTGCGAGCCGCTTGGTACATTGTGTGATCGAGTATTTAGGCGCAGCACCGCATTTACATGCGCTATTGCTCAGTCAGTTTATGCTGCGCTACCAGTCGAGTGTTTGTGTCGACAGTGAGCTGTATGATGGGGTGTTAGATTGCCTCGAGTATTGTCAGTCGCAACAATTACACTTGGCATGCATCACCAACAAACCCTTACTGCCCGCCAAAAAACTGCTGTCACAACTGAATTTACTCGGTTATTTTGGGCTGGTGTTGGGTGGCGACAGCTTAGACCATTGTAAGCCGCATCCTGCGCCACTGTTACATGCCTTGGCCTACTATGATGTGTTGCCGGATCAAGCCTTGATGATCGGCGATTCCCGTAATGATGTTGAAGCCGCCCACGCTGCTGGTATGGCCTGTATTGCACTGAGCTATGGCTATAATCATGGTGAGCCGCTACAAGCTTGTGCGCCCGATTTACTGCTTGATTCACTGCTAGAATTGTTTTAACGTCTATTTACCCCTTTTAAAGTCGATTTGAGTACATGATTGAATACATGATGTTGTCACATAATATCGTCCAACGTTGGCGTCATTCATGAGAGGTTGATTTTCCTGACAGTGCTTTAGTCAGGTCGCCCCGTTTGCTGCGTATTTTGAGATGAGTCCATGATGAATCGTATTCAGTTTGATCGGCTGGTTGCCCAAGGCTACAGCCACATCCCTGTGTTTCGACAGCGTTTAGCTGATACCGACACGCCACTAGCCGTGTATGCGCGACTACGCCAAGCCGATCTGCCTGCCTACTTATTTGAGTCAGTCCAAGGCGGTGAGCGTTGGGGACGTTATTCGATGGTCGGATTGGGTCAAGGCAGCGTACTCCAGTATCGCCAAGGTCAGATGTCGCTACAAACAGCGGCAGAGATAGAGACCTTTGCGTGCGCTGATCCTTTTCAGTATATCCGTGAGTTTCAAGCCCAATACCGTGTACCAACCCAAGCTGAGATTCCCGAGTTGACCGGTTTTACCGGTGGTTTGGTTGGTTATTTTGGTTACGATTGTGTGCGCTGTATCGAGCCGAAGCTGGGTTCAGGTCCAGCCCTTGATCCCATCGGCTTGCCTGATATTTGGTTGACGCTGTCACAGCAAGTGGTGGTGTTTGACAACTTGCGCGATACTTTGTTTTTGATTGTGCATGCCGATGCCAGTGATCCTGAAGCGTTTGAGCACGCCCAAGCGGCGCTTGATCTGTTAGAGCAGCGTTTGGCCGCGCCATTACAGGTACAGGCCAAGCCGCATACGCCGCCACAGTTTGTGTCGCAAACTGGCGAGCAGGCATTCATGTCAGCGGTTGAGCAAGTGCAGGAGTATATTCGTGCCGGTGATGTGATGCAGGTGGTGCCGAGTCAACGGTTAAGTTCGCCATTTGATGGCGATGCACTGTCGGTGTACCGTGCATTACGCCATCTCAATCCGTCGCCGTATTTGTTTTTAGTACAAGGCTTTACTGTCGATCAGCAGTCGTTTGATTTGGTTGGTTCTTCGCCGGAGATTTTGTCGCGGTTAGAAGATGGCGTGGTCACGGTGCGACCAATTGCTGGTACGCGGCCACGCGGCCAGACCCCTGCGCAAGATCAGGCACTTGCTGAAGAGTTGCTGGCCGATGCCAAAGAAATCGCTGAGCATTTGATGTTGATTGATCTTGGCCGTAATGACGTGGGTCGGGTCAGTCAGATTGGTCAAGTGCGTGTCACTGAGCAGATGACCATTGAGCGTTACTCGCATGTGATGCACATCGTCTCGAATGTTGAAGGGCAAGTGCGCGAAGGCTTAGACGCGCTGGACGTGTTTCAAGCGACTTTTCCTGCCGGTACGCTGTCCGGCGCACCAAAAATTCGAGCGATGGAAATCATCGACGAGCTGGAGCCCGTGCGACGCGGTGTGTTCGGTGGTGCAGTGGGCTATCTAGGTTGGCACGGTGAAATGGACACGGCGATTGCGATTCGTACCGCAGTGATTCGCAAGGGTCAAGTGCACGTGCAAGCCGGTGCAGGGGTAGTTGCTGATTCGGTGCCAGCCAGTGAGTGGAACGAAACATTGATCAAAGCGCGAGCAGTTGTGCGTGCGGTCGAGCTATCGGCGACGGGTTTGGCGATTGGTTGAGCAGTTTTGCCGATTTTCTGCAAAAAACAGCTTGCTTAATCATTCGATTTTGTTATGATGTCCGCCGCTTCGATGCTGATCGAGCATGTGTTTGTTTGCTGCCGGTATAGCTCAGTTGGTAGAGCAACTGACTTGTAATCAGTAGGTCCCGAGTTCGATTCTTGGTGCCGGCACCACATACATATGTCGTATTGCAAAGCGTGCTAGACAGTTCGCTGTCTTGTTTTAAGGTGGGATTGGGGAGCGGTCAAACCCAACAGACTGTAACTCTGTCGCGAAAGCTTCGAAGGTTCGAATCCTTCTCCCACCACCATATTGTTGATGCTAATCGCAAGATTAGGGCAAGCACCAAAGCACGCGGGTGTAGTTTAATGGTAGAACTTCAGCCTTCCAAGCTGATCGCGCGGGTTCGATTCCCGCCACCCGCTCCATTTGGCGTCACCCGTGAAAGATTTACTCGCGTAGTAATTGCGCTCTTATAGCTCAGTGGTAGAGCACTCCCTTGGTAAGGGAGAGGTCTCCAGTTCAAATCTGGATAAGAGCTCCATTTTTTGTGTGGTTTTTAACGATAGGGCGGTCTTAGACCGTCTTTCTGCTTAGGTTTCTGGCCTAAACGATAGCATTGTTTGATGAGTGCCAATGTTTAGCTACTAAATATTGGTCATCTATTGGGACTAGACGGGTGCGTTGTCATCCGGCGTGAACGAGGAAGATCACTATGGCAAAGGCCAAGTTTGAACGTAACAAGCCGCACGTGAACGTCGGCACCATCGGTCACGTTG
>OGCL01000386.1_pt1 | contig 48310 bp, 44 predicted proteins | sample 1570041 | NCBI WGS metagenome assembly OGCL01 (sample SAMN06266162, study PRJEB24511) | hot springs metagenome | isolation source: Hot spring water | place: South Africa: Limpopo | collected 2015-06-22 | reverse complement strand
CCATCTCAAATCGATCGGCGAGGGCGCGCAAACGAAGTTTTAGCTTGCGCTGAAACTTCGTTTGGCGAAGGCTCACAGCGGCGCAGCCGATGAAGCTACGCGGCCGGAGCCAACACCGCGCAACAGATTATTCGAGGCGCCCCTCCGCTCTGTGGTTGAACTGAGGTTTTCAGAATCAATTCAGGACAATGCGCCGGCCCTCGCCAGTCAGTAACGCCATCGATATTCATGGCCTCGTGCAGTTTGCCCCGAACGTTCCATCTCGCACCGCAGGATGCGCCATTCGGCATGATCGATCTGGCCATCGGCCAGGAAGATGCGCTCCAGCTGATGCACACGATCGGCGGGCCGATGAGGTGGCCCATGACGGTAGGCGGTGACTGGGACGTGGTATGGGCGTAGGTCGTGTCCACGGTAGGGGTATACGACGGTTCGATATTCCAGCATCTGCGCAGGTGCGCTGTGCTGTACATGCAGGCGCCATTCGAAGCCGCCCCCTGCCTGGACCGGCACGGCCGCAAACAGGGCTTCAGCGCACATCAATGTCGCCGTAATACTCGAAAGACGAAAGTTTTTCATGACGCACTCCTTTGACTGAGGTGACCACGCCATGACGTCTATGGCGTGGTAGAGCTCAGGCTATGCGTCGCATGTAAGGATGGGGTGAGCGGCGGGTTTCAGTGTGTAATGGGATGTTACAAAGACAGGGGGGCGTCAATCCAGCCAGCGGATCAGGTAATAAAGGCGAAAACCCTCCGAAGACCTCGATGGACCGCTGGCCAGGGCGGCATGGTAGCCTTCGGCAGGTCGTGCGGCAGAACGCGCCGCAGCCTCATCCCTATGCACTACAACGCAGTTTTCCGGAAACCGTTTGCGCGATTTCCCGGAGGGGCTGTAGATGACCACCGCCTGCGTGGCAACGACCTGCGACTCGGGATCTCCGACCAGGCTGGTGATCGTTTCCGCCATCAGTTGAGCTTCTTGCCGCCGGGCATGAAATTCAGCCGGTCCATGGCGGGCGGCGAGTCGGCATAGAATGGACGCTCGTTCCGCGAAAGACCCAGGGTCTCGGCCAGTTCGGCCTCACGCGCAGCGATCAAGCCCAGGCACATGCGCACATTCTCCACGGTGGCCTCGGACAACGGGCTGGGCTGTCCATCTCGAGGCGCACAATCGCGCACTACCGAAGTCAGGGTCTTGCGCATCGCACGCATGATTTGCTGCTCTTTGCTCAGGGCATCCTTGCCCACCTCGTCCTGTTCCACGGCTTGACTCCAATTGATCGAAGCACGATTGTATTCCGCCAGGAAATGTGGTCAACCGCACGGATAAAATGGGTTTGTCAGGCCTCCGTTGGCCACCCCAACTGACCCACTTTTGACCGGTCAAACGGCTCCAGGCAGGACGATCGGATTATCCGGCTGCTGAAAAACGTCGCGAGGGTGATCCGATCCCAGGCGCACGGAGCACAGCGACCGAGAAAACGAGCCAAGCGAGTTTCAGCGCAGGCTGACATCGGCGCAGCCATCGAGCTGCGCGGCCGAAGCCAACACCGCGCAACGCAGCGATGCGCCCGCGCAGCAATTTATTCAGCGTTTCCTGAAAGACCCGTCTTGTCCCGCATCGGGCAAACGCACTACAAGCGGCATCCCCGCATAAGCCCTGCATCTTTCGTTAGAATGCGCACTCCATGCGCGCCCGCGATTGCAGCGCGGTGACGTTCATCCAGGTTTCAGGGTCTTCCTTCGTGCTTACCGTATCCAATCTCACCATGCAGTTCGGGGCCAAGCCCCTGTTCGAAAACGTGTCCGTCAAGTTCGGGGACGGTAATCGCTACGGCCTGATCGGTGCCAACGGTTGCGGCAAGTCGACCTTCATGAAGATCCTCTCCGGCGTGCTGGAGCCCTCCGCCGGCAACGTTTCCAAGGATCCGCACGAGCGCATGGCCTATCTGCGCCAGGACCAGTTCGCCTACGAAGACATGCGCGTGCTCGATGTGGTGATGATGGGCCATGAGGAGATGTGGGCCTGCATGCAGGAGAAGGACGCCATCTACATGAACCCGGAGGCGAGCGAGGACGACTACATGCGCGCCGCCGAACTGGAGACCAAGTTCGGCGAGCTGGGCGGCTATGACGCCGAGGCGCGGGCCGGCGAACTGCTGCTCGGGGTCGACATCCCGGTGGACAAGCACAACGGACCGATGCGCGAGGTGGCCCCCGGCTGGAAGCTGCGCGTGCTGCTCTGCCAGGCCCTGTTCGCCGCCCCCGACATCCTGCTGCTCGACGAGCCGACCAACAACCTCGACATCAACACCATCCGCTGGCTGGAGAACGTGCTCAACGAGCGCGACTCCACCATGATCATCATCTCGCACGACCGCCATTTCCTGAATCAGGTATGCACCCACATGGCGGACCTCGATTACCAGACCCTGCGCGTCTATCCCGGCAACTACGACGACTACATGGAGGCTTCCACCCTGGCGCGCGAGCGCCAGCAGGCGGCCAACGCCAAGGCCAAGGAGCGGGTGGCGGAATTGCAGGAGTTCGTGCGCCGCTTCTCGGCCAACAAGTCCAAGGCGCGCCAGGCCACCAGCCGCCTGAAGCTGATCGACAAGATCAAGCCGGAGGACATCAAGCCCTCGTCGCGCCAGTATCCCTGGATCCGCTTCGAATACGACGACAAGGACAAGCTGCATCGTCTCGCCTGCGAAGTGGAAAGACTCAGCTTCGGCTATGCGCCGGACGTGTCGGTGATCCGCGATCTGAGCTTCAATGTCGCCGCCGGCGACAAGGTGGCCATCATCGGCGAGAATGGGGTGGGCAAGACCACCCTGTTGCGCCTGCTGATGGGCGAGCTGACGCCCCAGACGGGGCAGCTGAAATGGGCCGAAAAGGCCCGGCTGGGGTACTTCGCCCAGGATCATGCCGCCGATTTCGCCGACGACGTGCCGCTCACCGAATGGATCACCGGCTGGGTGCGCGCCGGCGGCTACGATGGCAACGACGTCGAGACCCTGATCCGCGGCACACTCGGCCGACTGCTGTTTTCGGGCGACGAGGCGAAGAAATCGGTGAAGGTGATCTCCGGCGGCGAGCAGGGCCGCATGCTGTTCGGCAAGCTGATGCTGCTGCGCACCAATGTGCTGCTCATGGACGAGCCCACCAACCACCTCGACATGGAATCGATCGAGTCGCTCAACACCGCGCTCGACAAGTACACCGGCACCCTGGTGTTCGTGTCGCACGACCGCGAGTTCGTGTCCTCGCTGGCCAACAAGATCATCGAGCTCAAGCTGGATGGCTCGCATGTGGTCTACGATGGCAGTTACGAGGAGTACCTTGCCAGCCAGGGTCTGAATTGATGCCGGGCTGGATGCAGTAACGCCCATTCGTTTCGGAGTTCAAGTCATGCCCGCGATACCGCGCCGAATCCAGTCGTCCCTGGCCGCCCTGATCGCATTGTCCGGCCTGACCGGCTGCGTCCACGACAGTGCCAGCTATGCCATGGACGAGGCACGCGACCGGGTCATCACCCTGCAGCGCAGCCAGACCTGGTTTTGGGACAAACGCGCGCAAGTCGCGGTGCAGGTGCTCGGCAAGCCGGCCTGCATCGGCGGCGGCGAGATCGATGCGGTGCCGCTCGATGCGGAGATGGAGCTGTTCCGGCCGCCGGAGATCTATGCCGAGCCCCTGCACATCCTGCGCGTCGAGAACGACTACTGGGCGATCAGCACCCAAAGTTGCCGCATCCAGAAGTTCGCCGAACCGCCGGAGGATCTCGGCGTGCGGGTGGGCGTGTTCCGCCAGGAGCAGGGCGCGCTGCGCTTCGAGCCGGAAGGCGGGGAAGGCGGCTAGGTCGTGACCCTCGCGCCGTCCGGCGCGCCCGCGACCATCGTCCGGGTCGCCCTCGACGCACCCGTCGACACGCTGTTCGACTACCTGGCGCCCGGAGCCACGGTGGCGGACATCGGCCGTCGGGTGCGGGTACCGTTCGGTCGTGGCGAACGCACCGGGGTCGTCGTCGACGTGACCGGCGCGTCCGAACTGGCGCCGGAACGCCTGCGCACGGTGCGTTTCATCGACCGGACCTTGCCAGCCTTGCCCGCCGATCTCATCGAGCTGACGCGCTTTGCCGCCGACTACTACCGTCATCCGCTCGGCCCCAGCCTCATCGCCGTGCTGCCGCCGGCCCTGAAACGGGCGACATTCCGGCCGCCGCCGGCGGCGGCCTGGCGCCTTACCCCGGCCGGGGTCGAGCATGCCCGCACCTTGCCGGCACGGGCGCATGCCCAGCGCCGTCTGGCCGAGCGGCTGGCAAGCGGCCCCTGTCCGGCCGGCCTGCTGGCTGGACAGGGCGCACTCCTGCGCGACTGGGCTCGGCGTGGGCTGGTCGAGGCGGCCATCCTGGCCGCCGACCCTGCCGTCGGCCAGGCAAACCTGGCGCTCAACCCCGACCAGGTCGCCGCCGTGGCGGCGGTGCGCGAGGCCCCGCCGGGATTTTCCGCCTGGCTGCTGTTCGGGATCACCGGCAGCGGCAAGACCGAGGTCTACCTGGAGCTGATCGCAGGGGTGCTGGCGGCCGGCATGCAATGCTTGATGCTGGCCCCCGAGATCCATCTCACGCCGCAGCTCGGCGAACGCCTGCGCCAGCGTTTCCCCGGTCGCCACGTCGTCAGCCTGCACAGCGGCATGAGCGATGGCGAGCGGCTCGCCGCCTGGCTCGACGGACTGTCGGGGCGCGCCGACCTGGTGCTCGGCACCCGGCTGGCGGTGTTCGCGCCCCTGCCCCGCCTGGGCCTCATCCTCGTCGACGAGGAACACGATCCCTCGTACAAGCAGATGGACGGGCTGCGCTATTCGGCGCGGGATGTCGCCGTGTGGCGGGCCCGCCAGCGCGGCGTGGCGATCGTGCTCGGCTCCGCCACGCCCGCACTGGAGACCTGGCGCAACGCTGCAAGCGGCCGCTACCGCCGCCTCGACCTGCCCCGGCGCGCGCACGCCGAAGCGGCCTTGCCCGGCATCCGCCTGATCGACACGCGCGTCGATCGTCCGGTGCGTGGCCTCTCTGCGGCGCTCGATCGCGCCCTGGCCGATTGCCTTGCGCGCGGCGAACAGGCGCTGGTGTTCGTCAACCGGCGCGGCTATGCACCCACCCTGTATTGCCAAGGCTGCGGCCACGTCAGCCGTTGCCCGCGCTGCTCGGCCAACCTCATCCTGCACCGGCGCGGTTCGGGCCATGAACTGCGCTGCCATCATTGCGGCCTGGAGAGCCATCCGCCCGAGACCTGCCCGAACTGTGGTGGCCTCGACCTGCGTCCGCTCGGCCAGGGCACCCAGCGCATCGAGGAAACCCTGGCCGAACGCTTCCCCAGCGCCCGCATCCTGCGCATCGACCGCGACACCACCCGGCGCAAGGGGGCATTTGCGGAGATGCGCGCCGCCATCGCCGCGCGCGAGGTGGATATCCTGGTTGGCACCCAGATCGTCGCCAAGGGGCACGACTTTCCCCGCCTCACCCTGGTCGGCGTACTGGGGGCCGACCAGGCCCTGATGGCGGCCGATTTCCGCGCCGGCGAGCGCCTGTTCGCGCAGCTCATGCAAGTCGCGGGTCGCGCCGGGCGCGCCGAACATGTCGGCGAGGTCTGGATCCAGACCGATTTTCCGCGCCACCCGCTGTTCGACGCGGTATGCCGACACGACTATCTGGCTTGGGCCGAGGCCGCGCTCGCCGAGCGACGCGCGGCCGGGTTTCCGCCCTTCGTCCATCAAGCCCTGCTGCGCGCCGAGGCCGACCGGCTGGAGGTCGCCCTGACCTTCCTTGACCATGCCCGCCGCCGGGCGGAGCCGCTCGCCGCCGGGATCGACCTGTTCGACCCGGTACCCGCCCTGCTCACCCGCCTGGCCGACCGCGAACGCGCCCAGTTGCTGGTGCAGTCGACCTCGCGCGCCCGCCTGCAAGGTTTCCTCGCCCCCTGGCTGGCTAACCTGCGCGCCCTGCCGGCGCGCCGCGAGCTGCGCTGGAGCGTGGACGTCGATCCGCTCGAGTTCTAAGCAAAGTCGGCTCGGCTATAATCCGCCGATTCCATCCGGCGTTCCTCCTTTCCATGTCCCAGATTCCATCCCCGCCGTCCTACATCGACCCCAAGGCCCATCTCGTCGAGCTGTTCCGTCAGGCCGTGGCGCGCGTGGCGCCGGGCGCCGGGATTCTGCCGGAGCTGGAGCGGCCGAAGCAGGCGACGCACGGTGACTACGCCTGCAATGCAGCCATGCCGTTGGCCCGGACCTTGAAGCGCAATCCGCGCGAGCTGGCGACCGAGATCGTCGCCGCGTTGCCCGAATCGGAACTCGTGGAGCGGACCGAGATCGCCGGTCCCGGCTTCATCAACGTGTTCTTGCGCACCGCGGCCCGCCATGCCCTGGTCGGTCACATCCTGGCCCGCGGCGTGGACTGGGGCCGCACCGATCTCGGCCAGGGCGAGAAGATCCAGGTCGAGTTCGTCTCCGCCAACCCCACCGGACCCCTGCACGTCGGCCATGGTCGCGGCGCGGCCTATGGCGCGAGCCTTGCCAACTGTCTCGATTTCGCCGGCTATGCCGTCAGCCGCGAGTATTACGTCAACGATGCCGGCCGGCAGATGGACATCCTGGCCCTCTCCACCTGGCTGCGCTATCTCGAGCTGTGTGGTGAATCGACGCCCTTCCCGGTCAACGCCTACCAGGGCGACTACGTCAAGATCATGGCCGAGGGGATCTATGCCCTGCATGGCGAGCGCTACAAGCGCGCTGCCGCCGAAGTGCTCGCCGGCGCGCCGGACCGGGACGAGGCGCCGGAAGAGCACCTAGACTACCTCATCGCCACCGCCCGCCGCCTGCTCGGCCCCGATTACGCCTACGTGCATGGCTACGCACTGGAGGAGCAACTGGGCGACGGCCGCAACGACCTCACCGAGTTCGGCGTCACCTTCGACCACTGGTTTTCGGAGCGCAGCCTGCACGACGCCGGCCTCATCGACCGCGCTGTCGAGGTCCTGGGGAAGCACGGCCATCTTTACGAACAGGACGGGGCGCTCTGGTTCCGTTCCACCGCATTCGGTGACGAGAAGGACCGCGTGGTGCGCCGCGAGAACGGCATCTACACCTATTTCGCGGCCGACATCGCTTACCACCTCAACAAGTTCGAGCGCGGCTTCTCCCGGGTCATCGACGTATGGGGCGCCGACCACCATGGCTACATCGCCCGGGTGAAGGGCGCGCTGAAGGCCGCCGGCGTCGATCCCGATCGCCTCACCGTGGCCCTGGTGCAGTTCGCCGTGCTCTACCGAAACGGCCAGAAGGCCTCCATGTCCACCCGTGCCGGCGAGTATGTCACCCTGCGCCAGCTCCGCAAGGAAGTGGGCAACGATGCCTGCCGCTTCTTCTACGTGTTGCGCAAGTCCGACCAGCACCTCGATTTCGACCTGGACCTGGCCAAGAGCCAGAGCAACGAAAACCCGGTCTATTACATCCAGTATGCCCATGCCCGGGTATCCAGCGTGCTGGCCCAGTGGGGAGGCGATCCGGCCGAGTTGCATGACACGGACCTCGCGCCGCTGACGCATCCGCAGGAGATGGCCCTGCTCAACCGCCTGGCCGAGTTCCCTGACACCTGCGCCGCCGCCGCGCGCGAGATGGCGCCGCATCTCATCGCCTATTACCTCCGCGATTTGGCCGCCGAGCTGCACGGACTCTATGTCGCCTGCCAGTTCCTGGTCGAGGACGAGGCCTTGCGCCTGGCCCGTCTGGCGCTCATCGCCGCCACCCGGCAGACCCTGGCCAATGGCCTGGCCCTGCTCGGTGTGTCCGCCCCGGACAAGATGTAGGCATGGCCGGTCGCCGCGATTACACCCACGCCGGGCGTGAACGGCCGTCCCCCAAGGGCGGCGGGCTGTGGCTGGGCCTGTTGTTCGGGGTGGGTGTGGGGCTGGCCATCGCCGGTGTTCTAATCTGGTATTTCTGGAGCAAACCGAGCGGTTTTCGCGAGTTCGAGTCGGCACCCAGCCTGGAAGCGCCGGCCCGTGTGACGCCGGCCCCGGTGGTTGAAGCGCCGCCGGAACCGCCCGCGCAGCCCCCGGCACCGGAATACACCTTCTACGACATCCTCGCCGGAGAGAAGGCGCCCAAGCCGATCGAGCCGCAGCCGGTGCGCGAGATCTGGTGGCTGCAGGTCGCCGCTCTGCGCGAGGCCGCGGCGGCTGAGGAACTGAAGGCCCGCCTGGCCCTCATCAACCTCGAGTCCGTGGTGCAGCGGATCGAGGTCGGCGGTGTGGTCATGCACCGGGTGCGGGTCGGCCCATTCGCCAGCGAGGCGGCGGCCCACAAGGCACGCGACCAACTGCTGCAGAACAAATTCGAGCCACGCCTGCTCAAAGAACCCGTCAACCCATAAACGAGGTATCCGCCATGTCCCGTATGCGTTCCCTGTTCGCCGCCACCCTGTTCGGCGCTGCCCTGCTGTCTTCGGTCCATGTCCAGGCGCAATCCGCGTTCGAGGCCGGCCGCGATTATCTCGTGCTCTCGCCGGCGCAGAGCGTGGAGCAGAAGGGCAAGATCGAGGTGCTCGAATTCTTCTGGTACCGCTGCCCGCATTGCATGCAGTTTGAACCCGAGCTCGCCGCCTGGCGCAAGAAGCTCGGGCGCGACGTGGTGGTGGTGCGCCAGCCCGCCATCCTCGCCGACCATTGGGAGCCGCTGGCGCGGGTGTATTACACCCTGGAAGCGCTGGGGGCCGCCGACCGCCTGCACGCGGTGGTGTTCGATGCGGTGCAGAACCAGGGTCACAACCTCAACGACCCGGAGACCTTCTTCGACTGGGCCGCCGGCCAGGGTCTGAACCGGAACCGGGTGAAGGACGCCTACCATTCATTCGGCGTTGCATCCAAGGTCAACCGCGCCCGCCAGGTCACCCGCAACTACCGTCTCAACGGCGTACCCGCGGTGGCGGTGAACGGCAAGTACCTCACCTCGGCCTCGTTCACCGGCAGCCACGCCCGCACCCTGGAGGCGGTCGACACCCTGATCGAACAGGAGCGTCGCGCCGGCCGACGCTGACCGGCCCTGGATGCTTCACCCCAGCGGGGCATATCCTGCCCTGCCGGGCCTGCGGTATGATCGGACCATTGCAATCCGCTGTCCGATCATGAACCCGATCCGCGTACTCATCGTCGACGACCACCCTCTCATCCTGCTCGGAGTGAAGCGCGCCCTGGAAGGACACGACGGCTTCACGGTGGTGGGCGAGTGCACCGATCTGGCCAGCACCCGCGCCTGGCTCGCCGCAGGGGGTGAAGCCAACGTGGTCATCCTCGACCGCAGCCTGCCCGACGGCGAGGGCCTGGAACTGGTGCCCCGCCTCAAATCGGCCGGCATGAAGGTGATCGTGCTCACCGTAGAGGACGACGACGAGGAGATCCGCGCCGCCATCGAGACCGGCATCGACGGCTACCTGCTCAAGTCCTCCGACACCGAACAGATCATCCACGCCATCGGCATCGTCCTGCAGGATGCCGGCGCATTCCCGCCCCAGGTCTTGCAGAAGCTGTCCCGGGCCAGTCCGCCGGACCCCATCGCCGCCCTGTCGGCGCGCGAGATCGAGATCGCCGAGTATGTGGCCCAGGGGCTGAGCAACAAGGTGATCGGCGCCCGCCTCAACCTGTCCGACAACACCGTGCGCAATCATCTGGCCAACATCATGCAGAAGCTGGGCTTCCACAACCGCGTCCAGGTCGCCACCCTGATGTTGCAACACCTGAAGCGCAACCGCAGGATCTGAACGCCAGGGTGCCCCGGGGCCGGTTAGAATGTGGCCTCGAACTCAGGAAAACGCCATGGCCCATCTCGACAACGACAGCTTCCTGCGCGCCCTGTTGCGCCAGCCCACCGACTACACGCCGATCTGGCTGATGCGCCAGGCCGGGCGCTATCTGCCCGAGTATTGCGCCACACGGGCGCGTGCCGGCAGCTTTCTCGAACTGTGCAAGTCGCCGGCGCTGGCCACCGAGGTGACCCTGCAGCCGCTCGCGCGGTTCGATCTCGACGCCGCCATCTTGTTTTCGGACATCCTCACCATTCCCGACGCCATGGGTCTGGGCCTCTATTTCGCCGAAGGCGAGGGGCCTCGCTTCGAACGTCCCTTGCGCGAGGAATGGGCGATCCGCGACCTGGCTGCGCCCGACCCACATGACAGGCTGCGCTATGTGATCGACGCGGTGGCGGAGATCCGCCGCGCCCTGGATGGCTCGGTGCCACTGATCGGCTTTTCCGGCAGCCCGTTCACGCTGGCCTGCTACATGGTCGAAGGCCAGGGCAGCGACAGTTATGCCAGCGTGAAGAAGATGCTGTACTGCCGCCCCGACCTGTTCCACCACATCCTCGATGTCACGGCGCGGGCAGTGACCGACTACCTCAACGCCCAGATCGAGGCCGGCGCACAGGCGGTGATGGTGTTCGACTCCTGGGGCGGCATGCTCACCGAGGCGGCCTACATGGAGTTCTCGCTGCCCTACATGGCCCGCATCATGGCAGGACTCCGGCGCGAAAACGAGGGTCGCGTCGTGCCCCGCATCGTGTTCACCAAGGGCGGCGGGCTGTGGCTGGAGGCCATCGCCGGCTGCGGCGCGGATGCGGTCGGCCTCGACTGGAGCATCGACATCGGCGCGGCCCGCCGCCGTGTCGGCCATCGGGTGGCCCTGCAAGGCAACATGGACCCGACCATCCTGCTCGCCACCCCCGAGGCGGTGGCCGCCGAGGCCGGCCGCATCCTCGCCAGCTACGGCCACGGCGGCGGCCACGTGTTCAACCTCGGCCACGGCATCTCGCAATTCACACCGCCCGAAAACGTCGCCGTACTGGTGGACACGGTGAAACGTGTCAGCCGGCAGTATCACGCCAGTTGACGCCCGGGCATGGCGCGCGTCCTGTGGCGCATCACCGACGCCAAGCCGGGGCATGAAAAGCAGACCCTCGGGCTGGCGCAGGCCTTGGGGCGCCACGTCGAGATCGAACGCCATGACCTGCCGGCGCCCGGTCGCGCCGCCGCCCTCTGGCAACTCGCACGCGGCCGTTTCCCGGCCGGCGATGGGCTGCCCGACCCCGACCTGATCCTGGGCGCCGGCCATGCCACCCACCTCGCTCTGCTCGCCGCGCGGCGGGCACGTGGCGGCCGGACCGTCTGCCTGATGCGGCCCAGCTTGCCCGTCGGGCTGTTCGATCTGTGCCTGATTCCCGCCCATGACCGGCCGCCGCCACGCGCCAACGTGATCGTCACCCAGGGCGTGCTCAATGCAGTCGTGCCGTCCGGGCGGCACGATGCCACGCAGGGGCTGATCCTGATCGGTGGCGTGTCCGGCCACTACCGCTGGGACAGCGGCGCTGTCGTCCGCCAGGTGCTCGCCATCGTCCGCCAGACCCCCCACATCCGCTGGCAGCTCACCACCTCGCGCCGCACGCCGGCCGATTTCATCGCCCGCATCGAGGCGGACTGCCCGGACAACCTCCGCCTCGATGCATCCACCCCGCCCGGCTGGCTGGAGTCGGCCTTGGCCGAGGCCGGCACCTGCTGGGTGAGCGAGGACAGTGTATCGATGCTCTACGAGGCGCTCACCGCGGGCTGCGCGGTGGGGCTGTTGCGCCTGCCCGCGCTGCGCGCCGGTCGCGTCGGTGCGGGGGTGAATTCCCTGATCGGCGCCGGCCGGGTAACCCCGTTCGACGCATGGTCGCCCGGCGCGCCGCTCGTGCCGGCTCCCGCGCGCTTCGACGAGGCCGAGCGCTGTGCCCGCCGGATCCTGGACAGCGGATGGCTGGCGTGATGTCCGATCCCGCCGCGCCGCGTCGCCTCACCGTGTTGCAGGCGCTGCCCGCGCTCGAATCGGGCGGGGTCGAGCGCGGCGTCCTGGAGGTGGGACGCGCCCTGGTCGCGGCGGGGCACCGCTCCATCGTCCTCTCGGCGGGCGGGCGGCTGGTGGCGCAACTGGAACGCGAAGGCAGCGAGCATGTGACCCTGGAGATCGGCCGCAAATCGCTTTTGACCTTGCGTCTGGTGCCGCGTCTGCGCCGATTCATGCGCGAAAACCCGGTCGACATCCTGCATGCGCGCTCGCGTCTGCCGGCCTGGGTGTGCTGGCTGGCCTGGCGCGGCATGGACCCGGTCCTCCGGCCGCGATTCGTCACCACGGTGCATGGCCTGTATTCGGTCAACCGCTACAGCGCCATCATGACCCGTGGCGAGCGGGTGATCGCGGTGTCTGAAACGACGCGTGACTACATCCTGACCCATTATCCGGACTGCGATCCCGGCCGCATCGTGGTCATCCCGCGCGGCATCGACCGTGCCGAATACCCCTTCGGCTTCCGTCCCGATGCCGGTTGGCTTTCCGCCTGGCAGCGTCAATACCCGCATCTGGCCGGCTGCCGGCTCATCACCCTGCCGGGCCGGATCACGCGCCTGAAGGGGCACGAGGATTTCATCCGCATCCTCGCCCGGCTGCATGGGCGCGACCCCGCCGTGCATGGCCTCATCGTCGGCGGCGCGGAAACCCAAAAGCGCGCCTACCTTGATGCACTCAAGGCCGAGGTGGCGCGGCGCGGATTGTCCGGGGCCATCACATTCACCGGCCCGCGCGCCGACCTGCGCGAGATTCTCGCCATCTCCGATCTGGTGCTGTCCTTGTCGACCCAGCCGGAATCGTTCGGGCGCACGGTGCTGGAGGCGTTGAGCCTGGGGGTGCCGGTGGCAGGCTACGACCATGGTGGGGTGGGCGAGCAGCTTGGCCACCTGTTGCCGGAAGGCCGGGTGCCGGTGGGCGACATCGACGCCATGACCGGACTTTGCGCCCGCTGGCTGGAAACGCCACCGGTCGTGCCCCGGGAGCATCCGTTCACCCTGCGGGCCATGCTGGAAAATACCGTGCGGACCTATGAAAGCCTGGTCGACTCGACATAAACTCTCGGCCTCCTTCGAGCGAGTGCAACCGTGAACCCAACCATCGCAGTCATCGGCCTGGGCTATGTCGGCCTTCCTTTGGCCGTCGAGTTCGGCAAACGCCATCCCACCATCGGTTTCGACCTTTCGGCGAGCAAGATCGACAGCTACCGCCGCCATTGCGATCCGTCCGGAGAGGTGTCGGGCGAGGCGCTCCGGGCTGCCACTCAGCTTAGCGTGACCACCGATGCGGCCGCCATCGCCCGCGCTGATTTCATCATCATCGCCGTACCCACCCCGGTCGATGCCGCCCACCAGCCCGATTTCGCACCCCTGATCGGCGCCTCCGCCACCGCCGGCCGGCACATGAAGCGCGGCGCCACGGTGATCTACGAATCGACGGTTTATCCGGGCGCCACCGAGGAGATCTGCATCCCGATCCTGGAGCGAGAATCGGGTCTGCAATGGAGGCGCGACTTTCACGTCGGCTATTCGCCGGAGCGGGTCAACCCCGGCGACCGCGAACGCACCATCGCCAAAATCGTTAAGGTGGTGTCCGGCGACGATGCCGAGACCCTGGACAAGGTCGCCACGCTCTATGCCGGCATCATCACCGCCGGTGTACACCGGGCCAGCTCGATCAAGGTCGCCGAGGCCTCCAAGGTGATCGAGAACACCCAGCGCGATCTCAACATCGCACTCATGAACGAGCTGGCGATCATCTTCGACAAGATCGGCATCGATACCCTGGAGGTCCTGGAAGCGGCCGGCACGAAATGGAATTTCCTGCCCTTCCGTCCCGGTTTGGTGGGCGGCCACTGCATCGGCGTCGATCCATACTACCTCACCCACAAGGCCGAGATGCTTGGCTACCACCCCCAGGTCATCCTCGCCGGCCGGCGCATCAACGACGGCATGGCGCAGTTCGTCGCGCAGCAGACCGTCAAACAGCTGATCCGCGCCGACAGCCCGGTGCGCGGCGCGCGGGTGATCGTGCTCGGTCTCACCTTCAAGGAGGACTGCTCCGACCTGCGCAACTCCAAGGTCGCCGACGTGGTGCGCGAATTGCAGGACTACGGCTGCGAGGTGTACGTGCATGACCCCATCGCCGCCCCGGCCGAGGCCCTGCACGAATACGGCATCGCACTCACCCCTTGGGAGGGCTTGCCGACCGCGGCCGATGCCCTCGTCGCCGCGGTGGCGCACCGCGAATACCGGATGCGGCCGCTCGCCGAACTGACCGCGCACCTCAAGCCCGGCGGGGTGTTCATCGATGTCAAGTCGGCCTATGACCCCGCCGCCCTGGCCGCCGCCGAGCTGCGGGTCTGGCGCTTGTAAGCGCGGCAATGTCGAGTGCCACGCATGCCTATTGGGAGGCCGACCGCCAGGATCTGGTCGAATTCCTGGCGCCCCACGGGCCGTTCGCGCGGGCCATGGATATCGGCTGCGCGGCGGGTCGCCTGGGCGAGGCGCTGACGGCCGGGCGGATCGTCGCGGCATGTGATGGCATCGAGCCCGATCCGGGTGCGGCGGCGCGTGCACGCCAGCGTTACGGACGGGTGATCGAGGGTGACCTGGAGTCGGCCGGCCAGGACGTCGACTGGCAGCAATACGATCTGCTGCTCATGGCGGACGTGCTGGAGCACCTGCCCGACCCTTGGCAGGCGCTCGCCACGCTCCATGAGCGTGTCGATCCGGGGACCCGGCTGGCCATCAGCGTACCGAACGTGCGGCACAAGAGCGTATTATTTCCGCTCCTGTTCCAGGGCCGTTTCGAATACGCGGACGCCGGCATCATGGACCGCACCCATCTGCATTTTTTCACCCGTTCCAGCTTGCGACGGGCATTGCGCGAAGCCGGCTGGCAACTGGTCGGCGAGCGACTCAACATCAAGAAGAAATATCTCAGGCCGTGGTGGCCCCATCGCATGCTGGGCGAATTCCTCGCTGTGCAATGCTTCGCCCTGGCGCAAAAATGACAGCGCCGTTGATGAGCGTGGCCGTCCCGGCCTACAACCATGCCCGGTACATCGTGGCCTGTCTGGAATCGGTCGTTGCCCAGGGCTACCCCGAGATCGAGATCGTGGTGGTCGACGATGGTTCGGGTGACGCTACTGCCGACCTCGCCGAGGACTTCTTGACACGGCACGCCGCGCGCTTCCGGCGGGTACGGGTGGTCCGCCAGGCGAATCGCGGCGTCAGCGCCGCATCCAACCGGGCGATCCGGGAATGCGAGGGCGAATGGGTGCATCTGCTGGGTTCGGACGACCGGCTCTACCCGAACAAGATCGCCGTGCAATGGCAGGCCATCCAGTCCTGGGGCGAGGCCGATCTTGCGCTGGTGTATGCCGATGCCGATTTCATCGACGATGACGACCAGATCCTGTCCTCTACCACCAAACGGCGACCGTCGGCAGGCGTGGACCGTTCCGCCTGGACCTGGCTGATGCACACCAACCGCATCCCCAATCCCACCGTGGCGATCCGCCGGCGCGCCTTTCTGGCGCTGGGAGGGTTTGACGAGCGTCTGCGCTTGGAGGATCTCGATGCCTGGCTGCGTCTCGCGGCGCGTCATCCGATTGCACGGGTGCCGGAAATTCTGGCGGCGTACAGACGTCATGCGGGCAATGCCAGCCTGGCGCAGGTGCGCATGCTGGCGGCGACCTGGGCCACGCTGGCCCGGTTCGTGCAGTCCGGTTCCGCCTGTATCGACCGGAGCACGCTCAGGCAGGCGCTGATCCGGCATCTGCGCCGCAGCCTGCGCCTGGCCCGAAAGGTCGATCCGGGGCATGGCCCGCGCATCCTGTTCGACCTGATGCAAACGGCGCTGGGGCGCGTCGATGCCGGGCTGTTCCAGCGTTATGCCGACTGGGGCGCAGGCCTGGACGCCGCCCAGGACGCACTGCATCGCCCGGTGGCGTGACCGCAAGCATGGCACGGCCTGACCTGCTGCTCGTCGCCAAGCCATGGAAAGGTGGACTGGCCGATTATGTCCTGGCCACCATGCGGACCCTGTTCGGGGACGCCAGGGTCGAATACATCGCCACCTATCCCCGTGCGCCGCGTGAATGGCTGCGCTATCGCCGCGACCGGTCGGCCTGGCGGCGCGCACTGGTCGAGCGGATCAATGCCACGCCTTGTCAGGCGGCTCTGTTCATCAATGCCCTGGCGGAATACGAGGGGCTCGATGAGCGGCGTGCGAACGTGCTTTGGCTGACCGACGCGCCATCGATCAGCGCCGCGCTTGCCGCGCGTTTCACGCGCATCTTCCTGTCCGATCCGGGGTATGCCGGCGAGCTGCGCGGTGTGGCCGGCACGAGCCGCTATGCCGGCGAACTGCCGTTTGCATTCGCGCCCGCGATGCATCGACCGGAAGCCGGCTCCGGGCCGCGGCGCGACATTTGTTTCATCGGTAACCGGGATCGCGCGCGCGATCCCTTCATCGCCGCCTTGCTGGCCAGCCCGTATCGCAGCACCGTCGTTGGCAATTATTTCATGCGCCACCCTCTGTATTGGCGGCATCCGGGTTCGGTCCGGCCGGCGATCCCGAACCGGGCGATGGGCAGGATGTATGCCCGCCATCACCTCGCGCTTAACCTGCATGCCGGCGTCGTGCGCATGGGGACCAACATGCGCACCTTCGAGTGCGCCGGGTATGGCATTCCCCAGCTTGTCCAGTACCGCCCTGGCCTGGAGCGTCATTTCGAGCCGGATGCCGAGATCGTAGTCTTTTACACGCTCGATGAGATGCTCGACCGGATCGGGCGCATGCGCGCGGACCCCGGCCAGGCCGCCAGGATGGCCGACCGGGCCCGGCGCAGGGCGCAGGCCGAACATACCTATGCCCACCGGGTGGAGCAGGCCCTTGCAGGCCTCCTGCCCGTTTCCGCATTCATGCGCGAGGATGCATGAGCCCGATGCGCCCCATCGCCGATCGTAGCAGCAGGGATTGGCTGATCGTGATATGGATCGCCGCGTGCATTCTACTTTTGCCGGTCGGCCGCAGCGTCGAGCTGCCGATGCTTCTGCTCGCCATCGCCGGCTTGGCCATGCTCCTGCGCCAGCCGGCCCAAACCGTGCGGTCGCCCCCGGCGCGCACACTGATCCTTCTGTTCGCCTGCATCTGGCTGCCCATGCTGGTGGCCCAGCTCGATGCCGCCACCCTCGACACCCTGCGCACCAACGTGGTGTTTCCACGCTTTTTGCTCATGGGCCTGTTCATGATCCTGGTGCTGGCCCAGGCCCCGGAGCGCATCGAGCGGCTGACCCTGCTGCTCGGCGTGGCGCTGGCATTCTGGGCCGTGGATGGCCTGATCCAGGGCGTGTGGGGGCGCAACCTTTGGGGTGATCCGCTCATCCATGGTCAGGTGACCGGGGTGTTCTACCCCAAACAGAACATTGGCCAGATCCTCGCCGTGCTTTTTCCGGTGTTCCTGTACTGGGTGAGCGTGGAGGCGGACCGCCGTCCCTGGATGTGGGCATTCATCCCGGTCTACATGGCGGTCATCCTGCTCAGCGGCAAGCGCAGCGCCTGGATCATGCTGGCGGTGGCGCTGGCCGTCCTGGGGGCGGCGACCTTGGTAAGACTGCCGCGCCAGCGCCGATGGAGGGTCGCGGCAGGCGTGCTGGCGCTCGTCCTGGCCGGTGGTCTCGCGCTCGGCCAGCACAGCGGTTTCAAGGCCAAGGCCGAGGTCACCGCCGGCCTGTTCAGCGGTGACATGGAAAAAGCCGATCTGGCCACGAGCTATCGACTTGGCATCTGGCGCGTCGGCCAGGACATCTTTCGCGATCACTGGATCAACGGCATCGGCCCGCGCGGTTTCCGCGCCGTCTATCCACACTATGCTCCAGCGGACGACCGGTTCGTGCTGGCCAACCCCGCATCCGGCCCCACCCACCCGCACCTGATCGTGCTGGAAGTGGCGGTGGAGGCCGGCGTGCTTGGCCTGATCGGCTTCGCCATTCTGTGGCTCTGGTTGTTGCGCGCCCTCTGGCAGGCCCGCCGCGATGCCACCGCCCTGGCCTGGCTCACCGCCCTGGCGGTGGCGATCCTGCCTTTCAATACCGGCCTTGCACTGTATGGCAGCGTATGGTCCGGAATCGTGTTCTGGCTGATGATCATGGCCGTCATCGTCCGTTGGCGGGCATCCGCGGCGCAGCGAAAACCCTGCGAACAGGAGTGACATTCACATGGGACTGGATAGAAACGGCGTCCGATTTCTGCTGTATGCGCGTTCTGCCGGCGCGGATTTCACCGATTTCGCGATGATCGGTCGGCAAAGCCTGCATCTCACCGAGACCGAGCTTGGACGTGCGCTCAGCGATCATGGCCTCGATGCCGGCGCTTCCATGCATGCCCTCCACGGTGGCGGCGGCGGCTATTGCGAGCCGTTCATCCACCACCTCGGTGCCCGTACGATCCATTCCTACGACTATTCCGATTATGAGCAGGCGACGCACTTGCATGACATGAACGTGCCGATTCCAGAGGCATTCAAGGGGCGTTACTCCCTAGTGCTGGATGGCGGATCGCTAGAGCATGTATTCAATTTCCCCGTCGCCGTGAAAAACTGTATGGAAATGGTGCGGGTCGGCGGCCATTTCATTTCCATTACTCCAGCCAACAACTTCATGGGCCATGGTTTTTATCAGTTCAGCCCGGAACTGTTCTTCAGCATCCTTTGCCCGCGGAACGGTTTCGAGCCGCCTTTGGTCCTGGCCGTGGAAAACCGCCGCAACGGCCGCTGGTACCGGGCCAAGAACCCGGGCGAAATACGGCGCCGTGTCACCTTCAGCAACAGCACGCCCACCTACCTCATGGTGATGGCGAAAAAGGTCGTGGAGGAGGAGGTGTTCCGCGAAATGCCGCAGCAGAGCGATTATGTCCAGGGCTGGAAGCGTGAGCCCGACAAGCGCAGCCGCCTGTCCGGCACCGTCCTGTCGCGCCGACTGTACAAGCCCATCGAGCGGCGGGCGAAAAAACTCGTTCGCCTGTTCGTCAGTGGCTTCAACCCGCGCTTCTTCGAGCCGTTCGACCCGGGCCGGGGCCCATGAGCGAGGTGCGTGCGCCCGCCTCGCTGCATGTCATCGGCGGTCGCAAGCTGGGTGGTGCCGAGCGTTTCTATGTCCGTCTGGTCAATGCGCTGGCCGCGCGTGGCGAGGCGGTGGCGGCGTTCACGGTCGCTGGCGGCGAGATCGATGCGGCGCTGGCGCCGGAGGTAATGCGCCATTACGCGCCCATGGCGGGGGTATGGGACCTGTATTCGGCCTGGCGCATCCGTTCGATCGGTCGCAGCTATGACATCGTCCAGACCTACATGGGGCGCGCCACCCGCCTGGCGCGCTGGCCCATGCCCGGCCGGCCGGTCCACGTCGCGCGTCTGGGCGGTTACTACAATCTGGCCGGCTACCGTCACGCCCATGCCTGGATCGGCAATACCCGTGGCATCCGCGATTACCTGGTCGGCGCCGGCTTGCCGGAGGAACGGGTATTCCACATCGGCAACTTCGTCGACATTCCAGCGCGCCAAAACGCTTTGGAATTGCAGGCCATGCGCCGGCGTCTCGGGCTGCCCGAGAACGCCCGTCCGGTGCTGGGACTGGGCCGCCTGCATCCCAACAAGGGCTTTGCCGACCTCCTGGAGGCGTTCGCGCGTTTGCCACCCAACCTGGCCGGCGGGCCTTTGTTCCTGCTGATGGTCGGGGACGGCCCGCTGCGCGCCGCCTTGCGCACCCGGGCCGAGTCGCTCGGCATCGCAGCACGGGTGATGTGGGCGGGCTGGCAATACGATCCGGCGCCCTGGTATCAGCTCGCCGAGCTGTTCGTGTGCAGCTCGCACCATGAGCCGCTCGGCAACGTGATCCTGGAGGCCTGGGCCAACGGGGTTCCGGTGTTGTCCTACGCCGCGCAGGGTCCGGCGGAACTGATCGAGCCGGGCGTGGACGGCGTGCTGGCGCCGGTAGGGGACGTGGAGGGGCTGGCGCGTGGCATCGAGGCTGCCCTTAGCCTGGCGCCGGAGGCGCGCGCGCGCATGGTCGAATCGGGTCGGGCGAAGCTGATGCGCGAATTCAGCGAGGCGGCCATCGTCGCGGCCTACCTGGCGCTCTACCGCCGCTTGCTCAGCGGCCTGTGAAGCCGAGGTAGTCGAACGGGTCCTGCTGACGAGCGGGCATCTCGCCTTCACCCTCGATGAATGTGCGGTGCCAGAGTGCGAAGCAAAGCAGCGCCCAGAGCGGCCCCGCCAACCCGCCGTGGCGGGCATGGCGGGCGACCATGCGGTGCAGGGCTTCCGGCCTGAACCATTGCCGCACGCCTTCGCTGGCCAGCACGCTGGCGGCGTAGCGGTCGAGGCGGTCGCCGCGCAGCCATTCGCCCACCGGCACGGTGAAGCCCTTTTTGCGTGTCCAGAGGTGTTCGCCGGGCAGCATGCGTTCACCCCAGGCGCGCAGGAAGCGCTTGCCGCGTCGGGCGTCGATCTTGAGCCGGTCGGGCAGAGCGAGGCCGAATTCGACGACGCGATGGTCGAGGAAGGGCACCCGGCCTTCCACGCCCCAGGCCATCAGCATGCGGTCGGCCTTGACGAGCAGATCGTCGGGCAGCCAGGTCACGAGGTCCACATACTGGCGGCGCATCAGGTCGCTCCAGTCGGCGGGGGTGTCCCGCCAGGCCTGGACGAAGGGTGTGCGCCAGCCCGGCATGCACGCGGCGAGCGAAGGGGCGGATGGATCGTCCGGGGCACGGTCGAACAGGCCGCGGGTGCGGAACCCCCCGCTGCCCGGCCGGCGCAGGGCGGCCAGCCAGCGTTTCATGAAGGACATGCGATAGCGGCCATAGCCGGCGAACACCTCATCGCCCCCTTCGCCGGAGAACACCACCTTCAGCTCCTGGCCGGCCCGCTCCGCGAGCAGCGAGGTCGGCAGGCAGGCATAGTCGCCGGTGAGGTCGTCGGCGGCCCAGACCGCGTGGGGCAGGCGCGCGAACATGGCCTCGGCGTCCACGTCCAGCGCGCTGTGGCGGGTTTGCAAACGCTTGGCCACCCAGGCGGCGGCATCGAGTTCGTTGTGGGTCGATGTGCCGGGAAAACCGACCGACCAGGTACTGAGCGGCGCATCGGTCCGGCGCGCGATCAGCGCGGCGAGGATGGACGAATCCACGCCACCGGACAGGAACAGGCCGAACGGCACGTCGGCGCGCAGGTGGATGGCGATGACCTCATCCATGATCGCGTCGAAGCGCCGGATGGCTTCGTCAAGGCCGATGTCGAGCGGCTGCACCGCGAGCGGGGTCCAGTAGCGATGGAGCTCGAACGCGCCGTTCGCGCCGATGCGGGCGAGATGACCGGGCGGGAGCTTGGATACCCCCTCAAGCAGGGTGGCGGGGGCCGCGCTGAAGTTGTTCTGCATGAGCCCGGCCAATGCATCGGCCCGTACCCGCCGCGTTTCAAGCCAGGGCAAAAGCCCCTTGATCTCGGAGGAGAATGCCCATCCGCGCGCGGTCCGGGTGTAATAGAGCGGCTTGATGCCGAGCCGGTCGCGCGCCAGGAGCAGGGTGTCGCGGGCTCGATCATGGAGTGCGAAGGCGAACATGCCGTGCAGGCGCCCGACGCACCCTTCCCCCCAGGCCGCGTAGGCGTGCAGGATGGTTTCGCAGTCGGAGCGGGTGGCGAAGCGGTGCCCCAGCGATTCGAGCTCGCGGCGCAGCTCGACATGGTTGTAGATCTCGCCGTTGGCCACCAGCGCAAGGTGCCGATCTTCGCTGTAGAGGGGCTGGGCGCCGCCGGCCAGGTCGATGATGGCCAGGCGCGTGTGACACAATCCGACCCGTCCGTCGGCATGAAACCCCTGCCCATCCGGGCCGCGGTGGGCGAGACGCTGCGCCATCGCCTCAAGGGCGCTTGCATGGAGGATTTCCGTGTCGCACTGGCGCGACCCGGAATTCAGGGAATACCCGGCGATTCCGCACATGGGCGGCTATCATACGGCATGCCAGGCCTCACGCTCACCGGACATGGAAAAACTCTCCGTATTCATCACCACCTTCAACAACGCCCGCACCCTGCCGGCCTGTCTCGATTCGGTCCGCTGGGCCGACGAGATCTTGATCCTGGATTCGTTCAGCACCGATGCCACCCTGGACATCGCCGCAGCACATGGCTGCGTCATCCATCGGGAAGCGTTCAAAGGCTATGGTCCGCAGAAACAGTCGGCCCTGGAAAAGACCCGCCATCGCTGGGTGCTCCTGCTGGATGCCGACGAGGCGCTGAGCCCCGAATCGCAAGCCGAGATTCGAGATCTCATGCGGCGCGGTCCGGATGCGGACGGCTACACCCTGCCGCGCCAGGAGCAGTTGTTCTGGCGGATGAGCGATCCACGTGTGCGGATGAACCATTTCCTGCGCCTGTTCGACAAGAACCGTGGTCACATCGATGCCATGCCCATCCATGCCGCGCCCAAGGTCGAGGGGCGGATTGCCCGTCTCGAGCATCCGTTCTATCACTTCGGCGAGACCAGCCTGCACGTCAAGGTGGATAAGGTGAACGCATACTCCAGCGGCCTGGTGCGGGAAAAACGGGGGCGCGGCGTTTCACCCAACCCCTGGAAGATGGTGTTCTACCCGCCTTTCGCGTTCGTGCGCAGCTACCTGTTCAAGCGCGCATTCCTCAATGGCTGGGCGGGATTCATGGCCTCGGTGGTGATGGCGTTCTATGCGTTCATGAAATACGCCAAGCTCCATGAAGCGGCTGAGTTCGAGCGCGTCGGCGCGCGTGCCATGCCGCCGGGCGCGCCGCCTCAGGAGGGGCCGCCTGAAATACGCGGCTGAATCTCGGCGTTTGCCGACCAGGTGACCCGCAGTATGGGCCATTCGCCGGGGTGCATGTTTTCATGGCCGACCAGCATGGCCCGGACCTCTTCCAGCACGAATTCCGGCGTGAGCCCCTGCATGCACAGCACGGGCTCGGCCTGGGTGCACGCCTTGGCATAACAGTTGCGGCAAGAAACCTGTGCCTGCAGGCCGCGCACCCTGGGGCCGAAGGGCAGCACCCGGCGCGGGTCGGTCGCGCCGCACAGCACCAGCATCGGCGTGCCGGCGGCAGCGGCGATGTGGGCGGTGCCGGTGTCGTTGCCGACGATGAGGCGTGCCTCGGCGCACAGCGGGGCGATCTGGAGCAGGTCCAGGCCGCCGTTCAGGTTGAGGATGCCCGCGCCGCTTGTGGCGATGCGGCGGCAGTCCTCGACCTCGTCCGGGCCGCCGACCAGCGCCACCTGATCGATGAGGCCGGAGTCGATCATGCCGCGCGCCAGCGCCGAGTATCGCTCCACGCCCCAGCGCTTGAGCCGGCCGGCGGCCTGGGAGCCGGGCAGGAAAACCGCGAAGCGGCCGGGGATCAGGCCGTGCTCGCGCATGCATTGCATGGCCGCCTCGATGTCGGAAGGGGCGGGGTTCAGGACCGGGTGGGGCGTCAGGCATGGAATGCCGGCCGAGCGCAGCACCGAACGCATCATCGGCAACGCGTGCGCGCGCGGATCGGTGATGGCCGGGGTCTGGCTGTATGGAAAGCCGCCGCGATTGCCGAGGCGGTGACGGGGCGCACCGCCGCTCAAGCGCAGCAGGGCCAGCAATGCCCGGCTGTGGTCGGTGCGTTGCAGGTCGATGATCAGATCGTAGCGGCCGACCCGCACCCGCCGCAGCCATTCCAGGTTGGCGGCGAGGCGGCCGGGCTTGCGGCGCACGTCGATGGCGATGACTTCGGCGAAGCGGGGATCGTGCGCGAACAGGCGCCGGAAAGGCGGCAGGGTGTTCAGATGCAGGCTGGCGCTGGGAAATGCGCGGCGGATGTCTTCCATGAGCGCGGTGGCGAGGACCACGTCGCCCATCGCACTCCACTTGATGATCAGGATGCGGCGGATCGTCGGGTCGGACGCCAGATCGGGCGTCCCGTCCGTGCTGCGCATCATGTGCCGATGCGGGCGACGATGCCGCTGGTGCTGCGCCCGGGGACCAGCTGCACCAGCTCGACCCGGCCGCCCCAGGCGCGCACCTCGGCGCCGCCCACCACCTGGTCCTCGCGGTAGTCGCTGCCTTTGACCAGCACGTCCGGGCGCAAGGCCTGGATGAGTGCGAGCGGGGTGTCCTCGTCGAACAGGATGACCGCGTCCACGGCTTCGAGGGCGGCCAGCACGCGGGCGCGGTCGTGCTCGTCGATCACCGGCCGCTGCGGGCCTTTCAGGGCGCGCACCGAGCGGTCGGTGTTGAGCCCGACGATGAGCCGCTGGCCGAGCTGGCGCGCGGCTTCCAGATAGGTGACATGGCCGGCGTGCAGTAGATCGAAGCAGCCGTTGGTGAACACGATGGTATCGCCGCGGGCGCGCCAGACCGCGACCCGGCGTTGCAGGGCGTCCAAGCGGACGATCTTGTCGGCCTGCCCGATGGCTTCCTCCACTTCCAGCGCATGCAGCAGCGCATCCCTTTCGATCGGCGCAGTACCGACCTGGCCGACCACGATCCCGGCGGCGACGTTGGCGAGATGGCAGGCCTCGGCCGGCGCGATGCCGCCGACCAGGGCGGCGGTCAGGGTGGCGATCACCGTGTCGCCGGCGCCGGACACGTCGAACACCGCCTGCGCCTGGGCGGGAATGAGCTGCACCGCGTCGGGCTGGAGGAGTGCAATGCCGTGCTCGCCGCGGGTGAGGGTGAGGAAATCCAGCCCCAGCGCCGCCCGGGTGCCTTCTCCGGCCGCAAGCAGGGCCGCGGTGTCGTGCGCGGCCACGCCGGTGAGGGTCGCCAGCTCATGCTGGTTGGGGGTGAGGCTGGTGGCGCCGCGGTAACGCGCCCAGTCGCGCCCTTTGGGATCGACCAGCACCGGCAGGCCACGCGCCCGGGCGCGCCGGATGACCGCCTGGCACAGTTCGGGGTCGAGCACGCCCTTGGCGTAATCGGACAGGAGCACCGCCGCCAGATCGTCCCGATCACAGGCGGCGAGCGCTGCCCGATGCAAGCGCTCGCGCTCGGCGTCGGGCAAGGGGCCGACCTGTTCGCGGTCGAGGCGCAGCATCTGCTGGTGGCCGCCGATCACCCGCGTCTTGGCGATGGTCGGACGGGCCGCGCTGACGATCAATCCGCCGCTGTCGATGCCGACTTCGCCGAGCCGGCGCTTCAGCGCGTCCCCATCCGCATCCGCGCCGACCTGGGCGATGAGGACGGGGTCGAGGCCGAGTCCGGCGAGATTGGCCGCGACGTTGCCCGCGCCCCCTAAGCGTTCGGTTTCATTTTCGAGCCGGACCACCGGTACCGGGGCTTCGGGGGAGATGCGCTCGACGCGGCCCCACAGGTAGCGATCAAGCATCAGGTCGCCCAGCACCAGTACCCGGGGCGGCTGCGCGTGCGGCGGCCGGAAGCCGGCACCCACGACTTCGGCCAGTGTATTGAGGAGATTCATGTCCCGGTCTCCACCAGCTCGCACAACAGATGTCCGATCAGGATGTGGGCTTCCTGGATGCGCGCGGTGTCGTGCGCGGGCACGATGAGGCTGAATTCGCACAACTCGCCGAGCCGGCCGCCCCCGCCGCCGAGCAGACCGGCGGTGAACAGGCCGCGCGCGCGGCCGGCCTCGATGGCGGCGATGACGTTGCGGCTGTTGCCGGAGGTGGAAATGCCGACCAGGATGTCGGGCGGGGCGCACAGGGCCTCGACCTGGCGGGCGAACACCTGCTCGAAGCCGTAATCGTTGCCCACCGAGGTGAGGATGGAGGTGTCGGTGGTCAGCGCGATCGAGGCCAGGCCCGGGCGCTCGCGCCGGAAGCGGCCAACCATTTCAGCGGCCAGGTGCTGGCTGTCGGCGGCGCTGCCGCCATTGCCCATCCATACGATCTTGCCGCCGGCCGCAAGCGCTGCGCGCATGCGTTGCGCCAGTTCGGCGATACGCCCAGCAAGGCCGGAAAGCTCGGTCACCATGCGCTGGTGTTCGGCCAGAGCCGCGGCGATGCGGTCGGTCGCCGCCGGTTCAGGCATAGGGGTCGTCGCGCATCAGGTAGTTCTGCACATAGTCACGCACGCCGTCTTCCAGCTCGGTGAATGGCCGGTCATAGCCGGCCGCGCGCAGCTTGGCCATGTCGGCCTGGGTGAAATACTGGTACTTGCCTTGCAGATCGGCGGGCATGTCGATGAACTCGATGGCGGGCTCCAGGCCCATGCCGGTCTGGGTGGCGCGTGCGAGGTCGAGGAATGCCCGCGCCTTGCCGGTGCCGACGTTGTACAGGCCCGATTCCGTGCGTGAGCCGAGGAAGAAGGCCATCACCGCGGCGGCATCCTTGACGTAGATGAAGTCCCGCATCTGCATGCCGTCGGCGTAGTCGGGACGATGGCTGCGGAACAGCTTCATGCGGCCGCTGGCGCGGGTCTGCTGGAAGGTGTGGTAGGCGACGCTGGCCATGCGTTCCTTGTGATATTCGTTCGGACCGTACACGTTGAAGAATTTCAGTCCATGCCAGCGCGGCGGTGTAGGCGCCCCGACAGCGGCCTGGCGCAGGGCCCACTGGTCGAAGAACTGCTTGGAATAGCCGTAGCCGTTGAGCGGGCGCAATGCATCGATGGCATGCGCATCGACATAGCCGTGCTCGCCGCCGCCATAGGTGGCGGCCGAACTGGCGTAGATGTAGGGCGCCCCGTGCCGTGCGCACCAGGTCCACAAGCGCTGGCTGTAGCGCAGGTTGGTCTGCACCAGAAGATTGAAGTCGCGCTCGGTGGTGGCGCTGATCGCCCCCATGTGGACGACGGCCTCGATCCTGGGCGCAGGCTCGCGGTCTAGAAACGCGAACAACTCGTCGCGATCGAGGTAATCGGCGTAACGCCTGTGGCACAGGTTCTGCCACTGCTCCGGGTGATCGATGTGATCGACCAGGATGAGGTCGTCGCGCCCGAGCTGATTCATGTGCCATGCGAACAGGCTGCCGATCATGCCGGCGCCACCGGTGATGAGGATCATGGTGAGAAGGGGCGTGTGCGGAGTGTTCGCAAGTGTCCACAAGCCGCTGAGCAGGGTCAAGCCTAACAGGCTGTCAGGGATGGCGCGAAGCCGAGGGTGAGGCAGATTGCGCGAGACGGTCGTGGGCGAGATCGAACGCCTCGCCATCATCACGTGTCCTCATGGAAAATCCGGGTTCAACTGCAGGCTGAATCAAGGATTTCTCGGTTTTGATGCCGGATAGGCTTTGGCCGTTGGGTCAGCAACTGCGGCTATTCCTGAGGTTCCGCTCCGCCTAGGGCATCCGTCAGGTCTGCAAGCATGCGTGCGAGTTCGCCGGCCATCAGCGCGAAGCCGGCGTCGAACTCCGCATCGGCGTCTTCCTGCTTGCCCAGCGATTCTTTGAGCAGATCGAGGAAGGCGAGTCTTTTCAGCTCGAGTTTTTCGGTCAGCACGAAGCTGATGCGGTCGTTCCAGGTCATGGCGAGCCGCACCGGCAGCTTGCCTGCGGCGAGGTGGGCGCGGATCTCGGTCTCGATCGCTTCGCCATCGAGCGCGTGGCGGGTGTAGCGCACGCTCGAGCGTTCTTCGGCGATGGCGCGCAGTTCGCAGTCGCGGTCGATGCTGAAGCCGGCCGGGGCTTCGCCGGCCAGCAGCCAGTCGGTCATCGCCGCTTGCGGCGAGCGGGCGCATTGCAGCCGTTGCGGGTAAAAATCGTCCAGACATTTGCCCAGCAGTTCGACCACCATTTCCGCCCGGTTCGGGCTCGCGGCATCGATGCCGAGCCAGCCGGCATCGGGGTCGAGCCACACCCAGATGGTGCGGCGCTGGGCGAATGCGCGCGGCAGGAGTTCGTCGGCGATCTGTTCCTTCAGTTCGCGCAAGGCCTTGCGGCCAAGTGTGAACCCCTGTTGCCGTTCGATCTCGCGAGCGCGTTCGGCGGCCGTTTGGTTGACCACCGCCGCCGGCAGCAGCTTCTGCTCCACACCCAGGGCCAGCAGCCCGTGACGCTCGACGGTGTGTACGAGCAGCCCACCCTCGCGCGGCGGCAGCCAGCCTAGGCTTTGTCGTTCTAGTCCGCCGCAGCCTTGGAAGGCCTTGCGGGAGAGGGCATCATCGAAACGCTCCAGTTGCGGCAGGCCTTGCCCGGGCAGGCGATAGATCTGCAGATTCCTGAACCACATGGCACACCCCGCAAAAAGAGGCAATTTTATCCGGCGTGGCGTCGACCGGGGGCCAGGCGCATCAGTTCATCACCGCCGGCGAAGTGCCTGTGGATGACGCGCCGGAGACCCGCAAGCGGGCCAAGCGGCGGCCTGGACAGGTCGTGAGCTGTGCCAGCGAGACCGTCAGGCTGCTGGCCGGGGAGGCGTTCGCTCAGGGCCCGATGACGCGATAGCCCTCGGGGATCGCAAACGGTGCGGCATCGATGCGGTCGGTGCTGTAGCGGTCCCAGGCCAGGCTGACCCGGGTGGCCATGCGGCTGCCGAGTTCAGCCAAGCGTCCACCGCCTTCGTAGCGGACTTCGACGTCGACGGCGCACAGCACCCCGCGCGGCAGGATCCGGCGCAGCGTCTCGTTCATGGCCTGGGACTGAGCGCTGGCGAGATTGGGCGCGCCCATGAAGAAATCATCGTTGCCCAGGGCGCGTAAGAAGCGGTCGAACTCAGACTGTTCGCGGGTCTTGGCGGCCAGCCAGAGGGTGCCTTCCAGCACCACCGTGGTGGATTCCTCGCCCAAGCTGGCCGGAACCCGCGCCGTCAGCCGCTGTTCGGCGCATTGCCAACCCTGCAGCGGGCGTCGTTCGCCGGTGGCGTTGAGCTCGACCCGCACGCCATCGTCGGCGCGCTTGCGCTCGCGTTGCCCGGTCGCAGGCGTGGCCGGGGCCATGGCATGGCGGGTTGCCTGGCGCATGAAGTGATCGATCGCCACGATCTCACGGCTGGCGATATCGTACAGATAGGTGAACGCCCGTCCTTGGTAATTGATGTCGCGGCGCAGCTGCTGGTTGCGGATGTATAGGGTTTCCTGGCCTAGGCTGGGGCGGTTCATGCTGATGATGCCGCTGCGGCCGTGCAGGGTGAGGTCGGCCAGGGCGGGCAGGCTGCTTGCGAGCAGGGCGAGGGTGAGGGACGCGCGCCGGGGGAGGTCAGGACGGGGGCATGGATTCATGACGGCGATTGTTCCGGTTTCGCCGCATGTGGGTCAAGCCTGGCGTGCAGATGTTTGAGCGGCGCCGGCGCCCACCAGCTCCATTCCCCGGTCAGGCGCAGCAGGGCCGGCATCAGCAGCATGCGCATCAGGGTGGCATCGACGATCACCGAGATCAGCAGCCCCAGCCCCATGGCCTTCATGAACACCACCTCGCCCAGAGCGGCCGCGCCCAGCACCACGCCGATCAATAGGGCGGCGCTGGTGATGATGGGGCCGCTCTGGCACAGGCCGAGGCGGATCGCCTCCAGCGCATCGGCACCCAGCGCCCGCATTTCCTTGATGCGCGAGAGCATGAACAACTGGTAGTCGATGGACAGGCCGAATGCGGTGGCAAAGATCAGCATCAACACCGTGCCGTCCAGACCGGCCTGGGGCGTGAAATCGAGCAGCCCGGCGAGGTTGCCGTCCTGGAACACCCAGACCAGACCGCCGAATGTGGCGACCAGGGAAAACAGGCTGGTCGCCACTGCCAGGATCGGCAGCAGGAGGCTGCCCAGCATGATGAACAGCACCACGCCGACCACCAGCGCCACCGCGAGGATGACCTTGGGCAACCCCCGTTGCAGCGATTCGACGTAGTCCAGATGCGCCGCCGCATAACCGCCGACATGGATGGCCTCGATCCCGTCCGGCAGGGGCAGGGCACGAATCGAGCGCACCAGCTTGCGCGCCGCGAAAGAAGACGGGACCGGTTCGATGTCCACGCGCAGCAGGGTGACCTGATCGCCGCCGAAGCGCTGCAGGGCCAGTTGGGCGATGGGGAACTGGTCCGGGTGCCGATAGAGCAGCACATGATCTTCGAGAGCAAATCCCGGATCGAGCCGGGCGAGCCCGTGCACCCGGCGCACCCCAGGCATGGCCTCGATGGCGTGGCTCAGGGCATCCAGGCCTGTGAGGCTGGCCGCATCCCGTGCCGCACCCTCGAGCCGTACCGCGACCAGGAGCGGAGGCGTGCTCGCCTCTGGGAATTCTTGTGCTAGGACATCGTGCACCTGGCGGCTTTCGGCGCTGGCGGGCAACGAACGGCTGTCGGAAGTGGCGATGGCGAGATGCTGCATCGGCGCGCCTATCAGCGCCAATGCCGCCAGGCTGCCGAACAAGGCCAGGCCGGCATGACGCACCACCCACCGGCTGTAGCCCCGCCACGCCTGGGTACGTCCAGGTTGATCGAGCCGGTGGGCGAGAAACGCCGGGCTGAAGCGGTTGAGGCGCGGACCGAGCAGGGTGAGCACGGTGGGCAGCAACAGCACGGCGGTGAGCATGGCGGACAGTACCGCGAGGCTGCCGGCGAGGCCCATGTTCTGGAAGAACCGCTGCGGCAGCAGGGCCAGGCAGAGCAGGCTGGCGGCTACGGTGAGGCCGCTGAACAGCACGGTACGACCGGCGGTCTCGAGGGTATGGTGCAGGATCGCGCTGGCGTGGGCGGGATAATCCTCCGCCCGCTCGACGCGAAGCGCATATTCCTCGCGAAAGCGCGAGACCATGAACAATGCGTAGTCCACCGCCAGCCCGAGGCCGAGGATGGTCACCACATTGGCCGCGTACAGGCTGATCGGGATGTACTGGCCAATGAACTTGAGCGCCGCGGCGGCCAGCGCCACGCTCAGCACGCCCACCACCAGCGGCAGGGCCGCGGCCACCATGGAACCAAACACCCACAGCAGCAGCACGGCGAGCAGCACCAGGCTCGCCACCTCGGTGCGCAGGATGTCGCGGGCGAGAAACTCGCGGGTATCGACATAGGCCGCCAGCTCGCCCCCCAGGCGTACCTCGAGCCGATCGCTGGCGGTGGCCTCGCGTAACCGCTGAAAAGCGCCTACGCCCTCGTCGTTGCCGCGGTCCAATGCCACCACGGCATAGCTCACGTCGCCGGCGGCCGAACGCATGCCGGGGGTGCCGGAGTAATGGCTGTCGATGCCGCGCACGTCGGGGTTGCGCGCCAGGCGGTCGAGGATACGCTGCGCCTCCGCCGCGAAGCGCGGATCGTCGGCATCGGCCGGAAAACCGGACCGGGCCTGGAACAACACCAGCACAGGCGTGTCGTTGCGTGCCAAGGCTTCGCGCAGCAGCACTTCCGCGCGGGTGGAATCGCTGTCGGGCGCGTACCAGCCTGGCGCCAGGGTGAGATGGTGGGTCACGTCGCGACCATACGCCCCGGCCAGCACCACCAGCGCCAGGATCAGGCTCAGGAAGGACCAGGGGGCGAGGCGGATGCGATGGGCCAGGCGTGGGAGCATCGAGCGGGGCGGGGATCAGGAGGTGTGTGGGATTGACGTCAGGACGCCCATCGGGCCGCAAAGGGGGGATGATACCCAAATCGAACGGCTCGCCGGCAAGCCTGGGTATGCTTTAATGAAGCATGGGAAGCAATCACGGAGTCACGTCATGAGGTCCATCCGACACTGGCCACGCTGGCATGCGGCAGCGAGCGCCATTTGGCTGCTCATCGCCGGTGCATGCATGCATGGCGACGCGGTGGCCATGCAGACGGCGACCGAGGTCCATTCGCCCGCGCCAGGCGGTGCCGGCAACGATGCCCTGCCCGAGGCGGGCCTGCCGCCGCCAACCCTGGCCGGAATGTGGGCCTCGCTCTTTCGCTTTCTCACCCCGCAAGACATCGATGATCTGTATCTGTATCTGCGCGATGTCGCCATCGCCTCGCTCACAGGCAGCGAGCCGGTCGAGCCGCCGCCCGAGCTGGCCTTCAAGATGGCGGTGCTGCAACAGCGCCTGCGCAAGGAAGGCGATCACTACTGGCGCACGGTCATCCTCCCCGAGTTGTTTCGCCTGGCGCCGCGGCTCCTGGGCTGGGGCGGATCGGAACGCTGACCCCAGAGCAAATCCGCGCTCAGCCGACTCGGGGTAGGCGGTGCAGCGCCGCCTCGATTTCGTGCTCGGGGTATTCGTAATCTTCCAGCTCGCCGGAGAAGTACTTGTCGTAGGAGGCCATGTCGAAGTGGCCGTGCCCGGACAGGTTGAACAGCAGAGTCTTGGTCTCCCCCGTCTCCTTGCAGCGCAGGGCCTCGTCGATGCAGGCGCGCACCGCGTGGCATGACTCGGGCGCGGGGATGATGCCCTCGGCGCGGGCGAACCGTACCCCGGCCTCGAAGGTGGCGATCTGCGGCACCGCCACGGCCTCGATCCGTTTCTCGTGATAGAGCTGGGAAACCAGCGGCGAATCGCCGTGATAGCGCAGACCGCCGGCATGGATGCCGGGCGGCATGAAGTCGTGACCGAGTGTGTACATGCGCATCAGCGGCGTGTAGCCGGAAGCATCGCCGTAGTCGTAGGCGTACAGACCCTTGGTGAGGGTCGGACAGGACGTTGGCTCCACCGCGACACAACGCAGGTTTTGCGCCCGCTTCTCGCCGGCCGCCTGATCGGCCATGAACGGGAAGGCGATGCCGCCGAAGTTCGAACCGCCGCCGCAGGGCGCGAAGATCATGTCCGGGTAGTCGCCCACCTTTTCGAGCTGCTTCTTCGCCTCCAGGCCGATCACGGTCTGGTGCAAGAGTACGTGGTTGAGCACCGAGCCCAGTGCATAGTTGGTGTCGGCGCGGCTGGCCGCCTCCTCCACCGCCTCGGAGATGGCGATGCCCAGGCTGCCCGGGTTGTCCGCATCCTCGGCAAGGATGCGGCGTCCCGCCTCGGTCATGTCGGTGGGGCTGGCGAACACCTCGGCGCCCCAAGTCTGCATCATCGAGCGGCGGAACGGCTTCTGGAAATACGACACCTTGACCATGTAGATGCGTACGTCCAGGCCGAACATCTGTCCGGCCAGGGCCAGGGATGAGCCCCACTGGCCGGCGCCGGTCTCGGTGGTCAGGCGTTTGATCCCGGCCTGCTTGTTGAAATAGGCCTGCGGAATGGCCGAATTGGGCTTGTGCGAGCCGGCCGGAGACACGCCCTCGTATTTGTAGTAGATCCTGCAAGGGGTGCCCAGCATGGCTTCCAGGCGATGCGCCCGGAACAGCGGCGCGGGCCGCCACAGGCGATAGATCTCGCGCACCGGCTCGGGGATCGGGATCCAGCGCTCGGCGCTCATCTCCTGTTCGAGGATGTTCATCGGAAAGATTGCCGCCATCCGTTCCGGCGCCACCGGCTGGCCGTCCGGGCCGAGCGGTGGGGCCGGCGGATTGGGCATGTCGGCAACGACGTTGTACCAGTGGCGGGGAATCTCGTCTTCTTCCAGCAGGATCTTGGTGTCGTTCATCTCGGGTCTCCTCTCGTTAGCCCATAATCGTAACCGCATCCAGCGTCGCCGTGCGCACCGGGATCGCGTCTATACTGGATGGGAAAAACGTACCGATCTTGCCCATGTCCTCCCACGACCTCACCGAACACACCCTCGATTCCCGCCGTGTATACCAGGGCCGCCTGCTCGACGCCCGTCTCGACCGGGTGCGCCTGCCCAACGGCCAGGAATCGAGCCGCGAATACCTGGTGCATCCGGGCGCGGCGGTGATCGTGCCCTTGTTCGACAACGGCGACGTGCTGCTCGAACGCCAGCACCGCTATCCGCTGCACCGCGATTTCATCGAGCTGCCGGCCGGCAAGCTGGACCCCGGCGAGACCGAACTCGCCTGCGCCCAGCGCGAACTCACCGAGGAAACCGGCTATGTCGCCCGGCACTGGCAGACCCTGCCCACCTTCTATCCCTGCATCGGTTACTCCGACGAGCGCCTGATCTACTTTCTCGCCCGTGGCCTTGAACACGTAGGCCATGACCGCGACCACGACGAATTCCTGGAAGTGATGCGCGTGCCCTTCGCCGAGGCCCTGGCCATGGTTGGCGACGGCCGCATCGACGAGGCCAAGACGGTGATGGGTCTTTTGTGGGTGGAACGATTCGTACTTGGTTGAACAATGCACCAACAGGAGCGAGCAATGAGCACGAAATGGGTGTATGCCTTCAGTGAAGGCGATGGCAAGAACAAGAAACTGCTGGGCGGAAAGGGCGCCAATCTGTGCGAGATGACCCAGATCGGCCTGAATGTGCCGCCCGGATTCGTCATCACCACCGAGGCCTGCCTCGCCTATCTGGACACGCCCGAGCGGCGCCTGCCGGACGGGGTGATGGAACAGGTGCGTGAACATCTGGCGGCCCTGGAAAAGGCCACCGGTAAGAGCTTCGGCGGCCGCGCCAGCCCCTTGCTGGTGTCGGTGCGTTCCGGCTCGGCGATGTCGATGCCTGGCATGATGGACACCATCCTCAACCTTGGCCTCAACGCCAACACCCTGCATGGCCTGATCGAGCAGACCGGCAACCCGCGCTTCGGCTTCGACGCCTACCGCCGTTTCATCCAGCTGTTCGGCAAGGTCGCCCTGGGGGTGCCGGACGCGGAATTCGATGTCGAATTCGAGGCCGTCAAGGCAAAGGCCGGCGTGAAGCAGGACATCGGCTTGTCGGCCGAGCATCTCGAAGACATCGCCGCGCGTTTCCTCAAGGTGGTGGAGCGCGTCACCGGCCGGCCCTTCCCGGCCGACCCCTTCGAGCAGCTGGAGATCGCCATCAAGGCGGTGTTCAACTCCTGGATGGGTAAACGCGCGGTGGACTACCGGCGCGAGTTCAGGATCACCTCCGAGATGGCCAACGGCACCGCGGTCAATGTGGTCACCATGGTGTTCGGCAACATGGGCAACGACTGCGCCACCGGCGTGGGCTTCACCCGCGACCCCGGCACCGGCGAAAACGTCATGTTCGGCGAATATCTGGTCAACGCCCAGGGCGAGGACGTGGTGGCCGGCATCCGCACCCCGAAGCCGGTGGCGGAGATGGAAAGGGAGATGCCCGATCTCTACCGGCAGCTGATCGAGCTCAGGAACCGCCTGGAGGCGCACTACAAGGAAGTGCAGGATTACGAGTACACGATCGAGCGCGGCGTGCTCTACTGCCTGCAGACCCGCAATGGCAAGATGAACGCCACCGCCCTGGTGCGCACCTCGGTGGAGATGGTGAACGAGGGGCTGATCGACAAGCGCCAAGCCTTGCTGCGCATCCAGCCGGAGATGCTGGAGCAACTCCTGTTCCCGCGCCTCGACCCCAGGACGAAGGCGAAACCCGTGGCGCGCGGCCTGCCCGCCTCGCCCGGCGCGGCATCGGGCATCGCGGTGTTCGATGCCGACCGCGCCGAACAGCTCGGCCGCACCGGGCTCAAGGTGATCCTGGTGCGCGAGGAGACCAAGCCGGAGGACATCCATGGCTTCTTCGCCAGCCAGGGCATCCTCACCAGCCGCGGCGGCAAGACCAGCCACGCCGCCGTGGTGGCGCGCGGCATGGGCAAGCCCTGTGTCGCGGGCGCCGAGGGCATCCATGTCGATGTCCAGACCCGCCAGGCGGTGGTGGGCGACCAGGTGTTCGGCGAGGGCGCGGTGATCACCATCGACGGCACGTCCGGCGACGTGTACATCGGCGAGGTGGCGATGATCGAAGCCGAATTTTCCGGCGAGCTGGCCACCTTGCTTTCCTGGGCCGACGAGGTGGCGCGGCTCAAGGTGATGGCCAATGCGGACACCCCCGACGACGCCGCGCGGGCGCTCAAGTTCGGCGCCATGGGCATCGGCCTGGCCCGTACCGAGCGCATGTTCAATGCCGTGGAACGGCTGCCCATCGTCGTCGAGATGATCATCGCCGAGACCGCGGCCGACCGCCAGGCGGCGCTCGACAAGCTGCTGCCCATTCAGCGCGAGGATTTCAAGGGCATCTTCAAGGTCATGGCCCCCCGGCCGGTGACCATTCGCCTGCTCGATCCGCCCATCCACGAATTTTTGCCTTCCGAAAACCAGCTCGTCGAGGAACTCGACCGCCTGCGCCATCTGCGCGACACGGTGCGCGGCATGCAGGTGCTGCACGACACGGTCGACTTCATGTACCGGGTGCGCGAGGTGCATCCCCAGGTGGCCCTGCCGGCCGACCCGGCCCTGGTGGACGAGGCCATCCAGAAGAAGGAGATCATGCTCAAGAAGGTGCGCGCCCTGTTCGAGGTGAACCCCATGCTCGGCCATCGCGGCGTCCGCCTTGGCCTGACCTACCCGGAGATCTACTCCATGCAGATCCGCGCCATCCTGGAGGCCGCCGCCGAATGCCGGAAGGAGGGACTGGAGGTGCACGCCGAGATCATGGTGCCGCAGGTCTGCACGGCGCAGGAACTGAAGCGGGTCAAGGAATGGGTGGAGGCGATCCGCGCCGAGGTGGAGGCCGCGCATGGCATCACCCTGAGCCTCAAGTTCGGCTCCATGCTGGAAGTGGTGCGCGCCTGCATGCGCGCCGAGAATCTGGCCGAGGAGGCGGAGTTCTTCTCCTTCGGCACCAACGACCTGACCCAGGCCACGTTCTCCTTCTCGCGCGAGGATGCCGAGAACAAGTTCCTGCCCATGTACAACCAGAACCACATCCTGCATGACAACCCCTTCGAGGTGCTCGACGTCAAGGGCGTGGGCAAGCTGATGAAGTTGGCGGTGGACTGGGGCCGCGCCACCCGCCCGGAGATGAAGATCGGCATCTGCGGCGAGCACGGCGGTCACCCGAAATCGATCGCATTCTGCCACCAGATCGGCCTGTCCTATGTGTCCTGCTCCGGCCCGCGCGTGCCCATCGCCCGTCTGGCCGCGGCGCACGCGGCATTGACCGAGGGCGCGGTGGCCGGTACCCAAGCGCTCTGAAATCCGTCCTGCAACAAAGGAGGCGAAGCCCATGTTCGAATCCGCCGAACTCGGTCACAAGATCGACAAGAAAACCTTTCAGGCCGAGCTGCCGGCATTGCGCGAGGCACTGCTCGACGCCCAGTACGACCTACGCGACGCGAAGTTCCAGATCATCCTGCTGGTGGGCGGGGTGGACGGTGCCGGGCGCACCGAGGTCGTCAACGCACTCAACGAATGGATGGACCCGCGCTACATCGAGACCCACGGCATGGGCGAGGCCTCCGAGGAGGAGCGCGAGCGGCCGCGCATGTGGCGGTTCTGGCGGGCGCTGCCACCCAAGGGCAAGATCGGCATCTTCTTCGGTTCCTGGTACACCTGGCCGATCCTGCGCCGGGCCTATGGCGAAAGCAGCGACGCCGAGCTCGACCAGGCCATGGACGAGGCCAAGCATTTCGAAAAGATGCTCACCGACGAAGGCGCCCTGGTGCTCAAGTTCTGGCTGCACCTGTCCAAGCCGAAGCAGAAGGCGCGCCTGAAGGCGCTGGAAAAGGACCCCCGCACCCGCTGGCGGGTGACCGAGCGCGACTGGACCCATTACAAGATGTACGACAAGTTCATGAACGTGGCGGAACGGGTCATCCGCGAGACCAGCACCGCCAACGCGCCCTGGTTCATCGTCGAGGGCGAGAACGAGAACTACCGCAGCCTCACCATTGGTCGCACCCTGCTCCAGGCCCTGCGCGCCCGTCTCGACAACCCCGAGGTGAAGGGCGAGATCCGCGCCGCGCCGCTGATTCCGCCCATCGACAACCTGCACATCCTGAAAAGCCTCGATCTCGGTCTCATGCTCGACAAGAAAACCTACCGCGAGGAACTGGAAAAATATCAGGGCAAGCTCAACCTCCTCATCCGTGACCCCAAATTCAGGGAGCACTCGGTGGTGGCGGTGTTCGAGGGCAACGACGCCGCCGGCAAGGGCAGCAGCATCCGCCGCATCACTGGCGCCCTGGACGCGCGCAACTACCAGGTGGTGCCGATCGCCGCCCCCACCGAGGAAGAGCGGGCGCAGCCCTACCTGTGGCGGTTCTGGCGTCACCTGCCGCGGCGCGGCAAGGTGCTGGTGTTCGACCGGTCTTGGTATGGCCGGGTGCTGGTGGAACGGGTGGAGGGCTTTTGCGGCCAGGCCGACTGGATGCGCGCCTACAGCGAGATCAACGATTTCGAGGAACAGATGGTGCGGCACGGCATCATCGTCGTGAAATACTGGCTCGCCATCAGCAAGGATGAGCAGCTCGCCCGCTTCAAGGCCCGCGAGGAAATCAGCTTCAAGCGCTTCAAGATCACCGAGGAAGATTGGCGCAACCGCGACAAGTGGGAACAGTATGAACAGGCGGTGTGCGACATGGTCGATCGCACCAGCACCCGGCACGCGCCCTGGACCCTGGTCGAGGCCAACGACAAGATGTATGCCCGCATCAAGGTGTTGCGCACGCTCTGCGAGCGCATCGAACAAGCCCTGTGAGCCGCCATGAGCCGCCATGAGCCGCCATGAGCCACCATGAGCCACAGACACCTCGCCCTGCTCAACGGACTGTTCCACGACCCGCCCGGCGGCAACCTGCACTGGCGTGAGGTGGAGTCCCTGCTTGGTCATCTGGGCGCCGAGATGGAGCCCCTGTCCGGCGCCCGCATCCGGGTGCGCCTGAACGGCCGCGAAGGCATCCTGCACCGGCCGCACCACAGCAACGTGCTGCAACGCGGTGAACTCAAACACCTGCGCGAATACCTCGCCAGCGCCGGGGTCACCCCCTCGCTGTACGAGGCCGCACAACATCAACGCGCCGGGGCGGGCGGGACTTGATCGCGCGCCACATTGGCGGGAACATGTCGACTCGATCCTGAACTGGAGCGAGCGATGAAACGCGCGCTGTATGCCCTAGCACTGTGTGCCCTGGCCGTCCCGGCCGCCTCCGAAGGGCCGAAACGGACCCTGGACGTCGATCTTGGCCTTGGTTTTCGCGACAACCCCAGCAACGGCGGGCGGGAGATGGATCGCCTGCGCGACCGTGCGTTCGATCTTTCCGGCAGTCTCGCCTGGCACCAGGTCGTCGGCCGCGATGCCAGCCTGTCCTGGGGCGGTCGCATCGAGGGGCGCGCGCATGACGAAATCCACGGCCTCGACCGCCTCGGCGCCGCCTTGTTCGTCAATTACGCGCATCGACTCGGTGGCGCATACACCTCGCCATGGATCGAGGCAGGCTACGAATATGGCCAGCAGCGCCACCGCGACAGCCGCCTGCGCGATGGTGCCAGCCAGCTCGCCAGCCTGAGCCTCAATGCCCGTCTGACCGACCGCGTCAAGGGCGGCGTCACGCTGGAGGCGCAACACCGCCAGAGCGACCTGGCGCGCGCATTCGACACCCGCCTCAATCGTGTCCGGCTGGGGCTCGACTACAGGCTCGACAACTGGGACACCCTGTTCCTAGACGCATCGGTTGGTCGAGGTCGCTTCCTGTCCTCCTCCTTCGGTCGCTGCAACACCACCTACAAGCCCGGTGCGCGTTACGACCCGGCCCTATGGGGCGGCGGCGATCCGGCCACCTGCTACACCGGCTGTCACATGCCTCCGGCCGGCTGTGTCGAGGACGCTGCCCTGCCCGGCTCGGCCGACTGGTTCGCATTCCGTGTTTCCGGACTTACCCGCGACATCGGCCTGGGTCTCAGCCGCCGCCTGCCTTGGAACGCCAGCCTGAACCTGCACCTCTTGGCCAGCGAGACCCGCGCCGAAGACGCATTCCGCTATCGCGGCGAATCACTGACCCTCAATTACCAGCAACGATTCTGAGCCGGCCATGGCTGGCCGCATCCTCATCACCGGCTGTTCCTCCGGCATCGGCCTCCATGCCGCGCAGTCCTTGGCGGCGGAAGGCTGGCGGGTGTTCGCCACGGCGCGCAAGGCCGATGACGTCGAGCGTCTGGCCGGGCTGGGCCTGGAAGCCCTGCGCCTCGACCTCGACGATTCGACCAGCATCGAGGCGGCGGTCGCGGAAGTGTTGCGCCGCACCGACGGACGCCTCGACGCATTGTTCAACAACGCCGGCTTCGGCCAGGTCGGCGCGGTAGAAGACTTGAGCCGCGCCGCGCTGCGGGCCCAGTTCGAGACCAACCTGTTCGGCACGGTGGAACTGACCAACCGCATCCTGCCGGCGATGCGGCACCAAGGCCACGGCCGCATCGTCATGAACAGCTCGGTACTGGGCTATGCCGCGTTCGCCTACCGCGGCGCCTATGTCGCCGCCAAGTTCGGTCTCGAAGGAATCACCGACACCCTGCGCCAGGAGCTCAAGGGCAGTGGCATCCACGTCAGCCTGATCGAGCCGGGGCCGATCACCTCCCGCTTTCGCGACAACTGCGTGCCCCATTTCATGCGCCACATCGACTGGCAGCACAGCGTCCACCGCGATGCATACGCGGCCCAGCTCGAACGGCTTGGCAAGCCTGGGCCCGCCGCGCCGTTCACCCTCGGCCCGGAAGCGGTGCTAGATCGCCTGCGCCATGCCCTGACGAGCCCCCGGCCGCGCGCCCGCTATCCGGTCACCGTGCCCGCCGTGTTGTTCTGGTGGCTGCGCCGCGTGCTGCCCATCGCCGCCATGGACTGGGTGCTCGCGCGCGCCTCCGGCGGGGGACGGCGATGAACACCGGGAACTGCTTTGCCTATGGCTCGCTGATGTGCCCGGACATCCTCGCCCGCGCCATCGGTCGCGCGGTGTCCGGAGAGCCGGCTCTTTTGGACGGATACCGCCGCCTGGCCGTGGCCGGCGAGGAATACCCCGGTCTCGTGGAGGCCGCCGGGCACAGCGTCACGGGCGTGCTGTACCGAGACCTCGACGCTAGGGCCTGGTGCCGCCTGGATGAATTCGAAGGCGAGGAATACGAACGGGTCCGGGTCGATGTCCGCCTCGCCGGAGGGGATGCATCGATCGCCTGGGTGTATCTGTTCCGGTCCCGATACCGCCACCGCCTGCTCGGCTGGGACTGGGATTTCGAGGCCTTCCAGCGCGAGGGCAAGGCGCGCTTTTACGCACGCCATGTTGGCTTTGCGCGCCCCGGCTGAGATCAGGCCGGACCTCGAAATGAAAACGCCCGGGGGTGCAGGCCCCCGGGCGCATGCAAGGGCCTCGGCCCGGATCAGGTGCCGATCAGTCCGCCGTCATTCTTGGTGATGACGATGGTCGCCGAGCGCGGCCGCTTGCCGGCGCCGTAGCCGATGTTGCTGGGCCACTGGCTTTCGTACTTGGCGGCATCGGGATCGCCGGCCTTCACCAGCGCCATGCTGGTGTTTTCACCCGGGTGCTGGATGTTGACGAACAGCGCCTTGCCGTCTGGGCTTTCGGTGACACCAGTAATCTCGCAACCCTTCGGCCCCACCAGGAAGCGCTTCAGGGTGTCGGCCGTCGGCTTCTTGCCCATGTAGGTGGTGACGTTGGTGCCAGATACCGTGATCGGGCCGCCATCGCCTACCGCGCCGGGGAGCGCGGCCAGCATCATGCAGTTGGTGACGTCGGTGTAGGCGCCGTCGTCGGTCTCGATCCAGCAGATCTTGGTGGCGTAGGAGAACCACAGTCCGTCCGGGCTGGAGAAGTCCTGATCGTGGGTCAGTCCGGACAGGTTGATGACGCCTGGGGCGCTGGCTTCGGCGCCGAACAGGTACACGTCCCAGGTGAAGCTGGTGGCGGCATGGTTGCCCCCCGCCTCCTTGAAACGGATGATGTGACCGTTGACGTTGCCGGTGTTGACCGTCGTGGTGCCCCTGACGTCACTGTACACGCGCGGGTTGGCGGCGTCCGGCGCGACCTGCGAGCCGGTCGGGTTGAGGCGACGTTGGCTGTTATTGGTGAGGGTGAGGTAGACCTCGCCATTGACGGGATGGACCGCACACCATTCCGGGCGGTCCATCTTGGTCGCGCCCACCGCATCCCCGGCCAGGCGGCTGTTGATGCATACATCGGCCTGGTCTGCGAAGGGATAGAGGGTATTGCTGGCGTTCAGGCCGTTGACGCCGAAGCTCAGCTCCTTCCACTCGCCGGAGCCGTCGGCCTTGAAGATCGCCACGTAGAGCTTGCCGCTGTCGAGGTACTTGTTGCCTACTGCGAGACGGTCGCTGGCGTTGGCGTCGGCCGGATCCCAGTTGGCTGTGGACACCCACTTGTACATGTATTCGTTGCGGGCGTCGTCGCCGGAATACATCACCACCGGCTTGCCGGCGACCACAGGGGCGAAAGCGGCGTTTTCATGTGCGAAGCGGCCCAGCGCGGTACGTTTGCGGGCGCGCTTGCTCTTGTCGTAGGGGTCGATCTCGACGATATAGCCGAAGTTGTTCAGTTCGTTGCGATAGTCCCCGCTGCCGTCGGCAGCCTTGGTGGTGTCCAGGCTGATGTCCCAGCGGGCGTACTTGTCTTCGCTGCCGTCACGTTCCCAGCGGTGACGGCTGGTCGCGCCCTGGGCGCGGCCATAGCGGTTCAGCGAGGTGACGCTCTTCGCATATCCGGACACGGATTCACGGGCGGCATTGTCGGTGGCGCTGCGGGTGAAATAACCGGCCCAGTTCTCTTCATTGGTGACGAAGGTGTTCCACGGGGTGTGCCCGGTACCGCAGTTGTTCAGGGTGCCGCGGGTGGTTTGCGAGGTCGGATCGAACTTGGTCTTGAGCATGGCATGGCCGCGCGCCGGGCCGTAGATGTCGACCACGGTATTCTGATGAATGCGGAAGTTGAACGCCGAGTCGCGTACATAGGCGAACTTGCCGCTGGTCTTCTTGACCTCGAACACCGTGATGCCGTGGATGGCCATCTCCTTGTCCACTTCGCTGGCCGGGCGCGGCAGGGTGGTGGTGCCGCCGTTGGCGTGCAGGAAGTAGGAGGTGATGTTCTCGTCGGTGGTGGCTTCGTGGTTGAGGCCGATCAGGGCACGCTCGCTGCTGTTGGGGTCCGGGGTGCCGCTGGCGGACAGGCCGAAGTACTCGATGCCGTCATGATGGTCGCCGAAGCGGTTTTCGTAATCGTCATCGGTGCCATCGTTTTTGTAGGCGGCCGTCGCGGCGCGCAATGGATCGCCCAAGGCGTTGAGCACGGTGAAGCTGTAGCCGCTGGGGAGCTTGACCGCGTCTTCCAGGCTCTTGGGCACGGCGGTGAAGCCGAGCAGCTTGGCCGTGGACGATGCGGCATTGCTATCATCGCCCATGCAGCCGGCCAGGGAGGACAGGGTCACGCCACCGAACAGGGCCATGGCGCCGGTGCCGATGCTGCCCTTCATGAAGTCGCGGCGGTTCAGGCGGGCGTTGAGTACGCTCTCGAAGGTAGGATTGGCGGATGTGTTGTAACCGATGTCATCCGGATCGACTTTGATAATATCCTTGTTGCTCATGAGAAAACCTCGAAGAATGGATGGTGGATGGGTGAAGGGTGCTTGCCCGTTCCGAGCGTGGCGGGGCGAGAATAGTCCGCCGGTGTTGCAACCCGATTGCGGATTTATGACAACGACCCGGCCGCCCGGCGGACAGCCGTGATGCGGTTGGGGCAGTGGTGGCCCGGTGCGCATTTTTCCGGTTTAATCGGGGCACATGGCCTGTATCAATGGATCGAGATGGAGTGCATATGAATACCTGCCGTCCCCCCTTCAGGCTGCTCGCCAGCCTAGTCCTGCTGGCCTCGGTCAGCGGTTGCGCCACCCAGCAGGCGCTGGAGGAACGGACCAACCCCTTGCAAGCACGGGTGACGACCTTGGAGCGCGCCTTGGCCGAGCTTGATCGCCGCGTGGCGCAGACTCAGACCGAGACTGCCGCGCTGCGCGATCGGGAACGTGCGCTGGGCCAGCAGCTCGTCGATTTGCGCGCGCAGCAGACCAACCGCATGCAGGGCATGGAACAGCGTCTGGTTGAGGTCGAGACCCAGGCCGGGGCGGCGCGGACCGATCTGGAGGCCCTCGCCGCAAAGATCGAGCGTGATCGCGCGTGGCTCGACGAGGCCGCTGCGGCGGGCGAGGCGGCGGCGGCCTGGATTGAGGAGACCGGCCCCGCGCTGGATGAATTGCAGCAACGCCTGGCCGGGCTCGACGCGACCGAACTGACCCGACGACTGGGCGGGATCGAGCGGGCGGTCGGACAGGTCGAGGCCGGCATGCAGGCTCTCACAGCGACGGCTGCCGCAGGGCAGGAAGCGCGGGCCGGAGCGGTCGCGGCCGGCGAGGAGGCCGTGGCGCGGATCGCGGCGGTGCAGCGCGGCCTGGATGCATTCGCCGGCCGGGTCGCCGAGGTGGAACGCCTTGCGCGGGCTGCGGCCGGCGCCGATCTGGCCACCCGATTCGCGGCACTGGAGCGGCGGGTCGAGGAGATGGCGGCCAAGGCTAGCCAGGAAGAGATCCGCCTGCATGGCAAGGTGCGCTCCACGGTCCTGCTCACCGAGGATCGCACCCTGTACCCGCTCAATTCGCCCGAACTGGGTGCGGCGGACCGTGCCAAGCTCGATGCGCTGATCGCCGAGTTGAATCGGCTCGGCCGCGAATACCATCTCGACATCCAGGGCCACACCGACAATCTTGGCACCGAAGACTACAACTACGCACTCGGCCGCGCCCGCGCCCAGGTGGTGGCGCGCTATCTGCACGAACGCGGCGGTATCCCGCTGGCGCGCATGTCGGTCATCTCCTACGGCGCCACCAGCCCCCTGCCGGGCGCGGTGCGCAATCACCGCCGCATCGCCATCCGCACCCTGGTGCTGGAAAAGAGCGAACCCTGAGCCCGCCCGCTTGCGGTCCGCCGTGAAACCGGTTCTGCCGTCGCGCCCACGCCACCCGCCGCGCCCGGCGCAGCAAGCCGAGGGGTGACGGTGAACGCCCGCCCCGGCGCTCGCATCTTGGTGGTCGAGGACAACCCGATCAACCGCGAGATCATGCTCGACAACCTGGGCGAGGCCGGATACGCCAGCGAGGCGGTGGAAACCGGCGCGGAGGCTTGGGAAAGGCTCAGCGCCGACCCGAACGGGTATGACGCGGTCCTGCTCGACCGCATGCTGCCGGACATGGATGGCCTCGAACTGTTACGGCGCGCCAAGTCCAGCGCCTCCTTGTGCCTGCTGCCGATCATCATGCAGACCGCCATGACCGCCTCCGCCGACATCGCCGAAGGCCTGGCGGCGGGTGCGTTCTATTACCTGACCAAGCCTTTCGATGCGCGCACCCTGCTCGCCATCGTCGTCGCCGCCATCGAGGACCGGCAGCGCTACAAAGCCCTACGCCGCGAGGCGAGCGAGGCCGCGCGCACCATCCACCTGCTGCGGCGGGCGGAGTTCGTGTTTCGCACCCCGGACGAGGTGCGCGGCATCGCCGTCCTGATGGCCAACACCTGTCCAGACCCCGGACGGGTGGTGCTCGGCTTGTCCGAGTTGATGCTGAATGCGGTCGAGCATGGCAACCTCGGCATCGGCTACAGCGAGAAATCGGCCCTGATCGCCAGCGGCCGCATCGAGGAGGAGCTGGAACGGCGTCTGGGCCTGCCCGAATACCGCCAGCGCGAAGCCTGCCTGGAGGTGGTGCGCGAACCGGTGGAAGTCCGTTTCCGCGTCCGCGACCAGGGGGCCGGATTCGACTGGCGTACCTACCTCGACTTTTCTCCCGAGCGCGCATTCGACACCCATGGCCGTGGCATCGCCATGTCGCGCTTGATCAGTTTCGATACGCTCGAATACCTCGGTGTGGGCAACGAGGTGGTGGCGAGCGTTCGGCTCGGCTGAATACTGTATTTTTTCAGTCAACTATTGCCGACGGGTCTCGCGCTCCGTACAATTTCGCACGGTTCAACCCTTCAGGCGCTTGCCGCCCCCGCTAAAACACCACTGGAGATCAGATCATGGAACACCAACTGCCTGCCCTGCCCTATGCCGTGGACGCCCTGCAGCCGCACATGTCCAAGGAAACCTTCGAATACCATTACGCCAAGCACCATCAGGCCTATGTCACCAACCTGAACAACTTGATCAAGGGTACCGAGTTCGAGAACAAGTCGCTCGAGGACATCGTCAGTACCGCGCCCAGCGGCGGCATCTACAACAACGCCGCCCAGGTGTGGAACCACACGTTTTTCTGGAACTGCATGAAGCCCAATGGCGGCGGCGCGCCGAGCGGCGCGCTGGCCGAGGCGATCGACAAGAAGTGGGGCTCGCTCGACGAATTCAAGAAGGCCTTCCAGACCGCCGCTGTCGGAAACTTCGGCTCGGGCTGGACTTGGCTCGTGAAGAAGGCCGACGGGTCGGTCGACATCGTGAACATGGGCGCGGCCGGCACGCCGCTCACCACCGGCGACAAGGCATTGCTGTGCATCGACGTCTGGGAGCACGCCTACTACATCGACTACCGCAACCTGCGGCCGAAGTTCGTCGAAACCTTCCTCGCCAACCTGGTGAACTGGTCGTTCGCGGAGGCCAACTACGTGGCCTGAGATTCAACCTGAAAACCCCGGTTGAACCATAGGACAAAAACAGAAGCTTATTTCGTTCAGGCCGGCAGCCCTTCGTCGGGGCGATGAAAAAAGCCTGAATTTTTTGCCAATCTCTGTGCCTCTCGGGCGGGCCTCAGTTGTCCGCCCGGGCCTCTCGTGTTCCTCGATCCTGCCGCTGCCGTTCGGGATCGATGCTGCGGGCGGCGGTTGCCGCGTGCATCCGCCGTATCGTCCGCATATTCAAGCCCGCCGCCACGACCTCAGCGATCAACGCAGGCCACGCCTGCCAGATCAAATCATTGGCGATCCAGGCCGCACTCGATGCCAGCAGGGCGATGCGCATCCGCCGGTTGTCGAAGTAAAACAGCGCCAGGGTGGTGTTGATGACTGCAAAGGCAGGCAGCAGCGAGACGGGGCCTTGCCAGGATGCCGCCGTCAGGCCGGCAAAGAGCAGCACAAAACCGCTGGCCACGCGGTGTTTGTGCGGATGGTTTTCCAGCCATGTCGAGAGCAGGGTGCGCAGGGACGTGCTGGCCATGGTGAATGCCGCGGTCCAGGCACCCAGCAGGCCGTACATCGCCGCCCAGAGGATGGCACCCACTGCGGACCATCTTCTGAATGCGTGGCCACAGTGCAGCAGATAGGCCCGCCATTCCACCAGAACCCCCATCCCACCCAGCACATAGGCAAGCCAGAGATGCATCGGAGGATCTTCAGGCAACCCGGTCTACAGCTGGATCAACGTTTCCCGTCGGGCGGGCCGAGCAGCCGCCGTATGTCGTGGTTCAACCGGGTTTTCCAGGTTCATGCGAGTACCTGTCGGGGATGATCGCTCAGGGGGAGACCGGAATCTGGCTCAGACCCTGTGTTTCCGGCAAGCCAAAGAGCAGGTTCATGTTCTGTACGGCCTGGCCGGCCGCACCCTTGACCAGGTTGTCGATGACCGACAGGACCACCACGGTGTCGCTGCCTTGGGGCCGGTGCACGGCGATGCGGCAGAGGTTGGAGGCGCGCACCGAGCGGGTTTCCGGATGGCCTTTGGCCGGCAGCACGTCGACGAAGGCCTCGTTGGCATAGCGTTGCTCGAACAGGGTCTGGAGGTCGGCCTCGCGGGTCAGGCGCGCATACAGAGTGGCGTGGATGCCACGGATGAGGGGGGTGAGGTGCGGCACGAAAGTCAGGCCGACATCGCGCCCGGCCATGCGCGCGAGGCCCTGGCGGATCTCCGGCCAGTGCCGGTGGCCCGGTACGGCGTAGGCCTTGAAGTTGTCGCTGGACTCGGCGAACAGGGTGTGCACCTCGGCCTTGCGGCCGGCGCCGGAGACGCCCGACTTGCAGTCCGCCACCAGCCAGCCGGTGTCGATCACGCCGGCTTCGATGAGGGGAAAAAAGCCCAGTTGCACCGCGGTCGGGTAGCAACCCGGGTTGGCGATCAGGCGCGCCTCGCGGATGCGGTCGCGGTTCACCTCGGGCAGGCCGTACACCGCCTCGGCGACCAGGTCCGGACAGGCATGCTCCATGCCATACCATTTCGACCATTCCGGGATGTCCTGGATGCGGAAGTCGGCCGCCAGGTCGATGACCCGCACGCCCGCTTCCAGAAGCTCCCGGGTCTGTTGCATGGCCACGCCATTCGGGGTGGCGAAGAACACTACGTCGCAGGACTTGAGCGGGGCCTCCTCGGGGGTGCTGAAGGTAAGATCGACCCGGCCGCGCAGGGAGGGGAACATCTCCGCCACCGACATGCCGGATTCCTTGCGCGAGGTGATGGCGGCGAGTTCGACGCCGCCGTGCTGGGCCAGTAAACGCAACAGCTCGACGCCGGTGTAGCCGGTGCCGCCAACAATGCCTGCCTTGATCATGACTGGAGTCCTTGTACGCTGGAGGGTGGACGAGTGCCGGGAATATACATGAACCCGGATTTTCCATGCGGCGGCCTGACGGCCTACACGCGCGCGGGCGGTCGCTTTCGGGCGGCTTCGAGTCCGCGCGCATCGCCTTGGCCCAGCGATGGGCGCGTCGCCCGTCCTCTCAAGAAAAC
>OGCL01000385.1_pt1 | contig 48341 bp, 47 predicted proteins | sample 1570041 | NCBI WGS metagenome assembly OGCL01 (sample SAMN06266162, study PRJEB24511) | hot springs metagenome | isolation source: Hot spring water | place: South Africa: Limpopo | collected 2015-06-22 | reverse complement strand
TGAAAAAAGCAGCGAGCGGGATGAAGCGCAAGGCGCGCGGAGCGCAGCGACCGAGACATATCAAGCAGATAGGCGAGGGAGCCACCACGCAGTTGCGGCGTACGCTAAGCTTGGCGAAGCCAAGGTTAGCCTGCCGAAAGGCAGGCGTGCTAGAGCCAACACCGCGCAACGCATCGATTCGCTCGCGCGGCAATTCATTCAGCGTTTCTCCAAAGGGAACGGAAGGAGAGGTCAATGACTGAGGACGGTTCTCGCCTGATCGCGGAACGCCCCTGGCTCAGGTCTTATCCGCCCAGTGTCGCGCCGACGATCGTGCTCGATGGTGTTGCGAGCTTGGCCGATCTCGTCGAGGAGGCGATGCGGGAGCATGCGCGCAGGGTCGCTTTCCATTGCACGTTCATGGACATGACCTACGCGGAGGTCGAGCGTTTGTCGGCAGCGTTCGCCGCGCATCTCTACAAGCACGGCTTTCGGTGCGGCGATCGGTTCGCGCTGATGATGCCGAATCTGTTGCAGTATCCGATCGCCCTTCTGGGTTGTCTTCGCCTCGGCTTGACGGTGGTGAACTGCAACCCTCTCTACACCGCCCGGGAACTCGCCCATCAGCTCAAGGACTCCGGCGCCAAGGGCATCTGCGTGTTCGAGAATGCAGCCAGCGTCCTGGCGGAAGTGGTTGCCGAGACGGATGTTCGGCATGTGGTGGTGACCGGTATCGGCGATCGCCTTTCCTGGTGGCGGGGGCCTGGCTTCAACTTTCTCGTGCGCCACGTTGCCAAGTTGGTGCCCGAGTTTCGCTTCGAGGCGGCGATACGGTTCAACGCCGCGTTGGCGGACGGAGCGGATGGGCGCTTCGAACGACCCACGCTCGGCCACGATGACATTGCATTTCTTCAATACACAGGCGGCACGACGGGGGTTTCGAAGGGGGCGATCCTGACGCACGGCAACATCATCGCCAACGTGTTGCAGTGCCGGGCGTGGCTCGCTGCGAACGAACAGGGCTCGGATGTGAAGGTGGATCAGGAATGCGTGATCGCCGCGTTGCCGCTCTATCACATCTTTGCGCTGACGGCCTGTACCTTCGTGTATTTCACTCAGGGGGCGAAGATCGTGCTGGTGACCAACCCGCGCGACATTCCGGCCTTCGTGCGGACCTTGTCGAGACATCGCTTCACCGTTCTCCCGGGAGTCAACACGCTGTTCGTTGCCCTGATGAACCACGAGGACTTCGCTGCGCTTGATTTCTCGTCGCTTCGCTATGGTCTGGGCGGCGGTACGGCGGTGCAGAAGGCCACCGCGGAGGAGTGGCAGCGCATCACCGGCAAACCGCTGCTCGAGGCTTACGGGCTGACCGAGACCTCGCCCGGCGCGACGATCAATCCGATCAGCGCGCGCGGATGGAACGGCTCGATCGGTCTGCCCATCCCTTCGACCGAGATTCGTCTGCGCCGCGATGATGGGACGTGGGTGCCGCTCGACGATCATGAGACGCCAGGGGAGATCTGTATCCGCGGCCCGCAGGTCATGCGGGGCTACTTCAATCGCCCCGAGGAGACCGCGAAGGTGCTGGATGCCGAGGGCTGGCTTGCCACCGGCGACATCGGACGCATGGATGCGGGCGGCTACTTCTATATCGTTGACCGCAAGAAGGACATGATCCTGGTGTCGGGTTTCAATGTGTATCCGAACGAGATCGAGCAGGTGGTCATGTCGCATCCGGGCGTGTTGGAGTGCGCGGTGATCGGCGTGCCGGACGAAAAGTCCGGGGAGGTGGTCAAGGTGTTCATCGTGCGCAAAGACCCTGCGTTGACGGCGGGGCAGGTGATGGCGCATTGCCGGGAACAGTTGACCGGCTACAAGCTGCCGAGGCACATCGAGTTTCGCAATGAGCTACCGAAGACGAACGTCGGCAAGATTCTTCGCCGAGAGCTGCGCGACGAGGAACTTCGTCGGCATGCCATGGCCAAGGCGGCGTAACAGGCCGTTGAAATAGCACTGCTGTGGGCCATCTGCTGTGTTGCGCGGTGCGCGCTCGGCATATGACTACCCGCGCTATCTTTTCAACAGCCGGGTGATGGGTCGCCGGCATGCCTCGGCGCCGCCGATCGGCTTCGGCGGAGGCCACCCGCCGGTCGGTTCCGTCGGGCCGCCTGGGCGGGTATAATGGCAGGCTGCCCGAAGCCGGTATGCTCGCCCAAAGCAGGCGACCGAGTTCCTCGCGGCAAATTCTCACACCCGCACGAACTGACGGGTGCCGCAAGATGATCTGTCGCTGACTCTTTCAGGGCGCGATGTCGATTGCGGTGACTCGCGGGTGGTGGCCCAACCCTTCAGGAGATCCTACATGTCCGCGACCATGCGCCAGATGCTGGAGGCCGGTGTTCATTTCGGCCATCAGACACGCTTCTGGAACCCGAAAATGGCGCCGTTCATCTTCGGCGCCCGCAACAAGATCCACATCGTCAACCTCGAGGCAACGCTCGAGAAGTTCAACGAGGCAGCCGCTTACGCTCGCCGGATGGCCGCCAACCGCGGGACCATCCTTTTCGTTGCCACCAAGCGCCAGGCGCGCGAGATCATCGCCGAGGAGGCGCGCCGTTGCGGTATGCCCTACGTGGATCACCGCTGGCTCGGCGGCATGCTGACGAACTTCAAGACCGTCAAGGGCTCGGTCAAGCGGTTGAAGGAGCTCGAGACGATGGCGACCGACGGCACGTTCGATCGGATGGCCAAACGCGAGGCGCTGACGTTGCGGCGCGAGTTCGACAAGCTGATGACCTCGCTGGGGGGCATCAAGGACATGACGTCGCTGCCGGATGCGATGTTCATCATCGACGTCGGGTTCCAGAAGATCGCCGTCCAGGAGGCCAATGTTCTCGGCATCCCGGTCATCGGCGTGGTCGATACCAACCATTCGCCGGACGGCGTCGACTATGTCATTCCGGGCAATGATGACTCAGCCAAAGCCATCCGCCTCTATGCCCGTGGCATCGCCGATGCAGTGCTCGAGGGCAAGGCGCAGGCCGTCACCGAGATTACCCGCGAGCAGACCGAGGAGGTCGTCGAGATCGATCCGGCCGAGCTCGAGGCGAAGCAGTAACCCCGCAACAACCGCGCAATGTCGGTCAACGAGAATCAGACGATGGCAGAAATTTCAGCAGCACTGGTCAAGGAACTTCGCGAGCTGACCGGGCTTGGCATGATGGAGTGCAAGAAGGCACTCACCGAGGCAGGTGGCGACTTGAAGAAGGCGGAGGAGCTCCTTCGCATCAAGTCCGGCGCCAAAGCGAGCAAGGCAGCCAGCCGACAGGCTGCGGAGGGCACGATTGGCGTTCACGTCGCGGCCGGCGCCGGCATCGGCGCGATGGTCGAGTTCAATTGCGAGACCGACTTCGCGGCCAGGAACCCCGAGGTTCAAGGTATGGCGGCTGTGCTTGCGCAGGCAGTGGTCGATGGCAATCCGTCCGACGTCGCCGCCTTGATGGCACTGCCGATCGACGGTGAGGCCGCTGAGTCACGGCGGGCGGCGCTGGTGCAGAAGATCGGCGAGAACATGAATGCGCGCCGCTTCGTTCGCCTGGCCGGTCGCCAGATCGCAAGCTATGTCCACGGCGGCGGTCGGATTGGGGTGCTCGTGTCCTACGAGGGCAGCGCCGATGCCGCAAAGGACGTTGCCATGCACCTGGCCGCCTCGGTGGCGGCCACGCGGGCGGTTTGCGTATCGCGCGATCAGGTGCCGGCGGAGATGATCGAGAACGAGCGGAAAATCTTTGCAGCGCAGGCAGCGGAGTCCGGCAAACCGGCAGACATCGTGGCGAAGATGGTCGAGGGACGTATCAACAAGTTCCTCGCCGAAGTCACCCTGCTGGGCCAGCCGTTCGTCAAGGATCCCGACCAGACGGTCGAGAAGTTTCTCAAGTCCTCCGGTACGACCGTTCACGCCTTCGAGCTCTTTGTCGTGGGCGAAGGCATCGAGAAGAAGGTCGTCGACTACGCGGCTGAGGTGGCCGCTGCTGCCCGCGGCGGCTGAGCCGTCGCCGGGCGTCCCGGTTCCGGATGCGGTCGCGGCCTCCTGCGGGAGGCCGCTTGCGTTTCGGCGCGGATGCTCGCGGCTACTATTACAGGTTATGCCTGAACATTCGACCGGCCCCGCCAAACCCGCCTACAAGCGCATCCTTCTGAAGCTTTCGGGCGAAGCCCTGATGGGTGATGACGCCTACGGCATCAATCCGGGCGTCATCGATCGCATCGTTGCCGAGATCAAGGAAGTCCATGCCCTGGGTGTCGAGATCGGGATCGTCATCGGCGGCGGCAACATCTTCCGCGGCATCGCGCCCAGTGCGGTCGGCATGGATCGTGCCACGGCCGATTACATGGGCATGCTCGCCACCATCATGAACGCGTTGGCTCTCGGGGATGCGTTGCGTCGTGCTGGCGTGGAGGCGCGCGTCCAGTCTGCATTGCGTGTCGATGCGGTGGCCGAACCCTACATTCGCGGGCGAGCACTGCGACATCTGGAAGAGGGCAAGGTCGTGATCTTCGCGGCGGGCACGGGCAATCCTTTTTTCACGACCGACACCGGAGCCGCGCTGCGCGGTCGTGAGATCAATGCCGACCTCGTTCTGAAGGCCACCAAGGTGGATGGCGTCTACTCCGCCGATCCGATGAAGGATCCGCAAGCGACGCGTTTTTCCACCCTGACCTTTGATGAGGCGATCGTTCGTAACCTGAAGGTGATGGATGCCACGGCGCTCGCGCTCTGTCGTGATCAGCAGTTGCGCCTGAACGTGTTTTCGATCTTCAAGCCGGGTGCGTTGAAGCGCGTGGTCTGCGGCGAGGACGAGGGTACCACCGTCACCTGCTAGACGAAAGGAACCAGCGCATGATTGCAGAGACACGGAAAACCGCCGAGCAGAAGATGCAGAAGGCGATCGAGGCGCTCAAGCACAGCTTCGCGCGCGTGCGCACGGGGCGGGCCCATGCGGGCATGCTGGACGGCGTGATGGTGGAGTACTACGGCGCGATGACGCCCATCAACGGTGTCGCCAGCATCACCTTGCTCGACGCCCGCACGATCGGCGTGCAGCCGTTCGAGAAGAAGATGATCCAGACGATCGAGAAAGCCATCCGTGAGGCGGATCTTGGCCTGAATCCGTCGGTCAATTCAGACATCATCCGCGTGCCTTTGCCGATGATGAGCGAGGAGCGCCGGCGCGAGCTGGTGAAGGTCGTCAAAGGAGAGGCCGAGGACGCGCGCGTGGCGGTACGCAATGCCCGGCGCGATGCGAATGCAGCGCTCAAGGATGCGTTGAAGGCCAAGTCGATTTCCGAGGACGAAGAACGCCGCGGTCAGGATGAGATCCAGAAGATGACTGACCGCTACGTAAGCGAGATCGACAAGCTCTTCGCCGCCAAGGAAGGCGAGTTGATGTCGGTTTGAGTCACGGCTCACCGTCAACGGCCGCTGGCGCTTCCCTCGACGCATGTCTCTCTCTGATCGCACGCTGCCGCTGCACGTCGCCATCGTGATGGATGGCAACGGCCGTTGGGCGCAGAAGCGGTTGATGCCGCGTGTGGCAGGTCATCGTCAGGGTGTCGATTCGGTGCGCTCCGTCCTGCGCGTCGCTGGCGAGCGCGGCATTCGCCACTTGACGCTGTTCGCTTTCAGCAGTGAGAACTGGCAGCGGCCGCCGGATGAAGTCGGGTTTCTGATGGATCTCTTCTTGCGCGCGCTGCGCGAGGAGGTCGGGCGCTTGCATGCCAACGGCGTGCGCTTCCGGGCGATCGGGGACACGTCCCGTCTGAGCGAGGAGACCCGTCGGCTGATCGCCGAGGCCGAAGGCCTGACCGCTGCCAACGACCGACTGACCCTGAACGTGGCGGTCAACTACGGGGGGCGCTGGGACATCACGCAGGCGGCCAGCCGGGCTGCGGCCGCCGGACGGCCCGAAGATGTGGGGAGCTTCCTTGCCCTGGCCGATCAGCCGGACCCCGATCTTTTCATCCGTACCGGCGGCGAGCAGCGGATCAGCAATTTCCTGCTCTGGCAACTGGCCTATACGGAGCTTTACTTCACCGATGTGCTCTGGCCCGACTTCGGCGCCGCCGACATGGCGAAGGCGCTCGACTGGTTCGCCACGCGCGAGCGGCGCTTCGGCATGACCGGCGAGCAGGTTCGCGAGGCGATCGGTGCCTGAAGCCTCGCCACGGCGCTCGGACCTCGGTGTCCGTGTAGTGACCGCCCTCGTGTTGGCCGCGATCGTGCTCGGAACGCTCGCGTCCGGGAGTGCCGCTGGGTGGGCACTGCTGGTTGCCGTGTTCGCGCTGGTCGCTGCTTGGGAGACGGCTCGCCTGCTGGCGCACGCAACCGCGTCGTCGATGCTTTGGTGTCTTGCGACCGGTTCCGTGGCGGTGCTGGCGGCTTTCCTGTTGTTCGGTCATGCCGCGTCGGATGCGGCGGCTGGCAACGCGACTCGATGGTGGCTCCTGGGCGTCTCCCTGTACTGGCTTTCGTTTGCGCCCTTCAGGCTGGCGAGCGGACAGGCCGCGCTTCCGCGCCACGGCGCAGGGATCGTCAGCGCGCTGCTGATCGGCGCCGCCGCGCTGAGTCTGTTGCTGCTGCAGCGAGCGGGCGTGGGCTGGTTGTTGGGCGTGCTCGTCGTGGCCGTGGTGGCGGATGTGGCGGGCTATTTCGTCGGTCGGCGGTTCGGCCGTGTCAAGCTCGCGCCAGAGATCAGTCCCGGCAAGACGCGCGAGGGCGCCTATGGCGGCCTGATCGCCGCCGGACTCTGGGCGCTTGTGATCGCGGCCCTGGCCGGATGGGCGACGGATGCGTGGGCGCTCGCCGCTGCCGTGCTCGCCGGCGTTTGTCTCGGCGGACTGTCGATCGTCGGCGATCTGTGGGAATCCCAGCTCAAGCGCCGGGCCGGGGCCAAGGACTCGTCGCATCTTCTGCCTGGGCACGGCGGGGTGCTGGATCGCGTCGATGCCCAGCTTCCTGTCCTGCCGGCGGCGACGTCGCTTCTGATGGCGCTCGGGGTCGTGCAGTGAGGATGACGGCACACGCCCGCCGGCTCGCCGTTCTCGGCGCCACCGGCTCCATCGGCAAACACACGCTTGAGGTGGTACGCCAGCACGCGGGCCGGCTCGAGGTGTATGCCCTGGCAGCCCGTTCGGATTGGCAGGGCATGCTGCCGCTCGTGCATGCCTTTAGGCCGGAGGTCGTGGCGATGGAGGACGCCGATGCGGCACTCGCGCTGCGGGAGGCGCTTGGCCGGCACCAGTTGGCAACCGACATCGTCGCGGGCGCCGATGCAGTTGCTTCCGTTGCGACATTGACCGAGGTCGATACGGTCGTGGCCGGCATCTCCGGCTTCGCCGGTCTGCCGTCAGCGTGGCGCGCAGTCACGGCGGGCAAGCGCCTGCTGCTTGCAAACAAGGAAGCGCTCGTTGCGTCGGGCCGGCTGCTTCTCGCTGCCGCTGAATCGTACGGCGCCGTCGTGGTGCCGCTCGACAGTGAACACAACGCCCTGCACCAGTGCCTCGGTGGTCTCGATGCGCCGTCCGATCGCATCGCGCGGCTGACGCTCACGGCCTCGGGCGGCCCATTCCGCACGCGGGATCTTCCCACGTTTTCGAGCATCACTCCGGAAGAGGCCTGTCGCCATCCGACCTGGTCGATGGGACGCAAGATCTCGGTGGATTCGGCCACGCTTGCCAACAAGGGCTTGGAAGTGATCGAGGCGGCGCTGCTGTACCGGCGCTCCGGTGAGGACATCGATGTGCTGATACATCCGACCAGCACGGTGCACGCGCTGGTGGAGTTTGTCGACCGATCCGTGCTTGCGCATCTCGGCCCATCGAACATGTGCGTTCCGATTGCGCATGCGCTCGGGCTGCCCGATCGCTTGCCGCTCGCACTCGAGCGGCTCGACTTGGCGCGGCTCGGACGGCTGGAGTTCTTTCCGGTCGATCAGGCGCGCTACCCCATGCTCGGCCTGGCTTATCGTGCGCTTGCCGCCGGGCAAGGGGCTTGCCTTGCGCTGAACGCGAGTAACGAGGTGGCGGTCCAAGCGTTCCTTGATCGGCGCATCGGATACCCTGACATCGTGGCCGTGGTGGAAGAGACGCTTGCTCGCTGCTCGATTGCCGAGCCGTGCGACATCGAGGCCGTGTTCGCGGCCGATCGACACGTGCGCGAGCTGGCCGTCCGGGCCGTCGCAGATCGAAGGCAAAGGAACGTCGCAACATGAGTCTGCTTGGGAGTTCACTGCTCGGCTTTCTGATTGCCGTGGCGATTCTGGTGACGGTCCATGAGTTCGGCCATTACCTGGCAGCGCGCGCTTGCGGCGTGCGGGTGCTTCGCTTCTCGGTCGGTTTTGGCCCTGTGCTGCTGCGTTGGGTTGGGCGACGCAGTCTGTTCGCCGGCACCGAGTTCGCGCTCTCGGCGATTCCCCTTGGCGGGTATGTGCGCATGCTCGATACGCGCGATGCCGAGGCGATGGCGATGCACCCGAACAGCCGCTCGCAGGCCTTCGATCGCCAGGTGCTCTGGAAACGGTCGCTGATCGTGGCCGCCGGGCCGCTCGCCAACTTCGTCCTGGCTGCTGCGCTCTACGTGTTGGCGCTCGCGCTGCCCGAACGTGGGCTCGATACCACCGTCGCTCCGCCGGCAGCGGGCACGCCGGCCGCTCTGGCCGGCTTGCGTGGCGGGGAACGGATCGTCGCCATCGACGGCTCGCCCACATTGCACTGGGGCGACGTGCGCTGGCATCTATTGATCCATCTGTTCAGCGATTCCGTCGAGATGACGCTGGAGGGCGCCGGGGGCGAGCGCACCGTTCGTCTGGTGCGCGATCGATCGACGCTGGCAGACGAGGCGGCGGCGCGCCGAAGGCTCGAGGGTTGGGGCGTCGATTTCGATCAGCCGCCACGGATCGGTGTGGTCAAGGAAGGCGGGCCCGCAGCGCGTGCTGGCCTGATGCGAGACGACCTGATCGTCGCCATCGACGGTCAACGCGTGCATCAGTGGCTGGATGTTGCGCGGACGATCCGGGCCGCGCCCGAGCGTACGCTGTCGTTTCAGATCGAACGGGCCGGCCGCAGGCTCGACATATCGGTTGTGCCGCGTGCGGATGCCAGCGATGGGCAGACGCTTGGTCGCATCGACGTTGGTGTTGCATCTCCGCTTGCCGAAGGCAGCGATCGCGCCGTCGAAGTCCGCCGCAGTCTGTCTGAGGCAGTGATTGCGGGCATCGGACGTGCAGTGGATGCAACCGTGCTCACCGTGCGGCTGCTCTGGGGCATGGTGACCGGCGAGGTGTCGCTCCGGCAACTGTCGGGCCCCCTTACCGTGGCCGAAGGCGCAGGCACCACGTTGAAGCAGGGCACGATGGCATTCGTTCTTTTTCTGGCCATTGTCAGTGTGTCGATCGGCGTGCTGAATCTCCTGCCGGTGCCAATGCTGGACGGTGGGCAGTTGCTATATCATGCCGTTGAGGCTTTAAAAGGGTCGCCGCTTTCAGAACGGGCGGAGCTGATCGGCCAGCGCATCGGCATCGGATTCCTGTCGGCGCTGACTTTCCTGGCCCTTTACAACGACTTTCTGCGGATCCTCTCCTGATGCCCGTTGTTCGCAAGCAGCCTTTTCGGCTGACGCCACTTTCCGCATCCGTCATCGCCGCTACCTTCCTCCTCGCCACGCGCGTCGAAGCGCAGGCAGGTCCCGGTGTGCCTGCCGGATCGCAGTCTCCGGCCACCCTGCCGGCAGCGACTACGCCGTCAACCGAGGAAGGCTTCACGGTGCGCGACATCCGCGTCGAGGGTTTGCAGCGGATCGATCCTGGGACCGTCTTCAGCTATTTGGGCGTCAAGGTCGGGGATCGCTTTACGGCTGAGCGGGCTTCGGACGCGATCAAAGCGTTGTTTGCGACCGGCTTTTTCCGCGATGTCCGCGTCGAGGCGCAGGACGGCGTGCTGATCGTTTCGGTGGTCGAGCGACCGACGGTCGCTTCGCTCAACATCACCGGCGCCCGCGAGTTCGAAGTCGACACGCTCAAAAAGGCGCTTCGTGACGCCGGACTCGCCGAAGGACGCATCTTCGACCGCGCGCTGCTCGACAAGGCCGAGCAGGAGATCAAGCGGCAGTACCTTTCGCGCGGACGCTACGACGTCGAAGTGACGACCACGCTGACCCCCCTCGAACGAAATCGAACCGGCGTGGCAATAGCCGTGCGCGAAGGCGAAGTGGCGCGTATCGAGGCCATCAACATCGTTGGCGCATCTGCCTTCAGCGAACGCACCCTGCGCGCGGAGATGCAATTGTCCACGGGCGGCTGGTTTTCCTGGTACACCAAGGACAATCAGTACTCCCGCCAAAAGCTGCAGGGAGACCTCGAGGCGCTGCGCAATTTCTACACGAACCGCGGCTACCTCGAGTTCAACATCGAGTCGACGCAGGTTTCGCTCTCGCCGGATCGACAAAGGGTCTACATCACAATCAACATCAGCGAGGGCCAGCAGTTCACGGTCGCCGGCGTCGATGTCAGCGGTGAGGCGCTGCTGCCGGAGGCGGAAGTGCGCTCCCTGATCAAGGTGCGCCCGGGCGAGACCTTTTCGCGCGTCAAGCTCGCTGACAGCGCCAAGGCCATCACCGATCGCCTGGGGCGGGAGGGCTATGCGTTTGCAACCGTCAACGCGGTGCCAGCCATCGATCGCGACAAGCGTACTGTCGCGTTCAACTTCGTGATCGATCCAGGACGTCGGGTCTATGTGCGGCGCATCAACATCGCCGGCAATGTGCAGACCCGTGACGAAGTGATTCGCCGCGAAATGCGGCAGCTCGAGGCTGCGTGGTACGACCAGTCGAAGATCCAGCGCTCGAAGGTTCGTCTGGACAGGCTTGGATTCTTCTCCGAAGTCACGATGGAGAACCAGCCCGTCCCCGGAGCGCCCGATCAGGTCGACATCGACGTCACCGTGACCGAGAAGAACACCGGCACGCTGAATGCAGGTGCCGGTTATTCGAGCTCGGAGAAGCTGGTGCTGACCGCCTCGGTATCGCAGAACAACGTGCTCGGGACTGGCAACGCCATCGCCGTGCAGGTGAACACCAGCAAGGCATCGAAGACGGCCGTTCTGTCCTACACGAATCCCTACTGGACGGCCGATGGCGTGAGCCGTGGTATCGATCTTTACCAGAGAACCTTCGATTCGAGCTCGACGGGTGTCGAGTCCTACGGGCTAAGGACGATTGGTGGTGCGCTGCGTTTCGGCATCCCCATCAGCGAGACCGACAGTGTCAGCTTCGGTGTCCAGGGCGAGTCGCAGGGGCTTACCTTGAAGGAGGGTGTGTCGCCGCAGCGGTACTTCGAGTACGTCAGGCAGTTCGGTCGCGTTTCGAATTCCTACAAGCTCTCGGCTGGCTGGCAGCGCGACACGCGCGACAGCCTGACGTATCCCACCCGCGGCTGGCTGCAGGCGATCGGCGGCGAATCGACGCTTCCGGTCACCAACGTGAAGTACTACAAGGTGAACTACCAAGGCCAGCTCTTCTTGCCGCTTTGGGGGGACCTGGTCTGGGGCGTGAACGTGGATGTCGGATTCGCTAGCGGTTACGGCGGCCGGCCACTGCCGTTCTTCCAGAACTTCTACGGAGGCGGCGTCGGCTCTGTCCGTGGCTACGAAACGAACTCGCTCGGACCGCGCGAGACCGTCACCTCGGTTGTCACCAATCCTGACGGCACGACCACCACGACGCAATCGTTTACGGGTGGCGCGCTCGGCGGGCGCCGTAAGATCGTCGTCAACAACGAGATCCTGTTTCCGTTTCCTGGCGCCGGCAAGGATCGATCCGTACGCGGCAGCGTGTTCTTCGATGCCGGTCAGATCTACGATCGCGGTCTGCAGAAGGACAACGAGCGATTCCGCTATTCGACCGGTGTCGCTATCGCGTGGCAGTCGCCGATCGGTGCTCTGAAGTTCAGCTACGCGTTCCCGCTGGCCACCAAGCCCACGGATAAACTCCAGCGCTTCCAGTTTCAGGTCGGGACCCTGTTCTAGCCAGGAGGGTGTGCATCATGTTCGGGTCAGTCCCCAGCATCTTCACTCGCTTCCATCGTGCGGGCGTCGTGATGCTGCTCAGCGTCGTTCTGGTGCCGACCTTGGCGGCACCCGCTGCGGGGCAGTCTGCGCAGCCGACCGCCGGGCGTCAAGCGGACTTGAAGATCGGCTTCGTCAATACGGAAAAGCTGCTGCGCGAATCGGCGCCGGCGCAGCGTGCGCTGCGCAAGCTCGAGCGCGAGTTCGCCACGCGGCAGGCGGACGTCGACAAGCTCGCCAAGCGGTTCCGGGACATGAGTGCGGCATTCGAGCGCGATCAGCTGACGATGTCGGACAACGATCGCCGCAACCGTCAGCGTGATCTCGACGCGTTGGCGCGCGAACTCCAGCGGGCGCAGCGAGAGCTGCGCGAGGACGAGAACCTGCGCCGCAACGAGGAACTCGCCGGTCTCCAGGAGAGGCTGCAGAAAGCTATCCAGCAGATTGCCGAGAGCGAGCGGTTCGATCTGATCCTTCAGGAAGCGGTGTACGTCAGCGGGCGCATCGATATCACGGATCGGGTGCTTCGACTGCTCGCCGACCGCTGAGTCGTCGGTCCGATCGGTCGTGCGCGGGACCTTGGCATCCGGTGTTCGCGCTGTCCCGCGCCCGGTCTCGGCAGCGGAGCTCGTCGCGCGGCTGCCAACCGAAATGCGTGTCCTTCTGGAGGGAGATGCGACGACACGGGTAGAGGCGGTGGCGCCGCTCGTCGCTGCCGGACCAGGCACGCTCAGTCTGGTGGCCGATCACAAGCGTATCGATGCAGCCCGTGATATCCGTGCCGCCGTGTTGATCGTGCCGGACGGCGCCGGCGCATGGGCGGCGGCGGCACGGCTCGTCCACCCCAGACCGCGCCTTCTTCTCGCCCACGTACTTGCCAGCTTGTTTCCCGCCTCGGCGGCGCAGGCCGAGGTGTCGTCGCAGGCCGTCGTGGCGGCCGACGCAGTGGTCGATGGTGGGCGTGTTGATGCATTCGCCGTCGTCGGTCCCGGCAGTCGTATCGGCGCCGGCACGCACGTGATGAGTGGCGCCGTGATCGGTTGCGACGTACGAATCGGCGCGCATTGTGTGATCCATCCGCAGGCCGTTCTGTATGACCGTGTCGTGCTTGGTGATCGCTGCATCGTTCACTCAGGGGCGGTGCTCGGTGCGGACGGTTTCGGCTTCGAGCGCGACGGTGATCGTTGGGTGAAGATTCCACAGGTCGGCTCGGTGCTCGTCGGGGATGATGTCGAAATCGGCGCTTCGACCACGATCGACCGCGGTGCGTTGGGCGACACCCTGGTAGGTTGCGGCGTCAAGATCGACGATCAGGTCCACATCGGGCACAACTGCTCCATCGGCGCACGAACGATGATTGCGGGCTGCGTTGGCATTGCCGGCAGCGTGACGGTTGGTGAGGATTGTCTGATCGGCGGCGCAGCAATGATCAATGGCCACATCTCGATCTGCGATCGTGCCGTCATCTCAGGCGGCACATTGGTGGCGGCGAGCATCTCGACGCCCGGCCAGTACACCGGTGTGTTTCCCGCGACCGACCATCGCACCTGGATGCGGATCGCCGGGCAGTTGCGGCGCTCAGGGCGGCGTTGATGCCGCAAGGCATCGCATGCGCATCTGCGAGAATCGCCGGCTGCCGGGGGAGATCGAATGAGTACGATCAGTCACGAGAGGATCCTTAACCTCTTGCCGCACCGCTATCCGTTCCTGCTCGTCGATCGTGTGAACGAACTGGAGCCCGGGAAGCGCATCGTGGCGGCGAAGAATGTCACGTTCAACGAACCGTTTTTTCCGGGACATTTTCCCGGGCGGCCGGTCATGCCGGGCGTCCTGATCATTGAGGCCATGGCGCAGGCGGCGGCGATACTTGCCTTCGAATCGGATGGCGGCCGGCACGGGGAGACGCGGGTGGTTTATCTGGCCGGCATCGACGATGCTCGCTTCAAGCGTCCGGTCGTTCCTGGCGACGTATTGCTGCTTACGGCCGTCTGTGAACGCATCGTACGCAACATCGGCCGATTCCGCTGCACGGCGACCGTTGACGGCGCGCTGGCTGCGCAAGCGACGCTGATCGCTGCCTTGCGGGTCTGAAGCGGCAAGTCATGACGCGTATCCATCCGACCGCGATCGTCGATCCGACCGCCCGAATCGCCGACGGCGTCGAGATCGGCCCCTTCTGCACGGTTGGCGCGTGCGTCGACATTGGCGCCGGTTGTCGTCTGGTTTCTCACGTGGTCGTCGAAGGGCCGACCGTCATGGGTGCCCGTAACACGGTCTATCCGTTCGCCAGCATCGGGCTTGCACCGCAGGACAAGAAATACGCCGGCGAGGCAACCCGACTGGAGATCGGCGACGACAATACGATTCGCGAGGGCGCCACGCTCCATCGCGGTACCGCAACCGGCAGTGGCGTGACGCGTATCGGCTCTCGCATTCTGTTCATGGCCTACGCCCACGTCGCGCACGATTGCGTGGTCGAGGACGATGTCATCATGGCCAATGCGGCGACACTCGCCGGGCATGTACAGGTGGGGCGTTTTGCGATATTGGGCGGACTTGCTGCCGTACATCAGCACACGCGCATCGGACGCCACGCCATGGTGGGCGGGTGCTCCTGTGTGCTGCAGGACGTTGCACCTTATGCGATTGGCCATGGCAATCCTTTCGCGGTGAGCAGTGTCAATGTGGAAGGCTTGAAGCGGCGAGGTTTCTCGCGAGCGGCGATCGCTGCCATTCGCGAGGCTTCCCGTGTGGTGTTTCGCGCCGGACTCACCCTGCGCGACGCTATCGCGGCCCTCGAGGCCATGCACGAGCGGGCTGACGATGAAGTCCGTTCCGCGCTCTTGCCGTTGATCGAATTTCTCCGCACTCCTGGCCGCGGTCTGGCGAGGTAGCCGCCGTGACCGATGTGGTGATCGTCGCCGGCGAGGCGTCGGGCGACCAGTTGGCCGCCGATCTGGTCGAGCGCGTCCACCGTGTCCGCCCCGATGTCCGGTTCTACGGCGTCACCGGGCCCAGGATGCGGGCGCAGGGTGTGCTTTCCTGGGGCGATGCCGAGACGCTATCGGTGCGAGGCCTGATTGAGGTCCTGCCATCCCTGCCGCGCATCCTTCGCCTCAAGCGAGAGCTCGTTCGGCATGCCAGTGCCTTGCGTCCGGCGCTCTTCATCGGCGTTGACGCGCCCGATTTCAATCTGCGCCTGGCCGCGGTGATGAAGGGGCAGGGCGTGCGCGTGCTGCAATACGTCTGCCCGACCTTCTGGGCGTGGCGTGCAGAGCGTGTTCAAACGTTTCGCGAGCGGACGGACCGCATGCTCTGCATCTTTCCGTTCGAACCGGACCTGCTGGCGAAGCATGGCGTTCAGGCCACCTTCGTCGGGCATCCGATGACGCGCGCGCGTCTGGCCGATGCCGATCGCCTGCGTCTGCGCCGGACCCTGCTTCCCGAAGATGCCGATCCGGCCACGCCAATCGTGGCCATGCTGCCCGGTTCCCGCCTCGGGGAGGTCTCTGCACACGCGGAGATCCTCATCGATACGATGCTTCATCTGGCGCGTGAGGCGCCCACGATGCGTTTCCTGGTACCGCTTCCGACGCGGGCGACACGCGAGCGCTTCGAGCGGGCTTTGTGGGCAAAGGGTGAGAGCCTGCTCGGACAGACACGACTGATGTTCGGGCATGCCGACTATGCGTTGCGCAGCGCCGACGTAGCGGTGGTGGCCTCGGGCACGGCGACCCTGGAGGCGGCGATGCACGGTTGTCCGCAGGTCGTGTTCTACCGGTTGAACGCGTTGACTTATCGCTTGCTACGTCGCCGCCTCACGACGCCGTGGGTTGCGCAGCCGAACATCATCGCCGGCGCATCCGTCGTGCCGGAACGCCTGCAGCACGAGGCCACGCCGGAGCGGCTGGCTGCCGACGTGTCAATGCTGCTGGGTGACGACGCGTTGCGCGCCCGCATGCTGGAGGCCTACCGCGCGATTCGTGATCGTCTGTCGCCGCCGGAGCTGACCGAGCGCGATGTTTTGGCCGAAACCGTGCTTGCGGAGCTGGCCTCGTGATCCTTAAAAGGCGCAGTTGACCGCGTCGACGACTAGGTCACGTATTGAACGCATTGTGTTTCAGGCTTCGCTCGACTTCGCCGATTCGATGAGATCGCTACACGCCGGCTTGACGGCCCAAACGGGCGCCTGGCTTTGCCGCTCCGCCGTGCATGGAGCGACCCTGTGGCGGGGTCGCTTTTGGGCTTGCGGCCCATCCCTCGCGACGCACGGGACCCGCTCTGCTTGCTGTCCCGCACCCTGCGGGTCGGTCAGGCCAGACACCCGTGTGGACCGCCATTCGGTCGTGTCCAACGGTGGTTTCTAGAATGATTTGCGGTATCGACGAGGCGGGGCGTGGCCCCTTGGCCGGTCCCGTCTACGCCGCCGCGGTCGTGCTTGCGAGCGAGGCAAGTCCGCTTCCCGGCGTGAAGGACTCGAAGAAACTGTCGGCCACTGCGCGTGATCGGCTGGAGGCGCTGGTCAAGGATCATGCCATCGCGTGGGCGGTTGCTTCCGCCGATGTCGAGGAGATTGATCGGCTCGACATCCTTGGCGCGACGATGCTTGCCATGACGCGCGCCCACGCGGCGCTCGCGGGAGCCGTCGCGAATCTACGCTCGGTCGTGATCGATGGCACGCACAGGCCGGAGGCGCTGGTTAACTGGGCGCGGTCACATGGGATCGAGGCGCGTGCGCAGGCGCGGGCCGATGTCGACGTGGTGGCCGTGGCGGCGGCGTCCATACTCGCCAAGACGGCACGCGACCGGCACATGATTGCGCTGGATCGACAGCATCCCGGCTATGGGTTCGCCGTCCACAAGGGCTATGGCACGGCAATGCACATGGCGGCACTGGCACGCCTTGGGCCGTGCGCGGCGCATCGCCGAAGCTTTGCGCCTGTTCGACGGTACGATTCCGGTGCGTGAAGCATCGGACGGAGCGAGTCGTGTCTACCGTTTTGACGGCGGGGGCTTTCGTGTATCTGGCGCTGTGCCTGTTGATGCTGACGACCCAGCGCAGCCTGCAGTACCGACCCGATCCGCGCCCGATGGATCCGGTCCGGGTCGGCCTCGTACAGGCCAAGGCGATCACGGTCGAAACATCGGATAGTGAACGGATCGTACTCTGGTGGATCGAGCCGCGCTCCCCGCAGCATCCCGTCTGGCTCTATCTCCACGGCAACGGGGCCAATCTCGAGGCGCGGGCCGCCCGGTTCAACTACCTGACGCGCGATGGCGCCGGTCTGCTTGCCGTCTCTTGGCGCGGCTACGGCGGCTCGAGCGGAACCCCGACTGAACGGGGCTTGCGGCACGACGCACGGGCGGCCTACGACTGGCTCAGTCACCGGGTCTCGCCGGAGCGTGTCTTGCTGTTCGGCGAATCGCTCGGTACGACGCTCGCTGTCATGCTCGCAGCGGATGTGCCGGTGCGGGCGCTTGTACTCGACTCCAGCTTCTCCTCGGTGCGTGATGTTGCCAGCCATGCCTATCCATGGCTTCCTGTCGATCTTCTGCTGCTCGACCCGTTGCGTGCCGATCTCGCCGCACCGAACGTTTCCGTGCCGGTGCAACAGTTTCACTGCACGGAAGATCCGGTGATTCCGATCGAGTTCGCGGAGCGCTTGCGCGCACTTCTGCCCAGGGCGCAGCCGATCATTCGCCATGACGCGCGTTGTCATGTGCCCTCCGTCGCCAGCTTCGAGCCCGCCCTGACCGCGTTCGTTCGAACAGTGTTGGCGACGGGTCGTTGAGTGCGCGGCGCAGCGTCGCTCACAGGTCGTTGAAAAGCCGCTGGGGTGGGCCATCTGCTGTGTTGCGCCGTGTTGGCTTTGGCCCGCCCGCCTCAAGGCAGGCTGAACTTCGGCTTCGCGAAGGTTGGCTTACGCCGCAACTGCGTTGTCGCTCCCTCGCCTACCTACTTGATAGGTCTTCGCTCGCTGCCCGCCGTGCGCCGCGCATCGGGCCATTCTCGCCACGCCTTTCAACTGCCTGTTAGTCGTCCTCGACGAGTCCGGTGAATCGACTGCGAAAGAATATGAGCGGGTCACCGGAATGAAACTCTGCCGACAAAACCTCGCCGACGAAAAGCTCATGGTCGCCGATCCGGTAATCGTGAACCTTGCGGCAGCGGAAGTGCGCGATCGCGCCTCCGATGAGTGGAGGTTCACCTTGATGCTCGATCACGGCCACCCCGGCGAAGCGCTCGGTCATTCGCGAGGAAAAACGTCGGGCCAGTTCTTCCTGCTCGCGGGAGAGTACGCTCACTGCGAAACGGTCGGCCGCTACGAACGAACGGTGCAAGGCAGAGTTGATGCGCAGGCTCCACTGCACCAGCGGTGGTGTGAGGGATACCGATCCAAACGAGTTGACGGTCAGCCCCGCCGGAACGCCGTGGCCGTCGAGCGTGGTGATGATGGTCACGCCGGTCGCGAAGCTGGCGAATGCATGCCGAAGCTGTAAAGGGTCCCGAGGCAGTGCTTTGACGATGTGTGTCCCCTTTGCGGGCGGGTCGCCCAACGCGCGTTCCAAACCCTACACTTGGGGGCCTGTTCCGGTCGTGGGTGTTGCCAAACCCGAGCGCAAGACTCGAAACCGCTCGGGCACCGAATCGATTATCGGCGAGATATGCGTCGCACGTCGTCAGGCTCCTGGGAAACGCTGAATTAATTGCTGCGCGGACGAATCGCTGCGTCGCGCGGTGTAGGCTCTGGTACGCCTGCCTTTGGGCATGCCTAACCTTGGCTTCGCAATGACTAGCCTACGCCGCGACTGCGTTGTCGCTCCCTCGCCTATCTGTTTGACAAGTCTTCGGTCACTGCGCTCCGAGCGCCTTGCGCGTCATCGCGCTCGCTACTTTCTTCGGCGGTTGGGTAGATTGTTAATGACTGATTTGCTTCCCTTGGCTACCTGCGCTGATGGGGCGTGCAGAGTGCAAGGACGTATAGGGGCATGTCGATCCTAGGCCGTTCGCCGCGCGGCGGGCCGACGACTGGCACGGGTGTCGCCATCGTTGCGTTCATCTTGGTCTGGGCGTCGGGATTCGTCGTGGCGAAGTTGGCGGCGACGGATGCCGAGCCGCTTTCCTTTTTGCTGCTGCGGTATCTCGGTGTGATTGCGTTGATGACGCTCCTCGCCTGGGCGGGCGGCGCCCGCTGGCCACGCGGACGCGAACTCTGGCATGTCGCCTGGGTGGGGATCTTGTTGCAGGCCACTTACCTGGGAGGCGTCTGGGTCGCCATCCGTCAGGGCATGCCGGCCGGGTTGGCGGCGCTGATCGTCAACCTGCAGCCGGTTCTTACGGTCTGCCTGGCCACGTGGGCGGGTGAACGGGCGTCGCGACGGCAGCTGCTTGGCGTGGTCATTGGCTTCGTTGGCGTCGTCGTTCTCTCGGGCATGCTCGTCGCCATCCTCGAAGGAGGGGGTAGGCTTGCCGCCGGCGTCATCCCGCTTGCACTTTGCGTGCTTGCCCTGATTGCAGCGACCCTCGCAGTGCTCTACCAGAAGAAGCACGTGTCCGAGGTCGATGCGCGCAGCAGCCAGGCGGTTCAGTTTGCCGCGTCGTTCGTGGTTACCGTTCCGTTCGCACTTGCATTCGAATCGTTCGATGTGCGCTTCAGCCGCGACGTGACCGTCGCTCTCCTGTGGAGCGTGTTCGTTCTTTCCGGCATCGGCATGTCGCTGATGCTGCACCTCATACGGACCGGGAGTGTGACCCGATTGACCAGCAGCATGTATCTGGTTCCAGGCATCACGGCCCTGATGGCGTGGCTGATGTTCGATGAGCGTCTTACGTGGGGCATTGCCATCGGGATGTCGATCACGCTCGGCGGGCTGTACCTCGTGGTCCGAGCGCCTGCCAGACCCTGAGCGCGGCGACCGTCTCCGCGACATCATGCACCCGTACGATGCTCGCGCCTTGCGCGATGCAAGCGAGTGCGGCCGCAAGGCTTTCGCTCGCGCGCTCGGCTGGGGCGCGTGCGCGGCCGGAATAGACCTCGAGCGACCGCTTGCGCGACCATCCTGCAAGAACGGGACGGCCCATCGCCGCAATCTCGGCCATGCCGTGCGTCAACTCGGCGTTGTGCCCTGCCGTTTTGCCGAAACCGAAGCCAGGATCGAGCACGATGCGATCGAGTGCAATTCCATGCGAGGAACAGGCCGCCAGGCGCTCGGCGAGAAACCGAGCGACTGTTGTAACGACACCGTCCGGGTAGTGCGGATCGATCTGCATGGTGGCCGGCACGCCGGCCATGTGCATGAGGACGAGGCCGCAGTCGCTTCCGGCCGCCAGCTCCAGCGCGCCGGGAGCCGTCAGGGCAGCGACGTCGTTGATGATCGACGCGCCCGCCGCCAGTGCTTCGGCCATGACGGCGGGACGTCGCGTGTCAACACTGACGCAGTATCCTTGGGCCGCCAACGCTTCGATGACCGGCAGCACCCGGCGCCGCTCCTCTTCCACGGATGGAGGCGTGGCGCCAGGGCGGGTCGACTCGCCGCCCACGTCGATGATGTCGGCTCCTTCTTCCGCCAGCCGGCGGCCATGGGCGATCGCCGCCTCGATCGAGGCGTATTGACCGCCATCAGAGAAGGAGTCGGGCGTGACGTTCACAATGCCCATGACCAACACGTCACGGGCAGGCTCCGCCCGTGTCGGGCGTGTCTCCGATGCGTGGACGGATGCGCGGCCCGCATATTCGCCATGCAGCAGCCAGCGAAACCGGCCGCACGTCCATTGTTTCGGGCCAGCCATAGAATCTTCTATCGTCATGAAACCGATGCCAGTTGCCGTCGATGAGGCTCGTCCGGATATCCGAAGCGACTCTGAAGAGCCCACCAAGCCCACATTTAGGCACGTCGGTATCGACCTCGCCGTGAACTCGACCAGCGCCAAGCCCGCCTCATCCTATTCTGCACGCTTCGCCGAGCGCATCGCGGCGCTCAAGCGCGAAGGTCGCTACCGAGTGTTCGCGGAGTTGACGCGCCCGCTCGGGAAGCATCCGTTCGTTCTCTGGCAGGGGCCGTCGGGGCCACGAAAGGTTGTCAACTGGTGCTCGAACGACTACCTTGGGATGGGGCATAACCCGCTCGTCAACGCGGCAATGCAGCAGGCGGTGGCCGAGGGCGCGACCGGCGCCGGCGGTACACGCAACATCGGCGGCACGAATGCGCGGCACGTGGCGCTTGAGCGGCTGCTGGCCGGGTTGCATGGCAAACCTGCCGCGCTGACCTTCACCTCGGGCTACAGCGCCAACCTGGCAAGCCTTTCAGTGCTCGGCTCGCTTCTGCCCCATACGGTCATCCTTTCGGACGCCGACAACCACAACTCGATGATCGAAGGTATTCGCCGCTCCGGCGCCGAAAAGGTGATCTTCGAGCACAACAGTCCGCGCGATCTCGAGGCAAAGCTGCGCGCAATCGCGGCTGACCGGCCAAAGCTCATCGTCTTCGAGAGCGTGTACTCGATGAGTGGCAACATCGCTCCGATTCGCGAATTCGTGGCGCTGGCCAAGAAGTACGGCGCCATGACCTATGTCGATGAGGTGCACGCAGTGGGCATGTATGGTGCCCGCGGCGGCGGGGTCACGGAGGAGATGGGCCTCGCGCAGGAAATCGACGTCATCCAGGGCACGCTAGGGAAAGCGTTCGGTATGCAGGGCGGCTATGTGGCCGGCGACGAATCGGTAGTGGACTGCATTCGGAGCTTTGGCGCGTCCTTCATCTTTTCGACCTCTCTTGCGCCGGTTTTGGCGGCTGGTGCGATTGCAAGTATTTCCCACCTGATGGCCTCGCCCGTCGAGCGCGCCCGGCAGCGTGAACACGTGGCCCTGCTTCGCAAGAGGCTGGGCGAGGCCAAATTGCCGATGATGCTGTCCCAGACGCCCAAGGGCTTTGCCAGCCACATCGTGCCGGTGTTCGTCGGCGATCCGGTGCTTGCCAAAGCCGTTTCCGACCGGCTCTTGTCCGAGCATGCGATCTACATCCAGCCAATCAACTACCCCACCGTGCCGCGCGGCACCGAGCGGCTGCGCATTGCGCCGGGACCCCTACACACGCCGGAGTTGATCGAAGCTTTGGTGCAGTCACTCGATACGCTTTGGCGTGACATGCAGTTGCCCCGTCGCGTGCCGGGGACGGGCGAGCCGGACGCACGCGCCCTGGCGCGAGCCTGACCACGCGGTCGTTCCGGCGGCGCGGGGTGTGACATCCCGCGCGCTGCGTTGACGCGCGATACTGATCGCCAAATCGCGCAGGTCACGCCGCGGACCTGCCGCCCCGTTCGAGTCTCGGCCGTCAAGCGGCTTGTCCGCAGGGGCCCCGAGGGAATCGAAAGGAACCGCCGATGCCCGTTCTTGCTGACATGGCCGTCCCGCGCGGCCGCTTTCCTCACATTCGCCGCGCTGGCGATTTTCTTTTCGTCTCGGGCACCAGCGCCCGCCGCGCCGATAACAGCCTGGCTGGAGTGGAAGTCGACACTCTCGGCACAACGCGCTTGGACATTCGGGCGCAGACTCGCGCCGTCATCGAGAATCTGCGCGCCATCCTGGCAAGTGAAGGTGCTTCGCTCGCCGATTGCGTCGAAATCAGCACTTACCTCGTCGACATGAACGACTTCGGTGGGTACAACGAGGTGTGGGCGGAGTACTTCGATGAGAACGGTCCGGCGCGCACGACGGTCGCGGTGCATCAGTTGCCTCACCCGCATCTGCGCATCGAGATGAAGGCGGTCGCCTACCGTCCGCTGCCGGCGGCTGCTCGGCAGCCGTCTCAGGGAGGTCGATGATGTTGCCGCAACCGATTCAGTTTCCCGACTGGCTTGCGGAGAAGGCTCCGCTGCTTCGGCCGCCGGTCGGCAATCAGCAGGTTTGGGCCGATACCGACTTCATCGTTACAGTGGTGGGCGGCCCGAATCAGCGCACCGACTTTCACGACGATCCGCTGGAGGAGTTCTTCTGGCAGTTTCGCGGCAATGCCTGGCTGGATGTCATCGATCGCGGCAAGCGCGACAAGATTCCTCTGCGGGAGGGCGCCATCCTGCTGTTGCCACCTCATTTGCGGCACTCGCCGCAGCGCCCGGAGCCGGATTCGCGCTGCCTTGTCATCGAGCGACGGCGGCCGGAAGGGTTGAAAGACGGTTTCGAGTGGTACTGCCCACGCTGCGATGGTCTCGTGCATCGCGTCGAAGTGCAGTTGCGCAGCATCGTGGATGATCTGCCTCCCCTGTTTGAAGCCTTCTACACCAGCACCCGAGCACGCACCTGCCCGCACTGCGGTCATCTGCACCCAGGCAGGGACTGAGTGCGGCGTCACAAAGCAGACACAAAACGGTCACGCGGAGATAACGTCGTCTGGGCAGCATCACGCGCTTTGAAGCGCGTGAGGTGATTCATGACTGTTTGCAAGCGCCTATCGGCCTTTGCTGTCGGTGCCATCGCTGCCGTGACGTTGTCGGCGTGCAGCGGCTCGGATGATGGCGGGACTCCGATCGAAATCAAGATTCTCCACATCAATGACCATCATTCCCGGCTCGACCCGGAGACCACGACATTGCGCCTGACCAATGCGAGTGGTGCGCGCGAAGCGGTGACGGTCGATCTTGGCGGGTTCGCGCGGATCAAGCAGGCGGTCGACGAGCTGGCGGGTACGAATCCGAACGTCCTGCGCCTGCACGCTGGCGATGCCATCACCGGCGACCTCTACTTCACGCTCGACGAGGGTCGGTCCGATGCGGCGCTGATGAACACCGTCTGCTTCGACGCGATGGCAGTCGGTAACCACGAATTCGACAACGGCGATGCGGGGCTCAAGAAGTTCATCGACTTTCTATGGAGCGGCACTTGCCGCACCCCGGTGCTGAGCGCCAACGTGCGTCCCGGGAGCGCCTCGCCGCTGGGCACGGCAGGTCAGTACATCCAGCCATCGACAGTGCTGTTCCGTAGCGGCCAGCGCATCGGTGTCGTCGGTCTGACCATCGCCGACAAGACGGCGAATTCATCACGTCCCAGCCCTGGAACGACGTTCGAGAACGAGGTCACGGCGGCCCAGCGTGAGATCGACCGGCTGCGCAATCAGGGCATCAACAAGATCGTCCTGCTGACGCACTACACCTACAGCGGCGACCGCGCGCTGGCGCGCCAGCTTTCCGGCGTCGATGTGATCGTCGGCGGCGATTCTCACACCTTGCTCGGGCCGGCGAACCTGTCCGACTACGGACTGACGCCCGGCGGTGAGTACCCGACGCGAACGACGGACAAGGATGGCAAGACCGTCTGCATCGTCCAGGCGTGGCAGTACAGCTACGCGCTTGGCGAACTGAACGTCAAGTTCGACGGCAACGGCGACGTTACCGAATGCACCGGAAGCGGTCACATCCTGGTTGGCGACACACCGCGTCGCGGCAGCACGGCGGTTGGCGGGGCCGATCTGGCGGCGATGCGGGCAGACATGGCGGCTTCCACGGCGCTGCGTCCGACCTCGCTGTCGACATCGGCCACGGCGACGCTCGCCCCGTTCAAGGCGGCCAAAGATGCGTTCGGCAACGTCAAGGCCGGCACGGCGTCCGAGAACCTGTGTTTGCGTCGAGTGCCGGGTACCAAACGCGACGCCTCGCGCTCGGCTCTCGGGGACGTCTGCAACAGAGACGCGCGGGTCACTGCCCATGGCGGCGACACCCAGCAGCTGGTGGCGCACGTGTTTCTCGAGCGCGGACGTGCTTTCGGCGGCGCCGACATCGCGTTGCAGAACGGCGGTGGTGTGCGGGTGGACATCCCGGCCGGCGACATCACGGTGGGGCGCATCTTCTCGATGTTGCCGTTCAAGAACACCCTGGTGCGTCTGACCATGACCGGAAGCGAGATCAAGGCGGCGCTCGAGGACGGCATCGCGTTTGTGCTGGCAGGCAGCGGAAACACGGGCGCCTACCCGTACACGGCCAACCTCCGCTACACGGTCGACCTCAATCAGCCGGCCGGGCAGCGCATTCGCGATCTCGAATTCCGCACTGCGGCCGGGCAGTGGGTGCCGTTCAACCTGTCGGGTACGTACCGCCTGATCACCAACAACTTCCTCGCCGACGGCGGCGATGGGTACGCGACATTGCGCACGATCACCGGCACCCGTCGTGAGGACACCTTCCTCGACTATGCCGAGCCCTTCCTCGACTACGTGCGGGCGCGCGGGACGATCGCACGGCTGCCGGTGGCCGATTACTCGACGCAGAATTTCCTCGACACTCCATAAAGGCGTCGGTCGGTGGTGTCAGGCTTGCTCGGCCCGACCGAGCGGCCTGGCGGTCGCCGCGCCAGTCGAGTCGACTGTTCAACCGCCGCGCTTCCATCGGTGCTTGGGTCAATCCGGCCTCAGCCGCCGATGAAGCTCATCTCCACCTTGCGTTGTCGCGCCGTTTCGTCGGAGCGAATCTCGCTGTAGCGGTCATCACGCACCGTCCAGAGCCCGCCCAGCAAGGCTGCAATCTGCGCGTCCGTGCCGCCTCCGCGCAGCAAAGCCCGTAGATCCACGCCGCGGTCGGCGAACAGGCAGGTATAGACACGTCCGTCGGTCGATAGGCGGGCCCTGGTGCAGCCGGAGCAGAAGGCCCGGGTCACGGACGAGATCACACCGATCTCTCCGGCCCCATCGCTGTAGCGCCAGCGTTCGGCAACCTCGCCTGCGTAGTCCGGATCAACCGGCTCAAGCGGGAAGTGCGCTGCGATGCGCTCGATCACTTCAGCCGATGGCACGACGTCGTCCAACCGCCAGCCGTTGGTTGCGCCGACGTCCATGAATTCGATGAAGCGGACGATGACACCGGTTCCTCGAAACCGACGTGCCATCTCTACGATGCCGTGGTCATTGACGTCGCGCTTCACCACCATGTTGACCTTGAGTGGCTGCAGGCCGGCGTCGACGGCCACCTCGATGCCGCGCAAGACGTCGCCCACCGGGAAATCGACGTCATTCATTGATCGGAAGACGGCATCGTCGAGAGAGTCCAACGATACGGTGATGCGCCGGAGTCCGGCCGCCTTGAGCGTTCGTGCCTGACGCGACAGCGTGGAGCCGTTCGTCGTCAAGGTTAGATCGAGGGCGTGTCCAGACGGCGTACGCAGGCGAGACAGCATGTCGATCAGCGTCGGCAGATCGCGTCGCAAGGTCGGTTCACCCCCGGTCAAGCGAATCTTCTCGACGCCAAGTGCGACTGCGATTCGCGCCACTCGGGTGATCTCCTCGAACGTGAGCAGGGCCGAGTGGGGCAAGAACTCGTAGCCAGGACCGAAGACGTCCTTCGGCATGCAATAGGTGCAGCGGAAATTGCATCGATCAGTCACCGAGATTCGCAGGTCGTGCAGGTTCCGGCCGCGCGCATCGGTCAGCCGATGGTGCGCCAGGGCGGCCGCAAGGGCCGCGTCGTCGAGCGGCGCAACATCGCGCGTCTCCGCTTGCTGCGCGATCGGGATGATCCTGCCGCTCGATTCGCCCAAAGGAAACACCTCAGTGTTCGTATGCACCTATTTTGCTAAAAGTTCATGGACCATCGCAGGTTTTCGGGGTTTCAAGCGTGCCGGAATGCGTATCCGTCGTGGCAGATTCGCCGGCGCCCACGCTGCCGAGGGGTGATCTGTGGGCGGTCGATGTCGGCTTCCGGCGCCGCCAGCTCGCCAGTCGGTGGGTCGAGTTCCAATGGGAGCTCGCGTGTGTTCGGCTGCCATCGCACGAGGGTCCGAGCGACTGTGATGCCTTCTTCCCGTGCCAACCGATCGAACTCCACCCGAGTGAGGGCGAGGGGTACTGGCTCAACTTGAACTCACCCGCGCCCTGCGTGTTCGTGATGTGGCGCCAAGAGGAAGCCGATGCCTCGCCGGTTCCGGTCGTGGTCACGCTTTCGTACAACGAAGCAGGACGCATGCTCGACGCTGGAGAGAGGGTCGAGCAGAAGCCGATACCCGAACTGCTGCGCGATGCCCTTTCGGCCTACGTGGCTGCACACTACTCACCCCAGGTCCGACGCAAGGTGAGGCGCAACGACCCTTTTCGTGACGAAGGGGGACAGCCATGACGCAGCGGACACACCCTCCGGGTGGTTTTCTGTCGCGTTGGTCTCGGCTCAAACACGTTGCCCAGTCCGAAGGAAAGGAACCGCCGGGCGACACCGCACGCTCCATCAGGCTTGACACGGGCGCGGGCGGTGGAGATGAAGTGGATGCGGCAGAGCGCTCCGTGCCGACGTCGCCTGTCCAGGATCCGCCCGCGACGACGGTCGAGTTCGAGTCCCGGTCGGCTGTTCCGAACGATTTGCCGCCTCTGGAATCCGTCTCGGTGGATACCGATTTCACGCCGTTCATGCAGGAGCAGGTTCCCGCGCTGCTGCGCCGACAAGCACTGCGGGCGCTGTTTCGCGATCCGCACTTCAACCGGATGGACGGTCTCGATGTCTACATCGACGACTACACGCAGTTCGAGCCGATTCCGCCCGAAATGCTCGACAAGCTCGCGGGGTGGCGTGCGATCAAGACGCCGGTTGAACATGTCGTGACGCCGGGCGGTTACGCGGTGGAGGCCGACAGCGAGGAGGGGCAAGCCGTCATCGCTGCCCGAGCGAATGCGGCCACGGCGCTCGATTCGGAGCCTACGGACGATTTGGCTTCGCCGGCCGAGGATGCCGGCGGCAGCTTGGGGATGCCTGACGCACACACGGATTCCGACCTGCTGTCTGCGCCGGGGGACGAAACGCACGCGCTGTCGGCCGATGCCTCCATCCCGCCGCCCGGCTGGCCGCAGGCGGTTCGCTCCGACGAAACTGCCGACGACGAAAGTGGCGTCGAGCGAGGGATGCAATGACACGCCAGGTCCATCTGTGCAACTGCAACCGCAGCATGCCGTTGGCACGCGAGGAGCTCGAACGGGCAGCGTGTCTGGCCGGCGCAACGCAGGTTCGCTCCTATGAGGCGATGTGCCGGCAGGAGATCGAACGGCTGGTCGAGGGTGCGGAAGGCGATGTTGCGGTTGCCTGCACGCAGGAGAGCCGTCTGCTCGGGGAAGCCTTGTCGGCTGTAAAGCGGGTCGACACGGTCCGCTTTTTCAATGTACGTGAGCGGGCGGGATGGTCGAACGAGGGTCGCTTCGCCGGCGCCAAGATCACAGCGCTGGTGGCCGAGGCGCTTTTGCCCGATCCGACGCCTACGCCGCTCGTCGAATACCGTTCGCGCGGGCAGACACTGGTGATAGGGCCCCTTGCGGAGGCGGTCGCGTTTGCCGACGCTGCCAAGGATCACGTGGAGATCAGCATACTCTCGACTGAAAGCCATGGCGACGCGGTTCCTGCCGCCCGTGACTACCCGATCGTATCTGGAAGCGACGTGCGCGTGCGGGGCTGGTTGGGTGCCTTCGATGTCGAATGGCAGCAAACCAACCCGATCGATCTGGATGCCTGTGTGCGCTGCGGCGCCTGCGTTCGCACCTGCCCCGAAGACGCGATTGGTACGGACCTTCAGGTCGATCTGTCGCGCTGCCGCTCGCATCGTGACTGCGTTGCTGCCTGCGGAGAGGTCGGTGCCATCGACTTTGCACGCCCGGCCGTCGCTGCCAAACGCGGCGGTCGTTTCGACATCGTCGTCAACCTAAGCGAGCAGCCCCTCTTCGCCCAGCACCAGCCGCCGCAGGGGTATCTGGAGCCAGAGCGGACGCCGATGGGGATGGCGCAAGCAATCGCACGGCTGCTCTCTTTGGTGGGCGAGTTCGAGAAGCCGCGTTATTTCCACTATCGCGCCAGCATGTGTGCCCACGGACGCAACCAGATGACGGGGTGCACCCGATGCATCGACATCTGTTCGACGCGCGCCATTCGGTCGTGCGGCGATACAGTCGAAGTGACGCCAGAGCTTTGCATGGGCTGCGGAGCGTGTACGACCGTGTGTCCGTCTGGTGCTTTGACCTATGCGTTTCCGCGTCCGTCCGATCTCGGTCTCCGGCTCAAGACATTGCTCACTGCCTACCGGTCCGCCGGCGGGCGTGACCCGACGGTTCTCATCCATGACCAAGGCGCCGGCGATGCGCTGATCGCGGCGTTCGCTTGCCAAGGTGCAGGTCTGCCGGCTTCTTGCCTTCCGCTGTCGGTACACCATCCCGCGGCGGTGGGCATCGACCTCTGGCTCGCCGCCTTCGCTTGGGGGGCCTCCGGGGTGACCGTATTGCTGACGCGTGACATCGCACCCGAGTACGTGGGGGCGTTGTCTGAACAGGCCGATCTGACGAACACGATCCTTGCCGCGCTCGGGTATCAGGGCAGTACCGTGCGCGTCGCCGACGAGCACTCGCTCGAAAGCGCGCTTCGTAAGGCGCCGCGCGGGCTGGCCGTGCGCGTGGAGGCGCTGTGGAATGTGGGCAATGACAAGCGTGCGACGGTCGAGACCGCGCTTCAGCACCTGCTCGAACATGCGCCGACGCCGCGCGACGTCATTCCCCTGGTCTCCGGCGCGCCATTCGGGGCGATCGCGGTGGCGCAGCAGCGTTGCACGATGTGTCTCGCCTGCGTTGGTGCCTGCCCCGAGGGCGCGCTGCTGGATAACCCGGCAGCGCCCGAATTGCGTCTGATCGAAAGCAAGTGTGTCCAGTGTGGACTGTGCGCGAAAACGTGTCCCGAAGAGGCGATAAGTCTGTTGCCGCAGCTTGATCTGCGGCCGTCTGCTCGCCGGGCACGGACACTCAACGCGGCTGAAGTGGCGGCATGCATCCGCTGCGGCAAGCCGATGGGTGCTCAGCCAATCATCGAACGTATGCTGTCGCGTCTTTCCGACCACCGGATGTTTGCCGATCCAGCGGCCAAGCAAAGGCTGCGCATGTGCGCTGATTGCCGCGTGATCGACCTCTTTGCGGAGGATAAGTCGCTTGATATTCGTGATCTCCCTTGACGTTCAGGGCATGAATGCTTGCGCCTCGGCTGGAGTTTGGCGTGGACAAGCCTGAGGAGCCGGTATCGCAGGCCCTGCCTTTGCGGCGCCATGCGTCCCCCGAGGACGTCGGGCGCGCGAACCTGTATGCGCTACTCGCGCGTCTGTTCGCGGCTCCACCCGATCGGGCACTATTGCATGCGATTGCCAGCGCCGCTCCGCTGCAAACCGAGGACGACGGAGCGCCGCTGGCGCAGGCGTGGTCATCCCTTATCGCAGCCGCGACCGTCATGGACGTCGACGCGGCGGCGGCTGAATATGACGCGCTTTTCGGAGGTGTCGGGAAGGTCGCAATCAATCTGCACGCTTCGCATCACATGGCCGGCGCGATGATGGATAAGCCCTTGGCCGACTTGCGTGATCATCTCTCTGCGTTCGGGCTGGGCCGATTGGATAGCCAGGCGATGCCGGAAGATCACGTTTCGGCGCTGTGCGAAGTCATGCGGATCTTGATCACTGGGGTCGACGGGGCCTCCGGATGGTCCATCGCGGAGCAGCGGGCGTTCTTCATGAATCGGGTTGACCCTTGGTGCGGAGCGCTCATGTCTCAAATTTGCGAATATCCGCTTGCAAACTTCTACCGAGTGGTAGCACAATGGGGAAGGGAGTTTTTTGAGCTCGAGCGCGAAGCGTTTGGAATGGCTTGATCGCTGCACAGGCGGTGCAAACGCAAGCAACGAGCCTGTGCAGGCTGAACGCGAGCGGCCGTAAGAGCCGTGAATGATGTGACGACGCACCCAAGGAGTACCAATGCGTGATTCATCGCCCCGCCCCCTCCCGCGTCGCCGCGGGTTCCTTACCGCGAGCGGTTTGGTCGCGGCCGGATTGGCCGCATTGAGCATGCGGCCACGTGCGGCGGTGCCGGCCGAACTGGCCGCAGCCGAACCGGCCGAAAGCCCAGCGGGCTACCGCGACAGTGAGCGCGCCCGTCGGTACTACGAAACGACGCGAATCTAGCGACCGCGGGCGCGTTTTTGCTCGAAGCCGGTGCCTCGGCGCGTGGTCGCATCGCACATCGCCTCGTTCAACATGCTGTCTCGACTAGGTTCCCCATACCAGGCCCTTGGCGCGTGGGGCCCCCTTGGGCTGCGGCGTGGCCACGGCCTAGTGACGCCGGCGCTGCCGGATCGACGCTCATCTCTGTCTTTTCAAGGAGCACAGCCATGCTCGTAAGGAAGTCTCGCGACGCAAACGGCAAACCCCTGTCCGATGCGCCGGCGCCGATGCGCCGCTTCGGCGCCGCACTGGCTGGGGTCACGATGGACCGCCGCACATTCCTTCGGCGGTCCGGTCTAGGTTTGGGAGCTGGCGCCTTTGCATCCCAGCTGCCGCTCGGTTTCGTCGGCAAGGCTCAGGCGGCCAAAAACGCCGACGGCGGCGGGAAGCAGGAAGTCAAGCGTACCGTTTGCACGCATTGCTCCGTCGGATGCGCAGTCGACGCCATCGTCGAGAACGGCGTCTGGGTGCGTCAGGAACCCGTATTCGATTCGCCGATCAATCTTGGCGCTCACTGCGCCAAGGGGGCGGCGCTGCGCGAACACGGCCATGGCGAATTCCGGCTGAAGTACCCGATGAAGCTGGTCAATGGAAAGTACCAGCGCATCAGTTGGGAGCAGGCGCTCACCGAGGTCAGCGAAAGGCTCCTCGCGATTCGCAATGACCCGAAGGCGGGGCCCGACAGTGTGTTCTGGGTCGGTTCGTCGAAGCACAACAATGAACAGGCCTATTTGCTGCGGAAGTTCGTGTCGATGTTTGGCACGAACAACTGCGATCACCAAGCGCGAATCTGCCACTCGACGACGGTGGCCGGGGTGGCGAATACGTGGGGGTATGGTGCGATGACCAACTCCTACAACGATATGACGAACACCAAGTGCGCGCTTTACATCGGCTCGAATGCGGCGGAAGCCCATCCGGTATCGATGTTGCACATGCTGCATGCGAAGGAAACCGGCGCCAAGCTGATCGTCGTCGATCCTCGCTACACGCGGACCGCGGCAAGGAGTGACGAGTACGTCCGTATTCGCTCCGGTACCGATATCCCGTTTCTGTTCGGTCTGCTCTACCACGTTTTCAAGAACGGTTGGGAGGACAAGAAGTACATCAACGACCGTGTCTTCGGCATGGAGAAGGTTCGCGAAGAGGTGATGGCCAAGTGGACGCCGGACAAGGTCGAAGAAGCCTGCGGCGTCTCCGAGGCCCAGATGGCACGCGTGGCCGAAATGTTCGCCAAGAACCGGCCATCCACCATCGTCTGGTGCATGGGGCAGACGCAGCACACGATTGGCAATGCGATGGTTCGTGCGAGCTGCATCCTCCAGCTTGCGCTCGGCAACATCGGCGTCTCCGGCGGAGGCGCCAACATTTTCCGCGGCCATGACAACGTCCAGGGCGCGACCGACGTCGGCCCGAATCCCGATTCGCTGCCGGGGTATTACGGGGTCTCTGCCGGCGCATGGCGCCACTGGTGTGCGGTCTGGGGTGTCGATTACGAATGGATGAAGGGGCGCTTCCAGTCGCAGGCGATGATGGAGAAGCCCGGCACAACGGTTTCGCGCTGGATCGATGCCGTGCTCGATGATCCCAACACGCTCGATCAGGAAACGAATGTCAAGGCCATTGTCTTTTGGGGCCATGCGCCGAACTCGCAGACCCGCGGCCCGGAAATGAAGAAGGCGATGGAGAAGGTGGACATGATGGTGATCATCGATCCCTATCCCACCGCATCGGCGGCCATGCCGGACCGCAAGGATGGCGTCTACCTTCTTCCTGCATGCACTCAGTTCGAGACTTCCGGCTCATGCACCGCGTCGAACCGCTCCATCCAATGGCGAGAGCGCGTGATCAGCCCGCTGTTCGAGTCGCAGACCGACCACGCGATCATGTACGCCCTCGCCAAGAGGCTCGGCTTCGCTGAGCAACTGACCAAGAACTACAAGTTCGTCAAGCCGGACGGCGATCGCAAGTGGGAAGAACCGGAGGTCGAGTCGATCCTTCGCGAAATCAATCGCGGCGCATGGACCATCGGCTACACGGGACAAAGCCCTGAACGACTCAAGCTGCACATGAAGCACATGAGCACGTTCGATCCCAAGACGTTGAAGGCGAACGGCGGGCCGTGCGATGGCGAATACTTCGGACTGCCTTGGCCGTGCTATGGCACACCGGAATTGAAGCATCCGGGAAGCCCCAATCTCTACGATACCTCCAAGCACGTGATGGACGGAGGTGGCAATTTCCGCGCCAACTTTGGCGTGGAGCGTGATGGCGTTTCGCTGCTTGCCGAGGATGGGTCTCACTCCAAGGGGGCGGACCTGACGACGGGCTATCCGGAACTCGACCACGTGCTTCTCAAAAAGCTCGGATGGTGGGGCGAACTGACTGAGGCCGAGCAGAAGGCGGCGGAAGGAAAGAACTGGAAGACGGACCTCTCGGGCGGAATGATCCGCGTGTTCATGAAGAACCACGGTTGCCACCCGTTCGGTAACGCCAAGGCACGAGCGATCGTCTGGAATTTCCCGGACGCGATTCCGCAGCATCGCGAGCCGCTTTACGGAACACATCCGGAACTCATGAAGAAGTATCCGACCCATCCAGACAAGGGAGGGGCGTTCTGGCGGGTCAAGACACTCTTCAAGACGGTGCAGGACAAGAACCTGGCTGAGAACGTTCATGCCAAGTTTCCTCTGACCCTGACGTCTGGGCGTCTCGTCGAATACGAAGGCGGCGGAGAGGAGACCCGCTCCAACCGTTGGCTTGCCGAGCTACAGCAGGAGAACTTCGTCGAGATCAATCAGAAGGATGCCAACGATCGTGGCATCCGTGCCAATGAGTATGTCTGGGTCAAATCTCCGACCGGGGCGCAAATCAAGGTCAAGGCGCTCATCACGCCAAGAGTCGCGCCGGGGACTGTCTTCATTCCTTTCCACTTCTCGGGCTGGTGGATGGGCAAAGACAACCTGCAGAAGTATCCCGAAGGAGCAGCACCGATCGTCCGGGCCGAAGCGGTCAATACGGCGACGACTTACGGCTACGACACGGTCACGATGATGCAGGAGACCAAGACGACGGTCTGTCAGATCGAGCGGGCTTGATTGCAGTAGCGCACAAGGAGATTTGTCATGGCACGAATGAAGTTCATCTGTGATGCCGAGCGCTGCATCGAATGCAACGGCTGTGTCACTGCCTGCAAGAACGAGAACAACGTCCCCTGGGGTGTCAACCGCCGGCGCGTCGTGACGCTCAACGACGGTGTGGTCGGCGCGGAGCGGTCGATTTCCGTTGCCTGCATGCACTGCTCCGATGCGCCGTGCATGGCTGTGTGTCCGGTCAACTGCTTCTACAAGACCGAGGATGGGGTCGTCTTGCACGACAAGGATCTGTGCATCGGCTGCGGTTACTGCTTCTACGCCTGCCCATTCGGCGCACCGCAATTCCCCCAGGCCGGCGCCTTCGGTTTGCGTGGCAAGATGGATAAGTGCACGTTCTGTGCGGGCGGACCGGAAAAGAACACCTCATCGCAAGAGAACGAGAAGTACGGGCGAAACCGTATCGCCGAGGGAAAGCTTCCCGCATGCGCCGAGATGTGCGCAACCAAGGCGCTTCTTGCCGGCGATGGTGACGTCCTTTCCGACATCTTCCGCGAGCGCGTGATGCGACGCGGACGTGGTGGGGACCTGTGGGGACACGCGACAGCCTATGGCGTGGCGTCCTCGTCAGCGCCCGCTGGCAGTTCCGTCAAACCGGCGGCGGCCACGCCGAGCAAGCAATGAGTGCCCGCATCCTGCTCGTATGCGCGTGCGCGCTCGCCGTGTCGGCCTGTGGAGAGCAGCCTCAGGTCGTCTCCGTCGAGCCTGGCAAGTCCGCTGCCAAGGTCGATGACCGTCCCTACGACGGTGACCGCTTCAAGGGAGATCGTGCCGCATGGGAGCGGGCCCTGCGTGCGCGTGCCGACCATCAGAACGAATACAAGCGCATGTAGCGTGCCCACGGGGATTGGGAGGACCGACTCATGAAGGCGCTGGCCGTACTGCTCGCATACCTCGTCTGGGCCACGGTCAATGTCGCTGAGGCTCAGCGAAGCACCGGCCCACTGCTGCCGCCCGAGGAACTGGCGAAGCAGCAGCAGCAGCGCAGCGTTGAGCAGCCCTACAACAACGCACCCGTCTGGAGTTCGGCACGCGGCGCCGTGGCGGGGTCCTCGACGTTGCCCCAGCCGGAGGCAGGCGTTCTCATTCAGGACGGCGGTCAGACCTGGCGGGCCTTGCGGAATGGCACGGTGTCGGTGTGGGGCGGTTGGGCCTTGGTGGCAGCCTTTCTCGGCGTCGTGGGGTTTTACGCTTGGCGTGGCACGATCCCGCTGAACGAGCCGCCCACCGGGCGCATGATCGAGCGCTTCACACTTGCGGAGCGCATTGTGCACTGGACGACGGCGATCACGTTCTGCGTGCTCGCCATCACCGGGCTTATCGTCGGCTTCGGAAAGCACATACTCATTCCGGTTTTTGGCATGACGATTTTCTCGTGGCTCGCGACCCTGTCGAAGACCGTGCATAACTTTGTCGGTCCGGTTTTCGTCGTGGCTTGCCTGCTCCTGTTCTTCACGTTCCTGAAGGACAACTGGCCGAAAGCCGTCGACTGGAAGTGGATCGCTGCGGGCGGTGGGCTCTTCAATGGTAAGCACGTACCGAGCGAGCGCTTCAACGCCGGGGAGAAGGTATGGTTCTGGGGCGGCTTGATGCTGCTCGGTCTGGTCGTCGGTGGCTCCGGATTGGTCTTGAATTTTCCGAACTTCGGACAGTCTCGCGCGACGATGCAGCTTGCAAGCCTTATCCATCTTGGCGGCTCGGTGATCTTCATGATCGGTGCGATGGGGCACATCTACATGGGGACGATCGGCGTCGCAGGGGCCTACCAAGCAATGCGGACCGGGAAGGTTGATGAGGCCTGGGCCAAGGAGCACCACGAGATCTGGTACGAAGACATCAAGGCTCGCAGCGTCGAGACAAAACGCGTCGAATCGGCAGGGCACGCCCAGCCCGTGGGAGGGGACGACTGATGGAGAACGTCAAACATTGGCTCGTCGTGGCCGTCGGCTGCACATTGGCTGCGGTCGCAATTGCCAAACTACCAACACCCGTTCTGACCGAAGAACAGAAAGCGAAAGCTGAGGAGGCCAAGGCGAAAGCCGCAGAGGCTGCCAAGAAGGCTGCCGAGGCGGAACAGCGGGCGCAGGATCGCGTCGCTGAGCGCTATTTCCGCGAGGCGAAAGCGGCAGGTAAGACCGTTGCCCCTCCGAGTTGGACGCCCCCACCCGCACCGGCACCGGCGGCGGGAACCCAGGCAGCGCCTGCTGCTGTCAAAGACAGCAAGTCCGCCAACGAAGCGAAGGCCGGCGACAAGAAAAAGTCCTGATCAGCGCGCAGTCCTTCTGCGGACGGCGCTCGCGTATTCCTCGCGAAGAGTTTTCACAACGCGTTGGATGCGACGAGGCGCGGCGGTGCCGTTTTCTTTACCTCGGCCGGCCATGCAGTGCGCCTTAGGGAAACGCTGGAGAAAGCAGCGATCGGGATGAAGCGCGAGGCACACGGAGCGCAGCGACCGTGGCAGCTGTGGCGGTTCACGCGCAGCAGTGTATTCAGCGTCACCTTAGGTTGGTTCGGCTGCCTGCACCAAGGTCATCCCCTCAGAACGCTACAATCTAGCGCTCGGAAAGGTGGCAGAGTGGTTGAATGTACCTGACTCGAAATCAGGCGTACCGCAAGGTATCGGGGGTTCGAATCCCCCCCTTTCCGCCAGATGGATTGAAGACGGGGCCCAGCCCCGTTTTCTTTTTGGTGCGCGGGGAGCTGGTTTCGCCCGTTGCCGCCGGGACGGCGGTAGCGGCACTCGGCGAGTGCAGCCTGGTCGTTGCGCGGGCGACGGACCGACGCTTGGGGAGACGGCTTGGCGGTGCGCGAACTGAGGCGATGCGTGGCTTCTGCCTGCCGAGTCCTATCAAGCAGTTGAGAAACGTAGCGAGGATCGCCAGATGTGAGGCACACGGGCGCAGCGACCGCGACGTATCAAAAAGGGGCGATGGAGCCGGGACCGCGTAACACAGCAGATGGCCCACCGCGGTCGTTAGTCAACGGCCTGCTACCGCCCGTCGATCGAGTGTGTTGGCCGGGCCGCAGTAGGTCCGGCATCTGTACGGATACTCGCACGGCGCACATCGATTCCCGGGGCAGGGCCGCCAGCCGCAGCGATGGGCGAAAAGGACACTTCGGGTGGCAATGAGTGCGTCGAGGTGGCGGTCGTTGTGGAACCGCTCGACCCGGCCGTGTGATCCCGCGGTGCCGCCTGGACGGAGGGTGCGATGGTGGCTGCAGCCAAGGCCGGCACCGCGTCGATGATCCGACGTGCGCCATTGAAAGCGCGTTGCCAATAGGCTTGATCGAGACGCACGATTTCGACCGCCTTGCCACGGCTTGGCGCATGGATGAACTGGTTATTCCCGAGGTAGATGCCGACGTGGGAGAACTGGAAGCGGCGTGTGTTGAAAAAGACCAGATCTCCCGGTTGCAGTTCGTTCAGGGCGACGGAATCTCCGATTCGCGCCTGCTCGCGGGCACTACGCGGAAGCGACAGACCTGTCGCCTGCTGGAATACGTGGCGGATAAGGCCACTGCAGTCGAGGCCGCGCTCAGGATTCTCGCTACCAAACTTGTATCGCACCCCGATCAGCGAAAGCGCATGGCTTGTGACCGCTGCGATCGCATCGCTCGCGCGCTCTGAGAAATCAGTCAGAAGGGGGCGCTCGATGGGGAGTGCGTCAGCGCGTCCAGATATGTTCTGCGCGTGAATGTCTGCGATCGGCGTGAACACGCACGCGAGCAACAACATGCCCACCCATGTTGCGCACCAACGGCTCCTTTGGAGAGTGCTAAGGAGCGGATTGGCCGACTGTCGTCGAGCGGTCGATAGCATTACTGCATTTTACTTTGCGCCGTCCGGGTCGAATGGCAGAGGGAAACGCTGAATGAGTTGCTGCGCGGGCGAATCGTTGCATCGCCCATTTCCTTGATCGGCTTCGGCCCCTGGGTTTCGTGCGCATTGCGGTATTGGCGATGCCATTCGGCCGCAAACCCGGCTCAAGTGTGGTCGACGCGTGCGGCCGAATGCGGCCCTGTCCGCCGAAGTGGTAGTGCTGCGCTAACATCCAAGGCTTACCAACGTTGGTTGCCACGCCGATTGTGACTCGCTCTCGGGGGGCTGTCGGCCTCGACCTTTGCTTCGCGGACCAATGACGCCCTGCTTGGCTTGTGCGCGGCGGCACGGGTTGCCACACCGTACGTCGCTTGCGTGAGCCCATCCAACGACATCGTGACATCAGCCTTCTCAATCACCCCATGCCCAGCGCTCCCACCCACTCGCGTCTGAACATTCGGGGCAGTCTCGTGGCCATCGTGACGCCCATGCATGACGACGGATCGCTCGACTTCGATTCTCTGCGCGGATTGGTCGATTGGCATGTGGCCAGTGGTACCGCTGCGATCGTGATTGTCGGCACCACGGGCGAGTCACCGACGGTCAGCGTGGAAGAGCATTGTCAGCTCATCTCCAAGGCGATTGAGTTTTCCGCTGGACGGATACCCGTGATCGCAGGCACAGGCGCCAACTCGACTGCCGAGGCCATCGAGCTGTCAGAGTTCGCCCGTACGGCGGGGGCGACTGCACATCTCTCTGTCGTCCCGTACTACAACAAACCGACACAGGAAGGGCTTTACCAGCACTTCCGCAAGATCGCCGAAACGGTCGATCTGCCGCTCATCCTCTACAACGTGCCGAGTCGAACGGTTGCCGATCTTTCAACTGAAACGACATTGCGGTTGGCTGTGCTACCCGGAATCGTCGGCATCAAGGACGCGACGGGAGACATCGGTCGCGGCGCGGAATTGCTGCGTCTGATCCGGCGTGACGTCAAAGTCGACAAGGAGTTCCTGGTCTATAGCGGTAACGACGATTCTGCGCTTGCGCTATGTGCCATGGGCAGCGATGGCGTGATCTCGGTCACGGCAAACGTCGCGCCGGCGCAGGTCGCTGAGGTGTACGCCGCCGCCCTGAGCGGCGACATCGTGCGTGCGCGAGAGTTGAACGATCGCCTGTTGCCGCTGCATACCAAGCTGTTCGTCGAAGCCAACCCGATCCCGGCCAAGTGGGTGCTGCACCGGCTCGGGCGTGCCGGTCCGACGGTCCGGTTGCCACTGACGCCGCTTTCCGCTCATTTCGAAGCACTCCTCGTTCAGGCACTGGACGAGGCCGGTGTTGCCTGACCCCTCGTTGCGATTCCAAGTCAGCCATGACGCGCCAACCGTTTTCATTTAAGACCTCTTCCCGTCTCGCGGGTGTCGCTCTTACCGCGGCATTGATGGCGGCATTGTCGGGATGTAGCACGCTGGACTCACTCAACCCCTTCGAGGCAAAGCGTATCGAGTATCGGTCGGCGCAGCCGGGCGCCGCCCTCGAAGTGCCGCCTGATCTGACACCGCCTCGTTATGACGAGCGCTTCCGCGTCACTGGGGTCGCCACCCTGTCTGGAGTGACGGCAGCTTCCCGATCGGCAGCGCTCTCCGGTGCTGGAGGCGTCTTGCCGAGCGTGCCGGGTGTACGTATCGAGCGCGCCGGTACGGAGCGTTGGTTGGTCGTGAATGCGCCGCCAGATGCCGTTTTCGGTCGCCTTCGGGAGTTCTGGTCATCGCTGAACCTCTCGCTCGTAGTTGATGATCCGCGCATTGGGATCATGGAAACCGATTGGGCCGAGAACCGGGCACGCATCCTCGACGACCCGATCCGCCGCACGATCGGGCGCGTGTTCGACAACGTCTATTCGAGCGGAACGCGCGACAAGTACCGCGTTCGAGTTGAGCGCGGCGCCAACAACACGACAGAAATCTATGTCGCTCATCGTGGTCTGGAGGAGAAGAACATTGGCAGCAGCACGCAGCCGGCATTCCGCTGGGAGCCTCGACGCCCCGAGCCCGAATTCGAGGCAGAGATCCTCAACCGAATGCTCGTGTTTCTGGGCACACCGCGCGACACCGCGCAAGAGGTCGCTCAGAACGCAGTGCAGCCGACCGCTCCCCGGCCAGAGCAGGCGAGGATCGTCGGTTCGGGTACGCAGCAGCGTCTGAGCCTCGACGAAGCATTCGACCGGGCATGGCGTCGCGTAGGCGTGGCGCTCGATCGCGTCGGTTTCACTGTCGTTGACCGCGATCGCGCGGCAGGTACCTATTTCGTTCGCTATGCGGACCCGGAGTTGCTTGCGCGAAGTGAACCCGGGCTTCTCGACCGACTGCGTTTCTGGGGGGCGTCCGAGCGTGCGACCTCCGAGCAATACCGCATCGTGATTTCCGAGGCGGGCGGCCGGGCGGAACTCGCCGTGCAGAATGCGCAGGGGGTGCACGATGCGAGCCCGATCGCCGAACGCATCCTTCGACTGCTGCATGAGCAGTTGCGTTGAGGTCTTGAAGCAGGATTCGCGGCCGCACGTCCCATCGCGGGCAGGTCGGGCTATCTTCGCCCGATGCAGGTCGCGCACCGTAACGGCTGGACATGCCTCAGTGATGGCATATCTTTCGCTGCGCCTGAGCGACCGTTTGCGGTTTCTGTCAGCGGCAGTCGGGCCTTTTGTGCTGTCAGCGGGTGCGAACGTGTCTGACAACGGCATCTCGGGCGAGGAGCATGCGCTTTGCGAGTTTGGGCAGCGGCAGCGAGGGTAATGCGCTCGTCGTGGCGGTAAGTGACACCCACTTGCTGTTCGACTGCGGATTCTCGCTTTCGGACACCGAGCGGCGTCTGCATCGGCTCGGATTGACAGCACACGATCTGACCGCGATTTTCGTCACCCACGAGCACGCCGACCACGCGCGCGGTGTGGCGCGCCTCGCTCGCCGCCACGACCTGCCGGTGTATGCCACCTTCGGCACGGTGGCCGCGATGGGGCCGTCCTGGGACGGCGTCGAGCTGCGCCACATTGAGGACGGAGCCGCCGTCGAGGTTGGTCCGATGGTCGTCGAGCCATTTACCGTTCCGCACGATGCGCGCGAGCCTGTGCAGTTCGTCGTCGGCGATGCCAGCGCCCGCCTCGGCATGCTGACCGATGTCGGTGAATCGACGCCGCACATCCTGTTTGCCTTACAAGGTTGCAGCGCGTTGCTTCTCGAGGCGAACCACTGCTCCCAGATGCTTGCCGCCGGCCCTTATCCCGCCTCGCTCAAGGCGCGCGTGGGCGGCCCTCAGGGGCACCTGTCGAACGACCAAGCCGCAGCGGTGCTGAACTCGGTCCGCAGCGATAAATTGGCCACCGTGGTGGCCGCCCACTTGAGTCAGCAGAACAACCGCCCGGAACTCGCGCGCCGAGCGTTTGCCGGCATCCTGGGGGATGACTTTCCGATTGCCATCGCTGAGCAGGGCGAGGGTACTGGTTGGCTCAGTGCAGCATGAAGCCTGCAGAAGGCCGTGATGCGCAGGCTGACCGTCGAGCGTGGCGGCGTCCGAATGGCTACAAATAAAAAAGGCCGGTCGCTTGACCGGCCTCTCGAAGGAGCGTTAACGGAAGCGCTTACGGCTTCTTCACGGCGTCTTTAGCAGCGTCGGCAGCCTTGGCGGCAGCGTCCTTGGCGGCATCAACGGCCTTGGCAGCAGCTTCACCGGTCTTGGCAGCTGCATCCTTGGCAGCATCAGCCGCTTTGGCAGCAGCTTCTTTCGCTGCGTCAACTGGAGCGGCTGCAGCAGCAGGAGCAGGGGCCGGAGCAGGCGCGGCCGCCGGCGCGGGGGCCGGAGCAGCGGCTTTCTTGGGCTCTTCCTTCTGGCCGCAGGCGACGAGCCCGACCGCAAGGATCGCGGCGACTACGAGGGACTTGTTCATTGTGTGTTTCCTGAGACGTGTTGTCGTGAATCGTTAACGAATGTGTGTGCCTTAAGGAGAATCTCTCTCAGCGGAGACCATGCCGGTGAGCGAAACCGGAACGGAAACTGAGCGAGGAATGGCAGTATAGCGAAATCTCCGGCGCCGGACGTGAAGCTTCATAGGCCGTGAGCTTCGGGAAAGAAGCGACGACCACCGAGTTCCCAGATGTGCTCGAAGAATTCTCTATAAGGTCTTGATTTATAAGGATTCGATACCCAGAGTCGGCCCGTCGAACGCACCAAATCAGGGCGCACCAAACCGTGTCGTCCGTCGACGACAGTGCAGGCCTGGGAGACGTCCGAAGGACGGGCGGCCTCCAATACGGTGAGGAGTGTCCCGTGCGATCGCAACAGGTGGGTCAGGCGCGCCAGGTGTCGTTCAACGTGGGTAAGGTCAACAAGCACGATTCGGATGCGCACGTTACGCTCACCCATGGCTTGCTCGAGCCGCGCGCTCCGCTCTTTCCCTTCCCAACCGGTGAGTGCAAGGTCGCGTTCCGCTACGTCGATCGTTGTCTCGGCGAGATCGATCAGGCGATCGAAGGCCCGGTCGACGTCGCGCCAAGTGAGCAAGGTGACCGTCTCGCCGGTGTTGGTCACGTTGTTTTCTCCTCGCCGGGTAGCTCCACCCAGCCTGCAAGGTACCACTCGTAGAGCATTGCCGCGATGGCAGCGGGACTTCCTTCGGGAAGGCGGAATTCACGTCGGTCTGCGAGCGATCGCCAAAGCGCTGCATCGGCCACGATATCGAACGACTCGCCGTTGATGAATAGGCGCTTGGCATCGTAAGCGCAACGCGTCTGCGCGGCCAGCCGAATGCCGGTCTGGAGCAAGGCGCGTCGAAAACTCCTCGGGCTGATCGGTGCACGCGGAATCGTCCACTGGATATGCGGCTTGACCTGTGTGGCAAGGCAACCGGCAAACTCGGCCACGGCGTCGGCGTTCCGCGGGAGACGGCTCACCGCTCTGGCAACGGACCGCCGCCAGGTCGATGGGATGCGTCCAGGTGCTGACGTGGCGGCCAGGTCGGGGTCCATCGGAATGGCCGTCTCCTCATCCGGAAGCGTGTCGGCAAGCCACTCGGCGAATGCCCGTGCGGTCTCGACATCGCCTGGCGCTCGAAAGCCAATCGAGTAAGTCGTGCACCAGCCGGATGTCTGAACGGCCACCCCGTCGTGGGCGACCCGTGGTGGCAAATAGAGCATGTCGCCTGTTGCGAGCACATGACTTTCCTGGGGGCGCATCCGCGCGAGCAGCTTGAGCGGGGCCGAGGCGTCGAGCTTCAGATCCCGTTGGTGGCTGAGGTCCCAGCGACGTTGCCCGAGCCCTTGCAGCAGGAACACATCGTAGGAATCGAAATGCGGGCCCACGCCACCCCCAGGGGCAGCCAGTGACACCATGACGTCGTCGAGGCGCGCGTGCGGTACGAAGTCGAAGCGTCGCAGCAGCTGATCCGCACTGCGCAGGTGATGGTTTAGTCCCTGGACGAGAAGCGTCCAGTCGCGCTCGGGCAGCGAGCGCAAGCGGGCTGACTTAAACGGGCCGTGCTCCAGTTGCCAACCGGCGGGCGTTCGCATGACGAGGCGGCACTCGACCTGGCTCGACTGGGCGAATCGAAAGAGCGTCTGCGGGCTTGCGAGTCCGGTGAAATCGGCGATGGCATGACGGATGACAAGTAATCGCTTTTGCCAGTGCCTCTGCATGAACGCCGTCGGAGTAAGCCCGGCGAGCAGGGGCGTGGGGCGATCGAGTGCGCGGCGCGCGTAAGGCATTCAGCGGCTCCGCGCCTGTCGAGTCACAAGCAACACGGCTGGCAGACTCGCAGCCACGATCAACAGCGATGGCAGAGCAGCCTCGCCGAGGCGTTCGTCGCGAGCGAAGTTGTAGGTCGCCGTGGCCAGCGTGTTGAAGTCGAAGGGGCGCAGGGCAAGCGTTGCCGGCAATTCCTTCAGTGCGTCGATGAAGACGAGCAATCCTGCTGCAAGCAGGGTCGGACGCGCGAGCGGCCAGTGAACGCGACGGAAGATGGCGCCGTTGGTAAGTCCGAGCACGCGTGCGCCGTCATCGAGCGAGTTTGGAATGCGAAGGAATACCGAGTTCGTCGCATTGGCGGCGACACCGTAGAAGCGGATGGAGATGGCGTAGACCAAGGCGACGATACCGCCGGTCAGAAAAAGGCCCGGCGAGACTCCGATACTGGCGCGCAGAATTTCGATCAGGTGATTGTCGAGAGCCGCCAGAGGGATCAGGATGCCTAGAGCCAACACGGCCCCGGGCACGGCGTAGCCGAGGCCAAGAAGCCGACTGGTCAGGGCCGCAAGCGACTCTTTCCACAGGCGCTGACGGAGGTGCAGCACGAGCGCGAGCACAACGGTCACGACGGCAACGGCAGCACCGACCTGAACCGAATTCCATGACCAACTGATGGCGCTGGCGAGCGTCGGACGATCATCGACGCGGACAAGTAGCCGGACAAGCAGCGCCGCCGGCAATACGAATCCGATCAGTACCGGCAGCATGCAGATCGCTAGCCTGAGTCCGCCGCCGAACCCACTGGATGAAACAGGCAGTGCGATGCGCTGGCGTTGACTCGCATAGCGTGCGCGGGAGCGCTGGCGCCGCTCGATGGCCACGACCATGATGACGATCGCGAGCAGCGCGACTGCAAGTTGGGCGGCCGCTCGCACGTCCGCCATGTTGTACCAGGCCCGGTATATGCCGACCGTCAAGGTGTCGACGCCGAGGTAGCTGACGGCGCCAAAGTCTGCCAAGACTTCCATCAGAACCAAAAGCCCACCGCCAGCGAGTGCCGGACGTGCGGCCGGAAGCACGGCTTGCCACCACGCGCGCGCTCGACTCATGCCGAGGCTGCGGGCGGCATCGAGGAGGTCGTGGCCGCGCTCGGCGAATGCCGTGCGGGCGAGCAGATAGACATAGGGGTAGAGCGTGAAGCCGAAGCAGACGATGGCACCCGTCATCGAGGTGGCCTCGGGGAACCAGTAGTCGCCGCGCTGCCAAGAGAACGCGCTGCGCAGCCACGTCTGCACCGGCCCGCTGAACTGGGTGAAGTCGGCCAGTGCATAGGCCGCCACATAGGCGGGCATTGCGAGCGGAAGCATCAGTGCCCAGGCAACCACATTGCGACCCGGAAACCGATAGCGCTCGACCTGCCAAGCGCAGGCGGCACCGATGATGGTGGCCAGCATCACCGCGGCCGCCGTCAGGAGGGCAGTGTCGACGATGTATCCCGGCAGAACGGTCGCTACGTAATGACCGAGTGTCGAGGCCTCGCGCGTGCTGCCGGCGAAAGCGAGATAAATGAGCGAGACAAACGGAAGCGCAATGGCGGCGAGCAGCAGCGCGTAGACCGAGTGCCGCAGAAGGGGCTGAGATGTACGGTTCACGTGGTCTCTACAGCGGCGCGCCAACGTACGCACCGTTCCACACTCGCCAAGACAGAGTGCAAAGAGTGCTCCCTATAATCGTTGCGCGTGAGGATTCTAGTTTCCAACGACGATGGCTACGCAGCGCCGGGTATCGCTGCGCTGGCGCAGGCGCTGTCCTCGATCGCCGATGTGACCGTCGTCGCGCCGCAACGCGACCGCTCGGCGACCAGCAGTTCGATTACCGTCGATCGTCCGCTCACCATCGAGCGCGCCGAGAACGGCTTTCACTTCATCGACGGCACTCCTGCCGACTGTGTTCATATCGCCATTTCCGGTTGGCTCGATTGGCGGCCCGACCTCGTCGTCTCCGGCGTGAACAACGGCGCGAATCTCGGCGATGACACCATTTATTCGGGCACGGTTGCAGCCGCGATCGAAGGCTTTCTGTTGGGGATTCCGGGAATCGCGGTGTCGCTTGCCCGCAAGCCGGGAACGCACTTCGATACGGCGGCGCGTGTGGCGCTGGCGCTGGTCGAGCGCCATCGGCGAGAGCGCCCGCCCACGCCCTGGTTATTGAATGTCAACGTGCCGGATGTTCCGTTCGATCGATTGCGTGGTATCCGGACAGTTCGTCTCGGCAAACGGCATCAGGCGGAACCCGTGCTCCGACGCCTGCGCGACGATGGCGTCATGGAATACCGGATTGGCCCGGCTGGGGAGGCGGCGGATGCCGGCCCGGACACGGACTTCGGCGCGATCGATGCAGGCTACGCGTCGGTGACACCGCTGTCGATCGACCTGACCCGGTTCGATGCGCTGCATCAAGTCGCGCATTGGCTCGAACCGGGTGCGCCCGCTTTGGTCGGCTCATGACGAACGCCGATCGCGCCGACGACGGGGTCGGCATGACCTCCGAGAGGGCGCGCCTGCGAATGGTGGATCGGTTGCGGCGTGAAGGCATCACGCACGAACGGGTTCTCGCCGCGATGGCACGCGTACCGAGACACCGCTTCATCGACCAGGCGCTCTCGAGCCGGGCCTATGATGACACGGCCCTTCCCATCGGCTACGGTCAGACGATCTCGCAGCCTTATGTCGTCGCTCGTTCGCTCGAACTTGCGTTTGGCGACCTGCCCGCGCCGGCGAGCGCGCTCGAAATCGGTACCGGTTGTGGATACCAAGCCGCCGTGATGGCAGAGCTCGCGCGTGAGGTGTATTCGATCGAGCGCATCGGCGCGCTGGCGCAGCGAGCGCGGCAGACGCTTTCTTCCTGCGGATTCGGCAACGTCAAGGTGCGTGTCGCAGACGGCCGCGAGGCCGCGTCGAGCGTCGTTCGATTCGATGCCATCGTCGTTGCAGCCGCGACGGCAGCGTTGCCCGACAATCTTCCGCCCCTGCTTGCAGAAGGGGGCAGGCTGGTCATCCCCCTCGGGCCGCCGGACGTTCAGCGTCTGACGTTGATCGTGCGGCGCGGAGATCAGTTCACCACGAGCGTGCATGATGCCGTCGTCTTTGTTCCGCTGCGCAGCGGTCACGAGTGAGGTGGGTGCAGCGGTGGATGACCGGCGCCTCCCCCCTCGTCGACGAGGTCCGCGCAGCAATTCATTCAGCGTTTCCCCAAGGGGCAGCCATGTTTCGAACCCACCTGTCCTTACCGCGCCACTTCCGCGTGCCAGCGGTCGCGATGCTGGCGCTTTGCATGGTGCTTGCCGGGTGCACGGCCACGCGTCCGGCTCCGGTCGTCGAGCGATCGGCCCCAGCGGCGGCACCAGCAACCCGTGCGCCTTCGCCACCGACGACGACTGATACGGCGGCCGCCTCGCGGCCTGCGCCGGCCTTGCAGCCGCAGGCGCTCGCCACGCCGCCCGGGGCCCCGCCCGCAGCAGGGCCCGGCAGCGCTGTGCAGCCCGTATCGCCCGGACAGACGCATATCGTGCAGCGCGGCGAGAACCTCTATCGAATCGCGCTTTTGTACGGACTCGACATGAATGCGCTGGCGGCGTGGAATTCGATGACGACGACCCAGCCGCTGCGCGAGGGCCAGGTGCTGCGGTTGACGCCGCCGCCGGCCGCAGTGGCACAGACCCAGCCGGCACCGTCGCCGGGTGCCGTCCCGCCAGCACAGCCGCTGCCAGCGCCGACGACGATCGCGGCGCCACCCGCCGCGGCTGTCGCGCCGCTACCTCCGCCATCCGCCGAGGTGCCGCTGCGTCGCGAACCGCGGGCGGTTCGGGTTCCCTTCAGCGATGGGGCGCTGGCCGAGATGCAGCGGGAGGGCCGGGCAGCCGCAACCGTCGAGCCGGCGACGCCCGCGCCGCCGACCGCCGGGGGCGGAGCGACGGCTGCTTCCACCGTGTCCGGTGAGGAGGTTCGGCCGGGCGCGGGAACGGAGCGCGACGGTATCCGCTGGACGTGGCCGACGACTGGTCGCGTGGTGACGCGTTTCAATGAGCGCGCCCCGCTGAAAGGCATTGAGATCGCAGGCGCGCAGGGCGTGGGAACGGCGGTCGTTGCTGCAGCCGCTGGCAAAGTGATTTTCGTCGGCAATGAACTTCGCGGCTGCGGCCAAATGGTCGTCATCAGTCATGGCGAGGGTCTCGTCAGCGTTTACTGCCATCTCGCCAAGATCAGCGTGCGCGAGCAGCAGCGCGTCACTCTTGGCCAACGGATCGCCGAGATCGGTGATTCCGGCAACAGCCGCTTGCATTTCGAGGTGCGTCGCCAGGGGCGACCGCTGGATCCTGTATCTGTGCTGCAGCGCTGAGGTCGAAGGCTACCAGGCGAGGATCGCGGGGCGGATCTGCCGGCAGACTGTCAAATAACTACTGCGGTGGGCCATCTGCTGTGTTGCGCGGTGTTGGCTCCGGCCGCTTCGCTTCACATCGGCCTCAACGATGTGAGCCTTCGCCGAAACTTCGTTTTG